>JAABUS010000902.1_pt1 | contig 70609 bp, 72 predicted proteins | sample 5560161 | NCBI WGS metagenome assembly JAABUS01 (sample SAMN10711885, study PRJNA513376) | rock metagenome | isolation source: Antarctica rocks | place: Antarctica: Victoria Land, Trio Nunatak nord | collected 2016-01-04
CTTCCCGAATTGTTGCCCGAAGGACGAATTTCTAGGGCGTTCTTTAGGGGCCTAAAGGACTTCCGGGCTTCAGCCCTACGGGACGAGTGGTTAGGGGGTGCGAGCAGTTAGGGGGTGAACCCTTCTATATCCGAACTGTGCTGTGCGCCCCCATGGTGTGCGCCCCCAGGACTTTCCGCAGACGTGCGCAACCACAATCTCAAGCATTCTAATATTGACCTCTATGGCGATGGAATCTTGAAAAACAGGGACTCGCTTTTGTTCACGACATCCTATACCGAGATTGAAATCAGTAATAGCCCCATCAGGGGCGACGAATATGACAACAGCCTAGACGAGTTGTACAATTAGCAAATTCGCCTACCCAAATCCACCCCCATGAAAGCCAAGATCCGCCTCATGTCCAGCTGGCGGCAACAACAACATCAAAAAGTCAGACCCAGCTTCATCGTGATACGAGCTTCGCAATACTTACAGGAGCCTTTTGAATGGGGAAGAGAGCGTGGCTGGCGCCGAGGTGTGCCTGATCAGAAGGGCATCGATGGATTTGTAAATGTGATGGCTGTACAGTGGTGTCCATCGCCTGTGATGGGAACGAATGACAGTATTGAGATAGCTGAGAGAGTAGCGATGGTGGAGGTTTGGAGCGAGGATAAGACGGTGTTAGCTCCTGGTTGCAGGACTCCTATTGAAGAGTGGATGCGGATGGAAGCCTAGACCTACGGAGAGGCTTAGATGATAGTGGTCTATCCAGTCAGACATAGTAGCTATGGCTTCCGAAATCTGCGTGGGCTTATAGGATCCCGCGTATTCTAGCGGACCGAGGGTATGGTATCTGACTTCTGGGACACGTTGGTTTGTCGCTAATGTTATTCATGCTGTCCAACGAGCACACATGCCTTGGTCTCGCAGTATTTCAGATACCCCCAATCGAAAATCCGGCCATCTCAGCGCCATATTCAGGCCAGCCCCGTACTTTCTCTGGCCGCCTCAAAGAAACGCATTATCACCATCATCTAGAACCGGAAGCAATCTCCCTGTCCACGCTTTCTGCTTAATACACATGACCCTCGGGCGCTATACCCTCCATGCTAAGCCCATTGGTGTCCTCCATCTTCCTCTTCTTCGCCTTCGCCCTCGGTCCAAAAATCATACTCGGTCTCTTCATCATCCTCCTTCGCTTGACGTCCTGCCAGGAAATTTGCATCTTTGGGCCCTTCAATCACAGCTCTTAGCTCAGCTGCATAAGATGGTGAAGCGAACCAGTTGATGATGAACTGGCGTGATGATCAGCAGGAGCTTGAGCAACAAAGAAGACTTCCTTTTACCTTCTCGGCCCGAAGCTTCTTCAGCGGCTCCAAACACGTTTGGCCATAGTACAACACCCCCCGAAATCGCCCAGAGGGATGGCCAGTGAGACCATTGCAGAATCTCACTTCCAAAAATTTCAGGTCATTCAGCGATAGCTTCGCGCAAGCATCGTTGAGATTCTTCCTTGTCATGTACACCGCATCTTTCTGAGTCGGATCATTGTCATCCCCACCCAAATTGACGACGATGCGCATTCTTGTGATAAGCCGACTGTACTTTCGAGTAACCTGTGTCTTCTCTTCGCTCTTCTCCCCGTAAAGGTCATAATGCCACATCGGTCTACACTTATCGCCATAGATGGACCAAGTAAAGTAGTTCTCGCCCCAGAACACGGGAGCAGCTTCGGAGTGGATTCTCTTGTTCAGGCGCATCATCACCGGGTAGAGGTTAGCGCCCTCCTCGAAACGGTCGAGGATGAGTTCGCCATTAATTCTGCCGGAATTGGCTTCGTATTCGTCCTCGTCTTCAAGATTAGAGATCTTGAGTAAGAGAAGTCGGTAGATCTTCAACCGTATCTCTGCGGGAAAAGCCTCGAAGTCGAGGGGGCGCAACTTAGGCGTCATGACTCCAGGTTGCGAAGTGAGGTCCGTCATCGAGAGATCGTCAAGATTCATGTGGGCGTGTGATTCGGGATGGAGTGCTATTGAGTTTATCCAACCCTCTCCAGCTGGTACAGATGGGCTTTTGAGGTCGTTGAGGCGAAGGAGGACGGCGAGATGAGTGATAAGTGGGTTCAGCGCAATGAGCTCGGAAATCTCGTTATTGGAACAGGGATGACAAGGCTCACTTTGACTTCAAATGGGGGTTTTGAGGGGGTGAGCTAGATCAATATGTCATAGTGAGAGTAGGTGGCTTCAGGATCGGCGGATTGTGTAGGTTTGTAGACACAATTCTAGTCTGAGGGTTTCGAAAGGATACGAATGAGAAGGACAGATCAGTGGTTGTTGGGTGAAAATTTTCTGAAGGCGGGCGTTCACTGAGACGTCTTGGGTGAGTGAATAAAAAGTGACGTGATCGGCTTTACTCAACCTCTGACCGAATGTACGAATGCGAGATAGCTTAGCATCATCCAGTCGAGTATCAGGTAGCAATTGCACATAGTCAAGCCATTTGAAGATGAATTGATAAGTATTCACAAGTAATATCTACGCTTCCTATAGCGGTGAAGAAAAATAGAGTCCTGTCCAAGCCCCGACCAAGTATGAAACAATCTCTTTGTCAACCTCATCCGCCGGCCGGAGTGACACATGCAAGTGCGAAACTCCATGTCCAACCCGTATTTGAAGCAGTGTAACCTGAAGCAGGAGGAGGGGAGCATCCGGAGGATTGGGGCTTGGTTTCACCAGTGCCACTTGGTGGTGTTGCAGAACCTGATGCGTGTGTATTGAGTTGACTTGTGGTAGTGTCTTGGCTCTGGGCCGATACTTCGCCAGTACTGGACGATGGAATGGTGTTGCCTGCGGCTGCGTTGGGGTCTGGCAAGAATCAGTATTGATTTCCTGGTATTTAAGATACTAGGCTTGGGTTTACCTAAGGTAACGGGGCTATTATCGACCGGTGCCGTTTGTGCCAATGGCCTGGTGATGGCTTGTGAGATGAAGAGGAGGAAGACGGTGTAGAAGAGGGTGACAAGATGCATCCTGATGGCTCGGAATGTCTTGTCGGTGGAAGTGGTAATACTCCTTGGAGTATGCTTGGAGTAGCGTAAGAAAGATATTTGGTCGGTTGTTTTCCGATAATGGCTTGATAGAGGTCTCCCTTTCGTACCGAAGAGTGACTGGGTAGGAAAGAGGAAGAGGAGGATTGATGCGGGTATTTAGAAGATGAGCTGAAGCATGTTCGCAGGGCGGTAATGAAACTTAGATCATGGACTTTGTTGGACACGGGATGAATGTTCGACTCCTTTTGATAGCCAACAGGCCATCTATTCACTATGTGTGAACTGAAACGATGCTCACCCTTATGCACACCATCTGCCAGAAGCGTGCCGTCTTTAGAATGTGCGGCGCAGCTTCATGAAGATCGACCAAGTAAAAGTCAGAGCTGTTTTATGGCCAATGGCAAAGGTTTATGAGCAAAAAAGCCTCCTGCAGCTAACCAGTAGAGGTACAGAACTGCTTGGAATGGACTGCAGGTGATAGGCCTTGCATATTCTCCCACGTATTTTCCAAGGAAGTGCGTCGGGCTAAGACTTTGCCATATGGTCGCTTCAATCCGTTCGTGCGGCTATTGCGAGGCTTGTCTTTGTGGGTTTCGGAATTTTGAGTGACGCAGGAACAGTGCATGGAAAGGTGTAAGCGTGCATCGCATAGATCGGTATGTCTATACTTAGCCATGCTCTCGATGGTGTCGCCATGACATGTTTCATCGATTACCATGAAGACAGTAAGTACGAGGACACTCTTGCCAATGCGATGTTGATAATCTGTTCACAGAAACATGCCTAACTTGTTCTCAATGGGACAAGACCACGGTTCTTCGAATTTTGGAACCATCTGCTTGCCATCCTTTGGTATGCAAGGTTGCGGGTGAACTCCCCACGTATTGCCGCCAACTCTATGGAAGTGAAGATTAGTAGACAGGTTCGTTTGATTTCTAAATAGGTGGAAGGGGACTTGCAGGATTAGAGTCGGAGAGCTGAGAGGGGTGGTTGATTTTCGGCGACGGGTGTTCTTGTGATGGGAGCGCTTGTCGCCTATGCCGCCTATATGTTGTACTCGTACCTCTACCTCAATTCCTCCTCAAACAACTCTCTGATTTCCAAGGACCTGCATGTTCCATATTGAGGCAGACTGGGGAACCAATCTAATTCGAGATGATCTAGCTTCGGAGCATGTAATTTCGCCCCTCGTCTAGTGAGGAAAAGCAATTATGTCGCATATCAACGTGGATCTTATCCCAAGTTAACGAGGGCCAAAGACTGCGCGTAATGAACGCTATGGATCCGCCAAGATGTCTCTACCAAGGTATGAAGTATGAGTTCTTCGTGAGTATACAACTTGCACTGCCCTTGAAACTTGGATCACTGCTTCTAGCCCGCGGCTTCTCAAACATATCCAAGATCTTGAAAAATTGGTTGTCTTCATTTCCTTCCTTCAGCCAAGTAAATAGCAATCATCTTTGACTACATACCTTTGGCACATAACGAGCGTTGTTGCGGCCTTCCCCTCGCTATCAATATGGCTGAATCACCTGGCAAGATGTACGCTCTGGCTATAATTTTGACCTTGTTCGCTCTTACAGCAACTGCACTGCGGCTGTACGCTCGGCGTATCAAGCAGGCCAAGTTATCGTGGGACGATTATATGATTCTGCCAGCGATGGTATGTCAAATGCTTAGCCCCAGCTGCGTCTTGGCCTTCTCATGGGACTGATATTCCGCAGCTATTGACTATTGCAACGGCAATGTGCATGATAGTGGGCGCTGCCGTCGGAGATCTGGGAAGACACACAAAATTGCAACAAGCCCCCCCACCTGTCGAAAGCATCACAGGCCATTCACAAGTCCCAGTATTTACCCATCGCACGGAAGTCTTCGAACAGATTACCTATGCAACGCAACTCACAACAACATTGACATTTGCTCTGACTAAACTATCAGTACTCTTTTTCTATAAAAGGGTCTTCCAGGGCGAAACCTTCCGCAGGGTAACATATGCTATGTTCGCTATCATATTCTTCTGGACTGTTGGATTCTTTTTCTCAAATTTACTCCAGTGCTGGCCTATAGACACCAATTGGAACTCTCAAGGGGGTACCGCAACGGATGCCTGCATACAAGCGACCGAAATGTACCTTGGGCAGGCCTACTCGGACGTCCTCACAGATTTAATGATCCTTGCAATCCCGCTCCCTTGTATCTGGGCCTTGCAACTGCCCGTGAGACACAGGATCGGTGTGAGCTGCATCTTCCTTCTCGGATTATTGACAGCTGCAGCGGGCGCTGCAAAGCTCGTTGTCTTCCACTTCGTAGCCCTAGAGACTAGCGGTGATGGTCCACCGGACGTGACCTATATATTGACACCATCGATCTACTGGCCTATGGTAGAGTCTTCGCTCGGTATCGTCGGGGCGTGCCTACCATTATTACGACCATTGTTCCCAGCGGCATCTTCGACTGCTTTTGTGAGGAAGCTACGCAGTGTCAACATACCTACTATACATTTCGATGACGCAAAATCCGAAGAAGATACCTCAGATGTATCCTTCCAAAAATTTAATGCAGGAGCTTTGTACAACGAGAAATACAATTTGTGAGCGTCGTCCCTACAGCGACCTAGCCTGAGGCAGCCGCTGACAGTCACACATAGCAGCTTGAAAACCCACGGACTTCTGGACGAGAGAAGCCCCTCGGATCAGGTGGAACGGCGGACAGACAGTATTGTGTGACTGCCTTCAGCATGAAGGGTTAGCCCAATCACGATGAAAGTTCGGCGCGCGTTGGCAATTACAGACAAAACAGCGAATATGCACGACGATTACAATAGAGCCAACATACTTGTTCCCACGGATGCAGGATTGGACGAGATGGTTATTTCCAGGCTTGTCGCGCCGAATGTCTCGTTCGAGGGTCAGACTTGTTTCATGGATGACTATAACAGGTGTGGAGAATATAAGGAGTTCGGAGATACCCCTGGGAAGAAGAGAACGAAGATGCCGATAGCAGGCATGAAACCCGCTCTGGTAGCGAAGGAGCGAAAACAAATCAAAAGCTCTAGCGAAAAGGTTTTCAAAAAAACGTTCCAGATGCAAAGAGCTGCCCCACATGTTTAATGCATTCTACGTTTTCCTCGAGCTGACCACCCTTGATACAGCGCTAATCGTCTCCACCACGAGCGACTCGCGTGCCCGATGGCCTCGACGAATTTATTGGACTTACCAACCTTAATCCCGCGATTATGGGATCAAATGTGATTCACCAGATTCTTCAAATCCATGCCAGATTACAAAGCAGGCCTCACTCTTTTCGACCCTAAAACAGTCCAAACACCTCCCGGCCCTGCAATTTCCACCTCCCAAACCCTCCCAGCCAGCACCGGCATCGCCGTTCCCCTCCACGCCAACCAAAAATCAAGATAACAAATACCAATGGCACCCAAGTCGTACTTTATTCTCTCCAGCACATCATCTCTCCAATCAACCAACTACGCCCGTCTTAAAGTCTCAGAGAAAGTTTGAAACTCCTCTAATCAGCAACTCTAGCCTCTTTGCACCTAAGCAACCGCTAACCGCCAGAACTCAGGTCGACCTTGGGGCCCTCAACCTCTCCCCCTCCCCCTCCCCCTCCCCTACCCAAAACCCCACCTACCTCTTGAAGTGCCACACCCACGCCATCCTTCGCAAACTCACTCCAGTCGTAGGCGACACGCTCTACGATAGCACATCTCATCCCATGCTTTCCTTCACCAACGACACAACGCCCGGCGCTCATGACACCCTCATCGCTGCGTGCAACCCACGCCGGTACGAGAAAATGGAAGTGGAGGGGTGGCGTGCTAGTTGTGAGGAGAAATACTCCACAGCGCTGATGAAGTTGAGTAAGATTGAAGTGGTGTGGCCAAAAACAGCGCCGGCGCCGTTGAATTCATCTAGAAATGTGGGTGTGCAGGGTGATGGGAAGATTGTTTTTCGGAAGCCCACGAGTGGGGAGGGGGGGTAATGTGACGTTTAGGGCGCTTGTGGATGTGGTTGTGGTGACGAGTACGTGTCCCATGGATCAGGAGGCCTAGTGAAAATTGGTGGCCGCGGCCTAGGGAGGTGGAGTGGGAAATTCTGGGTTCAGGAAGGGGTGGGATAGGAGTACAGGAAAAGTAAGAGGGACGAGTACAGGCGTTGAAGAACGGGTGGCAAGATCTGTGGTTGAGTGGGATGTCTTGGGAGCGCAAACCTTCAAGGTATAGTGTTCCACGCACAAATCTGACTGCCCATATATATTACCGATTTGCTAGAAAATGAAGATGTATATATCAAACAAGGTGACTGTTTAGGAATCAATTGCGGTCAATGTGAGCACCGGGTTAGATTATCAAGCTCATGTAGAGCTGGTAACTACGGGACCGCGATTTATCTTAGCGCCGAGGGACAACATCTCGGCTCTTCTGTGATACAGTACAAGAGAAGATACACATTCGTGTGTAGAGTTGTGGTAAATATCAGTGAGATAACCTTCGGCGTTTCTCCGCCGGTGAATCTCCTTCACTACTTAAAACCCAAAGCCTTAAGACCAACTCTTATCCGTAAGAGCTGCTTACTAGTCGATGTGCTCCAGTAATATTGATCAATCTGCTCCTGTTCCAAGCTTGAGGGTCATATCTGAACGATATACTTTCGGGGAGGAATTGAAGCCATGTATGTAGTAGACAGGCTCTGCCACTTTGTAGGGACGAGCCGAGGCTGAGGAACAGTCTCATCGCCAAGCAGACTCGAATCCGTGTCTTTCTCTTGATGTTCTCTTCAAGCTCGTAAAAACTTTGAAAGTGGCCATGCATTTGTCTACAGCGTGGTGTCCTTGGAGATCATGCGATTCTTGCCAGGGGATCGTTCAGATGATGTAGAGGAAGAGAGCTTTCTACCAAACGGATAAATACCAGGAGACGTAGACCTACAAGGCCAAGCGCCAACGCGAACATCTTTTCAATTCCTATCGTTGACAGTCATGAATATTTTGATCTTTACAGTCTCTGTTCTCGTGAATGGCACGCGCTTGCTCGCGAAGAACCCATGCGATAGGAACGACGCAGCGAGAGCAACCTCCTCTTACTATAAGCTTCCTAGTATCAACTATCCTTCGGTCATACTGACAATCCAAGCACCGGTTATCGAAACATCATCAATGACCTCCCACACAATGCACATGAACGGCGCACCCTTCTCACCCTCCGCCCCCATCCTTCGGCCGCATGGAGCCCGGCCACTCAGCAGATGCAGCGTGGGACTTCTACGAGCACCAAGCTCCAGACTTCTTCCCTATCACTCGCGCCCACGTCCTCGCTCTCGGTAAAGACCCTATAACAGTAGCCTAATTCCCTAACGTAATCTTCGGCCAGGGACCGGACGCCTACGTCGCGTCTCTCGACTCGCTGCACAAACTGCACTACCTGAACGAAGTGCGCAAGATGGCTTTCGAAATATATAGTGAAGAGAGCCCATCAAAGAAACGGTACGTTGACTTGTGGTGGGTATATCTGCGTTATTGTGTGGATATTTTGGCGTAGAATATTATGTGCTATGCCGACGGGGGTGTGCTGACGTATCGGTGGATGGATACGCAAGCTCACCCTTTTGTGGATTCTAACCTTGAGAGGAAGTGTAGGAATTTTGGGCAGCTGTTGAGGTGGAAGGAGGAGAGGAAGGTGGATATGGGGAAGTATCAGGAAATGGAGAAGCCGTTTGATGCGATACAGGTGAAGGCGCAGGATGCATACTATGATATGTTCGGGTTTGGGAATAGTACGCTGTAGCCCGATGGGAAGGGATTTGTACGTACCCAACCCGAGAGTTGAAAGAAATGAACCCTCTCTTTCCCGCTCGGACGACTGTTTAGTAAACAGCGGGCATAACACTCAACCTCCCACCATCGGTAACGACCACATTACCATTACAATAAGCACCAGCCCGGCTCGTCAGGAAAAGGATGACACCAGCCATATCTTCTGGAGTGCCCGACCTCTGTGCAGGGATCTTCTCTTTGGGAAACACGCCATCACCAATGAGGCCCGCAGCCATGTCTGACGGATAGACTGCATTTATATTAGCCGAACATTAACCTCAGGGTCGACAAGGGGCATGTGGAACCTACGTCCTGGAGCAATGACATTCGATCGAATTCCATATGGCACGAGATTTGTGGCCATGTGCTTCATCAATAACGTCGTCCCTGCTTTGCTTTGTCCATACGCATAACCTCCCGGGGTTTTGCGATTGAAGCCGCCGATGCTGCTCGTGGCGATTACCTGGCTGGCCTGCTCCACGTTGGCTTTCTTGTTACCCGCATCCAGAAGCTTTAGGAATGCCACGATAGAAAAGAACACTGCCGAGACATTGACGGCGAACGTTTTGTTGTACTCATCAGACGACTGGTCCCAAAGTGCGGACTGAAATTCCTCGAGCGAGCTCTCCGGTGTGATCGACGTGGCCTGAGGCCCGGCTATGCCGCTGTTGGCGATGAGTACATTGATGTAGCCGACTTCCTTTTCAATGTGGGTGACAATTGATTGGAGGGTCTCTTTCGATGTTACGTCGCCGACTAAGGGGATGATGTTGCCATGAGGAGATTGTTTTGCTGCGGCATCGAGTACTTCCTTTCGGCGGCCAATGATATAGATTTTACTGGCACCATTGAGAGCGAGTGCTTTGGTCATCATGAGGCCTATACCACTGCCACCGCCGGTAATGACCGCTACTAGACCTTTGATATTGAAAAGGTTTCTTGCTTCTAAAGACGACATGGCGAGAGAAGTCTAAGATCAATAAATTCTGATTTCACGATAGTGTGAATCGATGGGAAAGGAAATACACAATGCTCCTTCTTTCGAAATGATCTTCGTAGATGTGGCTTTATGGATCTGACAGTGTAGAAATGTACACCTTTAAGATACAGGAAATCGTTGATGAACAAAGGATTCCAGCAAGACTTTATACTTGTGGATACTTTTACGGTGCTTTCAAATAGATTGGTTTTCTTATAGGTAGTCAACTGGTAAGAGTAACACAGGATGGCTGCTTAGTAGAATTCTTGATGTCTTAGAAAGGTGCAAGATGCCGGCAATGGAAAAATGATCGACACAGGGGTCAGAAGTGCCAAGATATTAGCAACTCTAATTTTTCTTGATGAACGCAGGGGTAGAGAACAAGTCGATTGTTTATAAGCTTGGGGAGGACGAGTGTACGAAGATACGACAATTCCACGCCTTACGAGCTTGACTAGGTAGCCTCAGAGTATTCCTTATCCTTTGTATATTTTCGCAGCGGAACAAGTGGTGTCCAGCGACACTGCTGACCTTTACAGTCCTTTCCTATGTCAACAGCGCTTGACGACCGCCGACGTCCAGGCCTATTGTCTTACTTCAGCTTCGGTTCTACTGCCCATAGACGGACCATCTCATCACCTGATCACCAAGAGCTGGATCCGTTAGGAAAGAAGGGCACCCCTCAGAAGGACAAGTGGAGCAGAGCACGCGCAGGCACACTGGAGGGATACAGAGAGCCGTCCATGACGGGCGGTCAAAGATCACGATATTTGAAGACCGGGGGGATCATTGCATTATTACTTTTTTTACTATACTTATTTGGGTCAAGGAATAGCGAGGGCGTTAGGGAGATTGTAAAGGGGCCGTCAGGTATACTTCGGCCACTACAGGCGGCATTGACTCCGCTGATTGTTATGCAGGAGGCCGGGCAAATATATCAGGAAGCGATGGGAAGACAGACCCTGCACTTGGGACGACGAAGTGCTCGAAGTCCAGCTTGAAAGATAAACCTTTAATTCAATATGCATTAATGATTGATGCTGGTAGCACTGGCTCCCGAATCCATGTCTACAAATTCAACAACTGTGGCACGACGCCTGAACTCGAAAACGAGGAGTTCATGATGACCGAGAAGAGGGAAGGTGGTTCGGGTCTCAGCTCCTATGGTACAGATGCCGAGGGAGCTGCAAAGAGTCTCGACGTTCTCCTCGAAGTCGCCATGAAGACGGTCCCAGACAAGTTCAAGTCCTGCTCCCCAATCGCTGTCAAAGCGACCGCTGGTCTCCGCAAGCTCGACCAGACCGTCGGCCCCAACGCCAGCAAGAACATCCTTGCCACTGTACGCACTCGTCTCGAGACCCATTACCCCTTCCCCGTGGTCTCCGCCGCAAACGGTGGCGTCGAAGTCATGGATGGTAAAGACGAGGGAGTATACGCCTGGATCACAACCAACTACCTCCTCGGCAAGATCGGCGGCCCAGACAAATCTCCTACAGCAGCCGTCTTCGACCTGGGCGGTGGCTCCACCCAAATCGTCTTCGAGCCCACCTTCAAGTCCCCATCAGGCGGCATGCCCGAAAAGCTTCAAGAAGGCGACCACAAGTATATCTTTAAAACCGGCGGGACAACATACGAGCTCTATCAGCACTCCCATCTCGGCTATGGCCTCATGGAAGCTCGAAAATCAATACACAAAGCCATCGTACAAGCCAAACACGACGCCTCTCCCAATGACTCCTCCTGGACGTCCCAGCCCATAACAAACCCATGCATTATCCCCGGCATGACTCGCGAAGTAGAAGTCGAAGTCGGTGGCAAAACCATTACCACAAAAATGGTTGGCCCCACGGATGGCGCGCCAGCTCAATGCCGTGGCATCGCAGAGAAGATGCTCCTCAAAGAAGCCGAGTGCGCCCTCGCACCCTGCTCCTTTGGCGGCGTGCATCAGCCCTCGCTCGAAAAAACATTCGCGCGTGAGGACGTCTACATCTTCAGCTATTTCTATGACCGCACGCAACCTCTTGGTATGCCCGAGTCCTTTACTATCGAAGAAATGAAGAACCTTACCTCAAAGGTCTGTGAGGGCGAGAAGGCCTGGGATGTATTTGGCGCTGTGCCAGGAGCGCTGGAGGAGTTGAGGGACAGGCCGGAGTATTGTTTGGATTTGAGCTTCATGGTGGGCTTGTTGCATACTGGGTACGATATGGGGTTGCAGAGGGAGGTGAAGATTGCGAAGAAGATCAAGGGCAGCGAGCTGGGCTGGTGTTTAGGTGCTAGGTAAGTCCGGCCCAAGTCTCAATGCTTGGGTTAGGTGCTAACCATTGACCAGTCTGCCACTGCTAAGTCAGGAATCGGGATGGACGTGCAAGTTCAGTGAGGTACCGCATTGATTGCTGGTCAGTATAAACGAGGTACGAGTCTGAAAACCTCTATACACCCTTATAATTGCTCGACGGCGTTTTGGGAGGATAGAAAGATATACGGGGCTCGAGATCCTAACTTCATAGCATAGAAGCATTGTGTCAATAGACCACGGAAACATACAGAAAATCCTTTTGACTCGAGCGCTAGTCTTAAATAAGGTTTCGTATCATGCCGAGTCTTAGTAACGTGTTATGCTCTTCGACACCATCGTTGCTTCTAACCCCCTGCCCGACTTGAGCCCAGAATTGACCCAAAGGATGGTATGTTGACCTAGAAGTTGCCAGCTTTCATACCTCAAGAAGCGACATTTGGCCGTATTCACTACCCACACATCCGTATCCATGTGAAGAAATTTGACATTAGTCCTATCAAAGGTATCATAAACCCATCGAGTCCAAGGACGAACGTCTATACGCCAGCTCGCGTTTCTACACTATAACACTGTCATTTCTCTTGCTCTTTGTGCCAAGCAGCCGAGAGATGACCGTGTCCTGCTCCAGAGGCTAGACAATCACGGCATTCTCCACACCAGGAAGTCGCAGCTTAGTTCATCCTTGATGCGGTTGAAGCTGAAGGATATACTGACAATGGCCCAGTCTACGATGGTCTTGGAAGTGCGGAATTCTCACACCAGCCCTCGGTTCTACTTTGAGGGTATCTAAGAGCGTACACTCGTTCATATTGCAATGTTGACAAGTGGGTTCATCAGTCGCAATGGCTAAAACCTCCAACAGATTCCGGTATACCGGCACAGGCCTTCGTCCTGCCTTCGGTGCATTTTAAGAGCTTGTACTTCAATGGTTGGGATGGTCAATGATTCGGGACTTTTTCTTGGATGCAGGTCCGAACTGTGGCTTCGTTCACAACTCGCAAGCTGAAGCGAGGGTTCGCCTTTCGTGGCGTGTTCAGTATAGGGCCTGCACTTGGAACACAGCAGAGGATGATGCCGAGCAACGCTCCTAGCACAGAGAGCAAACTGTGGTAGGCACCGGAGTAGGTAAAATCCGGGGAACTTACCAAGTGAAGAGCTTGGATAGGCATTCCAGTAATGATAAAGAGCCTACTGCCCGATTAATCGAGAGTAGTGATCTCTATAAAACGCAGATGATACTTGCAAATCACGAAGTGAAAGCATACCCGAAACCGATGCCTTCACTTTCCAGGGCTTATCCAATTTGTAAATTAGAAATGATGGCATTGCCAGGATCGTAAGGTCGATGAGAAGTCCAAAAACTTCGAGAAGAAGGTATGACAGGACCTGATTCCCAATTTCGCCGTGGATACTTGTGTCCCAAGCAGCTTCCAGGGGACGGCAAATCAGGAATATGTCGAGCAGGATGGCCAAGCTGTAGACATGCGCTGCTCGATTCCGCATTTTGCGGATGAGCACCACGGTGACGATTCGGAATAATGTGTTTACTAGTCCCCATAGCGTCTCATTTGCCAAAAGCAGCTTAAAGTCTTGTCAGCAAGCAGCACTCTAGCCGGCATCCCAAATACAGGTTCTGACAATCAGGGCACGCTCCTTGTATGACAGTTCTCCAACATTCTTGTCATCGCCATCATCGACGATAGCCCATGTTGTTTGTACCACCAGCACGATGGTGATTGCGAAAGCAACAAAGATTATGAAGTCCTTCCGTCCGAGGTTGCGGCGCTGGATTTTTCGAGACCAGACAAGAAGGCCGATGGCTAGCATTGCCACCGAGGCGAACACCCAGCCGCATACGAGTGTAACGAGAGCGATATTCGGAGCGCCCGGAGAGCCAGGCGAAAACATGATGGCGTAAGGTTCAGAATCCCGAGCCTGATGGAGATAGAATGATTTCGAAGGTAAGAGTGGAAATAGAAGCCTTGGTAGAGATAAAGAAGGTAAGACTGCAAGGCAGATGTTAAAGCGGTATAACTTACGATACGCAGTGCCTGCTCACCACTTTAGCGTATGCAAAACTCAAACACACACCTGATCCAAAAATCAGATATAGTAATTATTACCTGTAGATAGATCTTTTATATAGATAAAAGGTAAATATAATTACTGCGATTATAACGGTGTATATAATATAAGAATCAGTTAAAGGGTGACTAAATTATAGTAGGATAAAAAGAATCCTACAGAAAACGATCTTTACGAGTATAAAACTACGATAGGTATCGTAGATTTCTAAGTTCACGAAAACAGCCCGTATTAAATAATACCTTACATATATAAACATATTCTAAATATATTATGGTAAACTAAATAAGTATTATATCCGTTGAGTTAATTGTTTTTGAATCTTTGAATAATTAGATCAGGTGTGTGTTGCAGTGATCGACATTGCCAAGAATTATCATGAGTTTTGCATACGCTAAACTGTGCCTTCTGAATAGCCGAGCATTCTGCATGCGCAAGGCTGGCAAGCGCTTATGCAGCACTGCCTCACTCTAATATGACTTTGAATTGAGCTAATCGAATACTTGGCTGCAAATCGAGAATAAAATACACCGAGCTTGGAATCATGACCTTTGTTTGGGATTAATTCAAACAAGTATTGTGGGAGCCAAGAAGTTAGCCACTAGTCCCAACTGAGGTCTCCGAATTTAACGCGGAGGAACTTCTAGACACTATTCGCTCCTCTGCACTTCCACGTTGTCGTCTGATCTGCTTTATGCTCGAGTAGAGCCCACGGTCTGGCAGAATTATGGTGAAGTACTGGAAGAGTGGTAACGTTCGAAGCTCTACGAGGCTGCGATGTGCTCCGACCTCGGCGGGTTTGAAGCGCGGAACCGCGTGGTCGCTGCCTACCTCATGTGAGTTGCCATGACTCCATTATAGAGGTAGGTGAAGTTCAAAAACTGCACTTGTTCGGGTCTGAACTCCTGCGATGTTGCCAAAATAAGCTCTGCTGCGCTCAATTGCTTCAAGCATGGTGAATCTGGACCTGGTGCTTTGAGACTGCTTGCTGAACAACTTTCTCAAACTATGTTCTGTCCACGTTATTCCGGATTGTTTATCCACTACCGAGCTCCTGGATATCGACCTTGTCCGTCCGCTTTTCTTTCTGCCTCCCCATCAATTTTCCCAGGACGTCTCTTTCCCCATCTTCGCTCTGGTCCTCTTCGCTCTTACTGCCGGTGCTACCCTCTTCTTCGTGCTCCTTTCGCTTCTCCTCAAGCAGACCCAAACCCAAATTCATCTCAATATACCCTTTCCCCTCCCCTTCTTCCTCGTTGTCGATGTTCTCAATATCTCTCTCCCCCAACCTTCCTTCTTCCCTCATGACCTCAAGCTCATTATTTGCATTTCGTATTCTCGGAATAAGCGCTTTCAGGCGCGATTGTAGATTTGACAGGTTTGAGGCTGTCAGCGAGCTCATTGTTATCCTGCGCGAATTGTTCGAGCTTGTGTTGTCGGAGGAGAGCGAAGCTGATGAGGATGAGGCGCCAGATATTGCGGATGAGGATGAGGAGGACGATGAGGACGATGGATCTTCTCCAGAGGCTGACAAGGAAGAGGAAGAGGAAGAGGAAGAGGAAGAGGAAGAGGAAGAGGAAGAGGAAGAGGAAGACTCCGAAACATCATCAGAGACAGAAGCTGACGTCGAGCTTATCGAGTCTCCTTCCGGGTCTGAACTCGTATCTGTTATGCCAGCTATAATCGCACTCACAAGCCGCTCCTCAAGCGGCAGCGTTCTGGGGTTCCGCAGAGAGAAATCACTCGTGGGGTCTGAATACGGCTCTGTGGTTGATGCTGAGTCCGAGTCTAAATTTCCGCTATTAGAGCTGCTCTCAGACTCTTCGTTTTGAGAGCTGCCGTTGCGGCTTGTATCGAATGAGCGCACGGGGTGGAGAGTCCCGGAAGGTGATGAGGGTGGGGACGATCCGATGAGCGTAGGTGTAGAGGCATCTGAAGACATTGAGAGCTCTAAATGCCCTTCAACGGCCGGATGTTGAGGGATTGAAGAGACGTCCCCGCGCTGCTTTTTGGCTGTGGGAGAGGATGGGAGGGACGAGAGGTCGGCGAAAGATCGCTTGTTTTGGGATGGCATATTGAGGTGTTGGGCGAGCTGCGGTAGAAGACCAGCTTCTAGTTAAGGATAGTATGTATGGTAAGGAGTGTAGATGAATACCTCCAGTTGCAGCTTTTAGTGGAGCAAAACGTGGGATCTGAGTTGGCAAGATTTGACGGCGGCAATGACGATCTCCCTTCCGAATTAGCGTGGCGCTAGCACCGGACTTTCGTGATGGTGATAGGGCTGCATCGTGTCTCGTATTTGTTTGAGGCAGAATCTCGCATTCAGCTTGTTCCTTCGATATGTTTCCTCAAGAAAGACAAACATCTAAGTCCTTATCTAAGCCAAAATCTACTTTTTGTGACTCTAGTTGGGCTGTTAAAGTACGTTTCAGAGAGGGGGCTTACCCTATACTCCTGCCTACCAGTGCTCCCAGATGACTCTAAACGATGTACCATTGACAGCGGTGAAGCTGACGTATTGTATCAATAAGAGCAACAACGCCTCTGTAAACATCAGTACTATGATCGGACCAGTGCGGATCCTATTACAATACTGGCTTCATACCCCAACGGATGCTCTATTGAATTGACTACTTGAGCCGATATACGCGTAAAGAGGACCACAAGCTGTTCGGAGTGCAAAACCAAAGAGCTTCCGCGAGTACTGCTGTATTAAAACTTTAGGTAGTATACCCGTCTCGGTGAGTCAGACTTTCCTTTGGTGAAAGTAGAGATGAAACATTGTTTCGGGTTCCTCCCATCACTTGGCCATTGTGCGACTTTGAATGACTTCATCTTTCACCCCTTTCAAAGGTAGTCCACCATGGTATGAATCATCATTATGAATAGAATTGTGTATCATGCTGAGGTGCAGCCGTTGCCAACCTATTTCCGTTCACCACTACCTGGTGCCATAAAGAAATTGTATCGTCTCACTACCATTCTTTCTTCTAAAAATACATAGGTACTGCTTCAAGATTATGGTATAAAAGGGGGGATATTGCCCACAAAAACGTGTTATACAAGTTCTACCATCATCATATCCTGTCCAACTTCGACATCATATTCCTAAATCGCAACTATCATGGCTTCAAACCGTGGCCCAAACGGCACAAATTTGCTTACACACCACATCGCGCAGGTCGAGCGCCAGCGAAACATGGCATTCTCTCCCTCCAACTCGTCTCCCCTCGCCAACAACGGCATCAGCAGCCATACATCCGACACCGACTCACCCAAAGCTCAGCGTAAAGCGTCGCTCTTCACCACGCTTCGCGCCCGACGTCCCCAAATCTTCTCCCCGGACTCTCCTTTTAATCCTACCGCTCTCGATCTCTCGCCCCCAGCCGCCTCTCCCTCCGACTTCCAACTTCCCTACAAATGGAACTTCTATCATGACAGCCACGCAGGTGGAGAAGACTACGAGAAGCGTTTGACCCTCATGCAGGACGAGATCGCAACGATCAAGACTTTTTGGCAGGTTCTCAACTCCTTCCCTCTCAGCAAGCTACAGATGAGAGACTCGGTACACTTCTTCAAGCAAGGAGTCAGACCGATATGGGAAGATCCAAGGAATGTCAAGGGCGGCGCGTGGTACTTTCGCATCTCTAAGGATAGGGCGGAGGACTTCTGGAAGGAGATCCTCATGATGGCGGTTGGGGAGCAGTTTGCGGATGCGATTCAGAAGGGTATGTTTCTCTTTTCTGTGAGCCAGTCATTAGGTTTAATCACCCATCAGCTCACACATACTCAGGTGACGATCTCTGCGGCCTCTCCTACTCGGCGCGTTTTAACAGCCACCTTATTAGCATCTGGCACCGCAACGCCGCCGACGAAAAGTCGAAACAAGGGCTTCTTTCCGCCATGCTTGACAAGATTTCACCAGACTTGAAGCCAGAAGAGCGCGCTATCTACTACAAAGCGCACAACGACCACACCACCTTCAGCAGCTTGGTGGCGCAGAAGAAGGCTGATGGGGGGAACTAGAAGTAGAAATGGGAGAAGTTGAGGAGTTTGGGAGCGTGTGCTTGTGTCATCTGAAGGGTAGCGGAGCGAGATGTACGGATTTATTGTCGTTAGCGAGCATGGTTCATGAGTTATGGTAGATCTTTTGCTCAAGTATACGCTGTGAATGACGGTTTTCACGGCAGATTGACCTCCAAATGTATTTCGCCAGCTTATGCGAGCATTAAAGCCTCATATTCCGGCAATTTTTGTCGTTGGGTTGGTCAATTGTATGGCTACTTACCCTCTTTGCGACTCTACTAGCTTAAAAGAGGACATGAATTCTCCAATCTCACTCCTAAATACACAAATCAGTCATGTCCGCACGTCTTGCTACCCTTCCCTACCCACCCACCTCCTATCACCCACTCAACGGCTTCCCAAACTGCTCCACCACCCCCACACTCACCCCATCCTTCGCCTGCCCCTCCTCCACCCTCCTCCGCTGATCCTCCTGCTGCCTCTCCCTAACCTCTTTCGCCGCATTAATATTCCAATGGCTCCTCATAATCCGATCAAACAACACCGCACTACTCTCCCCCTCACACCTCTCCTGCGGATCAAACACCCCCGTAATCCCGCTCTCAAACACTTTCGTAAACAATGGCGCCACAGCCGGGCGAAGCGTGTATACGATACTGAACCTGAATGGATCCCCAGCCACGGACACGGGATCGCAAACAACGCGGTGGACGCCAGCTTTATAGTTCCCGCGCGTGAGGAAAGACAGGGTTTCGCCGCCGAGGAGCGTGGCTGTTAGACCGCCGGAGCGGGTGCGGTAGCCGGGTGGGAGGGCGGTGTCGTTTTCGATGGGGATCCAGGCGCTGGTGTTCACGTCCAGGACCTGCAAACCCGGCGAGTGGCCGATGACGAGCGAGAGTAGGCCGAGATCTTTGTGCTTCTCGGCATTGATGGTAGGTTCGGTGCCTTGAGGGCGGTCGTAGCGGAACATGCGAAACTGAGTCGGTGTTTTCATTTCCGTCAGCGTGGTGCAAGGCACAACGAACGGGTCAAAGACGGATGCATCGAGATCCAGGGTTTGGGCTATGGCGGCAATGATGTTGGACATGAAGGCGCCGGTGAGATCCCAGGCGCTTTTGAGATCGGAGTGCAGGATCTCTGGGCACCGGGTGGAGGTGCGTGTTGTTAGGATACTTTTCTCGCTGGGGATCTTGGAGTAGCCTTCTTCGCTTGCTGCGGGACCGCAGACGGCTTGGTAGGTTGTTTTTTGAGGGGAGTCGGCAGGGAGGGCGAAAAATTCGTGGGATTTGGTGAAGAGGGCGCTGTAGGCTTCTACCATTCCTGGCATGTCGGCGAGGGCGAGGGGGAGATAGCCTCCGCTGGCGAGGGATCGGAGAGCGTGATCGTTGGGGACTTGGGTGGACACCATGCTGTTTTCTTGCTTTTCTTCTCAAGGATGGAGAGGGCAGACTGTCTACTCGTACCTACAGAGTCTAACGATTGGACCAACGAGACAGATATGGAGAAGACTGGCAAAAAGCTTTGAGAAATCCCGAATCACATCCAACATGTCATTGCTCTACGAAGTACTGACTACACACAGAGTAAAAGATATGGTCAGTCCACACTAAAAACAGAGCTTTGTAAAGGGGACCTAACCATCTTACAATCATCATGCTTAGGAGCATTGTGGCTCATGTTGACGGAATGAGGTCGCGCGTGGCTGAGCAATGACGCATCGCCAAGGAATTTGCCCTTACCCTAAGCATGCTAAGAAGGCTTAGAAGCAAAGCTCCAGCCCCTAGTCTACGATCGCGCTTCGAATGACCACATAATACTTAGGATGTGGTGTACAGGAACTATTTGACCTTGCCCAGAAGTTGAAATTGACCTCATTCAAGCTGCTCTAGCAGCATAAGGACTCGCCAGAATCGGTCAAGGAGACAATGTCATAACATGTTCTCGCGTCAACTTAGTCAATGACCGCAGCGCTCCTTTGACCTGCTTTCAATAGCAGACTCCACACCTAAAAGGCGAGCCTTGTTAAGGTCCTCAGTCTCACTTGCTCGGACATGCGATCGTGAAGCAGAGTCCCAGGTCGATGCCGTACAGCTACGGGAATAACGTCAAGTACAAATTCCCAACACTTGTGCGGGCCGATCCTCTTTTCTGTTAAAAACTCCATGTTGATACTTTCCTCATCTTGATCATGCGCGCTGATGGCCTCTTCATCCTTTGCACCCACACTAAAACTCTCTTCGTCTTGAGCGGTCTTTATGGTCGATTCAGTATCGGAGGACCACACCCAGTGAGCTTGCTTCAAATTAGTGACGTCATGTTTTTCTTTCAGAAATGCACACGTTCGCTTTGAAGAACGAACAACTTCCTTCTAAGCTTTTCGCCGTTGTACCGAAAGGTAGTTTCTTGCGTACGCCAAGGTATCAATCCCACTAGGACCGGATATTTTCTCCCATTCGATTAGTGCACAATGAATGCAATCTTCTGCCTTGTCGAGCTTACCTAGGTTCGAACATGCGGCACCGGTCAGCACCCTTAGCGATGTGAGACCGTAGATTTGCTCCACTGGGAAAGGATCAATGGAGGGCAGCAACTTCTCCCATTCCTTAATGAGTTCTTCTCCTTCACTTCCAACCTCCGTGTACCTGCCCATTTCGTAACAAGATTCTTAGTCTCTGTGTACGGGTAGTGTAGATAGCAGCGAGACCATATCCCTGCGTCCTACAACGCTCAGCAATGTCATCGATCACCTGAAGAGCTTCGTCTAATTCCCCTTTGATCTAATAAATTCTTGGTGAAAAAACCAGTCAAGACGGAGTCATAGCGAAACGCTTGCTCTTTGCCTTGTCAATCGGACGCTTCAAGTAAGCTCTGAGAGGCCTGGATGTTAGCGGAAACGTCCCGGTAGGGCTTGTTCCACTCATTGTAGAGTACATCATAGCTACCACCGTGCGGAGTATTATTATCTTGACTATACTAGCTTGCGTTGCTCGACGCTCGAGCTCAACTAAACGCCTCATTCCGCTCTCTACCAGTGTCTTTGCTGTGCTGGCATCTCCTAGCGAGAAGTAACAGGCGCCAAATGATAGCAATGTTGATGCTGCCCAAGTCAGATGTGGTCAAAGTCTGTATACCAGCGATTCGCATTGGTCGGCATGGAGTCGCGACTCATCGCTTTCCGAGAATGTGCCACTGCTCATGAAACAATAAGAAAGCCATCGTGCCATAAAACAGAAATGGCCGCCCAGCTCGATCAGCCAGAAGTTCGCAGAATTGCTGCTGAACCGCCAAACCGGACAAAGACAGGAGACATCGATGAACTATGGGATGGACAGAGACACCATAAGTCTCTGCATCACGCCTGACAAATGAAAAATTGAGCAGGCACCGTATCGTATTATCGTACTGTCCCTCGTCATCCTGGATCTTCTGAAACCGATCCGTAGCTAACCCTTCAATCCAAGGGCATACTGGGGCGCTTACAGGAGGAAAGAGGGAAGTATATTCGGGGAGGTAACCCCAGTGAAATTGGTTCCAGTGTATTTTAGAATTATCCAGGCAACCACAAAAGGCCAGAAACGCGGCAGCCACTGGATCTCGGACCTTAAAAGAGCTGTGTAAGACAATACCAAAGCTGCGGATATAGAACCCTTCTGGTACTCTCGTGCACTAGGCTTCTGTACGAGAAGGGTCTTCAAGCGGGCTTCATACCGCTCTGGGTATTTGACGCAATTGAATTGCTCCTCGTTTATGTACCGGCGAGCTTGACCGAGAGCCAAAGGATAACAGCCAAGCCGTGCCACAAGGGCTTCTGTGCCCAGTTAGGTGTCAGTATCTACTTCGAGTCATGAAAACTTAGACTGATAGACAAATAGACAAATGAGTGATTAGGTCCGGATCTTCCTCAACGAGGACTGAAGTCTTTGGAACGAATTTGAACCAGTGAATAGAGGGTCTTTCCTCCCAAACATTTGGAGACGTCTACGTGCGCGTGCAACTGCGAGAGAGGTTATGAGTTGAAAATATGGAGCAGAACAAAAGTGTTGCGCACGTACCTGGACCGCTACCTTTTTGTCCAGACTGCGTGCAAGAAGTCGCCCTTGATATCGTCGAAGATTTTCACGGCTAGGGCACGGTCTTGGTTGAGAGGGTGCGTGGAGAGGAGGCGGGAGAGAAGGGGTTGAAGAGTTTTGTGAATGCCAGCTTGTCATTGTTACTGGGTATGGTATTCCGAAGAAGGGACGCAGAGGGAGCTCACAGTCGTAATCCACGAGGGTGCCGTAACAGTCGAAACAGAGGACTTGAAGTCGATCAGACTTCTGCTGTCTTCTGAGCGGACTTTCAGTTTCGCGCTGATGCGATGGATTTGCTAGTGACTTTAGGTGGGCAGTATTCACAGTTCAGGGAGCATGGCTGTATAGACAGCACGCCTGCCGCATTACAAAGCCAATCCAGTAGCTCTTCTCCGGGTCGTCGACTCCTTTCGTGGACTATACGCATGTCAGACTACCCGTAACCCCACTGCCCCAGGCTGCACGATGACGCTTCGGCTCCAATTTTGTAAGCTTCCCATTCACCTCGTGTTTGGATCAAACCTGAGAATATATGTAGGTTTAGCAGGTGCTATCCACGTGATTGCGTTCTGTGCCAATTTATCTCCAAGACTCTCAGCGTAAAATTGGGCTTGGGCAACGGGGCCCAATTCTGTTCGTCTGGCCAATAAGACCATAGTCGTGTTCACAAATCTTAATGCAACACCACAAGAATAATTTATAAACAATATTGGAATCGCTGGACACAGAAGGAATATTTAGTCGGCGATCATGGATACGGAGAATGTATATCCTGCACAGGATTAGCATATTAGGACATTAAAGATCTCACCCACGCCCGGTATCTTACTCTCTGCCACCATTCCACATAAAAAAAGGCGCTTCAAAACTTCCGCGTACGTAGTCTGGCCACACAGGCACAATGGAAATATGCCAAGTAGCCGCAGTGACGATAGCAATATCATGCCAGCCAACCTCACCCCAAACCTCACCTCCGGACAAACATGACAGTCCCCTCTTCCCCTCACCTAAAAACCCCCGCCCTCCTCATCACCCCCTCAAAATCCTGCATCCCCACCCCCCTTCCTACTCCGCTCCCACCATTGGCTTCCAACAACATATCTTTCAGCACTTGATCCGGCACATCCTCCTTCAACTCCCTCGCCACTCTCTTCAAACAGCCCAACGTAATCTTCCCATCCTCGCCCCCCATCCCAAGAAACAACTTGAACGCATCTTCAACCTCTCTTTGCTGGCTTTCCTCGCTCTGACTGCCGAGCTTCAATGCTGCAACCGCCACAAAATTCTTATACTCAATGCTACCCTCCTCCTCTGGGTCGGCCGCTTCGAGGAGGTCGGCTAATTCGTCTTTGGTGGTTGGGGGAACGCCGAGGGCAGTGAGGGCGCGGCGGAGGGAGGTGGAGGGCAGGTCTTTGGAGCCGTTGGCGAAGATGGAGAAGGCTTCTTTAATTTCGGCTTCGGTGGCGGCGCTGATGTTGTTTTCCTTCGCAATGGCGGATTGGCGGGGTGCTTTTGCCTTTGGAGGGGTGGTGGTGGAGGGAGCGGGGGCGCGTCGTTTGGGCGGCTTCAATTACCACAGATTGCGGTCAGCGATGGCGGGGGCTTCGAAATATTTGCGTTAATGGGAATGAATGGGCTTACCATAGCGTGATATGTCTTCGCAAGCGTTGCGCTGGGAGGTAAGGATGGCGGTGAAATGGCGCAATATGTCAATGCGCGTGCTAGTAAGGCAGAGACTGTTCTAGCCCTTTCATGCAGGTAGAGAAACGATTGGTTACATATTTGAAGTCTGACGTCTCGCCTGCAGAAGCGGTCTCAGAACCGGCCGCGCTTGAGACCAAATCGGGTCACGTTTGCGCGACCCCTCGCACTCTCACGACAAGAATTGGGCTGACTTTACTAATCAACATCAGACGAGACGGATTCAAGAAGCGTCCCGTTGGGTTTTGCAACTTCGACTGGATTGGGGTGGTGGGATGCGATTGGGCAAGATGATTCGTGTAGACGAGCGAGCACAGCTCATGATGGGATATAAAAGAGGCATGGCCTTCGTCTTGCGTGCTGTTCGGCCACGTCGACCACCCTGAGCTCTTGGAATTATCCGGCTTCTGAGCCATTGAAAGCTTACTAACATCACACCACCTTTCCTTTCCTATCGACCTTGTCGGCGCTGCGCTCTTGAGCAATTGAAGTCAACCTGGCGGCACGTGCGGTGTACGACCACTATCTATCATCTCTTGACAGCGAAGAACGTCTCTCAGAAATGAGAGTCCTCATCATAGGCGCAGCAGGTATAATCTACACCACTCATATATATCTCCCAGCAATCGCTAACCCTCTCCATAGGCCGAGTCGGTTCCGCCGCCCTAGCAGCCTGTCTCTTCAAGAACCACACCTGCACCGCCTACCTGCGCAACCCCTCCAAACTTCCCCCCGAACTCCTCTCTCATCCCCGCCTCATAGTCCACCAAGGCGACGCGACCTCCCACGCCTCTCTCGTCGAAGCTATCAAAGACCAAGACACCGTCATCCAAGCCGCCGTTTACGGCTCCAACTCGCCATACGGAACAAGTGAGAGCGAGAAAGTGGTGCGGTGTGTAATCGACGCGATAAAGGAGGTACAGAAAGGGAGGAGGCCGATAAGATTGTGGGTTATGAGTGGGCAGGTATTGATGGATATACCGGGCTACGGGGGCAAGATCGAGGGGGATGTTTTTCCAATTCATCCTGAACACTACAAGAATTACGAATTCCTGCAGAAGGATGCTAGGGATGTGGATTGGTCGCTCTTATGTCCGGGGCGGTTGGATGCTGGGGAGGTGAGGGTCCTGCTGTACAACATACGCTGAAGATGGTGTCTATATCATCATCGTTAGTCGGTATTGGGGCTGACTTGGGACCTCCTCCAGCCCGCCGGTCCTGTTGTCAGGGCTATCGACAGCGTGCCGTTGTGGCAGGAGCCGTGGCTTGTGGGGAGGTTACCGCTTATTGGGCCGGTGCTGAATGTGGTGTATAATTGGACGAAGCAGAAATTGACGTATAAATCGGTGGGGGAGTTTTTGTCGGATAATCTGGGGCCTGGGGGGGATATGAGCGCCAAGAGGGCGTGTATCCTCGAGGAGGTGAATGGGAAATGATGTGGTTGCGATCGCAACGCGAGCTTAGTCTCACCCAACGTACTGTTACGGCTAGGTGTACTGGGTAGTGGATGCCTTACTCCCATGGAGTTTGTATATCGTGGAGCCTTTCATGAATTGTATATACACTCACCGAATCACATCCATTCTTGATGGAGTTCCACGCTGGAACCTGTTCATTGGAGAGAGTGAAATTTAAATAACAAATCTTCATTGCTGACATTGCATCCGCACGCGTAGACATTATTGTTGACATAATAATTGATCCGTCTTCGCTTACGTCGGACTCTGTAAAGGTAATGCTTACGATTCCTGAATCCTGGCGTCGGTAAGACTAAAGCTGCTTGAAAAAAATGCGATTGGTGACCGTCCACCAGTCTCACAGTGCTGTCGTCGCTTCGAGTAGAATTTCCACCATTCCAAGAATATGGGCAGTACTTTCGGAGAAGAACAGAATATCGGCTATCATTTCCAACGATGCAAGCGAAAAGATGGAAGCATAGGATGAAAAGGAAAACCACGAGGCAGTGAGCAGAGAATTTGCGTAATGATCTGATTGCAACATCGGCCGCACCGCAAGTCGTAAGGATACCTGAGAAAGAAAGGCCTCGGAGTCAGGGACCCGAAAATGAGCCAATCGTATCTTCCCAAAAGTACTTTCTCAGTAGCTCAGCCGCCTAACGATCGATTCCTGAAACCGTGACAGGTCGAAGCGCTCGCAAGTCTAACCTGATCAAGATCAATACTGTCGGTCTTGAACGGCAAGGTATGTATGATACGTAAGCGAAGCCAGTCTGGCCTAAGCACAGACCCAATCACACCATCGCTTCATGCTTCATGCAGCCATAGGACTCACATGTGACATTTTCATAGCATGTGTAACCCTGGTGCAGCCCATCTGCAGCCCTTCCAGTATCTCAAGCACCGTCCTCAATCGCTTCTTTGCCCGCAGCAGGATTCAGGGGTTTATCTTTATCGTATCCCACAGCTTTGACTATTCCTAACCCTTTCGTCCTGCCCTCGCGGAACAGTATTCGCTCACCCACACTCAGATATTCAGGTCTTTGTACAAAGCGAAAAGCCACAATTGCTCGGTCTCCTGTTCGAATGTATGCACGGTCGATGTCGATGATCGCACATGTTTGACTTATTGGGCCAACGTGTAGCATAGCCTGGTATTTCGTCTTAATAGTAGTCGCGTGTGAGAGAATCAGTACTTCCGCAACAAATTCGCGGTAGACTTTTGGAGGATGGTCTAGCTTTGGGAGCACGACCATCCCTTTGCGTACTTCCTTTCGCCGTACACGCTTGAGAGCGAAGGACGCAGACTGGCCCGCGGAGCAGACGGGTACTGGTATCCGTTTTCTCTCGATCGAGCGGATGTTGGTAGTTGCGAAATGACCTAGTGAGTCTGGCCCTATCATGACTGCGTCACCAGCATGGATGACACCACTTTTTACTACGCCTGAGACTACGGTCCCAACAAATGGCACGGAGAAAGTGTCGTTAACGTGGAACTCAAAAGGGGCTTCAGCGTCGTAGTTGCCGTGGTGAGGTAGGATGTTGAGGAATGTTCGGACTAGGTCTAGACTTTCGCCTGTAACGTTTGAGACTTGGAAGACGGGGCATATTCGCTGGCTGACAAATTGACTTGCAGTCTCGATAGTGTCTTCGCGGTTTTTGATGAAGATGGGGATTTTGCGAGCACTTGGGGATTTTAGTATGCGAGTTAGCTGGATGATAGTTTGCTGTAGAATTTGGGGAGGGCAAATGTCGATTTTGGTTATGACGACCATAACTGGCACATTTAGAGCGAGAGTAATCCCTAAGTGCTCCCTTACAACTAAGTTAGTCTTGGCGATACGGCAGATGATTTAGACACATACTTGCTCATGCCAATCAGACCATTATTCGCAGCGACCATGAGCAGGCAATAATTAGGACTGCTACTGAGCAGACCAAAAACCGTTGTCCGTAGATACCGCTCGTGGCCAGCCAGGTCGGTGAAGCTGATGACTTTGGCCTATTCCAATTAGCCTCGCTTTAGCCGTGCATAGTCAATTGGCATACTGATTGTTTGCCGATCTCTTCCCACGACAATTTCCGGCCTGACACTTTCGAAGTCACAATGTCCCCTTTTGTATCGAAGCCCATGATTTCCATGCCTACTGAGCTGGTTCGCCCACTCTCGACTTCGTGCTTGTGCCGGAAGAGGTTGACTCGGGCTTTGCCACGGCCGTCGTCGAGACCTCCTTTGACAAGCACTCCAAGCATGGTACTTTTTCCAGCATCGACTTACAATCCTTGTCAGCCATGACACTTTCCCGTAAGATGGTATCTCATACCATTGCCAACCACCGCTATCCGCGTCTCAATGACATCCTCAGGAGTTTCGGGGGCCTGCCGTACCATGACTTTGCCAGTAGAACTCTTGTCTTTCTCCTTCGGCGTCTCCACCTCGACTTCGCCACCAACATTGCGTGTCATGAGCACTCGGCAATCGGCCTGTAGAAAGCTTGCAGCACGCAGTATCCTGTCCAAAGCAACGTCCCACTGCTCTTTCGAGAATGCCATTGATTCTCCATTGTCTTCCTGCCCGACATCGAACAGGGTCTCACCGTGTCCCTCGAGCATTCGTTTTTGCAAGACATTGCTTAGCTGTTGTAGCGTGACCTCTTTATCGTCGCTTGTGTCCAGGAGCAGCTCTTTTAATTTGACTTGGGTTGAGGTTTCGGCAAGATCTAGGGAGTCCAGAATATCTAGCTCTGCATGCTCTTGGTATTGCGTGCTCTGAGTAGAATAGCCACTATCGCTCGGGGCGACAGAGCTACTTCGCCCCCTTGCTTGCTGCTTCTCGACGTAGTCGGCGAATTCACTCAGTGCCTAGGACAGAAAATTGTCAGAGGCTGGGGATTGGCTTGGTATTACAGTGCCTACCGTCTCACCCTTTCGCCGCTCATGGAACGTCTGTTTCTGGACTCCTGTAGTCATGATGTCCTCAGTCTTAGTGCCAAAGGCGCGAATTAATGCTCTGTTTTATGTGGCTAATCTGTATATGTTCTTGGAGAGCATCAAAGAGGATGACAGCAGGAGTTAGTTCATGGGCAAGTAAAGCGCAAAGATAAAGGTATCCATGTTCACATCTTGAACGTGGATGGAGGATGAATATATGGGGTAGACCCTAATCGATAAGAATGACGCATAAAGTTGCCTCTGACTCACACTAAGAGTCCATTCAGTAGAAGGCTGACTCGAAAACATCACTTTGGTCTTTGACGAGATATTGGCATCGGTTTTGTGCTATAAGCTCTATTCGCGAATATGGTCAATCTGAAAGAGTTGCTGATCCATCTCTGCTTTTCGTCTCACAATAGTCTGCGTTGAGCACTCCAACCAAGAATCCATTGCTTTCAAGTCCCTCCCGAGGCTACCAGAGATACGGTCTCTGCGCTGTACCACGAGCCTAGAAAAGCAAGTATCTTCAATCTCTGCCCCTGAAATCGGAGCCCCGCATTCAGCTTGCAGCTTGTGGTGAGATGAGCACGACCGAGTCTCCTGCGATATCGGTTAGTTTGAGCAGTTGCAGAATACATGACATGATGGAGAGTAAACGAACCTCGAACGAACAACATTTCCGACTGCTTCTTAAGAGTCTAGATACCGAATTAGCTAGTTTCGCTGCTTGCATTCGATTTACCAACCTTCACAGGCTCGTCCTCATCATCATCGTCTTCAATTACGTAAATGGTCTCCTCAACATCGCCGAGCACAAGATTGCAATGGCTATCGTACGCCTGTAGAGGCTCAGTACGTGGTAGTATACATTTCGAGTTATGGGAGTAAACGTACGTGTAACCGTCCTTTGAGCTCGCGGTCTCCCCTTAGTTTGACGAACACAGTCTCGTCCAACGACAGTCGCACCAAGTCCAAGGGCTCTGACACAGTTGCGGCGTCTGCATCCCCAGCGTCAGCCATGTTTGAATTGTATGTTCATTAGTGAAGTTGAGCTTGATAATAGGCAGCATGGCAGGGATGTAATTTGGCGGGCGGAATGTTTGCGCCCTCGGCCGCGGCAATTTTACGCGACGCCTCTCGGAATATTCTACTTGACTCATGTTTCTTTGTGATATTTTGAGTCCTCGGACCAAACGATCTCGTATTATCCTACACTCTAATGGTAACTACCGCAATCATGGCATCCTCTGCAGGTTCAGAAGCAGAATCAACTTCTGCCAAGAATGCCGAATCAGCGAAGAAAGCAGCGGAGAACGGGCTCGAAGAACAAGCTGCAAATCGCACGACAGCGAACGCACCCGCACCGAATGGCAAGGCAAAAGCCCCCAAACCGCTCCAGCAGAAGGGAAAGCCAGCGGAAGGGCCAGAAGATAGAAAGCTATCAGGCAAGGAAATGAAAGAAAAGGCTAAAGCGGAGAAAGCTGCGCGAAGGGCGAAGGAGAAGGCAGGCCAGCAAGGTCAACCCGTGGTAGATCTAGGACCGAACAAGCAGGGAGAGAAGACCCCAGGAAGACCATCGACAGCAGGTGCTGTTCCACCCACCTCTGAAGGCCAGCACAAGAGGACCGGCTCAAGCAGTATGAATATTCGGAAGGGGCTGCCCCTTCGACCTGCACAACACGCACAGCCAATTGCTGAGGAACCAGAGAAAGAGAATAAGAACGTCGCTCTTTTTGACCATTTGTATGGCAACCCAAGACGGACCACTATTGCGGGGGCGAGCAAAGACGTACACCCTGCTGTACTTGCTCTTGGACTACAGATGAGAAACTACGTGATATGCGGGAGCAGCGCACGCTGTGTTGCTATGATGCTAGCATTTAAGAGGGTCAGTGAGGTTTCGAATGCTCGAAGGTATCGTCGCTAACGGTTTCTCAGGTTATCGAATCATACGTTACACCTCCACAAAATTCTCTACAACGCCATTTGCTTACACAGTTGTCTTCTCAAATTGAATACATTGTTTCTTGTCGACCGCTTTCGATATCTATGGGAAATGCCATACGATGGCTTAAAGTAAAAATCTCCGAAGTCGACGTCAGCACGGAAGAATCGAAAGCCAAAGCTGATCTATGCGACGCTATAAACAACTTCATCATGGAAAAGATCATAGTCGCCGACCAAGTCATTGCAAGGAGAGCCATCGAGAAGATACAGGATGGCGATGTCATCTTGACATATGCGAAAAGCAACATTGTGCAACAAGCCTTGGTGCAAGCCTACCGACAAGGCAAACAATTCAGAGTCATCGTCGTTGACTCGCGGCCGCTGTTTGAAGGAAAGAACCTCGCACGTGCGCTATCAGACCTCGGACTCGAAGTGCAGTATTCGCTCACCCATAGTCTTAGCCACGTTATCAAGGATGCTACAAAGATCTTCCTGGGTGCCCATGCCATGATGAGCGACGGAAGGCTTTATTCGAGGGTTGGCACGGCGCTTGTCGCTATGACGGCTAGGGAAGCCGACATTCCCGTCATTGTCTGCTGCGAAAGTATCAAGTACACTGATCGCGTGGCCCTAGATAGCTTCGTGCATAACGAAATTGCGCCACCGGAGGAACTGATCCCCCAGCAGGAGACGCCCTCACGGTTGGCAAAGTGGTTGGACGTACCAAATCTGCAGCTTCTAAATTTGATGTACGACCTCACGCCAGCGAATTACATCACCATGGTGATAGATGAGACTGGGTATCTGCCACCCAGCTCAATACCGTTCATGCATCGCTTGAGCACGAACACCTGAAGACAACCTTGCTTAGTGCCTATCAATCGCACAATCTAAATAATCAGGGAATTCGAAGAGCAAGGGCTCTCGCTAAACCCACATCCTCGAATGTACAGCGTTTTAGGAACACATACCTTGCTTCCAACTGACGTACGGCCCATCAGTCACTCCCAACGATAGGACAAAAGTCTACCACTACCGAGATCCTTCAGCGGCGTTGAGGATCTCTGTGCGCAACCCAAATGGACAGTCGTTCAACGCTGTTGCTCAAGCCCATATCTTCTCGTTTACAGATTTCGCTACGGCTTGTCAGTGTGACATGCATGATTTTGCTGTTTACAAGGACGCTGAAAGGGCCTCGAGTTGAGTTGGCGGCGTCGACTCAGATTTCCATAAGCTATTGGAAGCGTCATGCTAGAGCACGGCGGTTCAAGGACTGACGCCATCTGGTTGTTGAGATGCCTTGACAGTTATGCATGTATAGATAGTGTAGAGGTGAAAAAAGCCTTTGAATTTAAGGACAGCCTACATTTGAAGCGATCGTGTATTTGCAGCAGTAAAAATGCAGTGTATATGTAGTATCCCATGCCAATGCAACACACTCGCTCGATCGCATCGAAAACTAAAAGTCAATGTCTAGTCAACCCATCTATAATCCCATCACCCTAACACACTGAGCCCTCAATCAAACCTTCTGACCTTCAACCTCCTCCTGCGCTATAATAGCCTTCTCAGCCTTACCCTCCCCAAATTCCACCCCCTTCACAACCCCATTCCCCTCCTTCGCACTTCCCGCACTCCCCTTCTTCTCCTCTGCAGCAGCAACTGGCCCACCGACTCCTTTCAGATACAATTCACTCTCACCAACCCTTTTCCCCGCCTTCTCCCAGCGCTCCCTCATCTCCCTCTTCCTCGTCTCCACCAACCCATTCATGGCAGGCCAGTAAGGATTATGTTGATACTCAAACTCCACCTCACCCCCAAACCGCTTCAACAACTGCTCCGGCGGGACCACTTGCCTCAAATCCGCATCAAATTTCATCTTCTCTCTCGTCAGGGGGTCAATGAACGGATTGATCAGTTTAAAGAACCCCCATATGATCCACGGCGTATCTTGCACGCACGACCTCCCCAGCCGCTCGGGGTAGTGGTTTTGCAAAATGTTGATTGTTTGACGGCCCTGCCCGACTGTGGCGCCGTCGCCTTTGCGTGTGTCTTTGAAGTTGACGAGGATGGCGAGGGTTTCTTGGCCCGGGGGCATGAGGTCGATGCTGCGTTCGAGCATGTAGACGAGGTGCTGGATTTGCTTGTCGCTTTTTTTCGTATTTTGTTTATGCGGGCTCAGATACAAACAAGGCCGGCCCTCATTGTCATACCCAAGTATAAACTGCTTCCCCGTCTCATTCTCCTCGCTGATATAATCAGCTGTGTGGCTCTCGACACCATACTCCCTTCTCCAGACCAACGTTGCCTGTAAGCGGGTTGCCGCGGCAGCTTCATTCCATTTTGAGGCGCGTAGGTAGCGATATATGCATTCGCGCGTTAGCCACATGCGCTCGGAGTCTGTGATGGGGATTTTGGGCCCATTAGGAGCAGAGGTGGTGGGGAGATTGGTCCACAATTGGACTTTGTTGAGGAGCGTGTAGTATTTTGTTTGTTGGTCGGGGGTGTAGGTGCGAGGCGGGGGGAGGGTGGAGGTGGAGCTTGGGCTGATGAAGGGGGTGCGGACTGTGCCGTCGACTGTGGCGTTATCGGCGGTGGGAGGGATAGCAGTTTGGTTTGTGGAGCGGGCTTCCGGTTGAACCTCTGTAATCGTTGTGGGTGCAGTTGGCGTTTTGGTGTCTGCGTTTGCGAGACTTTCGGACGCGGGCCCGCTTGTAATGGCTTCTTGGAGGGCATCCGCCATGATTGATAGAGTTCCTCGTAGCTAGAAGCTCGATTGAAGTCTAGTGCAGTATTATGCAAAAGAAGTAACGCCGGAAGACTTGAAGATGAGTAGACAATCGATCCAACGTAAAAGGACTATCCTTAGGCCTCCCAATCTGTTATTTCGGCGATTATAAAGTCCGATGTCTCAGCCTTACCTTATTTAGCCAAATTACTGTTAGCTCAATTTGCTGATTCGTAAACATCTTTCATGATACCCTAGGGCTAAGAGATCTATAAAGGAAGGGATGAGGGATTTGAAGTTTCATCCTAATCATTCTCGTCCACTTCGTAGTCCATATTCCGCAGCTCGAGTTAGATGAAGTAATTGGACTGTCTTTTCTATCCACGTTTCCACGTATAGAAAGAGTACAGACTACAACTCCAATTCCCACCACTCATAATGTCGGGACCTCCTCCGGGCGCGTATCTTTACTCGCAGCTCATCTACACTCCCCCTTACCCCACGAAGAAGTATACTGGACGAGTAGTGATCATTACCGGTGCAAATGTCGGCCTTGGACTCGAAACAGCTCGTCATTTCGTTCGTCTTGATGCCGCGAAAGTCATCTTAGCTGTGAGAAACCTCGAAAAAGGAGCCGCCGCCAAGGAATCGATCCTCAGGTCAGAGAAGAAGACTGAGGATGTCGTCGAGGTTTGGAAGCTGGATCTCTCAAGCTTCCAGTCTGTCAAGGACTTTGCAAAGAAAGCTCAAAACCTTAAGAGAATTGACATTCTCGTAGAGAACGCCGGCATTGTAAGGCATTTTTCGGAGTATTTTCCTCCCTTTGACACTATTTTCGAAGTTTTAAAACAGTCTGTGGGGTGGGATTGTGGGTTCACACCTCAAAGTTACTCCCGAGACAAGTTTATTACCTAAAATCCGCCCAAAGAAGTAATGCTGACTCCGAGATGTGCGCAGGTTACCTTCAAATGGTCCATGATGGAAGACAACGAGTCAACCATCCAGAGCAACGTTGTCACCCCAATTCTCCACGCGCTGTTACTTCTTCCGAAGCTGCGAGAGACCGCTGTCAAATTCAATACTCTCCCTCGACTTGTGTTTGTGGGATCCTTCGTTCACTGGATGTGAGTTATGTTTTCGGGGCTATCATTACCACATGGAGGGCATGTTCCAAAGGCAAATTGCTCTTGACAAAGTTCCACGGCTTGTTTTCCATCCAGCAAGAGCAAAACTGACCCGGAAGTTGTTTAGGACCAACTTCCCGGAACGCAACGAGGAAAACATCTTTGAAGCTCTCGCGGATGAGAAGAAGGCCCGAATGGACGACAGGTGGGTATCCCATACGCTTTCATTGGTTCCTTTCTGGGCCATTAGTACCTTTTTCACCGACTGAATCATTTCCAGATACCATGTCTCCAAGCTTCTCGAGATGTACGAAGTGCAAGAGCTTGCCGAGCTCACCAGCAAATCATCAAAGGAGGGCAAAGTCGTCATCAACTTTACTAATCCCGGCTGGGTTGTTACGGAAGTCATGCGTGAATGGACAGGCATGAAGCTTTTCGTATTTATGATATTCAGAGCTCTCATGGCTCGTACGACGGAAGTCGGTGCTAGGACGACTGTGAATGCTGCCGAAGGTGGGCCCGAGACGCATGGGCAGTACATGAACGATTGCCAGCCAGGACAGTGAGTCATCTTCACAATGGAGATAGATTGATAGCCGCAACTAACGGTTTTACACAATCAGACGAGCTCCTCTACTCATCAATGAGGAAGGTCAGCAGGTCCAGAAGAAAGTTTGGGCAGAATTGGCGGAAAAGCTCGAGCGTATTGAACCAGGTATCATGCAAAATATCTGATCAAGTGCTTCGTGTACGGTTGCATCGAATATGTTTGCGAGGGGGCTGGTTGGTATCGGTCATTTTGGCATGCTTTGCTGAGATTCCTGACGTGCGTGCTTTCCACGTGAAATATATCTGGTCATGAGAAGGACTTAAACCGAGTTGACTGCTTTGTGTGTTAGCAGTGTATTATAAGAATGTTTTTAAGAGGCCTCCCCAGTAATACAGCCTCACTGCAAGGCATTGCAAATATAGATGTCGAAAAAGGTACGGTAATCTGACTGCATAGTAATTTTCTACTAGTGTCGTACTGTCGCCGATAAGACGCGCCAATCGCCGACGCGACTTTCAACGCGTTCGCTCGACTACCACCGTGCCACTATACTTGCTTTCCTTAATCTTCTTAATCTTACGATCGCTCCCTTCAATACCCTGACGACAACCATGGCCAACACGAAAGTAGAGCTCAATGAGCTATTCGCTATTCAACCAGTAAGCGAGCTTCCTCCCGACATCCTTGGCGAGCTCCAATCAATACTACGCCTCCACTCAATCTCCCCTCAAGAGTTATCGTACAAATGGGAGTCCTACAGCATGAAGATGGGCTCGGAGCAGACGAAGTTAGATCTAGATACGAGCAGAGCATTCAAGAAGGACATACAAGAGATGCTGGAGCGCGAATCGCGAGGGAAAGCCCACGTTCGTAGCGTGGACAAGAGGGGCGCATATACTACACCAAGGAGCGCTGCGAAGAGCGATGATCTCTTGAGCATGTATGTACAGTAGTCGCAGAGTCCTAGAGGGGTGCTGATGAGAGTATAGGATGGATGGCGTTGTACCGAATACTCCAGTTCGACAACGCTCATCGAATAGCTCCGCGAAACGGAAGTCTGCTTTTGAAACGCCAGCAGTCCCAAAGTTTAGCAAATCGAATGGTATGAGCTCTCCCAGCGATGCGAGAAATAATGGCATGGCCAACGGCGCTCAGTGGGTAGTCCAGATTCTGGCCGGGAAACAGCAATTGACAATCCGTCCAGTAGCATCCCATTCTCCGAGCGTCAGAACGCAGGCCAAATTGTCGAGACCCTGAACGACCATTTAAGCGTATGCGAAGCACCAGTTGCCCCGCCGGCCGAATCTCGTGTCAAGTTGACAGCAAATACCGATCTCAAGAAGTTCTCCTACAAGCCAATGGCAATGCATCTCTCAGAAGCATCCGAAGTCCTGGACGATCGAATAGACGAATTCCAATCGCTGGTTCAAGCCCATCACAACCTGGAAGACTCTGCTTTTGGCAATGCATCGAATCAGGCAACGAGCGAGATCATTGCTGTAGGAAGAGTTGCTTCGGAAAGTCTCGAGGGAAAGCTCAATGCTTCTTCCCTTATGCTTGAGACATCAAGACGGACAGGCGCTGGATTGCGTATACCACTGAAAGTCGAAACGACGTCGCATGAGTTCTTTCCTGGGCAGATTGTTGCAGTCCGCGGTATCAATGCTTCCGGACTTTATTTCTCAGTTAATGAGGTCCTGGAGATGCCTCTTCTGCCGCCAGCTGCTTCTTTGCCTTCGACAGTGGACGGTCTGAATGAGCGATTGGATCTGGACGACGAGAGCTCTGAGAGCGCGGCACATGCTCTAAACGTCCTCGTTACCTCAGGACCGTATACAGCGGACGATAATCTAGCATACGAGCCACTACAAGCATTATGCGAGAAAGCCGTTGAGACATACGCAGACGTTCTCATCATGGTTGGACCAATCCTCGACCTGGAACATCCCCTCATCGCGTCTGGCGATTTCGACCTTCCAGATGATCCCAGCATTGAACCAGACAAGGCCACAATGAACGATGTATTCCGGATCCTCATTGGCAGGCCACTTCGTCAACTCGCACTGCAGGTTCCTAGCATCATCATCATACTAGTCCCATCAGTCCGTGACGCGGTCAACAAGCACGTATCGTGGCCTCAAGAACCATTCGACAAGAAACCATTGGGTCTCCCGAAGCAAGCCAAGGTCGTCACGAACCCAGTAACGGTCTCTCTGAACGAGATCGTAGTAGGCATCTCGGCCCAAGATGTTCTCAATGATCTTCGACGAGAAGAGGTCGTTGTTGGCCAATTAAAGGAGTGCAACATAATGGCAAGGCTGCCGCGACATCTGGTCCAACAACGGCATTTCTCCCCCATTTTCCCGCCAGCTGATTGGACGATTCTGCCAAAGACGGGCACGCAAGAAGGCGTTGCGACTGGCATGCCACTTGACGTGGCTTACTTAAAACTTGGGGAGTGGTTGAATGTTCGACCAGATATGCTCATCACTCCGAGCGCTCTGTCGCCGTTTGCGAAGGTAAGGAAGTCAGCACCTTTAATCTTTACCCCCAGGACCTCGTCCACACGGTATGCTAACATCACTCTGCTATAGGTCGTCGAAAGCGTCCTCGTAGTCAATCCTGGACCCTTGTCCAAGCGCAAAGGAGCGGGTAGTTACGCACAGCTGTCAGTCCATCCAAGAAAGGTAACAGAAGAGGAGCGCGACCGGGAACGAACAGAGGGGGCAATGATTGGGCATCATCTTTTCGATCGAGCGAGAGCAGATATCATCAGGATATAGCGCGTCACTTCTCTTCTTCTCGTATAGAGTATATCTCATGAATCGTAATGCATTATCCTTAGCCGGGTCTGCACTCATCAACCTTCCACCCAGCTTCCTCAATGGATCGTCATTCTCAACCCCGCTTCGTAGGCATGTATATTCTATCCTTGCTCATAGCAATCTCACAGCCAAACTTTATCCCATGTGCATCCTCAAGTCCGTCATCTCGGCAAACCACTCCCCTGCTTCCTCATGCCCCCACCTAATGGGACCGTCGGCCCCTTCCCAACCAACTCCTCCAACCCCAAATCCTTCCACGCCGCCTCCCGCTTCGCCTGCGTCGCGCGCGTTATCCCAAATGCGGCGTGCTGGTCCGGTACCACGTCATCTTCGTCTTCTGGATTGGGCGGTTGGTGCTGCGGAGGCACATAAATGAGCTCGTTGGGGAGGTGGGGGGGGCGGTTGAATTCCTGTTGGTAGGGGGTAGGGGGTTAGTGGGGGGTTTGAATGAGGGCAGGTTTGTGGGAGGGAGGGAGAAGAAGATGGGGAGGTCTCGTGGGGGAAGACGTACTTCGAAGAGGTCGGCGTGGCGCGGGGCGTTGAAGTGGATGTAGGTGTGGGAGGAATCTTTGGACTGGAAGCAAGGCAATCGATTATTGTGACTCAATGGAAGGGCGGTTGAGACCTACCATATTGGGAATACGGAAGTGCGGTGGAGATTAGTCAAGGAAAGCGTTTCGGGCTTGTAGAAGATGTGATGGTTTGTTTGTTGATTTGTTGACTTTCAGAAAGTGAAGTAACGCCGGGATTCACAGCGGAGCTTGCCCCGCTAGTGGGGTAATCTTTTTCCATGTTGGCTTCATTATTCTATCGTTTCGAGAAGAGCCAACTTCAATTCTTCCCGCTACTCAATCATCTTCTACGGTCAGACACACTACTCCAACTACATCCACCCCAGTACCACTTACCCACTCTATCAATCCGCGCTCCCAACAACACGAATATTATTTACAATGGACGCCCTCAAAAACGCAACCAATGTCGGTACAAGCACTACATCCCAGCAATCAGGCCAAGAGCCAGTCTCTGGCGAGGAAGGTGCGGGGACTGCTACACAGCCCTTCGATCAGGGCAATGCAGAAGGTGGGTCTTCATTGAGAGAGAAGAGAGAAAGATCGAGACGCTGACTGCTCGTATGACATAGGGAAGGAAGGTGCAGGACCAAAAGAAGGTATGAGTGAAGCGCTGGGAGATACGAAGAAAGCTGCGTCTGATGCAGCGGCTGGATAGAGTCTGTGAGAGGGTGAAGAGCTTAGAAGTCAGTAGAGACAATTGAAACAGAGACATGATGAGTGAGCTCAGGTCTGTCGATTGTGATCTTGAAATGCTTTTGATGTGTCTGTATAAAGCTGTTTTTTTGAGAAACAAAATCGGGAGCCGATGCGATGTACTTTAGAGCCCTCTAGCCCAGCCCAGCTTCATGCCTTTCATTCATACACCCCGTTTGCGATTCTAACTGAGGAGCTCCTTGATATCCTCTATGCGTTGCATCTTCTTTTCCTCTTCGCTCATCATGCCAAGCGAACTTGCACTGCAAAAGTTTTCAGCCACTACGATTCGATATGAACAGGTTGCAATGAGGCACTTACATAAACTTCTTCCTCTCCTGAATCTTCAACATCCTCCCTTCAATGCTGCCCCCAACGATGAACCTAATAACTTTAACCTCCTCATCCTGCCCCATCCTATGCACACGATCAATGGCCTGTGCCTCAACCGCGAAACTCCACCACGGATCCATCATGAACACCCTCTTAGCGGCAGTCAAGTTCAGTCCCACACCTCCAGCCCTCAGACTCAACAGTAAGACCATACCATGACCGCTCTTCTTGGCTGTTGCGCTAGCGAATTCGATAAGTACCGCAGCTCTAGTTTTCTGCGACATGGCACCATCGAAGCGGAGGAAAGGGATATTGACCTGGGTAAGGGCAGGAGAGATAAGGTCGAGAAAGGAAGTGAATTGGGAGAAGACGACGGATTTGGTGCCTGGCTTAGTTGTGCGGAGTGCTTTGAGATGGGAGATTAGGGCGGCAATTTTGGCGGATGAAGCAGTACCACTTCGTCGGAGTGTAATACGCGGAGGTGTGGAGGCTTCACCTGGCTGAGTTGCATCATACATGTCATCATCATTGTCGTTCTCATGGTGGACCACTTCGAAGATATCGCGCTGATTGATGGGTAGTCTACAATTGAAGCACAAAGGTAGAGTGTGCTTTTCCTTCTGGTGCTCAATGTAGTCAAGAAGGCATTCCTTGCAAGCGCTGTGCCAGCATCCAGTGACTGCAGGCTCGATCATTGGCTCTTCTGAGCATATGGGGCACTCGTTGTTGGCTTGTGATTGGATCTCTTGAAGGACATGGGCGCCGAATCTATTCACTATGTCTTGCTCCCCAGAGTCAGAGTCAGAAGTAAATCGTTCAATAAGCTCCTGCAAGTCCATGTCATCCGCAAGCCCATTCGCGACGTCTGAGGCGGCAGCAGCTTCCTCTTCCTCTGCAGCTATGGCCTTGTTGCGGGTCAACACCGGATGACAGCACGATTGACGAAGCCTTAAAATTTGAGCGAAGATGGTCGTGTAAGATTTCAACAGGGTGCCAGCTTCCATGGTAGCGTTGAATGTCCGCTTAGCGCGAGTAAAGATGTAATCGTAGACTTCTCGCTCCTGCTTCGACAACTCGAGCTCCTCGATTTCAATGGTCTTAGGCGGTAAAGGTACTAGAGCTTGACCATCCGGAGTTTGCATATCCTTCGTTCGACGCATGACAAGAGGTTCGAGGACCGTCTGCACTACATCAAGAGCACGGATGAAGTCTTTCGACTCAAACGGCATCGTAATGAAAGTCTTCCAGAATGAGAAATTCGACCATGGTTCCACACGTAGGAAGTGAACCAAGCTGAACAGATCCTCCAGTCGATTGACGATCGGTGTGCCAGTCAGGACCCACCGATGCTGAGCAGAGATCTCGTAGCAAGCTTTCGCTGTCTTGGACTGCCTATTCTTGATGAAATGTGCTTCGTCAAGGATAACACGGAAGAAGTCCAAAGAGAAAAGACCGCCATGTGAGCCACGGTCACCTCCGCGAGCTGCTACCTGGTTGAACTCTGAGAGTATGACACCGTAGCTGGTAATAATTAAATTAGGAGCGGCTGCAGCATTTGCTTCGCAACAAAGGTTCTGCAAATTGGCGATCTTGTCGCTACCATAGTAGACCAACGTCTTCATCGTTCCTGGTTTCGATGCCTTGGCTGCTTCACTTTCCCATTGGGCTAACAACGACATGGGTGCAACGACGAGCGTAGTACATGGCGCCGCTTCGACAGATGAAGAGTTCTTGGGTAATCTTGGTAAGTTAGACACGGAGGTTGGACCAGCCTCCGAGGCTTGAATTGCAACTTCCGACCTGTGCGAATGCATCAGGCTGAGCATCTCGATCGTCTTTCCAAGACCCATCTCATCTGCCAAGATCCCGCCCAAGCAATTTTGCTCTTGGGAAGGGAAGTCCAGGGACAATTCTCCTGAGTAGGGATTAACATAAAAGTTGCTCTGATTAATTACAATAGCCATATCCTGATCTTCCACGTCTTTCGTCGGCCAAGAGTACTCTTCCCACAATGGATGCATCGATACCTCCACTTTGTCGGACTTTTCGTCCTTCTCTTTGCCTACCATCCAATGGAGCGCCTGCTTCTGGTACTTTCTCAGATCCATCACAAATGTGTCGGCGGGCTCCCTGGTTGGCGTGTCGAAGTCGAAGGACTGCGCTTTCTTATATAGGCTATCAAGCTGGTCTTGCTCTAGCTCCTTGCCTTCTTCAGCTTCGTCATCAGGAGGCGTGGAGCTATCATCTTGAGTCGACTTGGGTTTCTTGCTCTCATTATCCTTGTCGTGTTGCTCGGATATTTCCGCGGCTTGCAGAATACCTTGCCTCTTGTGTTCGGCCGTTGTATCATTGGCATTCGTTGGACGTAAATTGATCTCGTTAAATAGCTTCACCAAAGCTACCTGCCTCAGCCGCAGGTCCTTTTCTTCCGATGTTTCTTTCTCCTCGAAGATGCCCGTAGTGCGATTGTTGTCCTCCGGCCTCTTAAAACCGCTCGGCTCGAACGCCTTCCGCAGCAATGAGCATTTCAACTGCAATTCAATGGTATCATTGACTCTGATCCTGTCCGGCGCAAGAAAACAGACACCGTCGAACCTGCAGACCTTTTGGTCTATCAATGGAGATACCCAATTGGCGATTTCTTTCGGCAGCCTTCCTACTTCCTCGCCTCTAGCATTCGTGAACCGTGCGATAACATCGATCCTCGATCTAGCGGTATTGGGCGCTTGGATGACCTTCCCGCCTCTACCTACCTTCGTAGGTAGCTTGATCTTTGTTCGCTCAATCTTAATAGGCTCTCCCATCTTTATTAGGCCAATTCCACTACGCGTAGCCCATGCTCCAACGCCGAAAGCTCCTACGTATCTGTAGTCTGGCATGGTGCCTAGAGTCTCCTGTTGCTCTTGGGCTTTAGAAGGCTTTCTCTCCTCTGGATTGGTCACCTTGACACTTCGCTCCGGCAGCCTCGAGCTGAAGGCTTCCATCATGGAGCTTGAAGATGGTCTTGTTGGCTGTGCTACAACCGTCGACGCACTGTTCCATGATCCATCCAGATACATGTTTATTGCACGCTCCATATTACCTCCAGACACCTCCCGTATCTTGTCGAACGTCGTTGACGCCACTTTGTCGCCCACGAAAGCTTCGAAGGTCTCCCTGTCAAAACCAGGAGGAACATCCTGGATAGCTCTCTTGTCCTCATCGTGTATGCTGAGATCGGTCTGGCTCGATCTAGGCTGCACGCCGTCTGGCGATGTTTCTTCTGGGGTCGTGTCGGGCGATGTTGAGAGTGCGTCGGCGTTGTTGTTGGGAGATTCGTGGGAGGGCGAAATCGTGTCGGCTACAGGACTCTCTTCGACGAAGAATCGCCGCTTCTTTGTCGGCCGCTGGTCAATGTCGACATTCATTGTGATTCTATTGTTGCGTGCATTTCAAAAAGTAAGCATGACGCCAGTGAATTTATGGGACGCGTGGGTCACGTGACTCGCGCGTCTAATATAATCCTAAATCCAAAAATCACTTATTTAGACTACCACGTCACAACCACCTATCGTAAAGCTATCAAAATTCTAGGAGATATTATTTAACTATACTTCTATAATGATCTTAACTCTTAGATAACTAGGATCTATATATAATAGGGTATATATAGTTTTCGTAGATTTCGTGCGAAGCCTTGGCGTAGGTCGGTAAATCCCGAAATTTTACCGACCTACGCCAAGCCTCCGTACAAAATCAGCGCGAAATCAGTATTACCTTATATACCCTTATAACCATAGATTCTGACTATCTAAGAATTAACACTATGATAGAGGTATAGTTGAATAATATCTCCTAGAATTTTAATAGCTTTACGATAGGTGGTTGTGACGTGGTAGTCTAAATAAGTGATTTTTGGATTTAGGATTTGGTGGGGTTGCGCAAAAAAAAAAAAAAAAAAACAATTTGGCCTATCATTACTGAAATAGGGGTATCTGCTCCGAGGCAAAAAGTTTTTTTCAAATCCCGCCTCCGGAACGTAGCCAATCCTTCGATCCAAGGGAGTATCGGGGCACTTACAGAAGGGAAGTATATTGACATTGTCCACTTTATGCTAGAAAAGCGGCAAATGTTGGCAACAATCACAGGATCATGTTGTTTTGTACTGATGCCATGTTACCATGCCTGTGCGTCCTCTGTTCAACCATTTGGTAAACCAGAAGCAAGATCTGTCCTACACGTCAACATCTACGATCACTAAAGTACGACTGCTAAGCAAGCTCTGCAGATGTAAATCCAGTTTATTTTTACATACATGCGTGCACGCACATCCTCGAGGTTGACATTTCTCAACAGCATCCAAATCGATCTCCCCATGCTCCATTGTGCAAGCGGCTACCCCTTCTCCCAGATCGTACCCCTTCAAGCCCATGTACATTGCCCCTCAATCCCTTAATTTCTGATCTATCCTTGAGAGTTGGGTGATGTGGTTGCAAGACACAGTATCAAAAGTCTGATGTTGTCGAGATATCTCGTCTTGAGACCGTTGGTCGGCCTGAACCCGATACTGAACTTGATTGGCGCTTTGCAAGAGTTACGAAAGCAGTCTCATTGGTAAGCTCCCCAAACAAGCCGACTTCTCCCGCAAAGGACTGATTTGCTCGCTCTGAATAAGTGGTTTCCTCTGTCTCTGGGTTGAAACGCATATACACCTCGCCTTCTTTTGTGAAGCAGACCTCGTCCTTCGCTTCTGGGTCCCAGTACCAGCACCCAACGTGAGCCAGACCGGGCCCACGGCCAGTCCTCACATATTCTCGACCAGATCCACGTCTAATGACCGTGAACTCGAAATCCGGACAAAAAAGCCGAAGGATGGACCCTTTGATTGACGGATCATTTGCGATGAGCTTGGCAACAGGTGTCCGATTCTTATCAGATGGTAATACACCAGGCTGATCATCGTCGTCCCGATCCACTTCCTCGGGTACGTAGACAGTATCATCGCCATCCGCAGTTGGTTGGCCATCGTTCGGGTAATGAGAAGTCAGCACAATCCATGGATTAAGGTCACGACCAGGTTCCATATCTATCACGAGAGCATGACCAGTCTTTCTCCAATCGTTTCTGGTCCCCTCTCCTTTTGCGATCCATCCAAGGCCTGTCCACCGACGTAATTGCTCATTGTTTTGGCCTTGAGTTGCAATATATGCTTCTGACGGATGACCATCAGGATACATGATAGCGCAACAATTCGTGAACGCAGTTCCCAATTGTGGATGATTCGCGTCATCAGACTCGGGCAAAGCTCCGTTGGTAGGTATGAGCCATAGCTTATCAGTGCCGAACACTTTGCCTAGAAGAATGGGGTCGAAACGCTGTGAGGCTAGCAGGTCCCGGGGTCGATTTGGACGCGTCCAGACGGCCTTCGTTGATTTCATTTGCTCGACGGCATCCCAGAGATCAGTAGCGTTAAGCGGTTCTGCTGTCGCCACCAATTGTTTGCTCTGGCTTTGCTGTGCAGCGTGGTAGGTATAGTAGTCAAGGAGTGTCTTATCAACCATACACGCATACGCATTCTTGTACCGATGGAATTCTGCAGCTATGAACGCTTCCCATGCATCGATACCTTCTGCGAAGTGTGCTTCCGCCGAGGCTGCGATATCTTTGCAGGCGTGCTCGAAAGTATATCTTTCAGACATAACTATCAAGCTTAAGACAGGAGCAGATTAATCGGTATTACGGGAGCAGATCGACTCGAGAAAGACAGAGTTGCGTCTTAAGGCTTCAGGTTTCGAGACCCAAAAATGAGTCACCAACGGAGAAACGCGGAAGCTTATCCCACTGACATCCACCCAGCTTTACACATTGGTGTCTACCTCCCCTTCTATTCGAACGTGCTGTTATGGCGTAATCTTATGGGACGCGCGGGTCACGTGATTATATGGCCAATATAAAGAACTTTACTCTTCTCATGTTTGTAAATTTTGCAGTATGGAAGAATAAGTTAACTCGTTCGCGAAAGACCTATCTTGAAGTCTATGTTCACCACTCGCAGCTGTACCGAGAGGGCATTCTCATCTGCCCCAGGGCAAAAAAATTCGTTCAACTTCCGCCTTCGGAACGCCATGAAACGATACGCTCTTACAACTCAAACCAGCACCACCATACCTCCCTGACATTACAAGCAGGAAGGTACTAAAAAAGACATGCTACTGAAAAACCCTGCTAACATGATTGAATCTCTACCCTCAAACAACGGAGTGACTCGAAGTCGAACATAAGTGAAGGGCACATTTACAAAGGAGCTTCACAATGGTCGCATCAATGGTCGCATCAAACTTTTGCCTTTGCATGCCTTTGGTACAGTTCCATCGAATATGACCCATATAGCATGATTCAATGGATGTAGATAACGTAATGTTGCTAGTCCGTACGGTGCCCCGCTCTCAGAAAGAGATTTTCTCTGCATATTGAATGCCTTACAATTCGTGGCAGCGACGCAATCATGGCTCTAAGAGGATCTATGACGTTCCAAGAGTGTTTTTTACTATCGTCACCAGCAATGAAAACAGGTTGATCTCTTGTCAAATAAACAAAGAGAATTGTTTCCGCAGTATCTCAAACGAGGTATCCTATTTTTACGCAAACCTTGACAGGGGCATTGGTGCATCACCAGAATTCCTTAGCTTTGTGTTTCATCGCTTGTTTCAGCAGGAGAATTACTAATATTCCATCATTTGTTCTTGCCAGTCATCGAACTCTAGCGCAAGAGCATACAACACAAGAAGACAAGCCATTAGCAAGAAATATACCTACCATCATAACAAAGTCCTCAAACCAGATTGCAAGACCTTCTCTGTATTCCAATCAGTCGAGACTCCCGTTCCAATCTCATCATCTAGCCTCTAATAAACAACGATCATGCAATCCCTCATCCTCTTCCTCACCATCCTAGGCGCTGGCGTCTTAGCTCAACCCGCATCTTCCTCGTTCCCAAACCACCGCAGAGGCACTCACCGCACAGGCCACACAGCCTGGATAGCATCCTACGCCCCCAATGACCACGACTGCAGGGGGCCTTGGCTCAACGACACCAACGGCGACAGCGATCAAACCCGCCCAACATTAACTTGGACCTGGGATTTCAATGCTATCATGAAAAACTTCACGACACTCGATGGCACCGACAATGTGGGGATCTATTTCGGCACACACCAAAATCAGATTAATTGGGTCTATTTCTATCATGTTGACGGGGTCCAAGTCAACCAGATTTCGCCAAATGGGAAAGGCCCTGGCGCTTGCATCTCTGCTTCGGCATTTGGATATCCTTGGACTGGCGTTGAGGGCTCGTCGTGAGGCTAAGTGGTGTGCGAACCATTTAAGTGGGAGTGATGGAGACGTTCACGAGAATGGGAGGACCCCGGCGGTTTCAGTCACGTCACGACTTATTTGTTAGATATGAGCACTGTAGCGCCATCAAAAGTTCATACGGCACCAGATAAACAACATCCATGATTCATTCCAAAAAAGTTGCCTCCCATCATTGTTTCTTGCGCCAACTAACAGGCTGAATATCTGTGGCTCCCGCCCACACTCTCGCACTGCTACCATCACCAGAGTCGGAGCTCGGAGCTGGCGCATCAATAATCATTATGATACACCTGCCGGTGCAGTGTGCACAGCGGCGATGATACCAACATAAACACTAGAACGATACAATGATCCTGGAAAAGCTCAACAACTAGATCCTAAAAGGGTAATAGTAAGCACTGCGGAACTTCAAAGCTGGCACACTTCTCCGCGGCCATACACCATTCGCACCCGTGATGCTTGCGTAGCGGACAATTAGTACCACTCTTGATTCTTTTCAACAACAGCAAACCACCCAGATCATGAGAATTTGAGTGGGCGCTTGGAAAGGTATTAGTGACTGCTCGGTGGCCTTTTGTGTGGTTTGGTGAAAAATCACTAAGCTGTTGGTGGAAGCTGGGTAACTGCAGACCTACGCTTCCGCTCGCCATAGCTATGCTGCCTTCTGAGATGGATCTTGATGTGTATCTCTTACCTGTTGAAGAATCCATCTGAGCGGAAGCTGCGGATGCTGATCAGTATTCTCTCAAGATGGACGGAAGGTAAGGGGAAGGCTTACTGGTCGTTGTTGATGGTTTGCAAGAGGGCTTCCGAGTCACTGGGAGACGGTTTTGGTGTAGTGGGTCATCTATAGACTTGGATAGTACTGGCTAGTCGATTTGTCGAACCTCGAGAAGAAACAATGAGGAAAAGAAAGAGGGGAAAATATACAATCGAAGCCATTCGCTGCTGTGATCCCCTTGATTTCTGATAAGGACAAGAATCACCCTTACTTCCAAAGGCGTCGCACTCAATGACTTTCCATAAAGATATACCTAAGATTGAATTCGGGTGTTTCTACGATGAGCTATGTCAACTATGCGGATAGAGCTTCATATATGGATTCTGACAAGAGCCTCCACCAAGGAAAAGAGCCACCATTCGAGTGGTGAGCCTTCCTCGTCTTGGTCTCACTCAGTGCCGCCCTACCACGGGTACTTCTTGCCAGAGAAGGAGAATGGCAACAAATAGGAGAGAAAGAAGCCAGGGGAGTTCGGAACTTTTGGCGAAAGCGATCGAAGCAATTGGAAAACGGCAACAAGGCTTAGGCATTTTTCATCCGCACTGTGCGACATCAAAGGTAGATGTATGAAGCAAGCTCAGCATCAGCTGCTCATGGCTAGTTGTGCTCACGAGCGCATGGTGCGAGCTTCGTTTCACTCAACGTTTGGGCGTTGGCAACAAGGACTTTACAAGAGATTCATGTTTGAGTGCTTTCAAAATCACTTTTGCCTTCACATCGATTAATTATAAGATATTGTACATCAAGACATCGTTCAAGAACAATTAGATCGTCAAACCACCTACTGCTGTACAAATCATGAAGCTGATACTGACAGCCCATACCTCAACTTTCAGCTTAGAGCCCGGTCCAGTGAAAGGCATGACACCCATTACACTAGCCCCAGTAGCAGCCGTATTCGTAGCACCGGGCGCAAAGGCACTCAGAATCAATCCTGCCAGTCCAGTCGCACTCGCCGAGGTCAGCAGCACAGTACTCGAACCAATGTGCAGACCCGATGGTCCTAGAGAAATCGTCCCACTGATGGTGACGGCTGGGCCATCAGGGGACACACTTGTGCCAGCAACTGCAAAACCCGTTGGTGCTGCCGTGAAAGTCTGGTCGCCTACTGTGAAAACTGAAGTCGGGGCAAAGGCGATTGTAGAGCCACCAATTACTGCTCCTTGATCATTTGAGAGGACGGAGACGATTTGCCCAGAAATGGTAGCAACACCGCCAGCGCCGAGAACTGAGCCGCCCGCGAGCGTGACGACGCTTCGTTGCGGCCCGGAAGGAGTTGTTGAGAGGACCACAGCGCCGGCTGCGGATGGGAAAGCATAAGTACTGCTATCTATAAAGACGGCACTGGGGCCAACGGATATGGAGTGACCGGCTATTGTTGTCTGTGCTCCTGGCGCAAGAGTGATGCTTCCTATCGCGAGGCCGCCATTAGGTGCTCGTTGCATCTGTTGCCCATCGATTAGGACAGGAAAGGACGCAGGCGTTGGAGCTGGAGTTGGCAGAGCATTTGTGATACCATCAATTATGACATTGGCAGCTCCCACGGATACGACATGGCCGGCCATTGTCGTTTGAGCGCCGAAAGGAAGAGTCGAGCCACCAATTACCACAGCACCATTTGAAGCCCTCTGCATAGGTGATCCACCTATCATAACCGGAGGAGCGACTCCCGGGCCAATATTTGGAAGCGCTTGTGTGGTTCCGTCAACCACAACAGTGCCAGAGCCTACGGATATCGCGTGCCCAGCTGTCATCATTCGGGCACCTGGGGTATATGCTGAGCCTGCTATGATAGCTCCACCGTTGGGAGCTGCTTGCATTGCTAACCCACCCACAGTGATGGGAGTTGGCGTAGACGGTGTAGGAGCTGCAAAAGCATATGTATTGCCGTCGATGGCGACGTTAATGCTGCCGACGGAGACTTGATGGCTGTTAATGGTCGCTGCTTGACCTGGCATGATCGTGCTGCTTCCGACAATGAGGTCCCCGTTGGGAGCTCGGAAGAGTGCAGGCTGATTGGCGGCTCCAGCAGTAGCGCCTTGACCTGCATTGGTAGGTCGTGTATTTGGGGCGCATCGTTACCCTGAGGAGAGTCTTTCGCCTGAGGTACGTTGACAAGGGCGTTCATTGGCGAGTCTCCACTTCCAGACCGGCCGCTTCCAGAACCTGCGCTCGCAGGATCTTGCTGTCCCCCACTCGAACCCGACGCCGGATTGTTGAAGATTGCGGAAGAAATAGACTGGAGTTGAAAGTCCACAGGCTGATTGTTAGAAGCCCCTGCGGGCGCCCCTGGACTCTCGTTCGGCTGAGGATCAGGACCTGAACCAGTCGAAGAGCCACCCACATTGTTCCCCACTGGATTGGAACCCGGATCGCTTGCCGGATCAGCAGCAGCAGGAGCCTGGGATGGTTGCAGCGCCTGGTGCAATGCCGAGAGCTGTGCTGGCGACATATTGTTCGGATCTGGACTGCCTTGGCCTGATCCAAACTGGAAAGCCGGAGGGTTATTACCCGTACTAGGATCTGGGATTGATTGGTTTGGAGCTGGGTCATTTGCTGGAGGGTTCTGTTTATGGGGCGCTGCTCCCAGTGGCTTGTTGCCTGCAGGGGCTGAATTATTTGAGGGATCAGACCCCGGGTCGGCACTCTTTCCTGCCAAGACTATTAATGCAGGCGACAGAGGATAGATCGGCTGAGTTGTAAGGCAGCGTCCCAGTATGGATTCCTCCAACTTGATGATACGTTTGGGTCGCGGCGACACAAGACGCTGTTGCAGCAGCGCCGGTGTAGATTACGTATACCGAGGGAGATGTACTTGATTCATGTTAGTGAGAGAGCTATGTAGAACGAAGGCGTGGAATACTGACAACGTAAAGCCATTATCTACCACTGTTGATGCCGTAGACAGTGAGAAATTCGCAGTGGCTGTGGACAGGTTTGACGGAGCCGTCTCTGGCGCCCAAAAGACGAGGCGCACTGTTGGCATTGCGATCGCACAATAACCGCAACAGCTCGCTGGTGCAGTCCACGAGGTTGCTAGCTGGACTTCCGTCGTAACCGAGCAGCCTGAGGGAAAGACCTGTCCATAGTGGTCTCTGCAGTTGTGCGGCACGTCGTCGTCGTCTGCTCACCTGTTGATTGGGTAGCATACCAGGTGGATACTTGACTTTGACACTGACAAGACCTTTCATCATGCCTATCGCAATTTTCAGAGTCAGCAGTACTCTTTGCGGCTAGGATTTAAGTCCTGAGACACGTTCGGGGAGCTGCCATTGATAGAAGACTCCCAAGACATATCTTTCGATTCAAGAAGTGGGGCGAATCAGGGAGTTAATGACTCCCAATGGTACTTGCCATGGATCTGTGGAAACTGTTTTACATTCAAAGCCTATGTACGGCACTTCTATAGAAGCATTTGCAGAGTTGAAGGGAGCAGAACCATTGAAATAGCCCGACCCTGGAGGAGAGCCTGAGGCAGGGAGGAAGCCTGAACCGACGGCCTTATTGAAGCGGTTGAAGGGACTTGAGGTGATGGTGGAAGGCGTTGTAGGGCGAGCGGGGGAGCTCGTGATACCGGAGGTAATAGCGGAGGATCCATATGGACCTGACGGGGACGAAAAGCCATAATTGATGACAGATTCGGAGCTAGCTGGGGAAGCAAAGGTCTGAGACGATGATCCATAAAAGACTGACGGACACCCCGCATTCGTAGTAGGGTTTGATAGACTAAAACTCGAGGATGATGAATTCGCAGCGTATATTGACTGGAAACTTGATGAAACAGATTCGGTCTGAAAAGCACTTGCAAGAGTCGAAGAGGACGTGGAACTTGAATCCTGTGGAGAGCGTTAGCAACGTCCATAGGTATGGTTCTTCTATATGTTGATGTAGTTCATTAAGGAGTAGTAACTATGGCAGTTGCCAGCTATGTATTATCTTAAGGGGCTTGCCCTAGCCCTAAGCCAAGACCTGCTTAGTAAGCCAGGCTGACCGGGAATGGTAGTTGTAATCTAACGCTCCTATTAACTACCTGACCGTTAGTAACGCCAAATTAGCGACGATATGGTCCTATATTTACTCCGACGCGAGCCCTAATATGGTATTAAAGGCCATGAACTTTATGGGGCCTAAGGGCTTCGTTAACCTATCCGTAATTATAGCCGTAGTCGGTATATAGTTAATCTAAAGTATACCTATCTTAGCGACTATTTCGCGAACGATATAGTAGTTAGAATTAATATACTTAATAGTAGGGTAATTAATGGGGTTAGTAACTATTTTAATAACTACCTAATTATTAGTTATAAATTAAATAATCTTTATATCCTCTTAAATATATCCTATTTCTATTAATAAGGGTACTAGGAATTTTAACTCTATAGTAGTATTTGCCTCGCCGACGTACTCTACTTCTATAATTAACCGGGCGATAGTTTTCTAGTATTTTATTAACTAGTTAATAAGTTTATTTCATAGGAAATAAATATATCTTAAGGTAGAATATTTAATATCTAAATAATCTCTTTAAAACGAATTTATAAATTTTATTAATAACTCTTTAATTCCTTCTTTAGGGCTATAGTATAGTCCTAGTTTAATTATTCTAGCTAGGTAACTAATAATCCTTTTAAATATAATATTATAAATAGAAAATAGTACTTTTAAATAATAACTATAGATATTAACTATATATATAATATTAGAGCGAGTTATAGTAATAAGTTATTATAAATATTTAATTAATTTCTTAAACCCTTCTAAATCTTCTTTACTAGCGATATAATCGTTAATAACTATTTTTAATTAAATTAACGGATTTATAAAAGTCTTCTATTTTCTATAATACTCTATATTAAATTTAATTAATATTTTATTAATATAACTAGCCTAGTTTATATAAATAGTACGGTTTTAACGACTTCGTTTAATCTTTATATTAAGATAGTACGAAACCTCGCCTAAATCCTTAATACGGAAACGCGTACTTAGTTATTTTTTTAGTTATTCTATTAATATTATAGTCGGGGTAAGAATAAATAGGTCGTTAATATAAAAATTAATTACGGAGTTATTTTTATAAACGAATATTAAATAGTCCTTTTTAACCCGTATAAAACCGATAGTTTTAAAGAATTCCTTAAAAGTTATATACTACTCTCGGGGTATTTATTTAAAATTACTATATAGAGCCTTCCTAAATAAATAAACTACGTTACTTTTCTAGAAACTATGAGGTTACTTTATATTATAGTATAACCTCATTAACTTAACTTAGTTTAATTTACTTTAGATTTAATTTAAATTTAAACTAGTTTCCTTATTTCTATCCTAATATAGCCGGGATAAGAAATAAATAAATACTCCGTACGTTAATTCTTATTTAGATAATAATTAACTTTACCCTAATTTTCGTTCTTTATCTTTTATTTTAATTTACTCCTATATTATAATTAAGTTATAATTTAATAAACCTAGTCGTTAGTTTAATAAATATCTAGATATTAATCTCGTTTTTTAATATTATAAAAGATTAACTACTTAACTAGTACTCTTTAATATTAAAATAATTATTATAAAAGATTAACCCTTTAACCCCGAAGACTATATATAATAATTCCTCGCTAAAGTTTAGAATAACTTTATTAATTTCTTAAATACCTTCGATTACCTACGTATTTAAATCGAGAGTAATTCTTTATTCGATATTTTATTTTTATTTATACCTCTTCCTCCTCCTATACTAGATACGTAATCTTTAATTTATATTATTATTTAGGTAATAACCTAGGTTGTATTTATTATAATTTAAATTATACCTTAGCCCCCGCCTTAAATATTCGATAAGAATACTTTTAATAATATTATTATTATAGGCCTACGCTCGTCTTTTTTTTTAAATACTTAATAATTTACCCCCTTTTAATCTCGAACGTCTTTTAAATCCGAAAAGCTCTTAAATATCTCGGAATATAAAAGAGACTAAAATAAATTAAATATTTAAGAGTAAATATTAATATAGCGGATATATATTAATTATAACCGTTACTTTACCGATAACGATAAGATCGTTTATATAAAGTTTAAATTAACTATTAGTAAAAAGGCCTCTAATTTAATAAACTATTACCGAAAAAAGAGTCTCTATATTTTAATTAACTTTATTAATTAACGAAAGAAGTTACGAGAAATATATAATAACCCGTTTAAATAAAAGGATACTCGGAATTATATCCGGGAATTTAAATAAGGCTTTATATCTTTTAACGAATACTTTAATCTTATTATTTAAAAAAAGGAATATTCTCGAATAAAGAACGAATCTTTAATTAATATTATAAAATATAATATTAATTATACTACCTAATAGGCCTCTATCTTTTAAAGGAAAATTAATAATTAACGACTATATACCTTCGATAAATATATCCGTATATACTTCGAAATTAATTAAGAACTTTAGTAGATTAAGTACCGTTTACCTCGTTAAAGTATTACTCTTATTAAATTAAAATAAATTTTAAAAAAGTTTATTATACCTTTATTAACTTCTACCTTTATAACCCGTTTTATTATAACGAGTATTTTTATCCCCGTTACCGTAACTCTAACCCTCTTATTTAAGGAGTTAATAAACTTTAATTCTATTTAAATTATTATTAAAGATAAATTAACGAGAACCCCGGTTATTAAAGTTATTTATAAGAAGTAGAGATTTTACTTTTATTATAAATCGTTTAAATATAATATAAGAACCTATTTAATTAAACTAGCTAGTCTCCGATCTAGTATTATAATTATCGTCGATAACGACGAAAGTATTATAAGAGGAGTTATTTTAGACGCGGGAAAAGAATAATCCTAGTATAAAGTCGTATATTAAAACTGGCCATGTATGCGCATATCTATGGGCCATGAATGCGCATATCTATGGGCTATGTATACGTATATCTATAGTAACAATAATGGCCATATATGCGCGTATATCTATAGCAGTAGTAATGACCATGTAAATAAATAATCCTGAGCGGTCTTAAGCGGCCCTAAGCGAGCCTAAGCGAGCCTGAGAATCCTAAATAACCCTGAGCGAGCCTAAGCGGGCCTGAGAATCCCTAATTAAATCTGAGTTATTTTAACGCTCGCGAGCGGGCCTAAACACTCCGAGTAAATTAGGATTCTTAGAGTCGCTTACACTTTTGTAGATATTTCTCGGTTAAATTTCGCACTAAGTATTAATAGTAATTTCTAAGACTATGACTTTAGTACTCCTAAATACATCTCGTTAAAGTTAATACTTTTTATTTATTGGAATTTTTTTACGATCTAGCGCGCCTTATATCGAGTAATATTATTAATTAAGTTTATTTTAATAAATAAAATTTAGTAACCTAATAGAACTTTCCTATTATTAAATATTAATATTAAATTCTAAGTTTATTAAACTTTATATGAATTAAGTTCTTCTTAGAGTATCGTTAATTATTATTTTTTATCTAGGTTATTTAGAGCCTTATAAATAATTATAAAAACGTTAGAGATTAAATTAATATTTATTTTAATAACGCGTATAGCGAAACCTCGTCTAATATTCTACGTTTTATTACCGACGCTTTTATTATATATTTTACTCTTAACGGGCCTAACTTTCTTCTAGGGGTTATTTATAACGGCGTAGTTCTACGATTTCTTACGTATAGGACATAGGGTTATTTTACTCTTATCGGTAGAGGATTCTTTAATCTTATAATCACCGTCCGATATTTTATTTTCTTTTTCTAATAATTTATTTAAGAAGGTATATTACTCTTTTTTATTCTCACTTAATTATTTAAGATCGATAATTTTATCGAATATTATATAGGCTGAAACGATTATTCTTTTACTATTTTATAGGCGGAATTTATTTATACCGTCGTATTTAACGAAGTAGTACTTAATATTTTTATTATCGAGTTTCTTTTTATTAGGATCTTTATTATAGTAATATATAATATAACCGAATATACGAAGATATCTCATAAAGGGCCTATTATTTATTAATATTTTATATAGAGTTATAGTATTTAAACTCCTAATCGGGCTACGGTTACAGTAGTATATAACTATTTTAATTACTTTATCTTATAGGGTTTTCGGAAGCTTAGAGTTAAATAGAATATTTCTTATATATTTAAATAACGTGCGAATATATCGTTCTAACGCTTTATTCTAATTAGGGTTATATATAATAATAGGAATCTAATTAACTCTATATTTAGCGAATAATACCTATATTCTTTTATTTATATTTTCATTAGTATTATTATCTTTAAAGTATTGAATAGGCCTCCTAGTATTTTTAATATACTCGAAATAAGAGTTTATTATATTAACTATATTTAACTTCTTAATAAATAAGTGAATAGTTAATTCGTTAGTAGTATTATCGAGTAGAATAAATATATAACGCTTTCCTTCTAGTATATATATAATTTAACTACCGCCGGCGATATCGGTATATATTAACTCGTCTTAATTAGTAGTTTTCTTTATCCGGTCGGATTACTTAAATACGCGAATTATAATACGGTATTAATACCTTATAATATATAGTTTATATTTTTTAGTAAGTAGTTCTAGGGCCTAAAACGATATAACTTTCTAAATATTTATTCCTTTTAATAAATACGCTAGCCTTTTAATATTATTTATATTTAAATAATAAAGTCTTTTATATTATTAAGTTTATAATCCGGATTTAATTAAAGAACTAGTAATTATAGGAGGTAGAAGAAGAGGATTCGCCCTAGCCTTAAACGTAGTTAGGGATTTTCTTAAATTAAGCGAGTATTTAGTCTCGATACGGGTTCTAGATAAATAAAGCTCCCCCTATTTATTTAGAATATTTATTCTCTTATTAACTACTTGAAATTTATAATTATTCCGCTCTAACGTTCCTAGCGATAGGAGATTATATTCTATATCGGGAATATAGTATATATTAACGAGATCTAACTCCTTATAATCACCGTTAATAAGCGGGTTAATATTAATAGTATTAATATTATAAATCTTATACTAGGATCCGTCCTTAATTATTATGAATTTATATTACTTCTCTTTATATATAGCCTTATCGAATAAAGAGAAGTCGTATATAATATAAATATCTACGGCTAAGTTTATCTAGAAGGTATCGTCTTTATCGTTTAATATTTTGGCCTTATTTATATAACTAGAAATAAATACTTTCTTAATCTTCTTAGCCTCGATAGGTTTCTTACTTAGACTATTAATACGGTTTTTAGTTAGGAGGTACTATTTACTCTCGTATACCTCCTAATCTTCCGGCCTTTTATTCTTATAAAGATAGTAGTAATTTTCTATAAAGTAATACTCTTTATAGCCCTCGTAACTCTTCCTTTCCTTATATAGTTTACTATTAAATCTATTATTTCGACGATCTCTACTATTTTTACCCTTCCTATAATTAAGATTTATAAAGTTATTCCTAGATCCTGATCTATAATTAAAAGTATTACGATTTCTATTTTTATTATTTTTATATTTATTCTACTTTCTTAGTATTAACGCCTTTGAATTCTATCGGCGATTATTATATTCTAAGAGTTTATTAAATATATCGTCTAGGGTAAATATCGTCTTATCTCTTTTAACGAGACTCTATATATTAGCGACGTATATATATAACTTAGAGTTAATTCCTACTTTAAAGTATAACGTTAGTATTTATTCGGGTAATAGAGTTCTTATATTAGCGAGCCTCTTTTAATATATCTTTATATAGTTCCTATACTCTAATAAGAACTTAAAGTTATCCTAGTCTTTACGAGTAATTTAATATATATATAAATCGACGGTCTACGTATTAAAATACTCGAAAAGTTAGTAAAGAATATTTATCGCTTTAATATTATTCGTGACGCCGGCGATATAAGTCTTTAGGTTCGGTTCTAGGTTAAATAGAATATAATTATATATCGTTTTATAGTTATCTTTTTACTCGCCTAGTTTCTTTTAATATTCTTTTTTAATTACCCTATACTTCTTTTTCTCTTCTAACGTAATAAATAAAACTTTATATAATCTTCCTTTATTATCTCGGTATATTAATATTTTAATTAGCGGATCTAGGGCGATAGGATATTAATATCTTTCTTTATCGATAATATACTTTTAGATCTTTTTAGTCTTTAAAATAATAGTAATATCGACTTTCTACGACTCCTAGTTACTTTTACTCTTTAATTTAAAGATCTTTATATTATCGTTACCTCTTATTATACTTAAGAGTAATATAGATAAAGAGTAGTTAATATTAGGGATTTTAGGGATTTTACTCTTAAAGTAGTGATATAAAAAATAAAAAATATTATTATTTCTTTAACGGCTTTCTAGCTCGCCCTAGGAATATATTAAATAAACTATATAATAGATACGTTATATACCGGGCTTATAACCCGTTAGTAACGTTCATAAATATAATTCTTCTATATATTAATATAGTTTATTAAGGAATAGTAACTATAGTAGTTACTAGTTATGTATTATCTTAAGGGGCTTGCCCTAGCCCTAAGCCAAGACCTACTTAGTAAGCTAGGCTGACCGGGAATAGTAGTTGCAATCCAACGGAGAGTTGGAACTAGACGAAGATGAGGCTGTATTGTAAGATGAAGCTACAAATATAAGGCTTTGTCAATAACTGTCGGGCAGGTGAGGATAGATCGTAAACAACACTAGGGAGTATTCTTATATGGCCTACTCGAGGCACATGATCTGGCGAAGCACTAAAGCCGACTTACAAGCAATGACATTAATTATGAAGGCAGAAAGGGTATATAGAGCGACATTCAGAGAGTACATCATAAAGACTTTCAACGATCAACTCCAAAGCAGTGAAAGAGCGACACTGCAAAACGCGTGTTGGACCAAGCCGTCGGGTCCTGCTTACAGTAGATTTCAAAACCATGAGCACTGACGCTAAACGGATGGCCCGCGCACCAAAATTTGTATGGGGCAACCACTAACGTCAAGTGAACGTCTATATAATGAGTTGTTCGTGTAGTAGGCCCGTATTAGTATCGTAATCGGGCAAAATTAAAGCTGAGCTAGGGCCTGGCCATAGTGTAGTATATAGACCGCCCTTCCCCCGCTTTTATAAAAGTATAGTCGTCGTCGCTACCCCTAAAATACCTATTAAATAGCTAGGAAATAAAGGGAATAAAAAGTTATTACTAAAGAAACCTCCTCTTAGGAAGCGACGCTTATCTATACTACTAAAAGATATTACTACCGATAACGCCGCTATTATAGTTTCTTTATTTACTTAGTGGGTAAGGTTATCCTAACCTCGCCTATAATAAATACCGAGTTATTTAAAAGTCGTTAACTTAGTTTCTATTAAAACGTTAATATATCTAAAGTTAATAATCCGTTATAAGGGTAGTAATAATAAATAATTAAATAACTCCTAATTTAACCTAGGATCTTTATTACTATTTTTATCTTAATTAAATTTAAATATAGGACCTCCTCCTCTTTATTTTAAATCTTTTATAACTCGAGAGAGCTTCGGCGAGCTTATAAAGACGCGGGTTAAGAGTACTCTTATTTTTATAACGTTATCTAGGTCCTCTAGTAACTTACTTATTTAAAGAGCGAGACCGTTTAATAAAAAGAATAAAGATAAAAATAAAGATAAAGATAAAAATAAGGATTTTAAATAAGAATTAATTATTATTAAAACTAGGCGAGTTAAATTTACTACTATTAAGACCGTTAAGGCGCGTAAGATTTATAAAGCGGTAGTTATTAAAATAATTAAATTAATTACTATTAAAGTTATTATTACTATTTAAGCTATTATTAAAACTATTAAAAATAAATTTATAATAATATCTTATTAAATACGTATCCTATTATATTAAATAAAGAAGGCGACTATTCTATATAGCGAGTTAAAGAGTTATAATATTAATAATTTAAAATTATTTTTATTAAAGCGAGTTTTTAAAGATTATTAAAAAAAGACTAGTAAATATACTCTAAAGTATAAATTCCCTATTTACCGGGTTTTTATAACGACGACTCTATTCTATAATAAATTAATATTAACGAGACGATATTTATAATTAATAGATAATATTAATAATTAGAGGGTTATTAAAAGCTAGCTAGATTACTTTTTTAAAAATAATAAAAATAAACTAGAGATAGAACTACTTTTATATTAAACTCTTACTTTTATAGAGGAAGTACTCGTTATTACCCCTTCTTTATAACTAGTCGTTATTATTTTTCCTATTACTAGTTCTAGTACCGGAGTTAATATTAGTAATTTAATTTCTAAAGTAAGAAATCGGAATAATTTTATAAATCGTTAGTTTATTATTTTAGAGGAATCGAATATAACGGATTTTAAAATAGTTTTAATTAAAGAGATCCTAAAATATTAAGAGTACTATAAATATATATATAATAATAATAGAAAGTATTATTAGGTAAATAAAAAGGAAATATACTACTCCCTAAATATTAACGATATTATATTTTAATAAGGTAGTATTAAGTTAGTATTAAAAAACGGGATTAGTATCTAGATATTTATTAAATTAACGGCCAAGTTTATTAAATCATAGTCTAGTTATAGTATAGGAGTAAGTTAAGATAAAAAATAAAGAACGAAAATTAAAATAGGGCTAGCTACTATCTAAATAAAAACTAGTATATAAAGTATTTATTTATTTCCTATCCCGGCTATATTAGGATAGAAATAGGGAAATTAGTTTAAACCTAAATTAAATCTAAGGTAAATTAGGTTAGGTTAAATTAATAAAACTATATTATAATAATAACCCCCTCTTTAAGGTCGAGCTCCTACGAGATAAATAGTCGATAATAACGGATAAAGGATAAAACGGGGAATAGGCGGCGGTATATAAATAAAACTAGGCGTTAACGTTATTATTTATAAATAATAATAACGGGGCTAGGTTATAGGGTATTATTTATTTATATAATAATATAAAGTATCGGTCGAAGCCGATACGGAACGATAATTAAAGGAATAATAACGGATAAAGAATAAACTAAAGTATAGACTAGGGTTAACTTCTTAAAAGTCGAATTAAAACGAAGATAATAGAGATTCCTTATACTAGTACCTCTAAATAGTATATAATAATTCGTAGAGGCTAGTAGCGCTGGGATTCGAGATATAATATTTATTAATAAATTATTAATAACGAGTAAGGTACTAGAAGGGTTCCTATATAACGATATAACTTTCTTAATCAACGTAGTACTTTAATAAAGGTAGACTATAACGGCGATTATATTTGGAATTTAAAATACCGTTAATATACTATTTATATTAATTATCTTCGGTAGTTATAAATTCTCGGATAAACTAGATTTATTTAAATAAAGAGTTATTAGTTATTAACTATAATAAACTAGCGTAGAAGACGGGGTAAATTTTTATAAAATACGAAAAATCTAGTTAAACTACGAGAGGATTATTAAAAACTTTAAAGACTCGGAAGAGGCCGATATTATAATCGTCGAGTTTAATTAAAAAGTATATAATATTTAAATTTTTAATATTTAACTATACTTAGTCGTTTATTAAATATATTAGATATAAGCGCCTTCGTTAGTTAACCGAGGATTTAAAAATAATTTAAATAATAAATATTTTATCGCGGAGGTAATCGTTTTAAGGTTTCTATTTATATTACGAATTTATTAATAGTAATTAAATAAATATGAGTTTAGGTAGTGAAATTTTAAAATAAAGATTTAATAGGCTCGAAACTAATATATAAATATTAATTATAATTAGTTAAAAAAGGCGAGGCTAGAGTACTAGAAGAATTAATATTATTATTAAAAAACTCTACTCTAGGGAGCCATTTCACCTAATTATCCTATATATAATTAATATATACACGGAGGTAGTATTTTATTATAGTATTAAATTACTCGGTTTAATTATCCGTCTAAAGATAGTATTTAATAGATATACGTTAGTCGATTTTAAAACATTTATATAAAACCTCCTAAAACTCCGATATAAATTAAAATCCTCGATTTAAAATAAAGATATCTAGTAGTTTATAAAACTTTTATATATTTTAATAAAAAGCGTCGTAGGCTTCGTTTACTTTTATCGATATAATTAATATTAAATATCGTATCTTAGTCAAGCGGTCTATAAAAACTAGGATATATTAATAAATAATTCTTATAAAGATATAAAGCGGTAAAAAATCTATATAGTTTATTAAGACGTCTCTCTAATATCGTTATAAAAGTAGTAATAAATATAGTCATCCTTAAATACGCTAGCGGGAAGATTTAGTTCTTCGGTATATATAGTAATTCCTAACGAATCGTTAGATAATAGTATAAACGTTAGGTTATTAATAGGCCCGATTAATTAATTCGTAATATTTAATACGACCTAGGTAATTACCCGCGATATTATTATAAATTAACTAAATTAGACGAAGGCGTAGTTTATTAGAATTCAGAATATATCTCTTTCCTCGGAAGTAGAGAACTCTATCCTTATCTTCGTATTCAGCGAGGGGAATTCCGTTATAATAACGTATTCTAAAATATAATATTTCTAGGACTTTAGGGGCGAATTAATCGGCTTAATTAATTATATCCTATAACTAATAAATCGGGGTATTATATAGGTCTTTATCTAAATTAATAAACTAGTCTTTATCTAATTTAGGTTTATAGGACGTAGGTAGGGTTTAAGATTTTAAATTAATATCCATATCGAGGTCTATCGGGGTCGTATAAATTAATACGAGATATAATTAAAAAAACTAGACGAGAATTTTTAAATTTATTATTAATATAGCTAGAGTAACTAGGACTAAAACTAAAATCATTATATTTAATAATATATTATGAATATAATTCTTAAAGACTTCTAGAGTTAGGTTTTTTTTTTTTAATATAATTTAGTATTAATATTAATATTTAGAGTTTAATTTATCCTACTCTTTAAAGAGGTCTCTTAACCGATATATTAATATATTAGGTTTACTACCTTCTTTACCGGGCCGGTAGGTAATTTTATAATTAAAACGGGATAAAAATTTACTTTACCTCGTTTAACGGCGAGATAATACTTTAAATAAAGTAAAATATTTAAAAGCCTTATAATTAGATATTACCTCGATAAAGAGAGTAGATCCCTTTAGTTTAAAGCGCTATTCCTCGAATACGCGGATAATTATTATAAACTCTTTATTATAAATTTTATAATTATACTCGGTAGGGTTATACTTCTTTAAAAAATAAATAATAAAACGAAGAATATTTTAATCGTTATACTAGGATAGGACCCCCTTAGATATATAATCAAATATATTTATTTCTACTATAATTTTACGGTCGAGGTCGAAATAAATTAAGATAATATTAAAGGTAAAAGTCTTTTTTAAAATATTAAAAATTATTTAATATCGAGTACTCTACTCGAAGATAGTATCTTTTTTAATTAAAGTTATAAATAGTATAACGAGTTTATTAAACTCATAAATAAAGCGCCGATAGAAGTTAATAAATCCTAAGAAACTTTAAATATTCTTAATATTAATTAGTTATAATTAATTCAAAATCGTATCGATTTTCTTTAGATTTATTTTAATTTTTTAAATAATAATAATTAATCCTAGGTACGTAATTTCCTTAATATAAAAATCGTATTTAATAATATTTATTTAGAGCCCCGCCTCGCGGAGCTTCTAAAGAATATACTTAATATAAATTTTATACTCTTCCTCGATATCGCTATTTTTAAAATTTCGTTAAGATTTACGATATAAATCTTATCGAGAAATTTACGAAGAGTATTATTAATATAGTATTAAAACGAGATAGGGCTATTATATAATCTAAATAATATAATAAAATATTCGAATAGGCCGAATCGGGTACGAAATATAATAAATTCTTCGTCGCCCTCTTTAACGCGGAGGCGATTAAAAATAAATATAATATCTAATTTAAAAAACACCTTAATACGATTTAATCGATTTAAGGTTTTTAATATTAGGGGTAAAGAGTATTTATTCTTTATAATAATAATATTTAACCCTCGGTAATTAATATAAAAATATAGGCCTCCGTTAAGTTTCTTTACGAATAAAATAAAAAACGCGGTATAAAACCGACTAACTCGAATAAAATCTTTATTAAGATTTTTATCTAGGTAATAACGGAGCTTTAGGATTTTATTATAATTTATATTATATAAACTAGATAACGGAGGTTATAGCTCTTCTTTAAATTTAATAATATAATTATATAACCGATACGGGGGTAAAGTATTAACGTCTTTTCTTAAAAAAACGTTTAAGAATTTATAATACCGTATAAATAAAATCGTAATTAAGTTAATATTCTTATTATCTCGGTAGACTTAAAACTTTTCTTAAATAATAGCGGAGGCGAAGTAAAGTTTTTTATTTATTTTAAATATAGCTCGGTTTTAGGTTTAATCGTAAATATTTAATTTAAAGTTTTAATTAAGGCGGGGTTTAGGTTTATAATATCTAGATTTTTAATAAAATTAAATATTTAGGGTCGAGATTTCTTCTAGAATACCTAAGAATTAATCGATTTTTATAAATAATAAATTAAATATAGTTTACTCGTTAGGCTTAACGAGCCGGGTAAATAATCGAGATTTTATTTTATATATATTAAGAGTAATTAAATACTAGGTTCGTTATTCTTAATATTAAAATTTAAAATAAAATAAGATTAAACTATAATACCTAATTTTAAATATCTTTCCTTATTTAATAGTAATAATAATACGATTATACTCGTTATTATAGTTAGTTTTTATAAGAATAAATAATTAGGATTAAGGCGGGGAAGACTCCTTTTAAATTTTAATTTATTATTAATAAATTTAAAACTAAAGTAACTCCTTTTAAATTCTAGATTACTCTATATAAATACTAGGTTAGGCTAGGGACTAGGTTTACTTTTAATAAATTTAAAACTAAATTAACTCTTCTTAGATCGAGGTTTACTTTTTATAAACTTAGAATTAAATATATTATTAATAAATTTAAAACTAAAGTAACTTCTCTTAAGTCGGAATTAATTATTTAATAATAACGTTATCGTCTATAAATAATAACGGCTCTTTATATATTAACGACTCCTTTTAAATCGGGGTTTATTTTACGCGGGTATCGAATAAAGTTAAAAATTAAAATTCTTAAATCTAGAAACTTTCTTAAGGTATAAAAAAGAATTTATCTTTTATAAAAACTTTTACGGGATTTAGGGTATAGTTTCTTAGATAAAAATATAAAGCGAAAATTAAAAAATTATTTAAAAAATCGGTAGTAACTTTATAACGGTAGAGGTATAATAAACCAATTACGACGGGGTATTAATTAAATTTAATAACGAAAAAAATTATTCGTTCCTAATAATTATAAATATTCAAAATCGCTTTTATAATATAAATAATACGTTTTATAACGGTAGGTATACTATTAAAGAGTCGGACGATATAAAAATAACGAAGAAAACGAAAGGGTAGATATTAAATATATATAAAATTATAATTAATAAAAAAATAGCCGAATATACTAGTATTAATTAAGGCTTTAATTTAAATTCGGGACTAATTATTCCATAATTAATAAGAAATAATTATATATTTATTACGAAAAATAGGGTCGGTCTTAAAAAGTTATATAATAAATTTAAATAAAAATTTAATTAATAACGAAGGTAAATTAAACGATATAGCCGAGAAGTAAAAAGATATATATAGAGTTCTAGGTACTTATAATCCTAATACGCGACTTTATACCGGGATTATTCTTTTCCCGCGTTTAAAATAACTCCTCCTATAACGCTCTCGTTATCGTCGATAATAATTATAATACTAGATCGGAGACTAGTTAATTTAATTAAATAAACTCTTATATTATACTTAAACGATTTATAATAGAAATAAAACCTCTATTTCTCGTAGATAATTTTAATAACTAGGGTTCTCGTTAATTTACCTTTAATAATAATTTAAATAAAATCGAGGTCTATTAACTCCCTAAATAAAAGAATTAAAACTACGATAACGGGGATAAAAATACTCGTTATAATAAAGCGGGCCATAAGGGTAAAAACTAGTAAAGATATAATAAACCTCCTCGAGATTTATTTTAATTTAATAAAAGTGGTACTTTAACGAGATAAATAATATTTAATCTACTAAAGTTCTTAATCGATTTCGGAGTATATACGGACGTACTCATCGAAGGTATATAACCGTTAATTATTAATTTTCCTCTAAGAGATAAAGGCCTATTAAGTAATATAATTAATATTATATTTTATAATATTAATTAAAGATTCGTTTTTTATTCGAGAATATTCCTTCTTCTAGGTAACGAGGTTAAAGTATTTATTAAAAAATATAAAGTTTTACTTAAGTTCCCGGATATAATTCCGAGTATCCTTTTATTTAAACGGGTTATTATATACTTCCCGTAATTTCTTTTATTAATCGGTAAAATTAATTAAGGTATAAAGACCCTTCTTTTAATAATAGTTTATTAAATTAAAGACTTTTTTACCGATAATTAATTTAAACTTTATATAAACGATCTTATTATTATCGGTAGAGTAACGGTTATAATTAATATATATCCGTTATATTAATATTTATTTTTAAATATTTAATTTATCTTGGTTCCCTTTATATTCCGAGATATCTAGGAACTTTTCGGATTTAGGAGGCGTTCGAGATCGGGAGGGAGTAAATTATTAAATATTTAAAAAAAAAGACGAGCGTAGGCCTATAATAATAGTATTATTAAAAGTATTTTTATCGAATACCTAGGGCGGGGGCTAAGGTATAGTTTAGGTTATAATAAATACGACCTAAATTATTACCTAAACGATAGTATAAACTAGGGATTACGTATTTAATATAAAAGAAAGAAAAGATATAAACGAGGATAAAATATCGAATAAAGGATTACTCTCGATTTAAATATATAAATAATCGAAGGTATTTAAGAAACTAGTAGGGTTATTCTAAACTTCGGCGAGGAATTATTATACGCGGTCTTCGGGGTTAGAGGGTTAATCCCTTATAATAATTATTTTAATACTAAAGAGTACTAGTTAAGTAATTAATCTTTTATAATATTAAAAGACGGGATTAATATCTAGATATTTATTAAACTAACGGCTAAGTTTATTAAATTATAATTTAATTATAATATAGGAGTAAATTAAGATAAAAAATAAAGAACGAAAGTTAAGATAGAGCCAGTTATTATCTAAATAAAAATTAATATATAAAGTATTTATTTATTTCCTATCCCGGCTATATTAAGATAGAAATAAGGAAACTAGTTTAAATTTAAATTAGATCTAAAGTAGGTTAAACTAGGCTAGGTTAATAAAACTATATTATAATAACTAAACGTTTTAAAATAATTAAATAAAGAGAAACCGCCGGCGACTATAAGGAAGAGATAAAAGAAAATAAAAATAAAAATTAAAAAAAGAAAGAAATAATAGTGGAAAGATAAAGTTATACTATTTAACCTACTAGTATTAATAAACTATAATCTAGATTAAGGCCCGCTACCTATTACCTATATATATATATTATTATTATTTATTTAATTTATGACCCCTCCCCCTTTATTAATTATTCGAATCTTTTAATTAGAAATTAAATTATATATTAGAAAAGTTTTAAAGCGAAGGGAGTCGTTATTTTATTACTAGCCCTCGTAGTTTATTATACGCGGTTTTATTATTTCTCCGCCTCTCCGCGGTAATAGCCCGGTTAACGGCGACGTAGCGGAATATATTAAATAAATTAAACTTATATTATACCCCCGTAATAAAAATAACCTAAAGGACGCGAAGAATAAACTTTTAAATAAGGGCTATACTATAAAAAATATTCAAAAATAGAAAGATATTATATTCGAATATAAATAAAAGAAGCTAGAGATTATACCTAGAATAAAATATTCTTTTACTCGATTTATAAACTAATTTAAATATAAAGTAAAGAAAAATAAAAATAAAAGTACTATTAATTCTAGGTATCTCTCGAACGTTTTTATAAAAGATTCGTTAATTTTAACTATTTATATCTTAAATACCTTAAGGCCTAGGCCTATAACTAAAGGCCGTATAATTAATTTAATTAAATTAGAGGATAGTTTTCTTAAAAGCTAAGATAGTAGTTATAAAAAGAATAATAATCTAGATAAATTAAATAAACTAGATACCGATTTTAATAATTAAATTATAATAGAATAAGAAAGCTAGTATTATATATTTATTCGATAAACTATCTATAAATCTATATATATATACTCTTTTCTTACTCTAAATTATTATTTATATTATTATTTAAGTTCTTTTTCTCTTCTAAAAGGCCTATTTTACCTTTATAATTAATATTTAACTAACGGAATAAATTACCGGGGTCGTTATAACTAGTTTATAATTTTATTATAAAATCTAGGAAGTAGTTAAAACGCCTCTCGTTTATATATATTTGAATAATATTAGAATACCGTTTTATCTAGCTCTTTAAAATTATAAATAATATTTTAATAAAGTTAAGATCGGGTAAATAAAAAAGAAAGTATTCGAATAATACCTCGGCGTTAATATATAGCCTCTTTAAAACTATATTATAATATATATTAATATTATTATAAATTATTATTAAAAGGGTATTATCGTTCTCGAAACGGCCGTAGTAAAAGAGGATATTATATTCGATGAAATTATTAAATATCACCGCCGTTATTAACTCTTAATAAATAATTTATTCGAGGTAACTATTAATAATATACGTAGGTAAAAGACTCTACCTCCTACCCCTATATAGAGACTAGACGATTAATAGTATAATTTTTATAAATACCTAGTCATACTTCTTATCGCTTATTAAAATTAATTATATCGACGGTATAAGAGCTTGGAATATACTAGTATATTTATAAATAATACTTTTATCTAGAAAAATTAATTAATTAACTCGTTACCGTTTTAACTTTATAAACTAAACGTTCCTTAATATCTAATTACACTCTCGAGTAACTTTATATTAAATTTTCTTAAACTAGCCTAGACGGTATAAGTACCTTTAGATAATAACTTTATTAATAGTAATACTATACTCGTTTAATAAGAAATATATTATCTCGTTAAGATATATTATTAACTACTATTTTAAATACTTTAGAAACTTATACCCTAAAAGTTTATTAATTATTCTAGGGCGCCCGCCTAGGTTCTTACTCGGTATAAAGACGGTACTATAATAACTTTATATTCTTTTTATTTTATATATAGTATATAGATTAATATTATAAGGGCTAGCGGCGATAGCGTCGATATTATACCTTAACTCGAATTTATACTAGATTAAGGAGCGAATTAAGGCTAGAATAACGGCGACTATCGCGACGGTAAAGATATAATAATAGGATAAGATAAAGTAAGGCTCTACTAAGTTACACTATTTATATAACTTTAATTTTGATTATTTAGGACGGATCTATAGTATATATACCTCTATATTCTATTTTACTTAACGTTAATAGTTATTTTATATAAATTTTAGTACGCGGGCCATCCGTTTAATATTAGTATTTATAATTTTGAAATCTACTATATTTAAAGAAGATTTTCTTTAGGTAAAATTGGGACAATAGGGCCTCCCACGAAATAAGAGTCGTTTTTATCCTCGAGCGAAATAAAGAGAGCCTATTAAGAAACTACTATATACTTCTAGACTAGGTATCTCCCGAAATTAATATATATTACCTATACCGGAGATACGTTATTATAAAGTATATACATTATTATTAAATTTACGCGTCGTTATAAAGTAAAAGTTTAATTAGAAATTAAAAATAAAATAAAATAAAGCCTCTAGAATATTATTTTTATTATTATTTATATATAACTACTATTTAATCCTAGGCTTAACGCCTTTATTATTTATTTTATTATTAATTTATCTTTATTATAATCCCCGTTTTTTACCTTTATTATAATCCCCGTTTTTAATTTTTTTATTAAATTATATCGTCGTCGCCTTTAATATTCCGATATTTATTATTATCGGTATTCTTATATTAAAGTAACTAGTTAACGTAATTTTTAATTAATAAAGATTATATATAATCTTTACCCTCCGCCTACTCCCGTTTAATTAAGAGATTATTATAAATATTTTATTTTTATATTTAATCCTCCTCTTTAATAATTTTTATTAAAAGCGGCTACGCTGCGGAACAGGGAAGGGAAGGGAGCGGAAGGGAAGGGGCAGGGACTGCCAGGGAAGGGAAGGGATTACCTGCTGTTCCCTTCCTCCCTGCTCTCCCTATAGGGCTGCCCCATATATGGCCATGTATACGCGCATGCATGCCCTATTGCTGCCCCCATGTGGCCCATGTATGCCCCCATATATGGCCCATGTATGCGCGCATGCATGCCCCATTGCTGCTCCCATGTGACCCATGTATGCTCCCATATATGGCCCATGTATGCGCGCATGCATGCCCCATTGCTGCTCCCATGTGACCCATGTGTGCCCCCATATATGGCCCATGTATGCGCGTATGCATGCCCTATTGCTGCTCCCATGTGGCCTATGTATGCGCGCATGCATGCTCCATTAAGTGGTACAAAGATTAGGACAATTAGGAAAGCGGTTAAGAAACGCCAAGCTTTATGCCTGATTTGGACTAGCCTCTTGGCATTAGCTATATATAGCATATAGGGGTAAGAATGGGCCATATTTTGAAGCAGTAATGGGCTCATACATGGGCCATATATGAGAGCATCAATGGGGCATGCATGCGCGCATACATGGGCCATATATGGGGGCATACATGGGTCACATGGGAGCAGCAATGGGGCATGCATGCGCGCATATATGGGCCATATATGGGGGCAGCAATGGGGCATGCATGCACGCATACATGGGCCATACATGGGGGCATACATGGGCCACATGGGAGCAGCAATGGGGCATACATGGGCGCATACATGGGGCATGTATGGGAGCAGCAATGGGGCATACATGGGCGCATATATGGGCCACATGGGAGCAGCATTAGGGCATGCATACGCGCATATATGGGCCACATGGGAGCAGCATTAGGGCATGCATACGCGCATACATAGGCCATATATGGGGGCAGCAATGGGGCATACATGCGCGCATACATAGGCCATATATGGGGG
>JAABUS010000903.1_pt1 | contig 70601 bp, 69 predicted proteins | sample 5560161 | NCBI WGS metagenome assembly JAABUS01 (sample SAMN10711885, study PRJNA513376) | rock metagenome | isolation source: Antarctica rocks | place: Antarctica: Victoria Land, Trio Nunatak nord | collected 2016-01-04
TCGGTCATCGGGTTCTCTCGGTTTGGGATGAAGCCTCACAACTCCACCCTAGCCAGACAATCCGGTGACCACCTCCGCCTACACCCTCACGGGTTCCGAATTTCCACCACCACCGCGGACGCTACCCCTGGATGGGTGACTCTCTCTTCCCGTGTAGCTATCCCTTTTCGAAATCTGGTCACATTGGTCACAAAACGACCAAGCTGTTGTTTTCGCTGCGGAATCTCTGTGACCAGCGTGGTCACAAACCGGTCACAGGCTTGGTCACAAATCGCCCCGGCACTTTCCGGCATCCAGACAGACAGAGGGCCGGGGATTTCTCCACCCGGCCCTGGCCAGCCGACGGCGAGGCGCATGCCGGTCACACGCCGCCCACGAACACGAGGAACGGCACCGAGACGGCCTTCGACGTGAGCGCGCCGAACCGGGCATTCTTGCGCGGCTTGGTCGCCCCTGTGGCGCGAGCGATGGTGGACCCCCATGCCTTGCCCCATGCGGTGCGCTCGAAGTCGCTGCCGATGTGCGTAGAGCTGGTGGACACCAGCACGTGGAAGCCCTCGGCGTCTTCGTTCCTTTCGAGCTTCACCCCTGCCTGCGCTAGTGACCGCGCGATGGTCTTGTCCAGGAACCCGGTGGCGTCGCCGCCGCCGCCCGCGAGCTGACGGAGCGCGTCGCCGACCATGACCGAGCCGCGCCTGCCGTTGTCGCTCTCCGTATCGAAGCGGATCTGCATCAGGTGATCGAGCGCACGCCTCCACTCAGGGGCGGTGTCCTCCACCTGCATGGCATCGCCCATGAACGGCTGCTGCATGAGGAACGCCTCGGCCTGCTCCGGCGTCGCTGTCTCGTCGTGCGACAGGTGCCATAGCCCGGCCATCGGCGTGCCGTATGTGTCGCCCATGCGCCGGGTCCGTCCGCTGCGTGCGATAGACTGGGCGAACACCTCGGCGCTGTCCTTGAGGCGTGGCAGCAGGGACACGGTGCGTGCCAGCAGCCTGCCGCCGAAGCCCTGGTCGAACGTCGCCAAGTGCTGCGACTTCAGCGCGGCGAAGCGGGCGTTGCGTTCGACGTGATCGGGGCTGGGTCGGAAGTCGATGACTAGGGTGCGTGAGACATCCGCCGCCTGATCCAAACCGAGGTTGATAGACGAGAACAGGAACGAAGACCGGATCCGGAACCTGCGGCTGGATCCGTCCTGGGTGCCCTTCACGATGTCGGGGCCTCCCTCGCTGCTGGCCTGCCGGGCGAGGTCGAGGATCTGCTGTCCGCGCGCCCTGTCCGCCGCGTTCTGGAACTCGAACTCGTCGAAGATGACGGGGCGGGCGTCTAGCCTCAGCTCGCCGCGCAGGCCCGCCTCGGTGGTCTTCGACTGGACGTAGACCGCCAAGTCCCCGAGGACCGGCTTGACCACGTTGTCCAGGCACCATGACTTGCCCGACCCGGCCTCTCCGGTGATCCAGGCATGGGGACGCCATGCAAGGCCGCCGCACACCGAGGCGATGGCGAGCCAACCAGCCAGCAGGCGTCCCTGGCCTTCGGGCAGCGGCAGGAGCTCGCAGACGCGCACGAGACCCTCGGCCTCCTCGGCGGTCATGGGCGGCTCTCCGAGGATCATGGGGAGCGGAGAGGACACCTCGTAGATGGCACTGCTGCGGTAGGACGAAGGGGAGAAGGTCTCGCCCCCGACGATGAGCCTGTCGCCCAGGTGCACGATCGCCGTAGCGTCCCCCTTGTCGTGGTAGACGCCCCTGCCCCTGATTCGCTCCGGCTTGAAGACGCCAACGATTCCGGACTCCTTGATGAGCGCGTCGGCAGCCGCGATGCTGTTGATGCCGGTCTTCGACGGGTATGCCGCCAGCCAGTAGCTGGCCGGTGCCAGGGCCAGGAGCGTGCTGGTGGCGACGATCTCCTTCTCGGAGAAGTCTCGGATCTGGCCGAGCCTGCTCATGAAGAAGAACCGTCCTTTGTCGTATCCAAGAGGCACGAAGCCTCGGTCCTCCGTCTCGCCCTCCACGGCGGAAGCGGGGACCGGGACGGCTGTGGCGGCCTGGACGGCGCGAGAGGCGGGCAGCTCGCCGCGCTGCAGCTTGGCGACGCACGCACGGACACGGCTCGCGGCCTCCCCGGGGACGTAGCGGGAGTCCCAGCGACCGGTCATCTCGGCATCGGCGGCGAACGCATCGACGACGGCCTGCACGATGTCCACCTCGAGCCAGGGGATGGCGCCGTTCGATAGGATGGCGTTGCGGCGGGATTCGACCTGCTCGTAGACGATGCGGCGCATCAGCTCCTCGCGACCGTGGGCGACGAGACCGGTGCCCTCATTCACGACGATGGATCCGCCGCTGGAGGTGTGGCCTCCGGACGTGAACGGGAACCGGGCATGCACGGCGGCGAGGAACGTGGCGACCTGCTCGCTGGACACCATCGGCGCGAGATTGGGCCGAGCGCGCATGGGGCTGGCCTCGTGCCAGGTGATGTAGGAGCCGGTGACGTGGTGGATGCCCGCGAACGTGAGCGGCTTCCTCGCGCCGAGGATTTCCAGGCCGTTGTCGGGGCACTGCTCGAAGCGGCGGCTGGTGCTGGCGATCACGTCGTCCGGCGCGTGGCGATAGATGAGAGCTGTTTTCGGGGCGCGTCCCGTCCGGCGGAAGGGAGTGGCTCCCAGGGTGTCGTAGGCGATGCCGACGATTTCCTCGCACATGGCCTCGTCGAGCACGTCCACGTCCACAGCGAAGACGTGGCCGGACGCTGGGCCCATCATGCACGCGGTGTTGAGCGTGGCGCACTGGTGCGACCAGGCGTTCATGTCGTCGGCAGTGGGCAGCTCGACGTCGAGGTGGCAGCCGTTGATGGGGCGGATGGCCTCGCCGTAGCACCGTCCCGGCTTCCTCGCGCCGGTGCGCTCCTGCGGATAGACGCTCCACCCGTTGGCCAGCATGGCGGGGCCGTCGATTCCGAACAGGGTCTCTCCGAGCTGATACATCATGTCGGTGCGGACGACGCGGCGCACGGGAGCGGCGGGCTCGTTGGTGGCTGCGACGGCAATGGCTGCTTCTTGCAGCACGGCTTCGTCCCACGGCACGACTTCAGAGATTGTCGTGTCGAAAGCTGCGGAGATGGAGTCGTTGGTGAAATCGTAAGACATGTTGGCGTTCCCTTGAGCGGGACGCTCGATTTTTCTTCCAGATACCTTGCACTAAGCAGGTCGGAGCCCTAGAATCACATCTGAGCGTCGGTTGAAAAGCGTCGGGTGAGGGGGTCCAGCCCTTATGACCCCGGCGCTTTTTCATTTTACCCACGTGAGCCCCCGCATCTCCTAGCAACTCGTGCGAAGAATGTTGTTGACGCTTATTCGACAGTGATTGCTGTCTTTAAGGGGGCCGTCGCTTTCCTTCGCGGCGCGCCTGGCTTCTTCGAATACGGTGACAGTATCTCTCTCGTATCGAACCCGATCTGAGGAGATACGAATGTCGAGCACCGACGCCCTCCACGCCGCCTTGGCCCAGGCCGAGGCCGCATGCGAGACGGCCTACGTCGCGCTGGTGGCGTCGCGCCGATCCGGATCATCGTGGCACTTCGACCGGGCGTTCCGCGTCGCGCAGGCTGACCTCGACATCGCCCGGTTCGCCCTGGCAGATGCCGAGGCCATCGACCGCGACATGCGATGCGAGATGGAGCCACAGCCCGCCGCGCTGACGCTGGCGGAGCTTCGCCGCCGGTGCGGGCTCGACACGCTCAGGGTGCGCGGCGCGGTGGACCGCAGCGGCGGCGGCAGATCGTGATCAGCTCCCAGCGCGCCCTCGCTCGGGCACGGGTGAAGCTGGTAAAAGCGCACCACGATCACGCGGCGGCTGACATGGCACTTGTGAAGGCGTCTCGCGCCGTCCGTGGTAAATTCCCCGTCGGTGCGGCGGCACGGGAGAGGCGCGCGGCGTTGGTTCGAGCCGCTGATGCCTTCCGGGACGCTGATGCGGCCCTGCAGCTCGCCAGGAGCGCGCACTCGGTGACATGGAACAGCACACACGGGCCGGGTGGCAGGATTCTTTAAGGCCGCCAACTGCACCGTCCCAACACCGCAAACTACCGGCAAAACATCGGCACTTTACGGTATGCCTACGGTGCCCGCACGGCGCGCCGTTTCTCCCAAAATGTATTGCACCGTCCGCAAAACCGGTTGCACACACTTTGGTATTTGTATTGCACAGAGCCGATAAGCTGTTTCTTTTTTCTCGTGTAACGGGAGGACCAGTCGCAATTCGTGTTGCGCAGCTTTTCGCGTGTCGTGCCTTCGACAGAATCGGTGCCTGCGCGGGTCGGTGCCGGGATGGGCTGCGGAACGCGGGAAAGCCTCGCACTCGATGCGCGGTGCGAGGCTTTCCCGGCGTCGGTTCAGACAGCGGCTCCTCGACCTTCGGTGCAACGGTCGAACGGGCTCCTACGCGTCGGGAGCGGGAAATCGACGAGCACGTCGCCCAGGGTCTCGCGTGCCTCCTCGATAGCGCCGCGCACCCTGTCTTCGGCGGCGGCGACACGCTGGAGACAATCAGCCACGTGATCGGCGGCGTCCTGCTCGTCCATCTCCTGGCGGGCGGGGTGTCCGGCCCAGCAGTCGCGGACGTACGCCTCGCGCTGGATAGCCGCAGTCGCCGCCAAGCGGGCGTGAGTCAGAGCGGCGCAGGCCGTCATGGCCCACGGCCGGTCCGTTCCAGCCAGGATGGCGGCCTTCCTGCGGATGTCGGCGCATCGGTCAGCCTGGGCCTGAGCACTGGCCCTGGTGCCCATGATCCTCTCCTGCACCGCGCGTGCGTCGATGGCCTGGCACTCGTAGTGCGTGACGGTGGTGCTGTAGCTGCTCTCGGTGCAGGACCGGACGCGCGGCAGGTCGCCGAGGCGGCACGCGCGCATGAACGCGGCCTCTTTGAAGTGGATCTCGGTGCGGCCGGACTCGGTGGGGTCGGGCATCAGGACGAAGCGGAAGTCGGTGATCGTGTCGGGCATCGTGGGTTCCTCGTTGAGCGTCGGCACCGGGGGAGTCCGGGCTTCCGAGTCCGCACACCCCGCTCCCAGGAGTGGGAAGCGGGGCTGGCGGGACGAGGCGGGATGCGTCAGGCGGCTCGCGCATTCTCCCGGATATCGCGGATCATCACGCGGTCCTCGGACAGCCCTGGAAATCCTGCTGGATGCCGTGCTGGCCCAGCAGATCTCGCATGTGTCGATGCATTGCGGGATTGCATTCGCAGCTCTTCAGAAGCTCCTGCTCTGCCGCTACGACACGATCCCAGGCGTCGGCGCCCAAGGCGTTGAGAAAGAAAGTCCTGTTCTTTTTCCGTCTCCACTGCTTCCGGAATCGTTCGAGTCTGTCCCACGCCTCCCCGTACGTCACCTTGGCGTCTTCCCAGGCGGCAGGCGGGTCCAGATCTACAGTGGCTGTGGCATCGGTCATCTCGGGGGGTCTCCTCTGGGGGGATGGGTTTCAGTATCCGGAGAGGGCTCTACTCCGAGTGCCACGACTCTGCAAGCTTTTTCTTTCACGACCCAAGTAAACGTGTCAACGACGACTTTGCGCTTTAAGTGTCATATCGAATCCTTGCTTCAAGTAACGCAATGTCGAGAAATCCTTGGTCCAGGCGCGTTCATCTCGACGTGTCTTAGCTTTATCGCCGCCGTAGCAAGGCCGACACGCAGCCATCGTTCGCCGGGCGCCTCCTCCACGGGCGGCGGTGGCGCGCGCCCGGCTATCCGGCGCACCAGGCTCTAGCGCACGAGCTATGCCGACACGGCGCGGTTTTGCGCATCGACGAGGGCCAGCCCGCGCCGGGGGCCACGTATCCCTGGCCAGCGTCGCTCGATGCTGTCGAGCGCGGCTTCGGCGTCGCGTAGCTCCCGGACCGTGCCGTCCCCGCGATAGCTGATGTGTTAGGCATCGTTAGTCCCCTGCCGAGAAGGGTTTCCAGCAACCACTCGTCCTGCAATGATACTCAGGGCGTCTCACGCAACGGCAGGTTGTTGCGACGCGAGATTTCTTGTCAGGTCGAGGTCCACATGCGATTCGTACTCTCAGCGGTTTGCGTGCTGATGCTCGGTGTGAGCCAGGGCCGGGCGGCGGGATTTCCGCCCAGCGAAGCCGCACTCAATGAACTCGCAAGCCACTTCCACACTATGCTGCAGAATGAAGGAATCAGCGGTATCGGTTCTGACGTAATAAAGTGCTACGAGCGCACGCTGGGTGACAAGAACGCGATGAAGATGTGCGTGGTATATGATACCGCTGCACTGATGTTGGACAAAGGCATGCAGCAGATGTTTGTAGGCCGCGGTCTTAATGCGGTGCCAGCCACTCTGTTTACTAATCAAGCATTCGACGCTCGGCAGAACAGCTATGGACAGATTGCCTTTTCGGACGCTCCCGGTAGCCGAAAGCTAGTTGGTCCTCTCGCTCAAAAGGTGCTCCACCGCGCTATTACCCCTCACACTTACTGATTTCTAGCGCATTTGGTTAGGGATTTAGACTGCTACTTCCCATAGTCGTAATTGCAGAACGCAGGATTGCTTTGCAGCTTCTCGACAGCGTCGGGATTTCCTTCGAGGGCGCCTTTCGCAAGCACTGCACATTGTGACTGCGGCTTGTTTACGTAAAAGTGCGCCACGTTGTCCGCGCACGCGCTGCACAGGCCCATCGACAGGAACTTGTTGTCCAGGTCGTCGGTGCGCAGTTTCGTGGGGTCAATCTTCGACCGCACCGGAGTTACGCCATAGTAGATAGAGTCATCGCCCGGCTCCTGGATCCCTTCTGCGTCGACGGTGCAGTTCGTCATCTTGAGTGCCTGGAACTTTCCACCACCGACCATCGTGTGCGTCGGGTAGCAGTAGCCGCCGTGACTACAGAAACTCGTCTCGCCTGTGCGCTTATTTACCCGAAACTGCGTGATGCTTTCGTCGATGGAACCCTTTTTCAGAATCGAATCCGGATTGCCGAGGGCGGGCACATCCCGCAGGGCGACGGCTTCGCAGATGTCGGCGGCCCTGCCCTGCCCCGCTCCCAGCAGCAGAATGACGCACAGGATGATCGGGACGGCTCTCACTGGCCGACCAGCTCGACACATCGGCGCCAGCTCAGCTCACGGCACATATCCAGCGTGAAGCGCAGTTCCTCTTCCTGCTCCTGGGAGAACTCGACGCGCGGGCCCCTACCGGAACGCGGCCGGACCAGGCGCACCCCTTCAGGGTCGATGGTCACGCGCTCGAACGATCCGCCCTGCTCGATGACGGCCAAGACAAGATTGAGGGCGTCTTCCACCTGCTGCAGGATGAAGCGTCGCCGGGGAGTCTCATCCGTGTCCATGTTCGACATGTTCGACCAGGAGTCCATTCAGAGGGATGTGGAGAGCTTGACGTGGCAGCGTCACCGCGTCGAGCGTCGCCTCCGATTGATTCGTGCCGCTGAGAAAGCGACCCGCGACATGGAGCGGCTGTGATGCGGGAACCGATGACCGAATCGGAGCTGCAGGATGCGCTGGGCGATACCGAGCGACGCATTTCGGAGCACGGCGATCTCCTGGCCGTCGCGATCCGGGCGGGAGACGAGGCGGCGAGCTATCGCCATCGGTGCCGCCTCCGGATGCTACGCGCGCTTATGGAAACGGATCGGATCCTGCTGAGGCTCTGGCACGGCGTCGCCGATCACTGAGGCTCCGAATTTTCGGCTCGGAGCGCATCTTCCCCGTCGCGGTGCGGGCGGGTCTCACGACGATCACCTCGTCCGGTCCTTCGTGGCGGGTGCCCACGTTCTTCTCTTCCAGACATAGCCCGCCGCGCGCGGTGAGATAGTCCGTGCTTGCCTCGTATGCCGCCGCCGCCGCGGCGAGGAGTTCCAGGCACCCAGGTTGGGGCATTCGCAGGCGGCGCGCGACATCGATCGTGCTCAGCCCGTGGATGCGGTGCAGGCTGTCGGCTTGCCAGCCTATCTCGGGCACCAGTGCTGCTAGCTCACGCGCCCTGGTTCCGTAATCCGTCCTCGCGCCCATGGTGATCCCTCCGCCCCTTCCTCAAGGGTAGCGGGGTAGCAGGCCAATCCGGAAGGAAGCCGAGTCTTGATCTGTTCCCGTTTTGACGCTACAGCTTATGCGCGAAACAGGAGTGCAAAATGCCCGTGGCTCCGCTGACTGACCCGATCGAACTCCACCAGTGGTATCTCGAACTGGCTGCGCGCGGGTTTGGGGTTGTATGCTTCGCACTGGTCGCCTTGGCCCTGATCATCCCTTGGGGTAACCGGTTCAAGAAGCTTGTTGTCTCGGTGCCTTTGACGGTGGCGGCGGTCGTCCTCCTCTTCGGATTCACCCACAACGGTGGCCCTGGCCTCTTCTAAAGAGACGCAGCCGTGCTCGCCTACGGCAGTCCGCACTAGGCTTGCGCGCCCCATATCCTTGCTACACAATCCGCCTCGCGAACCGCCCCCAATGTTGACAAACCATTGGTTTTGCTGCGGGCCTTTCTCCGGACGGAGAATCCAGGTCCCCCAGCCATGCCAATGATTTCGACGCCTTAGGCCCCGCTCGCAGGGGTTCTGCAAGCCGGAGTATGTGGCTAGGCGCGTGGAGGCAGCCGGGGCTGAAATCGATGCCCGCCATAAGTTGGACGACATCGTGATTAATGCAGACCTGGGCGAGGCCACCCCGGCTGTGCAGGCGTTACTGCGTGAGCGCCGGGGCATGATCGGGGCTGATGGGGAGCGGCCATCACGCGGATACCTGGACCTCCACTATAGCGATCCTGAGATGTGGCAGCGGACCGGGAAGCTATCGGTTGCCGAACGTGCGTGGTCGCAGTGCATCACAATGCTGAACATTTACCAATCTCGAGCCAAGGCTCTCGCCCCTTCGACTCAGGCTCGTCTGTAACTACGTAATGGCCTTGCTCATAAGCCTGAAACCTAAGGTTCTTCTTATTGAAGTTAAATCCTAGCATTCCGTCGCACATCAAGATGCCGCTTAGCTGCGGGCCCATCACTTCGGTTGCATCAGTGCAGCTGGTCACAGCTGTATCTCCGCCAATGGGAAATATCCCCCAAGTGGCAGGCCGCAACGCAGGTGAGCGTAGCCGGTCTGTTTCTCCCGCCTTATACCTACGGACAAGATATTTGTCGTTCTGGTTGAACTTTGTAGGCTCCCACTCGTGAGTAGCGCTGTTGAACTTATAGCCCAGAATGCTATCGCTGATACAGATGTATTGAGATGGTTCTGCTCTTCCAGAGATCGGAATTAGTAATGATACAGCTAGTATTTTAATAAAATCTAATGTGAAGTATTTTATCAAGGATTGCCATTTCATTTGAAGATTGGCCGGCATCCGCTAATAAGGCACCCACCGCAGGGCTGAGGCAAGCTACTCTGGTGTCGGGTCGCTGTCGTGGTGTAGCGAGCGGCCTACCAAGTATGGTCTCCTCCAAACCCGGGAGCACATTATGAGCGCCACCGCGACCCAGCCGCGCCTGCTAACCCCTGCCGAGATCGCTACCATCGTGAGAGCGATGCGCACCCAGATGGCATGGTCGCAGGAGACGCTGGCAGAGCTCGCTAGGCTGACAGTGCGCACTGTGCAGCGCCTCGAAGCCGGGCAACCTGCAAGTCTGGACACCAGGCGCGCCGTAGCCAGCGCACTCGGATGGGACCTGAACTTCTTCGATGTGCCGAGAACGTTCCCCACCGAGGAGGACATGGCCGCCCAGAAGACTGCTTTTGACCGAGAGCACCTTATTCTGGATGCAGCCCAAGCGGATGGCCGAGGCATCCTGACTAGGCTCCACGACATTGTGGGCTACAAGGCGATCTCCACGTGCAGCCTGGCCCAACTGTCGCGCGAGGGGCAGGATGCCTTTGCAGCCGTGTCTGACTTCGTGGCCGATTGCTTGGACATTATCGGCGACGTGCCCAGAGTGGACGTGCTCCAGTATGGCGACCAACTGACAGGGTTAGCCGGTGCGCTGGCGGATACTGGGTATCAGCTTCACATCGCGAGTCGCGAGACCTCGATTTATAGCGAAGCCTGGGGCGACGCGAAACCGATGCCAATCACCGTGGTCTACATTGTCGCCGCATCCATCGAGCAGGTCGTCCAGCACATCGCGGTCAAGCGCCGGATCGCGATGTAATGCTCGATGGGAAAGCGCTATAGGCCCGCAAGGGCGGGACGCCTTAGTCGAACCCGGACTCCATGATTTCAATATTGGACGTCATCCCGGCGCCAGCGCGCGTCATCAAAATGCTCGCCCTGGATCACGAACAGCATCCAAACTGGGTCATGCCGGTCCTGGGTCAAAAGCCCGCGGCACACATGCTTGCTGCCATCTCCGATGCACTCCTCGCGCGAGAGGCCGATGCAGTGGTGCTCTCCGCCCGACATGCCGATGATCGCGGTGATGAGGTCGGGCTTGAAAAGCCCCGTCTCCATTTGGCCGGCCATCTCATGTGCACGGCGCTGGCTGATTTCCGTGCGCATACTGCCGATTTCTTTTAGCGTGGTCACGACCCAGGGCTGACTGCACCAAGCGTCGTCCGAGGGCGACTTCTCGCGGATCTCGATATCCTTGGTGTGCTCGTAGTCGTGCGGCGCCAAGTCATCGGCGGTTCGTGCGACGTAGGGCGGCTGGTAAGCGGCCGGAGGGTAGACGGGCGGTTGCTGATAGGCCTGCGAGCCTTGGTAGCCGAGCGGCAAGTTGGGTGGTTCTAGGCCTGGGATGTAGACGGACCCTACTGCCTGGCAACCCGCCAGCGCCAACACAGCCAGCAGGGTGCAGGGCATCCTCATCATGACCCGCGATACCATTGCAGGTCCTACTGGTCCACTTGACCGGTCCAACCGCCTGATCCACAAATCCGGCGATGCTGTGCCTTTGTCAACGCAAACCATTGTTTTGACTGAGGGGTTTTCGATGAACTCCGAATTCAGGTCTCCCAGCCAGCCCGTTGACCCTCTCCGGCTGTCCGCCCCGGTCCGCGCAGCGGCCCCCGTGCCCCAGTGTTCGTGAATGGCGCTTCCAGCCCGGGTTGCCGCGCATCCAACTCCCGCGTTCCGCCTGTTATACCCGGGATGCCGCGGAGCCCGACCATGCCGTTCATGACGCCCGCCGAGATCGACGCCCTGGGCCCGGAGCCGCCTCCGCCGCCAGGCAGCGCGTCTCCGCTCGACCGCGCCCGCGCCCGGATGGTCGAGACCGGGCAGTGGTCCGCGAGCCAGACCATGGGGCGGCGCTGGGCGATCGGCTGCGTGGCGCTCGAGGTCACCCAGCGCTGCAACCTGGACTGCACGCTGTGCTACCTGTCGGAGGCATCGGAGGCCGTGCGCGACGTGCCGCTCGCCGAGCTGTTCCGGCGCATCGACGTGATCCGCGACACCTATGGCGAGAACACCGACGTCCAGGTGACCGGCGGCGACCCCACCCTGCGCAACCGGTCCGAGCTGGTCGCGATCGTGCGCCGCCTGCGCGAGCGTGGCCTGCGCCCGTCGCTGTTCACCAACGGCATCAGGGCCACCCGCGACCTGCTGGCCGAACTCGCCGGCGCCGGGCTGGTCGACGTCGCCTTCCACGTCGACACCACGCAGCAGCGCAAGGGTTTCGCCAGCGAGGCCGACCTCGACGCCGTGCGGCGGGACTACGTGGAGCGCGCGCGCGGCCTGCCGCTGTCGGTGTTCTTCAACACCACTGCGCACCCCGGAAACCTCGACCAGATCCCGGGCGTGGTCCGCTTCATGGTGGCCAACAGCGACGTGGTGCGCCTCGCCTCGTTCCAGCTCGCGGCCGACACCGGGCGCGGCACGCAGCGCCGCGGCCTGCAGCAGGTCACCAGGGACAGCGTGGCCCGGCAGATCCAGGTCGGAGCCGGGGCACGGATCGCCTTCGACACCCCGGGCGTGGGCCACGCCGAGTGCAACCGCTACGCGATGACGCTGGTGGCGAACGGCAGGGTCTTCGACGTGTTCGACGACAAGGCGCTGATGACGGAGCTGCTCTGCGCCACCAGCGGCCTGCAGTTCGACCGCACCAGCCGGCGGCGCGCCGTGGCCGCGCTCGCGGGGTGGCTCGCCCGCCATCCCGCGATGGTGCTGCGCGGCTCTGGCTGGGCGGCGCGCAAGCTCTGGGCGATGCGCCGCGACCTGGTCGCCAGCCGCGCCCGGGTTGGCAAGCTCAGCTTCTTCATCCACGACTTCATGGATGCGGGGCGGCTGGACCGCTGCCGGGTGGAGGCGTGCGCCTTCATGGTGGCGAGCGCGGACGGCCCGGTTTCGATGTGCCTGCACAATGCCAGGCGCGACCGGTTCCTGCTCAAGCCGTTCCCAGTGCCCACCGCCGGCGGGGAGGTCTTGTGGGACCCTCTGGCCGGGCACCCTGCCCTGGGCACCGGGCGCCCGCGTCGCCTGCCGCTCAAGGGACGGGCGCGTTCTCCGGTCGGCGCGCCGGGCCAGGGGACGCCAGGCCAGGGGACGCCAGGCCAGGGGACGCCGGGCCGGTGAAGCGCCGGCTCGGCTGCCTCGTGCTGCTGCTGGTCGCAGCACAGTGCGGTGCGGTCGCCTCCCCCGCCGCCACCGCGGACGCCGCCTGGTCGACGGTGCTGTCACGCTTCGTCGACGACCAGGGGCGCGTCGACTTCCGCGGCCTGGCACGCGACGGGCGCGACCTCGACGTAGCCGTGGCAGGCATCGCGGCACTGGCCCCCGGCAACGCCCCCGCCGCGTTTCCGACGCCGGCGGACAGGCTCGCCTTCCACGTCAACGCCTACAACGCCCTCGCCATGGAGCACGTGGTCCGCCGCGGCATCCCCGGGCGCCTCTCGCTGCTGGGCCGCCTGGGCTTTTTCGTGCTGTCGCGCGTGACGGTCGGCGGCAGGTCGATGTCGCTCTACGACTACGAGAACGACGTGGTCCGCCCGCTGGGCGACGAGCGCGTGCACTTCGCGCTGAACTGCATGTCGGTCTCCTGCCCCCGCCTGCCGCGCACCCCGTTCCACGCCGCCTCGCTGGACCGCGAGCTGGACGCCGCCGCCCGCGGGTTCTTCGCGGAGGCGCGCAACGTGCAGGTCGATGACGCGCGCCACGTCGTCCGGCTGTCCTCCATCCTGTCGTTCTACAAGGCCGACTTCCTGGCGCACGCCCCGAGCCTCGCCGACTACGTCAACCGCTACCGCGCGCTGCCGGTGCCGGCCGGCTACCGCGTCGAGTTCATCCCCTACGACTGGACCATCAACATTCAGCCCGCGGCGTCGTAGGACACCTGGCATCCGTCCTGCGTCGCCGCTGCCGGAGGAGCAGGGAGCGGCCGGACCGGGTTGACCCGAGCGGGAGCGGCGCTACGACGACGGTTGCCCGGAGCTTCGGCCCGGGTCGCCGTGCCTTCCAGACAGCGGAGCGACCTCGCCATGACACTGTTCCGTGGCCTCAGCGCCTTCCCCATCACCCCGGCGGACGAGCACGGCCACGTCGACATCGACGCGTTCCGGGTGCTGCTTGGACGGCTGACGGCGGCGGGCATCGCCTCGGTCGGCGTCCTCGGCAGCACCGGAACCTACGCCTACCTGAGCCGGACGGAACGGCGCAGGGCCGTCGCGGCGGCCGTGGACCAGGTGGGCGGCCGGGCCTTGGTCCTGGTCGGCATCGGCGCGCTGCGGACCGACGAGGCGGTGCGGCTCGGACAGGACGCCAGGGAGGCCGGGGCCGACGCGGTGCTGCTCGCCCCGGTGTCCTACACGCCGCTGACCGAGGACGAGGTGTTCGCCCACTTCGCCACCGTGGCGGAGGCGGTCGGCCTGCCACTGTGCATCTACGACAATCCCGGCACCACCCACTTCACCGTTCGCCCGGAGCTGGTCGCCCGCCTGAGCCGTGTCGCGAACATCGTCGCGGTGAAGGCCCCGGCGCTGGAGCCCGCCGCGCTGCCCGCCAGCCTGGACGACCTGCGCGCCCGCACCTCGCCCGGCTTCTCCGTCGGGCACAGCGTGGACTGGAAGTCGGCGGAGGCGCTGCTGGCGGGCGGCGACGCCTGGTACAGCGTCGCGGCAGGTCTGTTCCCGGCCGCGTGCCTGCCGCTCGCCACCGCCGCGCAGGCCGGGGACGGGCCCGCGACCCGCGCCCTGAACGCGCGCCTTCAGCCGCTGTGGGACCTGTTCGTCGAGCACAGCAGCCTGCGCGTCGTCCATGCGGCGGCCACCCTGATGGGGCTGTGCCGGACCCTCCCGCCGCGCCCGATCCTGCCGCTCGCCGACGAGGTGCAGCGCCGCATTGCCCGGGTTCTGGAGGAGCTGACGCTGCACTGAGGGTTTAGGCGAGCGGGCACAGCCGCAGCCCGCACCAGCGCCCACTGGCGATGCGCGACCATTACGGTGAGCTGCCTGTCTGCGAGGAGGCATCGATAGAGAGCGACCATGCCGCAAGGCGCCCTCGGCTGCGTCGCGGTCAGCCTGGTGGCCGTCGTGCATGGCCTTGGGCATGACGCGGCCAAGCTCTGCGGCTGTTGCTTTTGATCCCCCCCGGTAGTCTGCTGCCCGGTGACCGGGTTCGGCTGTCGGCACGACCCGAGCCAGTGGGCAGGCGTCCGCAAGGCGGCTGTCGGACGGCGTTCGACCGACAGGGGGACCCCATGATCGCGAACCCTGCATCACCGGCGGCATCAGGCCCGGCAGCGTCAGGCGAGGACCCGGCGGACGATGTCGCCGTCCTGCAGCGCGACGGCGTCGTCGGCAGGAAGGGGGCGTTCCCCCGCGCGTGGGCCGAGCGGCTGCGCGAGGACATGACGACCGCGTTCTGGGAGGCGATCCAGCGGCCGGGCGGCGCGGTGAGCCGGGGACCGCGGCGCTGGTACGTGGAGCTGCACCCGCAGGCGCTGGGCGGGTTCGTCGAACTGGTGACACATCCCTGGATCACGGCGATGGCCGGGCGCGTGCTCGGGCCGGACTACCAGATCGTCGAGGTCGGCTTCGACACCCCTTTCCAGGGCGCGAGGAACCAGCCCTGGCACCGCGACTTCCCCTCGCCCGCCGACACGTATGAGGACCGCCGGATCACGTCGCTGGCGTTCAACCTGACCGGCGTGGACGTCACCCCCGACATGGGGCCGTTCGAGGTGGCGCCCGGCACGCAGTGGGACGACGGCCGCGCGTGGACCCACGAGATGTTTCCCGAACGCGCGTCCTGGCCCCGGTTCGAGGAACGGGCGGTGCGGAAATATCCGGAGATGGGCGACGTATCCTGCCGCTCCGCGCTGACGCTGCACCGCGGCACCGCGCACCCCTCGCCGGTGGCGCGCCCCGTGCTGGTGCTGGGCGTGGACGCGCCCGGCGCGGGGCACGCGGCGCTGCACGACATGATGGTGACGCGCGACTATCACGCGGCCCTGCCCCGGTCCATGCGCGACCACCTGGTGTGCAGGGTGGTCGACGAGCTGGTGCCCATCACGCAGAAGCACGACATCGAGGGGCTGGTGATGGGAACCGAGTGAGCGTGCGGGACACGGCGGCCCCGCCGGACGGCAGCGCGACTGCCACGTCGCTGCGCCGACAGGCTTGGCAGTGCCGGAAAAACAGTGCGTGACCGGGCCGGCGACCACGTGCTGACAGCAGGAAGCTGCGAACCTTCCGATGGCAGCAACTCCTGATATCGACCTGTCAGGAAGCAAGATTGGGCTGTGCCCTTGATACAAGCCTCTGGCCACGTCGAGCCGCGCGACCGATGCTGCGCCATCTGCCGCCGACGGCGGCGGGTCGCGGTCCATCCTGTTGGCACATGGAGCTCCTGCAACCGAAACCGCCGACAGGGCTTACCCCTGCATGGACACACCCGCGCTCTCGTTCGTCGAAGACGCCCTGTCGGCACTCGGGCGCTCGGTCGGCGACCGCGACGCAGCACTCCGCAACGTCCAGCTCGCGACAGTGTCGCCCGAGGGAGCCCCTGGCCTCAGGACCGTAGTGCTGCGCGCCTTCGGGCGTGCGCCGGCGCTCGCCGAGATGCACACCGACGCGCGTGCCGCCAAGGCGCGCGACATCGCCCACGTCAGCCAGGTCAGCATCCTGGCCTGGTCCGCCGCCGACCAGTTGCAGCTCCGCTTCGAGGGTTCCGCCCGCCTGCACCGCGACGACGACATCGCCCGCGCGCGCTGGGACACGCTGTCGCCCAATGCCCGCGGCACCTACGGGCTGCGCGCCCCGCCGGGCGCCGCGATCGGGGACCCGGCGGACCGGTCCCACCTGCCTCCCGGGGAGCAGTTCCGCCAGTTCGCGGTCATCCTGGTCTCGCTCGCCAGCGTCGATGTCCTGCGGCTTGGTCCCGGAGGCGAACAGAGACGCGCTGCGGGCCGTTTCACGAGGACCGGCCTCGTCGCGAGCTGGGTCGGCTCGTAGCAGCCAGGCCGGCTTCAAACCGACCCACCAACGCTCACGCACCGCGACGGTGGCTGGCACGCCGGATGCTAGGGTTCGATCCACGGCGAGGCAGGTGCATGGCGATGGCTGACGACACGGGCGCTAAGCGGCTCCCAGGGTCCATGCCCTCGCGACGCCGCGCGCCGGTCCGGGGCCGGACGTCGCCCTCGTGAACGCACCCGTCGGCCTGCCCCTGCCGCACAGCGTGCTGGAGGACCTGCTCGCGCTGCTGATCGGCTCCCTGCTGATCGGCCTCGGGCTGCTCATGCTGCAGGCGGCGCACCTGTTCACCGGCGGCATCGCGGGGATCGCCCTGATCCTGCACTACCTCACGGGCGCGCCGGTCGGGCCGCTGTTCGTCGCGGCCAACGTGCCGTTCATGCTGTTCGCCTGGCACATGATGGGCGCCGCCTTCACCCTGAGGACACTCGCGGTCAACCTGCTGCTCGCCGCCATCTCGCTGGGCCTGCCGCACGTGATCCGCATGGAGATCCAGCCCCTGTTCGCGGCGCTGGCCGGCGGCGTCCTGGTGGGACTCGGCATCCTCACCCTGGTGCGGCACCGGGCGAGCGTGGGCGGCATCGGCGTGGTCGCCATCTGGGCGCAGGACCGCCACGGCATCAACGCAGGGCGGGTGCAGATGGCGGCCGACGCGGCAATCCTGCTCTGCGCGCTGCTGGTGCTGCCGACCGGCCAGTTGCCGCTATCGGTGGTGAGCGCGTTCCTGTTCGACTTGATCCTGCTGCTCAACCACCGGCCCGGACGCTATGTCGGGTTCTGACGCGGGCCCTTTGGACTGACCACCGGAGCAAGCAAGGTTGAGGCTCTGCCTCAAACTCCGCCAAAGGCTCGCCTTTGGAATCCACTCCTTAGGGAAAGCCGGTCCAGGGGCGGCTCGCCCCTGGCGGGTCTGGGCGTAGCTGCCCAAAGGTTCCGACAGCCCGTTTGGGCTATTGGAATGGGCAGCGGAGGGAGAGCCCAGCCTTGCTTGCTGACAGTCTAATGCTCAAGGCCGCTGGCATAAACATACCGATAACCAATACGGTTCCCAGTGTCAGCCCGCGCCGTCGAGCGGCAGGAGGTAAGCGAAGCGGGCTTAATGGCAGCCGACCGGCTCCAGCCGCGCTACCATCCAGGCATGCCCATTGTCATCCTGTCGCTTGTTGTCCGCACTGATGCTACCGAACTGATCCGGGCCAACCAGGACAGCCGCGCCCACCATGCGCCGTGGGTGTACCCGTTCACCGACCAGGACGGCTTCGACAAGTGGTTCGGCCGTTTGGTCGAAGGTATGGACATTGCTCTCGTCGCCCGCGATGAACGCTTCGGCATCGTCGCGGGCGTGGCACACCTAAGCCAGATCAGCCGCGGTGCTTTGGAAAGCTGCTATCTCGACTTCTACGGCAACGTGGCCCTGGCGGGGCGCGGCCTGATGACGGAGGCCGTTCGGCTGACGGTCCGCCACGCCTTCGACAGGCTCGCCCTGCACCGCGTCGAGGCCAACGTGCAGCCCGGCAACGTCCGCTCGCTCGCCCTCATCCGCCGGGTCGGCTTCCGGCGCGAGGGCTTCTCGCCGCGATACCTGCGCATCGACGGGGCCTGGCGCGACCACGAGCGCTGGGCGGTGCTGGCCGATGACTGAGGCGCCCCTGCCCGGCGTGGGGACACCCGCCCGCTCCTTCCGCCTCGCCCGGGCCGACGACCTTGGGGCGGTGCAGGCGCTCACGCAGGCAGCGTACGCGCCCTACACCGTCCTGCTCGGCCACCCGCCCCTGCCCGCCACGGAGGACCACCGGCCGCGTGTCGAGGCCGGACAGGTCCACCTCGCTCAGGTTGCCGGAACCGTCGTGGGCCTGCTTGCGCTCGAACGGCACCCGGACCATGCAATGATCTACAGCGTCGCGGTCTTGCCCGGCCGCCAGGGCGAGGGCCACGGTCTCGCCCTGCTGCGCCTGGCGGAGGACATGGCGCGCTCCTGGGACGTGCCCGAACTGCGCCTCTACACGAACGCGCGCATGGAGCGGAACATCGCGCTCTACTCCGCCATCGGCTTTCGCGAGACCGGACGGCGTCCGCACCCGAGGCGTCGAGGTTTCACGATCGTGGACATGACCAAGCCACTCGCCTGAGCGGAAAGGATGGCGCTGCTGGACGATCATATCTGCCGCTGGCGCCTTGACCTCTGACGGCGTGCCAGTCGAACCCGTGCGGATGCCATGCAGGTCGATTCACCAGCGATCATGCTTTGCAAGGGGCGCACGCGACCGTCACTCACGCGGACAGCATTCCGGGTGCGGCGGGCACTCCCATGAGTCGTCCCGCCACGCTCTCCTCTTCCGGTGTGTCGAGCAGCGGCGCGCCCGCGTCCCCCGCCTGCAGCACGACGTTGCGCCGGGGGCGGCCGGACGTGTTCATGCCGCCGCCGTGCAGCACCTTGGGGTGGATCAGCACCAAATCGCCGGGCGCGCAGCAAACGGCCACGACGTCGCCGGGCGAGGGCGAGGCCGCCGCGCCTGCCCGCTCCCGCGCGACCGTGTCGTCGATGCGGTGCGACCCGGGCACGAAGGTCGTGGCCCCGGAGGACTCGTCCATGCCGTCCAGGCACAGCATGACGCGCACGAACCGCGATGCGGCCGGACAGGCGTAGGCATTCGGGTAGTCGCGGTGCCAGCCGAGCGCCCGGCCCCAGCGCGGATGCTTGATCGTGACGTTCATGAAGTGCGCCGCGACCGCGGTCGTCTCCAGGGCCTCGCGCACCGGCCCGACCACGCCCGGGGCGTCGAGCAGCAGCAGGAACGCCTCGTCGAACGCCGCCGGGTCGCCAAGGATGAAGATCGCGTCGCCGACGAGGGACGCAGCCGCTCCCCCGCGGCGGTCTGCGGCGAGGTCGCGCTCCAGGGTCAGGCGAGCCCGCAGGTCCGGTGGCAGATCAGCCACCGCGACCTGAATGCGTTCCACAACCGCAATGAGGCCGGCCACCAACGCGGGCGAGACGGCGGCGCGCACCGTGCCGAAGCCGTTCCGCCGGAAGGCGGCTATGTCAAACTTGGTCACGCTCGCCCCTCCTGAATGTGCCGCGTCAGCGGCTCCGTCCCCGGTGCGGCAAAATCGATGTCGCCACGGCTTGCCGAAATTCGGCAAGCATTACCAGACCAGGCAAGTGGGTGCCTGCGATCGATTCATATCGACGGTTCTTTGAAGGGTCGGTTAAAGCAAGCAAGGTTGAGGCTCTGCCTCAAACTCCGCCAAAGGCTCGCCTTTGGAATCCACTTCTTAAGTAAAGCCGGTCCAGGGGCGGCTCGCCCCTGGCGGGTCTGGGCGGAGCCCAGCCTTGCTTCCTGGCCGGCCGATGTCGCCGACCCCGGCCTCAGCCCACCCGCGTGCCCAGCGCCGCCGCCCGGATCACCCCCGGCCACACCCCGCACGCCGCCATCAGCGCCGCCTGCCCCGCCCGGGTCTGCCCCAGCCCCGACAGCGCCCGCGCCACCCGCATCGGCCGCGCCACGTCCGCCCGCATCCGCCGCGCGTACTCCGCGGGTCCCCCGCCCCCCAGCACCACCCGCGCCGCCAGCCCGGCGCTGTGCAGCGCGATCGCGATGCCGTCGCCGCTGAACGAGGGGATCACCGCTGCCTGGTCGCCCAGCCGGAACACCCCGTCGTCCGCGCCGCGATGCACGAACCCGTAAGGCACGCCCGCGATGCTCAGCGGCCGCTCCAGCAGCGGCACCGCCCCGTCCAGCCGCGCCCGCAGGTGCCCGCACTCCTCGCACAGCCCCGCCAGCACCGCGTCCCAGCGCCCGCCCGCCGCGTCCAGCCGCGCCCGCGACACCAGCAGGCACAAATTGGCGCACCCCCCCTCCACCGGTTGCAGCCCGCCATAGGTCCCGCCGCCGCCAGCCCTGCCCGCGTCGTGGAACAGCAGCACCTCCACATGCCCCGCCAGCGCCACCGCCTGCGCCGGCGCCAGCCGCCAGTACGTCTTGAACCCCACCAGACCCGGCGCGCCCGCGCCCGGCGCCACCCGCCGATGCCCGCGCAGCTCGTGCTTGCCGGTGGCCAGGAACACGGCGCTCGCCCGCACCTCTCCGCCGCCGTCCAGCTCCAGGGCGTCGCGCCGCAGCCCGCGCACCGCCTGGCCGCGCAGCAGCCTTACCCCGCACGCCTCCGCCCGCGCCTGCAGCGCCGCGTCGAGCGCCCGGCGCGTCAGGCTGGCCGCCACGAACGGCAGCGCCGCCTCCACCACCCGAGCGCCCCTGACCAGCCGCACCCGCCCGATCCGGCACGCCCCCAGCGCCGCGACGTCCACGCCCGCCGAAGCGAGGTCGGCGACCGCCTCGCGGCTGATGAACTCGCCGCACACCTTGTGCCCCGCGACCCGCTCGCGCTCGACCAGCGTGACCTCGCGCCCGCCCTGCGCCAGCAGGATCGCCGCCGCAGCGCCCGCCGGCCCTGCCCCCGCGATCGCGATCATCGCAGCCGCGCCACGCACAGCCGCCACGGCAGCACCCGCCTGACCTCCGCCTCCACACCGGGCTCCACCCCTGCCTGGGCCAGCAGCCGCGCCCAGTCCTGCGGCACGAACGCCCGCGTGATCGACACCGGCCCGTCGTGCTGCACGAAGCGGTGCCAGCGCATCGCCCGCGACAGCACGCGAAACCCCTCGTACGGCAGACGGTGGCGATGCAGGTCGTTGACGAACCAGCCGAGCCGCGCCGTGCGCTCCATCCACTGCACGAAGCGCACCACGTCGGCGTTCGGCAGGTGGTGGGTGAACAGCGAGCTGACGATGTAGTCCGGCCTGGAATCGGGCGCGTGGTCGAACACGTCGCCGGTCCGGTAGTCGATGCGCATCGACTCCGGCGTGGCCGCGCGCGCCGCCACCGCGCTGTACGGGTTCAGGTCAACGCCCGACAGCGTTGCCGCGATCTCACGCCGGTCGCACCAGCGCCGGATCGCGCGCGTCATGTCGCCGTGCCCGTACGCCACGTCGAGCACGCGGATGCCGCCCGGCCCCGGCGGGTGCCGCCGCACCGCGCGGCGCAGGAACCCCAGCGTCGGGCGGTGGGCCAGCGTCACCCGGTTCACCGTCGCCAGGTCCGCGAGGCAGCGACGGAAATCCTCGGCGTCCACGGCCTCGGTGTCCATCAGCTCGGCCGCCGGGCTGCGGCCGTGGAAATCGGGCGATGCGCTCACTGGCCAGCCTCCGGGTCTCGATAGGACGCCCGCCGTGCCGGTGCAACGGACCCCGGCACTGGCCAACGGATCAGCCTGCCCGGTGTCGCCGCAGGCGAGGCAGGAAGCAAGCAAGGTTGAGGCTCTGCCTCAAACTCCGCCAAAGACTCGCCTTTGGAATCCACTTGTCTCAGTAAGGCCGGTTCAGGGGCGGCTCGCCCCTGGCGGGCGGGTCTGGGCGAAGCTGCCCGAAGGTTCCGACGATCCGCTTGGATCGTTGGAATGGCAGCGGAGGGAGAGCCCAGCCTTGCCTGCTGCCTCCCTGCCGTGAACCGACGACAAGCCGCCCCTCCCCGGGACGAGCGCGCTTCGACCGGTTGCCGGGTCGCCCAGTCGTGCTAGCGTCCGCGCGATGCGCCCCGCGGCTCCTACACGCGTCCGACTGCCGGCCCGCCTCGCGGGGCTGGTCCTGGCTGTCCTCGCCCTGGTCAGCCAACTGGCGGTCGGCTCGCTGGCGCCGGTCGACGCCTGGGCGGATGGGCAGGTATCAGAACTCACCGCACTCACCGTCCTGTGCCAGGGCACGCCGCCGCTGGATGCCGGCCACGGCTCCCAACGTCGCCGCCACCTGCCGGACTGCGCGCCCGCTGCGTCATCCGCCGAACTCGCCCTGCCCGGCTTCGTGCTCGCTCCGTCGACAACACTGCCCGCGCCGGTCCCGGGCGGGAGGGCGCCGCGCCTGTCGCTGCTGTCTGCCCACGCGCCGCCGTCGCACAGGTCGCGCGTCGGCTTCCCCAGAGGCCCCCCCGCCTTCGCCTGACGCCAGCGGCACCTGCCGCCGGACCGCAAGCGAGGCTGGGCTCCGTCCAGACCCGCCAAAGGCCGAGGCCTTTGGAAACCGCTTCTTCAAGCAAGGGACGCTCAAGGCCCAGCCTTGGGCAGAGCCTCTGCCCCCGCCTCCCCTGCCGGTCCTGCCTGCCGCCGGCCTGAGCATTGCCCCCGACGCGCCCCGCCCGCGGTGCCGTCGCCCGTCGTCTCACGCCTTCCAGGACAATCCTCCATGCGCACGATCCTGCTGCCCGCCGCGCTCGCGACGGCCGCGTGCCTTGCCGCCCGCCCGGCGCTCGCCCACGTGGTGGTCGGCACCCGCGTCTTCCCGGTGACGCTGACCATCGATGATCCCGGCACCGCCGACGAGGCGTCGCTGCCCGCCCTGACCTACAACCGCAGCGGCGCTGACGGCGGCAGCGGTCCCGGCCACGAGGTCGATCTCGGCTTCGAGTACGACAAGACAATCACGCGCCACACCGCACTCATCCTGAACGGCGGCTACAACATCATGCAGATGAACGGGTCGAAGACGCAGGCCGGGTTCCAGAACCTCTACGTCACCGGCAAGTGGCAGGCCTACACGGACCCTGGCCACGAGTTCGTCATCTCGCTCGGCGTGATCCGCGAGATCGGCGGCACCGGCACCACCCACACCGGCGGCGACCGCTACGGCGCCACCTCGCCCACCGGCTACTTCGGCAAGGGGTTCGGCGACCTGCCGATCGGCTTCTTCAGGCCGCTCGCGGTCTCAGGCGAGCTGAGCTACACGATCGCGGACCGCGAGCTGAAGTCGACCCCCGCGCAGGCCGCTCCGCCCGGCTCGCTGGCCTCCAGCCCGTTCCTCACCGGCCTGCCCGCGCAGCTCAACAACGCCAACAACAACGCCTGGTCGGCCGGCATCTCCCTCCAGTACAGCCTGCCCTACCTCCAGTCCCAGGTCAGGGACGTCGGCCTGGGCGGCTTCCTCGGCAGCCTGATCCCGCTTGTGGAGTTCACCTGGTCCTCGCCCGCCTCCACGCCGAGCGCGCAGGGCACGATGTGGCGCGCCGCTCCCGGCGTCATCTACATGGCCAACTGGGGCGAGGTCGGCGTTGAGGCGGTGATCCCGCTCAACAAGGCGAGCGGCACCAACGTGGGCGGCGTCGGCCTGGTGCACTTCTTCTTCGACGACCTGTTCCCCCACTCCCTCGGCAAGCCGATCTTCCAGTGATCCAGCCCCGCTCAGTGACCCAGCAAGGAACACCCACGATGCGACACATCGCTGCCGGCCTCGCCATGGCCGCCTTCCTGCTGTGCGCCGGCCAGGCGTCGGCCCACGCCTTTCTCAAGGCGGCCACGCCGGCGGTCGGCGCCACCGTGCAGGCGGCTCCGGCCCAGGTGGTGATCGACTTCACCGAGGGGGTCGAGCCCGGGTTCAGCACCATCACCGTGCAGGACGCCGGCGGCACCCGCATGGACACCGGCGCCGTGCACCTTGCCGGCGGACAGGCGCATCTCGCGATCGGCCTCAAGCCCCTGCCGCCCGGCGCCTACACGGTGATCTGGCACGCCACCTCGACCGACACGCACAAGACCGAAGGCCGCTACACCTTTACGGTCGGGGGATAGCGGGCACGGTCGGGCGATAGCGGGCGCGATGCTGCCGGAATTCGATCCGGAGGGCGGGCTGACGCTCGCCCTCGCCCGCGGCCTGTCGGTCGCCGCCCTGCTATCCGTGTTCGGCACGCTGGTGTTCCGCACCACGGTCGCGACACGGATCTTCCCGAGGATGGCGGACGGGACGGCCGCCGTCGTCAAGGCCGGCCTGCTGCGGCTAGCCTGGTTCGGCCTGACCCTGAACCTGGTCGCGACCCTGGCCTGGCTGGTGCTGCAGGCGAGCGACATGGCCAACGCGACATCCGTGTCGCAAGCCCTGGCGGCGGTGCCGGTGGTCCTGTCGGGCACCTGGTTCGGCCATCTCGTGGCGGTGCAGCTCTCCTCGGTCGCGGTCGTGGCGCTCGTGATCGGGCGGCGCGACCACGCCCGCCGCCAGTGGGCCGCCTGCGTGCTCGCCGGCCTGGCGGTGGCACTGCAGGCCGGGCACGGCCATGCCGCGGCGATGGAGGGCGGACCCGGCCTGCTGCTGGCCTCTGGCGTGGTGCACCTGCTGGCCGCCGGCGCCTGGCTCGGCGGCCTGGTCCCGCTGCTGCTGGTGGTCGTCCTCGCCTCGCCGAGGGACGGCGCGATGGCGGCGCGCTGGTTCACGCCGCTCGGCAAGCTGTGCCTCGTCGCGATCACCGCGACCGCGCTGGTGCAGGGCTGGGTTCTGGTCGCCAGCCTTCCCGGGCTGGTCGGCACCGGCTACGGCGGGATGGTCCTGGTCAAGGCCGCGCTGCTGGGCGTGCTGTTCGCCTTTGCCGTGGCCAACCGCTACCGTCTCGCTCCCGCCTTGCTGCGCGACGATCCTGGCTCGGCGAGGCGCGCGCTCGTGCGCAGCATCACGGTGCAGACGATGTTCGGCGTGGCGACCGTCCTGGCCGCCGCCGTGCTGAGCGGCCTGCCGCCCGCGATGCACGCGCAGCCGAACTGGCCGTTTCCCGTGCGCCTGTCCCTGGACGCCGTCACCGAGGACCCGGACCTGCGCAACGAGGCGGTCCTGGCCGGCGTGGCGCTCGCCTGCGCGGCGGCGCTGCTCCCCCTGGCCCTGCTCGTGCGGCGTCGGCGGCGCTGGCTCGCGCCCGTGGCCGCGGCGGCGATCGCATGGTTCGCCGTGCCGCACCTCGACCTGCTGTTCGTCCCCGCGTACCCGACCAGCTTCCAGCGTTCCCCGACCGGCTTCGCCGCCGTCGCGATCGTGCAGGGCGCGGCCCTCTACCCCGGCCAGTGCGCATCCTGTCACGGCGCCGAGGGGCACGGCGACGGCGTGGCGGCGCCTGGCCTCCCCGTGCCACCGGCCGACCTGACCGCCGCGCACCTGTGGATGCACGGCGACGGCGAGCTGTTCTGGTGGCTGTCGCACGGCATCGAGGCGCCGGAGGGCGGCCTGGCGATGCCCGGCTTCGACCGCACGCTGACCCCCGGACAGCGCTGGGACCTGATCGACTACGTGCGCGCCCGCAACGCCGGCCTGGTCGTGCAGGCGGCAGGCGTCTGGTCGCCGCCGCTCCAGGCACCGGGCTTCCAGGCCCGTTGCGCGGGCGGCCGGACACGCTCGCTCGCCGATCTGCACGGCGGGTTCGTGCGGCTGGTCATCGGCGCGGCGCCCGCAGACCCCGACCCGGCGGTGACGACGATCCTGGCGACCACGGACCCGGCAGCACGCCCGGCCCCCGGGCTGTGCATCGCGGATGACGTGGCGCTGCCGACCGCCTATGGGATCGTGTCAGGGCTCACGCTGCAGGACCTGCCTGGCGCGCAGGTCCTGATCGACGGGCAGGGCTGGCTCCGCGCCGTCCAGCCGGGACGGCCGGGAGCCGGCTGGAACGACGCGTCACGGCTGGCCGCCACGATCCGCCAGTTGCAGGCCGCCCCGATCGCCGGGAGCAGGGAGAGCGACCATGCGTCCATGCGGATGGACTGACCCCGCGCCCGCGACATCGCGCGGCGCGGCGCGGCGGGGATCTGCCGCGGTGCCGCTCTGCCTCGTCGCGGCGCTCCTGCTGCTCGCGGGCGGCTACCTTTGGGCGCTCGGCGGCCCCGGCGCGCACCGCGGCGCTGCCATCGGCGGCCCGTTCGAGCTGACCGCGGCCACCGGCCAGACCGTGACAGAGCGCAGCTTCGCCGGCCGCTACCGCCTGATCTACTTCGGCTACAGCGCGTGCCGCGACGTCTGCCCCACCACGCTCGATGAGGTCGGGCGCGCCATGGACTCGCTGGGCGAGCGGGCCGCCAGCGTCCAGCCGCTGTTCATCACCGTGGACCCGGCGCACGACACGCCCGACGTGCTGCGGTCCTACCTGTCCGCCTTCACCCCGCGCCTGGTCGGGCTGACCGGGACGGCGCGCCAGATCCACCGGGTGCAGCAGGAATACCACCTCGCCAGCACCACCCACCCGAACGGCGCGCGCGCGGGCTACACGATCGACCATGGCTCGGTGCTGTACCTGATGGGCCCGGACGGGCGCTACGTCGCGCCGATCCGCGCCGACGAGACCGGCGCCGAGATGGCATCCGAGATCGCCCGGCACCTGTCGTAGGCGCGCGGGCGCGGCCGGCAAGGCAGCAAGGCTGGGCTCTGCCCAGACCCGCCAAAGGCCAAGGCCTCTGGACACCGATTTACTTAAACAAGTGGATTCCAAAGGCGAGCCTTTGGCGGAGTTTGAGGCAGAGCCTTAACCTTGCTTGCCTCACCAGCCCCGCAACAGACCCGTTGGCATATGCCGGCTCCGCCCACCCTCACGTCGTCCGGAACCGGAAACCTTCCGCCACCATGCCCGGCCCGAACGCCATCCCCAGTCCCCGCGTCCCCGCCGGCGCCGCCTCGCGCAGGATCCGCTCCAGCACGAACAGCACCGTCGCCGAGCTCATGTTGCCGAAGTCGCGCAGCACGCCGCGCGAGTGCCGCAGCGCGCCCTCGCCCAGCTCCAGCCCCTGCTCCACCGCGTCGAGCACCGTGCGCCCGCCGGCGTGCACCGCCCACAGCCCGTACTCCGACGCCGGCACGCCGCGCAGCAGCCCGTCCGCACCACCGCGCTCGGCATCCTCGCGCAGCACCGCCGCGATGCGGCCGGGCACCTTGCCCGACAGGTGCATCTCGAACCCGGTGTCGCCGACGTGCCAGGTGATAAACCCCGCGCTGTCCGGGATCACGGCGTTGCGGAAATCCTCCAGCGCCAGCCCCGCGGGCTCCGCCGTCACCAGCGCCGCCCCGCAGCCGTCCGCGAACAGCAGGAACGACAGCACCTCCTCCAGCACGGCGCTCTCCTGCAGGTGCAGCGAGGACAGCTCGCAGCACACCACCAGCACCCGCGCCTCCGGGTCGGAGCGCACGATGTGGCGCGCAGCGCGCAGCGCCGGCACCGCCGCCGAGCAGCCCATGAACCCGATCAGCGTGCGCTCAACGTCGGCGCGCAGCCCGACCCGGCGCGCGATCTGCAGGTCCAGCCCCGGCGCGCTGAACCCGGTGCACGACGCCGCCACCAGGTGCGTCACGCCGGCCAGGTCGACGCCGAGCCGCGCCACCGCTTCGGCCGCCAGCGCCGGCGCGAACTCCTCGTACAGGCGCATCCGCGCCGCGGTCGAGGGAAACGCGCCACGGCGGTAGAACCCAGCGTTGTCCATCTCGCCCTGCTCCACGCGCCCGGGCTGCAGCACGGCATAGCGATGCGCGATGCCGGACCGCTCCGCCATGCGCTCGAACACCGTGCGGCTGCGCTCGTCGGGCAGCAGGGTGCGCGCCAGCGTCACGAAGGCGTCATGCACGTCGTGCGGCGGCACCGCCGTGGCGATGCGGTTGATGTGGGCTACAGCCGTCAAGAACAGCGCCTCCGTCCGGGTGTCGGGCATCCGTGCCGAGGCAGGACGCGCAAAGCAAGCAAGGCCGGAGGCTCCGCCTCTGGACTCCGCCAAAGGCTCGCCTTTGGAAACCCACACCTAGGCCGGCGGCGCACCCGGGCTCAGGTGCCGCTACCGCTTATGTGCGCCGGTCCAGGGCGGCTCGCCCTGGCGGGTCCCCGCTTTTAGGCATGGGGCAGAGCCCTGACCTTTCTTGCAGGCGTCTACGCCCGCCGCAGCGCCAGCGTCGCGTTCAACCCCCCGAACGCGAACGAGTTGCTCAGCGCCAGCCTCGCCCGCGTCGCCCGCGCGCCTTCCGGCACGCAGTCCAGCGCGCACTCCGGGTCCGCCTCGCGGAAATTGGCGGTGGGCGGCAGCACGCCGTCGCGCAGCGCCAGGATCGTCGCCACCGCCTCGATGCCGCCGCCGGCGCACAGCGTGTGGCCGATCATCGATTTGGTCGACGACACCGGGATGTCCGCCAGCCGCGCGCCGAACACTCGACGCAGCGCCTCCGTCTCCGTAAGATCGTTCAGCCGCGTGCCGGTTCCGTGCGCGTTGACATAGCCCACGGCGTCCGCGTCCTCGCCGGCGTCCGCGAGCGCCGCCCGCATCGCCCGCGCGCCACCCCCCGCGTCCGGCGCGGTAAGATCGGCGGCATCCGCGCTCATGCCGACGCCGGCGACCTCGCCGTGGATGCGCGCGCCCCGCGCCACGGCCGCATCCCATGGCTCCAGCACCAGCATCCCCGCGCCCTCGCCCAGCACCAGGCCAGCGCGGTCGCGCGAGAACGGCCGGCACACGTCCGGGCTCAGCACGCGCAGCGACTCCCACGCGCGGATCGCGCCCGGCACCAGCGGCGCGTCGCTGCCGCCCGCCACCGCGAGGTCCAGCAGCCCGCTCGCCACCGCGTGGAACGCCTGCCCGATGGCGTGCGCCGCCGAGGCGCACGCCGACGCCACGGCGTAGCTCGGGCCGCGCAGTCCCAGGTCCGCGGAGACCTGGCTCGCCGAGGCGCTGGGCATCAGGCGCGGCACGGTGAACGGATGCACGCGGTCGTTGCCGGCGCCGTAGAACTGCGCGTAGGCGGCGTCATAGGTGACCTGCCCCACCGGCCCGCCCAGGATGGCGCCCGCGCGCTCCGACGCCGCGCCCGGCGGCAGCGCGGCCAGCCCGGCATCGGCCATCGCCTCGCGCGCCGCCACGACCGCGAACTGCGCCGCCCGGTCGAGCATCGCCACGCGCTTGTGCGCGAAATGCGCGAGCGGGTCGAAGTCGCGCACCTCGCCTGCGGTGCGCGCGCCGATGCGCTCGGCACCGATCGTGGTGATCGGCCCGGTGCCGCACCGCCCGGCCAGCATCGCCTGCCACGTCCCGGCCACGTCGCGTCCATTGGCGCAGATCACCCCAAGCCCGGTGACGGCGACCCTGCGTCGGCTCATGGCGCGGTGCCTGTCCCGGCGGCCACGCCCGCGCCGCCCGCCTTGCTCTCGGCACGTTCGAGGGTGTCGACCACGTGCTGGAGCAGCTGGCCCACCGTGGTGAATTCCGACCCCGCCCGTTCCGGCACCACCGTTATCTGCACGTTGTAACGCTCCTCCAGCGCGAAGATCGCCTGCACGATGTCGAGCGAGGCGATGTCCAGGCTGTCCAGCGTCGCCTCGGGCCGGAGCAGGTCCGGCGACACGCAGACCTCGCGGCTGAAGATCGCGAGGATCTCCGCGCGGCGCGGATCGGTGGAGGAGGCGCCTGATTCCGACATGTTGGCACTCCGGTGCGTGGCCTGGCCGCGCGGGTGGGACAATGGCAGGCGAGGCGCGCTGGATCGGCGACAGGCTGGCAGTCCCGGGGACATGGTGCTGTCCGAACGCGCAGCCTAGGACGACCCGGCACGCGCGTCACCGTCGGTGTCGCTCCAGCGGTGAGTCAGTCCGCCCGGTGTCTCCGCAGGCAAGGCGAGACAGAAAGCAAGGTTGAGGCTCTGCCTCAAACTCCGCCAAAGGCAGGCCTTTGGAATCCAATACTTAAGTAAAGCCGGTCCAGGGGGGGCTTCCCCCCTGGCCGGTCTGGGCAGAGCCCAGCCTTGCTTGGAGCCGGCGCCGGCCCGCGCGCGCAGCCCGACCGGATGCCTAGCCGCCCACCAGCCCGCGGGCGAAATCCATCGCCTCGAAAGGCCTGAGGTCGGCGACCTGCTCGCCCACGCCGACCGCGTGCACGGGCAGGCCGAACTCCTCGGCCAACGCCACCACGATGCCGCCGCGCGCGCTGCCGTCGAGCTTGGTGACCACGAGCCCGGTCACCGCCACCATCTCCCGGAACACGCGCACCTGCTGCACCGCGTTCTGGCCCGTGGTCGCGTCGAGCACCAGCAGCACGGAGTGCGGCGCGCTCGCGTCCTGCTTGCGCAGCACCCGGATCATCTTGCCCAGCTCCGCCATCAGCTCGGCGCGGTTGTGCAGCCGCCCCGCCGTGTCGATCAGCAGCACGTCCGCGCCCTGCGCCTGCGCCCGCTTCAGCGCGTCGAACGCCAGCCCGGCCGCATCGGAGTTCGGCGGCCCCGACACCACAACGGTGCCGGTGCGCTGGCCCCACACCTGGAGCTGCTCCACCGCGGCGGCGCGGAACGTGTCGCCCGCCACCAGCAGCGCGGTCAGCCCCTGGTCGCGGTACTGCTGCGCCATCTTGCCCAGCGTGGTGGTCTTGCCCACGCCGTTCACGCCGACGCACAGCACCACGTGCGGCCGCCTGGCCGGGTCCAGCACCAGCGGCCGCGCCACCGGCGCCAGGATCGCCGCGATCTCCTCGGCGAGCGTCTGCTTGATCTCGGCCGCAGTGACCTCGCTGCCGAAGCGCGAGCTGCGGAAGCCGGCGATCACCCTGGCCGCCACCGCCGGACCGAGATCGGCGCCGATCAGCAGCTCCTCCAGCGCCTCCAGCCCGGCGGCGTCCAGCTTGCGCCGGTCGAACACCGCGGAGACCCCGCCGCCCAGCTTCTCCGTGGTCCGCGACAGGCCGGCCTTGAGCCGGTTGAGGAATCCCAGCGCCATCAGGCCCGCTCCGCCCACAGCCCGGCCGCGTCCGCCGCCACCACCCTCGCCCGCAGCACCAGCCCCGCCGAGCCCGTGCCCGGCCGCCCGTCTCCCACCGCAACGGCGCCCGGCACGGCCGTGCCATTCGGGGCAGCGTCGTGCGACGCTGGGCCGGCCGAGGCGGGAGCGTCCGATGCGGAGCCGGCCGAAGCGGCACCGCCTCCGGACGCGGCAGCACCCTCGCGGCCGGCATCGGCCCGCTCACCCGGCCTGATCGCATCGGCGAAGCGCACCGGCGCGAAATGCTCCGAGTGCCCGCGCGCCTCCGACTCCGCCAGCACCGCGACCTCGCGCCCGACCAGCGAGTCGTGGAACGACGCCGCGTGACGCTCGCCCGCCGCACGCAGCCGCGCCGCACGCTCGCGCCGCACCGGCACCGCGACCGCGGGCATCCGCGCCGCCGGCGTTCCCGGCCGCTCGCTGTACGGGAACACGTGGACGTAGGGGATCGCGTGCTCGTCCACGAAGCCCAGCGTGTCCGCGAACAGCGCCTCGTCCTCGGTCGGGAAGCCGGCGATCAGATCGGCGCCGACCGCGATTCCCGGCCGCAGGCGCCGCGCTTGCGCGATCACCTCGCCCGCCTGCGCCCGGGAGTGCCGCCGCCGCATCCGCTTCAGCACTAGGTCCGACGCCGCCTGCAGCGACAGGTGCAGGTGCGGCATCAGCCGCGGCTCCTCGGCAATCAGCCGCCACAGGTCGTCGTCGATCGCCGCCGGGTCGAGCGAGGACAGCCGCAGCCGCTCCAGCCCCGGCACCAGCGCCAGCAGCCTGCGCGCCATCTGCCCCAGGCTCGGCCGCCCCGGCAGGTCCGGGCCATACGAGGTGATGTCCACCCCGGTCAGCACCACCTCGCGGTATCCCGCCGCCACCAGCGTGCGCACCTGCTCCACGATGCGCCCGATCGCCACGGAGCGGTTCGGCCCGCGCCCCTGCGGGATGATGCAGAACGTGCAGTGGTGGTCGCAGCCCTGCTGCACCTGCACGAACGCCCGCGCCCGCCCCGCGAACCCGGTCACCAGGTGCGACGCCGTCTCTCGCACCGCCGCGATGTCCGCGACCCCGCCGGCCGCGCCCTCGGCCCAGCTCGCGGGCCGCAGCTTCTCGATGTTGCCCAGCACGCGGCTCACCCCGGGCAGCGCCGCCCAGGCCTCGGGCGCGATCTGTGCCGCGCAGCCTGTCACCACGATCCGCGCCTCCGGGCGCTCGCGGTGCGCGCGGCGGATCGCCTGTCGCGCCTGCCGCTCCGCCTCCGACGTCACCGCGCAGGTGTTGACGATGATCGTGTCGGACAGCGCCGCCGCGTGGCCGCGCATCACCTCGCTCTCGTAGGTGTTCAGCCGGCAGCCGAAGGTCAGGAGATCCGCCATCAGGTCAGGGCCACGCAAGCAGGCAAGGCCGGGCTCTGCCCGGACCCGGCAAGGGCCCGAGGCCCGGCCGTCCCATCCGTGAAGCAAGCCAGGTCCACTTCTCCCGTGAACGACGTCGCCACCGGGCCGGTCATCGACACGCGGCCGTCGTCGCGCCACTCGATCTCCAGGGTTCCGCCGTCCATCAGCACGGCGGCGCGGCGGCCGGTCAGGCCGCGCCGCGCCGCGTTGACCAGGGTGGCGCAGGCGCCGGAGCCGCAGGCCAGCGTCAGGCCGGTGCCGCGCTCCCACACCCGCAGCCGGATGCGGTCCGGCGCGAGCACCTGGGCGAAGCCGATGTTGGCGCGCTCGGGGAACAGCGGGTCGCGCTCCAGCGCGGCGCCCCGCGTCTCGATGGCGTCCACGTCGGGCACGAAGAACGTCGCGTGCGGGTTGCCCATGCTCAGGGCGGCGGGGTCTCCCGGCAGCGGCAGGCGCAGCGTGTCGGCCTCGCGCGCCAGCGGCACGTCGCGCCAGCCGAGGCGGGGCGTGCCCATGTCGACGCGCACGCGGCCGTCCGCCAGGCGCTCGGCGGCCAGGGTGCCGGCGATCGTGTGCACGGTGACGCGGTCGAGCCCGGTCTCCGCCGCGAGGACGGCGGCGACGCAGCGGGTGGCGTTGCCGCAGGTGCCGGACTCGCTGCCGTCGGCGTTGCGGATGCGCATGAACACGCCAGCCGGGTCATGGGGCACCGGCTCCAGGCTGACGAGCTGGTCGCAGCCGATGCCGCGGCGCCGGTCGCACAGGGCGGCGGCCTGCCCAGGGGTGAGGCCGAGGGGGTGCGTGCGCTCGTCGAGGACGACGAAGTCGTTGCCGCAGCCGTGCATCTTGGTGAAGGGGACTCGCATGGCGACTTACTAGGGGTGTGCGGGGGCGCAAGGAAGGGCAGGCAAGGCAAGGCTGGGAGGCGAGCCGCCCCTCAGACCCCGGCGCGTGTAAGGAAGACCCTTTGTCATGCCGGTCCAGGGGCGGCTCGCCCCTGGCGGGTCTGGGCAGAGCCCAGCCTTGCTTGCCTCGCTTTCCGCAGGCTATACCGCGCGCCTGTCTGCGCGCCGGGCCTGGAATGGGCATGCCCGGCCGCGACGCCTGCGCTTCGCAGGGCCCGCACAGAGGAGTTCAAAATGCCCAAGATGAAGACCAAGTCGTCGGTCAAGAAGCGGTTCAAGATCACCGCGACCGGCAAGGTCCTGGCCGGGCCCGGCAACAAGCGCCACGGCCTGATCAACCGCCCGCAGAAGATGAAGCGCACCAACCGCGGCTCCCAGACGCTGACCGAGATGGACGGCCGGACGGTGAAGCAGTGGGCGCCCTACGGGCTGCGGTGAGGAGCTAGGCAATGGCACGCGTCAAGCGGGGCGTCACCACGCACGCCCGTCACAAGAAGGTCCTCAAGCAGTCCAAGGGCTTCGTCGGCCGCTCGTCGACGAACTACCGGATCGCGATCGAGCGGCTCGAGAAGTCGCTCCAGTACGCCTACCGCGACCGCCGGGTGAAGAAGCGCGAGTTCCGCGCGCTGTGGATCCAGCGCATCAACGCGGCGGTGCGCGAGCACGGCATCACCTACAGCCGCTTCATCCACGCGCTGCAGGCCACGGGGATCGAGATGGACCGCAAGGTCCTCGCGGCGATCGCCTACGACGACCCGGCCTCGTTCTCCGAGATCGTCAAGGCGGTGCAGGCGACCATGGCGGCCAACGCCAACGAGCCAGCCGCCGAGGTTCCGGCAGCGGCGTAGGCGGCCTGCGGCGAGCGGAGGCAGGGCCGTCCCGCAGGGGGCGGCCCTTTTCGTTGGCGGCGAAGAAAGGCCAGGGCTCTGCCCTGGACCCGCTGGGGGCAGGCGCCCCCAGACCCGCGCACATAAGACGAGGGTTGCCCCAGGCCCAGGTCGTGCCTTCCAAAAGCGAGCCTTTGGCGGGGTCCCCGCTTTCAGGCATGGGGCCAGAGCCCCTGGCCTTGCTTCCCTGCCGGCCCTCCCCGGAGATGCCCATGCCCGACGACCTCGCTGGCCTGATCGCCGACACCGACGCCGCCCTGGCCGCGTGCGCCGACCTGCGCGCCTGGGACGCCGTGCGCGTCGCCACGCTCGGCAAGTCCGGGCGCCTCACCGGCCTGCTCAAGGAACTCGGCCGCGCCACGCCGGAGGAACGCCGCGAGCGCGGCGCCGCGCTGAACCGCGCCAAGGAGCAGCTCGCCGCCGCCATCGAGGCCCGCCGCACCACCCTGGAGGCCGCCGCGCTGGACGCGAGGCTGCGCGACGAGCGCATCGACGTGACCCTGCCGCCGCTGCTGCCGCCCCCCGGCCTGATCCACCCGATCACCCGGACGATGGAGGAGATGGCCGCGATCTTCGGCGCCATGGGCTTCGCCGTCGCCGAGGGCCCGGACGTGGAGAGCGACTGGAACAACTTCTCCGCGCTCAACATCCCCGAGCACCACCCTGCCCGCGCCGACCACGACACGTTCTATCTGCCCGCGGCGCCGGGCTCCCTGCCCGCGCCGGGCGACGCGCCGCCGCGGGTGCTGCGCACGCACACCAGCCCGGTGCAGGTGCGCACCATGCTGGGCCAGGAGCCGCCGATCCGGGTGATCGTGCCCGGCCGCACCTACCGCGCCGACCACGACGCCACGCACAGCCCGATGTTCCACCAGGTCGAGGGCCTGGTGCTCGACCGCGACATCACGCTGGGCCACCTCAAGGGCTGCCTGACCGACTTCCTGCGCGCGTTCTTCGGCCTGTCCGGGCTGCCGGTGCGGTTCCGCGCGAGCTACTTCCCGTTCACCGAGCCGTCGATGGAGGTCGACATCGGCTGGAACCGGCGCACCGGCGAGATCGGCGCCGGCGGCGACTGGCTGGAGATCCTGGGTAGCGGCATGGTGCACCCGCGCGTGCTGGCGAACTGCGGCATCGACCCGCGGGAGTGGCAGGGCTTCGCCTTCGGCATGGGCATCGAGCGCGTCACCATGCTCAAGCACGCCATCCCCGACCTGCGGCCGTTCTACGAGAGCGACGGCCGGTGGCTGCGGCACTACGGGTTTAACCCGCTGGCGCCGGCCAGCCTGCACGAGGGGATCGGCAGCGGGGGGATCGGCGCATGAAATTCTCCCTGTCGTGGCTGCGCACCCACCTCGACACCGAGGCCTCGCTCGACGCGCTGTGCACCAGGCTGAGCGCGATCGGGCTTGAGGTGGACGGCGTCGAGAACCCGGGCGCGGCGCTGGCGCCGTTCAGGGTGGCGCGGGTCGCCGAGGCGGTGCAGCACCCCAACGCCGACCGCCTGCGCGTCTGCACCGTCGACGTCGGCGACGCCGAGCCGGTGCAGGTCGTGTGCGGCGCGCCCAACGCCCGCGCCGGCCTGCTCACCGTGTTCGCCCCCCCCGGCAGCGTGATCCCCGCCACCGGCAGCGTGCTCAAGATCGGCGAGATCCGCGGGGTCGAGAGCCGCGGGATGCTGGTGTCCACCCGCGAGCTGGGCCTGGGCGAGGAGCACGACGGCATCATCGAGCTGAGCGGCGACGCGGCGCCCGGCACGCCCTACGCGCGGCTCGCGGGCCTGGACGACGCGGTGATCGAGATCGGCGTCACGCCCAACCGCGGCGACGCCCTGTCCGTGCGCGGCATCGCGCGCGACCTCGCCGCCGCGGGGCTGGGCACGCTGCGCCCGTGGGCGGGGGAGCCGGTGCCGGCCGCGTTCCGCACGCCGCTGGCGTGGCGCAACGAGTGGACCGAGGCGTGCCCGTGGGTGCTGGGGCGCATGATCAGCGGCGTGCACAACGGCCCGAGCCCGGAGTGGCTGCAGCGGCGGCTGCGCTCGGTCGGCCTGCGCCCGATCTCCGCCCTCGTGGACATCACCAACTTCTTCACGATCGACCTCGGACGGCCGCTGCACGTCTTCGACGCGGACCGCGTGGAGGGCGACACCCTGACCGTGCGCGCCGCCCGCGCCGGCGAGACCCTGCGCGCGCTCGACGGCCGCGAGCGCGCGCTGGAGCCCGGCGACTGCGTGATCGCCGATGCTGTGGGCGTGCAGTCTCTGGCCGGGGTGATGGGCGGCGAGGCCACCGGCGTCAGCGCCGAGACCACCAGCGTGTTCGTCGAGTGCGCGCTGTTCGACCCGGTGCGCGTCGCCCTCACCGGCCGCCGGCTCGGGATCGCCAGCGACGCGCGCGCGCGCTTCGAGCGCGGGCTGGACCAGGCGCTGCCGCCCGCCGCGCTGGAGGCCGCCACCCGCATGATGCTTGCGCTCTGCGGCGGCGAGGCCAGCGACGTCGTCTCCGCAGGCGCCGAGCCCGCGTGGCAGCGCACCGCCAGCCTGCGCTTCGAGCGCATCGCCGGGCTGGGCGGCGCCGACATCGCCGCAGACGAGGCCGTCGCCCTGCTCGATCGCCTCGGCTTCGCCACCGTGGCGCGCGACGACGCGCAGGTCACGGTCGCCGTGCCTCCCTGGCGCAACGACGTCGCGGCGCGCGCGCGTTCCGACGCCGATCCGGTCGTGCCGCCCGGCAAGTCGCGCCCCGACGAGGCGGCCACCGCCGCGATCGAGGCTTCGTGCGACCTGCTGGAGGAGGTGCTGCGGCTGCACGGGCTGGACAGGGTCCCGCCGGTGTCGCTGCCGCGCGCGGGCGCTGTGCCGCTGCCCTCGCTCACGCCGCGCCAGGCGCGCGGGGCGCTGGCTCGGCGCGTGCTGGCGGCGCGGGGCCTCGCGGAGTGCGTCTCGTTCAGCTTCATGGCGTCGCACGAGGCGGCGCTGTTCGGGACGGCGGACGACAGCCTGCGCCTGCTCAACCCGATCGCCTCGGACCTGGACCGGATGCGCCCGACGCCGCTCGCCAGCCTGGCGCTGGCGGCGGCGCGCAACGCGGCGCGCGGCATGGCGGAGGCGGCGCTGTTCGAGGTCGGTCCCGGCTTCGGCGCGCTGCCCGGTGCGGCGCCGGGCCGGGACGGCGACACGCCGCAGCACCAGGTCGCGGCCGGCCTGCGCGGCGGCACGCCGGCCCGGCACTGGAGCGGCGCGCAGAGCCCGCCCGGCGCGATGGCGGCCAAGGCCGACCTGCTGGCGCTGCTCGCGGCGCTGGGCGTGCCGATGGAGGCGCTGAGCGTCATCGCCGACGCGCCGGCGCATTACCATCCCGGGCGGTCGGGGACGGTGCGGCAGGGTCCGCGCACGGTGCTGGGGTGGTTCGGCGAGCTGCATCCGGGCGTGCGGCAGAGCCTCGGCCTGGAGGCGGTTGCCGCAGGCTTCGAGGCGCTGCTCGACACGATTCCCGACCCGAAACGGCGGCGCAAGGGCGCCCCGGACCTGCCGGCGTTTCAGCCGGTGCGGCGCGACTTCGCGTTCCTGGTCGACGCGGCCACGCCCGCGGAGTCGGTGCTGCGCGCGGCGCGGGGGGCGGAGCGCACGCTGATCGCCGCGGTGTCGCTGTTCGACCGCTACGCGGGCGACAAGGTGGAGGCGGGCCAGGTGTCGCTGGCGATCGAGGTGACGTTCCAGCCGCGTGAGCGCACGCTGACGGACGCGGAGATCGAGGCGGCGTCGGCCAGGGTGGTGGCGGCGGTGGCCAAGGCGACGGAGGGCGCGCTGCGGGCCTAGACGCCCGGCCGGGCGCGGGGGTGCTGCGGCTGGCGCTGCTGGCGGTGGTGGCGCTGAGCAGCCTGCTGGGGGCGACGTTGGCTGCCCTGCCCGCCCTGGCGGTGGGGCTGCTGACGCTATTCGACACCAGCTTCGGCAGCACGCTGGCGGTGCTGCGCGCGCTGGTCGAGCCGTTCCTGTGGCCGGGCGCGGGGGCGTCGGGGCTGATGCACGTGCGCGACCTGATGAGCCATCCGGCTGTCGCCGCCGCCTGGTCCGTGGCTGCGAGCGCGCTGGCGGCGTGCGGGCTGGCGCTGTCGGCGGACCGGCGGACGGCATGGTGGCTGGCGCTCGTGGCGTGGGCGGGGTGCTGGGCGCTTGGGGGAGAGGCGGTCGGGGTCGTGCTGGTGCCGGCGGCGATGGCGCGGCTGGTGATGGCGGTGGTGCGGTAGTAGGGAAGGCCAGGGACTGACTTGGACTCGCTGAGCAGCGCCGCTAAAAGCAGATTAGGATTTTTGTATTGTGTAAAAATTTATGATGCTAGATAGAATGCTTAGGTTCCAAGTCAGGCTTAATTCTCTAAGACTTGATATAACGCATAACCAAATCTACGAAATAATTCTATATCTGAAGATATTTGTTCAGTACCGCTAGATCGCATAGCAGCTATGGAATGGGCTACTTGATTACGTCTCTCAAAAAAGCCTTCTAAGCGTTCTACAAGCTCACTGTGAGCTTTTCCCTGCTCTATTTGATTTAGCATGTCCAGCAATTGCGTATCAAGACAAACAGAGTAGCAGATGTTGTTCAGACCACTAATTTTGAAGAGGGAGTTTATCTCTTGAGGACGCATGTTATTTTCGTTATGAATAAGCTCCTGATAGATATTTTTAGTTAAATTTCCACGACAAAACTCATGAACAATAGTAAAGCTTGTAAGAGCATCAGAGAAAATGCTTTCTCGAGAAAATAATTCTTTTTTTGGATTTAGTCGTAAACGCGCGAGCGCATCCATGGTCCGTTTCCATGCTGTTGATGCTAGTCTTGGAGGCAGATCGTCGTATGAAGCACAAGACTCTACAACAAATCGTGCATACGCTCTAGCTAACTCTCTAACAAATTCCTCGAAAGTTGCTGCAAGTAAAAGAAGCGCAGCGTTAGCACCTGCAACACGCACTCTTGGACGGCTCGATTTTGGATCAGAGGATGCAGCGACGAGGGATTCAATTGCGGCAAGCTCCTCCTCAAACTCCTCAAAAATGACTCTATAGGTTGACGTCATCTATTTTAACTTAGCTAATTGTTGTTAATACAGTTTTCATCAAATCAATTCTGTTGCGTACAGCTTTTGCTGTGTTCCCTTGGCCAGTGAGAATTGTAAGTTGAGCTTGGTCGCTCAACACTTCAGCCATGCGTTTCTTAATAGCTGGCTTATTTTTCTCGATCTCGTCCCTTTTTGACCAGACTCTGTCCATTGCTACCATTGACGCATCGTAGAGCGCAGCGGAAACGCGGTTTCTCCCACGATCATCATGAGCAAGTGAAAAGGGTTTACCATCAAATAAGGTATATAAAAAACTAAATCTTTGCTTAAATTCTTCTTCTAATATGTGCGCATCATTCTCGCTTATGGTTACTCTCTGCTCCATAGCACGATCTAACATCGACTTCATTGAACTACGAATATTGTCATCGTCTTTCAATGTAAAATAACGAAGAACTAATTGGCAATCTGACATAGAAGAATAAAGATTATTTTTCTGCCTTTCCACGTTCTCATAGTAATCATTTGGATCAGCTTCGGTGTATGACGGTATATCAAAGGTATCAGTAAAGGTCTTGAATCTCGAGAGCTCCACTAACGCTTTGTTAAAATAACCTGGGTAGATAGCATTTCGAATTTCCTGTGCGTTTAGTCTTGTGCCTCCAGTATTTAGACGATCAAAGATAAATCGCCTTATGTCAGTTAATGACAAGTTTCCTATTCTGTTGCTTACGGGTTCACTTTCAAGTAAAAGAACAATAGCTGAAAGCGTAGAACGGTCGAGAGCACGTTTGATTCTTGGAGGACAACGAAGATAGCGTAGGCCATTTAAAGGCTTTAGCACTTGAAGGCCTGTAAGTGCAAATCCTCCATCAATAAATTCTTGAACAGCATTTAAACGCTGTTGACCGTCTATTACTTCGTAACGAGCAGAGTTACTCTCGTAAAAGAACACAGGTGGAATAGGTATGTTCAGCAGTAAAGATTCTACTAGACGTGATTTTTGAGGTGTACTCCAACGCAGTCGTCTCTGATATTCAGGTCTGAGATTTAAGACCTCCCCTTTTTCAATTAGATCACGTATTTGGGGAAGAAAGAAATTGTTGGTTTGGTAGATAATTCGAAATGCGCTTTTTGCAAAAAATTCGTCTGGATCGACCGAAAGTGCGGTTTCAGATGTGACATCTTCATCCCAGTCCTCAAGATTTTCGACAATAAGTTCGTGACCGTCCATCTTAGCTCTCCAGCTTAATTCCAGTTGCCGGGCATGTTCAGGCCTCTTTGACCAAATGCCTACCGCCTACCCCTTTAGTAGCATCAAACCGCTCAAGGCACCTACCAAACCTTCATATCTCAGCTCCGCTTATGGAAGCACAATGGCTATGGTCATGGATAGCTGACGCAAGTCCTACGATCAAAGAGCCTCCGGCCCTTTGCGGGTCCAGGGCAGCGCCCTGGCCTTCCTCCCTTCCTACCTTACCCCTCCTCGCATCCGCCCTGTCCCTTCCTCCCTGACTTTCCCCCCGATCCGGCCTACATTCCCCCCATGACCGACACGCCCCTGTCCCTGATCCGCAACTTCTCGATCATCGCCCACATCGACCACGGCAAGTCGACGCTGGCCGACCGGCTGATCCAGGCCTGCGGCGGCCTCACCGAGCGCGAGATGACCAACCAGGTCCTCGACAACATGGACATCGAGCGCGAGCGCGGCATCACCATCAAGGCGCAGACCGTGCGCCTCGCCTACACCGCGCACGACGGCCAGACCTACCAGCTCAACCTGATGGACACGCCCGGCCACGTCGACTTCGCCTACGAGGTCAGCCGCTCGCTCGCCGCCTGCGAAGGCTCGCTCCTCGTCGTCGACGCCTCGCAGGGCGTAGAGGCGCAGACGCTGGCGAACGTGTACCAGGCGCTCGACGCGCACCACGAGATCGTGCCGGTGCTCAACAAGGTCGACCTGCCCGCCGCGGAGCCGGAGAAGGTGCGCCAGGAGATCGAGGACGTGGTCGGCATCCCCGCCGACGAGGCGGTGCTGATCTCCGCCAAGACCGGCCTCAACATCGAGGGCGTGCTGGAAGCCCTCGTCACCCGCCTGCCCCCGCCGACCGGCGACGCCGACGCGCCGCTCAAGGCGCTGCTGGTGGACAGTTGGTACGACGCCTACCTGGGCGTGGTGATCCTGGTGCGGATCAAGGACGGGCGGCTCAAGCGCGGCATGAAGATCCGCATGATGGCGCGCGGCAGCACTCACCTGGTCGAGCAGGTCGGCGTATTCAGCCCGAAGATGATCGCGACCGGCGACCTGGGACCGGGCGAGATGGGCTACATCACCGCGGCGATCAAGACGGTGGCGGACTGCAACGTCGGCGACACGCTGACCGAGGATCGCCGCCCCGCCGCAGCCGCCCTGCCCGGCTTCAAGCCGTCGATCCCGGTGGTGTGGTGCGGCCTGTTCCCGGTCGACGCCGACGACTTCGAGAAGCTGCGCGACAGCCTGAGCAAGCTGCGCCTGAACGACGCCAGCTTCCACTACGAGGCGGAGACCTCGGCCGCCCTGGGCTTCGGCTTCCGCTGCGGCTTCCTGGGACTTCTGCACCTGGAGATCATCCAGGAGCGCCTGAGCCGCGAGTTCGACCTCGACCTGATCGCCACCGCGCCGTCCGTGGTCTACCGCATCCACCGCACCGACAACACGGTCGAGGAGATGCACAACCCCGCCGACATGCCGGACGTGATGAAGATCCGCCACATCGAGGAGCCGTGGATCAAGGCGACGATCATGGTGCCCGACGAGTACCTCGGCTCGATCCTGACGCTGTGCTCCGAGCGGCGGGGACAGCAGGTCGACCTGACCTACGTGGGAAACCGGGCGATGGCGGTCTATCGCCTGCCGCTGAACGAGGTGGTGTTCGACTTCTACGACCGTCTCAAGTCGGTCAGCCGCGGCTATGCGAGCTTCGACTACGCGGTGGACAGCTACGAGGAGGGCGACCTCGTGCGCATCTCCATCCTGGTCAACCTCGACCCGGTGGACGCGCTGTCGTTCATCGCGCACCGCGCCGTCGCCGAGGCACGGGGCCGCTCGATCTGCGCCAAGCTGAAGGAGCTGATCCCGCGGCAGTTGTTCAAGATCGCGATCCAGGCGGCGATCGGCGGGCGGATCATCGCGCGCGAGACCCTGGGCGCTCTCTCGAAGGACGTCACCGCCAAGTGCTACGGCGGCGACATCAGCCGTAAGCGCAAGCTGCTCGACAAGCAGAAGGAGGGCAAGAAGCGCATGCGCCAGTTCGGCAAGGTCGAGATCCCGCAGAGCGCGTTCCTCGCCGCGCTGAAGATGGACGCCTGAGCCGCCGCATCCGGTCGACGGTGCTCGCGCCGCCGCGCCGCGCGATCGGGGTTTTCACGCGGCGGCGGCGCTGGTATTGACGGCACGGCGCCCTGGACGTTGCGGGGCCGCGCCGGAGAGATGGCCGAGTGGTTTAAGGCGCACGCTTGGAAAGCGTGTGTGCGTTAACGCGTACCGTGGGTTCGAATCCCACTCTCTCCGCCACTGCGCTAACAACATCAATGGTTTAGCTCCTGTTTCCGGCTCCGGCATACGTTCCGGCATACAGCCGCGCGGAAGTGCGTCGCAGTCGGGCGGCGTCATGGGTTCCGGTAGGCCGCTCATATCAGACCTGCTTGGGTGTTATCGAAAACCGGGTCATCAAGGCGGCGCAGAAAATCCTCACGCCAGTCTTGGCTGCCGCGGTTCCACCACCGCATTCCGGCCGCGACCCACTGCTCCAGTGTCTCAAACTCGTTGAGAGCGACGGGCGCTGGCTTGACCCGCGATGCCGCTACATCAGCGACGCGCTGAACCTGCTGCTCAGCAGGCGCTGAGGCGATCTCCAGACGCGCCCTCTGCGACACAAGACCGGCTGTGTCTGCTGCTTGCCGCGCCTCATGCGTGATGCTGGCGATCTTGATGGCGCGTCGCGCCTCCATCCGTTCGACACCAAGCTCGCGCGTAGCTGCGCGCACACCACCCTGAATTCCTCGCCCCCTGGATAGTGGGTCAAGTTGACCCACTTTCTCGGCCGTAATGGCGATCCACTCCGCGATGTGGTCCGCCCGCTCCTGCACCGTCAGCTCCGCCCGGTGCAGGTTCTCGGCGATCTCCCAGAGGCGAGCGTCAGTCTCGTCGCCGTCAAGTACTAGAGTGTCGATGTCGGTCCATCCCAGCCTGCGCGCGACTTCGATGCGGTGCCGACCAGCCACAAGAATTGGGACACCTTCGGTCACGGAACCGTCGTCTTCCTTGACCTCCGCGATGATGCGGACCGTGATGGGCGTGCGCAGGCCTGCAGGGAGCCTGGCGCGGCCGGTGCGCCTCTAGACTGCGGCCCGACCCGGACGGGGCCCCTGGCACTTCGCGTGCCATCTACGGGTGGCTAAGGGCCCGGTGTGCGACTGACTCGACCCACTCGCCAAGCGCATTTCCGGTCACTGTTCCGGTTTCCGGTCCGTTCTGGCTTGGCCTGCTGCATGACGTAAACCTCGGTTGAAAAACTGGCCCGAGTGTGTCCCCCGCCACGCTTGGCCCCCGTGCTGCCCATGCGCAGCCGGCCAGGGGCCCCGTCACACCTTGGGCGAGTGGTGGCCCGGAGTGTCGCACCCGGGCTTGGCGTGGCACCTTGCTCCTATGCACACCCGGCCCATCGCTGCCTTCCTCGCCCTCGCTGCCACCGTCCTCTGCGGCTGCACCACAGCCCAGCCGATCAACCGCGCGGACGGTGGCCATGACTACGTCATCGGGTGCGGCGCCGGTCTGGGGTGGAACATCTGCTACGACCGCGCCAACGAGCTGTGCCCGGCCGGCTACACCACCGCGTCCAAGGTCGCGGGGTTCGACCGCAAGGAGCTGACCGTCTCCTGCCCAGCACCGGCCCCCAGCGCCCGGTCCGTGGTCGACCAATGCAGCTACGAGGCTTCGCTGGCCACGGCAGCCGTCGCCGAGGACAAGGCCGGCGTGCACGCCAAGCTGTTCGAGCAGTGCGTCATGCTCCGGAGCGCGCCAGTTACCCCTTGATCGCCCTGGGAACGTGCTCGCCCGGAAGCTCTGCCCGCACGGAAGTTGCTCCAAAGTCCGCCCGGAACCTGTGGGGGCAAAAGGACCGCTCCAAAGGTCTTTTCCCCTATAGGTCCGGGCTTCATCCGTGCACCCCGCCCAATGCACGGAAGTTGCTCCAAAGTCCGCCCGGAACCTGCGACCGAAGCGCCTACAGTGGGAACAGGTTGCCATCGCTGCCAGGCTCCACCCACCGCACGTCCGCTGGGCGCCCATCCGGTGCGCGGAGCCCCTGCCGGACCTGCCGGCCGGAGTTCCGATACTCGGCCGTGACGTAGCCGATCGCCGCCAGCTCGCTTAGCAACGCCCTCTGCCCGGCCGGCGTCGCCACCCCGTGCCGCGCCAGCAGCGTGCGCACCGATCGCGGATCGTTGGACAGCCTCGCCGACCATGGCCCGGCGCCGCTGCCTGCCGCGATCCCCGACTCGACCGCCGCCCGAGTCTCCAGGCTCACGACGTCCACCGGCGGCTCCCACGCCACCGGCGCGGCCACCAGGTCGCCATTGTCCAGCTCGATCTCGACGCGCTCGAACCATTCCGCCTCGTGGACCGGGCTGTAATTGCTCTTGCCCGAGTCCACCCGGAAGAAGCTGCGCCGCTGGTCTGGCGACAGCCCGAAGCCCTGTGCCTCGGCTTCCGTCATGCCGGCCACTGTCACCACCACCCGCGCCGCGCCGACGATGGAGGACGCACCGCGCAGGGTGTCCGTGTCGCCGGGTGTCGCCTGCGATGCTCCCTTGCGGGCGTGGTGCACGATCGCGACGGCCATGTTGTGCGAGGTTGCCAGCGTGCGGAACTGCGCCATCACGCCCCGCAGCGCGCCGTTATCGTTCTCCTCTGCGGTGTGCAGCTCCACCAGCGGGTCGAGAAGCAGAACGTCCGGCCGGAACTCGGCCACCAGGCGCTGCAGCTCCACCATCGCGCCGGTCGATGCCAGGTCGCGGCCCGCAGGATCTCTGGCAAGCAGCGTTCCCACGTCGTGCGGACCGACGCGCATCACCTTGCCGGCAAGTACCGAGGGCGCGGCTCCGAACTGGCGCAGCACCGCGGAGAAGCGGCGGCGCTGCTCGGCCGCGTCATCCTCCACGTTGTAGATCAGCACCCGGCACGCGGCGGCCGGCGCGAAGCGATGCAGCGGCTGGTGCAACGCCAGCGACACCGCCCACCCGACGGCGAGCGTGGACTTGGAAACGGAGGACGCGCCGGACAGGATCGTCACCGCGCCCCGCAGCAGGTAGCCGCGGGCAATCCAGGGACGCTGCGGGATGTCGCCCTCGCTCCAGCCGCCCGACTCCACCCAGAGTGCGGGCTTGCGGGTGGCGTCCTCCACCGTGAAGCCACCGGCGTCAGGCATCGGGCGCACTCCGCAGCATCAGCACGTCGTTGAAGTCGGCGCCGGGGGTGTCGGGTGTCGCGATGCGCACCCGGCGGCCCTCGGCTCGCCAGCGTGCCGCCGCGTCCTGCGCTGCCTTCCGCCCGGGCCCGTCCGCATCGGCCGCGATCACGACGCTGCGCACCAGCGCCGGAAGCTGCAGCGCCTGCGCCAGGTTGCCCGCGGCGATGGCGGCCCATGCCGGCAGGCCGAGCAACCGCCCGGCGCTGGCGCTGGTCTCGATGCCCTCCCCGACCACCATCTCGGCCGCAGCGGCGTCCAGGCGGATCGCGCCCCCGAAGATCGGGCCGACGCTGGCCTTGACCGGCACCGCGTCCGCCTTGCGGCCGGACCGGGTGAGGTAGGTCCGGTGTACTGCGATGGGCGCGCCGGTCACGTCCTGCACCAGCGCCAGCATCGCCGGGCGCCGGGCGCGCTCTGCCGGGTGCGCGACGTCGGGCCGGTAGCGGATGGCTGGCGACGCTGCCAAACCGACCAGTCCGCGCCCTGTCAGGTAGAGGTCCGCCGGCGTGCCTGTCGCGTCATGCGGTGCGCCATCCCACCACCGCAGCGCGCGGGCGGTGCGCTCGGCCGCGGTGGGCTCGGGCTTGCCGGGCTGCCTCTCGGCCGCCTGGACGTGCTCGCCGCCGGCCAGGCGCGCCACTACCGCGGCCGGACCCTCGCGGCCGCAGCTCGCGCACCACAGCTTGCCGGTGGCGGACAGGATCGCAGTCTCGCCGTAGCCGCACGATGGGCACGCGCCGCGCCAGCCCCGGCCGGCCCTCTTGAGGTCCAGGGAGCGCGCGATCTCATGGGGGACGATCACGCGGCCACCACGCGCAGGGGACGCGGCGCGAACCGATCCCCGCCGGCCGCGCGCAGCATCTCCGGCGTGAGACCGTCCCGCCAAAGGTCGAGCAAGGCGAGCGTGCCGGCCAGGTCGCATCGGTCGCGCGCCAGCTCGGCGAGCATCTCGGCCACGGCGCGCGGCCCGAGCGCGTAGAGGTGCTCGGCGCCGCGCTGGAGCCGGAGCGCGTCGGCTCCGGCCATCATGCCCGGCCACCGCAGACGTGCGTCAGGCCGACCAGGCGCAGGTCGGGCAGCTCCCTCCGCAACGCCTGGACGGCTCGGCGGCGCACGTCAGCCCGGCTTGTCCCGCACCGCCTGCAGATGCCCAACGCGAAGTTGTAGAGGACCCGTTCGTCCTCCGGCATGTGCAGCACGAAGGAGCACGACACCTCCGGCCGGATCGGCGCTGGGCACGCTGCGCATAGCATCGGGGACCGGCGTGGCGCGGCGTCGAGGCGGTGCAGCGCGTCGTTGACCGCGACCAGCACCCGGGCGGCGTGACGATCCCCGCGTGCCGCATCCGCGATGAAGCGCAAGGCATCGGGCGGGCGGCATATAGTCAGGGCCTCCACCGCGACCGTCTCGCCCGGCGCGAGGAAGAAGGCGGCACGCGCGGTCACGCCGAGGCTCCGCAGCGCACCAGGTGCGCTCGCCAAAACAGCAACTCACCCCGCCGGGTGTTGCCCAGCGCCAGCTCGACGTCTGAGGCAAGCTGCAGCTCGCGGGCCGTCAGAGCCCGGGCGGGTTGCGGGTGGGCAGCAGGGATGGTGCGCACGGTGGCGCTGGGCGGTGCGCCGGAGCGCGAAGGGTTGGCACGCGGAAGCATGGCGGCGGCTCTCCATGGCGGGAGCCGGCGTGCGAGAGGCTTGAACTCGTGGCGGTGGGGCGGCTATGTCTCGGCTGTCAGGTCGAGTTGCGCGCTTCCCATCGCCGGCAGTCTGCATCGCAGGGGCCGGCGGTTCTATTTCAGGCGGCAGCCTTCGGGCCGATCGCGGGCAGGCGGGCCAGCCACGCCAGGACGCTCTCCGTATCCAGGAACGTTGATCTTCCGATCTTCACGAGGCGGATTTGACCGGCCGCACCCATGCGGTAGAGCGTCGTCCTGCTCACCCCGAAGGTCTGCGGACCCTTCGGCATCCACACGAAACGCGGCAAGTCGCGCATGTGCGGCACCGCGGCGGGCGTGCTTCCCGGGTTCGCGGCTTCGATCAGCGTTGGCATTGTGCAACCCCATTGCTCTCCGGCGTGTCCGGCCGGTGACATTGGGATAGGGGTCGGCACGACTGGTGGAGAACGGACTCCACTAGTGGAGTCGATGCTCCACCAGTCAGCCGGGCGGTTCGTGGAACTTGCTGGTGGGAGCCCTGTAGCCCCGCGCGGCGGCGAGCTGTAGCGCGGACAGAGGCCAGAGCAGCGGCTTTATCGCGGGCACGTCTACACCCTTGGTGTCGTAGAGGAGGGCTGTGTCCGGCGGGAGCAGCGGTGCCCGGGCTCGATCGGGGCGAAAGTCGGTGCCCCAGGCTCGGAACCACTTCGCCCAGGCCAGCACGGTGCCGACACCCCGCGGCGTCGAGAACATCGCTTCCTTCTCGGCGCGCGGATCGGGGGCAAAAAGCTCGGCACCCACAAACCAGAGATGGACTGCGGCGTGAAGCGGGGCGCTGCCGCACCACTCCCCCCAGAGCCTCACCAGGCTGGCGCGGTCCTCCGGCACCTTGCCTCCACGCGGCAGCGCCTCTGCCTGCATGACGGCCCATGTCCGGTTCATGGACGCTGGGATGTCCGGATGCAGGTGTGCCATCGAGGCGATCAAGCAGAGAGCCTGGCCGACGATCGCGCCCGATCGCTGGGCCTGATGCGCCTGTTCGGTGATGACGTTGAGGCCGGGGGCATCTGCGACGGCCCTGTGACCACCGGAAGGCCAGAGCAACGCATCTGCGACGGCCTTGTTCATGCCCGCCACCAAGTCGCGCCAAGCCTCCGCCTCAAACTCGCGAGCGCCAGGCAGTGCCAGGATGTCTGCCGGGGTGCATCCGTGCGCGTCGGCCGCGGCTTGCAGCGCAGCGGCCACCTCCGCCTCAGCCCGCTGGCCACCATCGACATCAAGGCGGTCCTGTGTGTCCGCCCAGAAGGTCGCCAGCGCCTTTTTCCGGTCGCCTTCGGACTGCGGCCAAGCCAGCGCCGCCACAAGAAAATTACCTGCGAAGGGGTCACATGGATCAATCGAGATGACAGGCGGGCCCGCCGGGCCCTCGTGATCGCGCGCCATCGGTCCCCCAGCGCCTCCGCAGCGCCTTCCGCGAGAAATGCGGCGCGGCAGCCCGGAGCGGAGTTCCGGATTGTCGGCGGCCAGACCGTGCCGCGCCGGGGTGGAGCATCGCGCGGCCGGCGGGGCCGGGCAACCGGGCGTCACCCTGCCACCCCGGCCAGGTCGCTCAGCAGCGAGCCCATCATCACGTCATGGCGTCGCGCCGGCCCGCCGAAGGTCCCCGCCATCGCCGCGGGTTCGTCCGCGGCGTACACGGCCCGGCAGACGGCCACCTTCGCGCGCAGGCCGGCAACGGTGTGCGCCCGCAGCCCGGACACCCGCACCACGGCGTCGTGCGCCACCGCCACGGCAGCATCGAAGGCGTCGTCGGCGACGTCGCGATCGAGCCGGGCGACGTCCCGCTCGGCGTGGGCGAAGGCGGCGCAGGCGGCGTGCAGCTCGGCGTCGGGGTTCACCAGGAGCGGCGTTGCGGCGATGGGGGCAGCAGGGGCCCGGCCGATCCACCGCGCATCCGCCGTGTAGCCTTCGCCCAGCGGCCCATACTCGGCCGCGCACCGGGCCAGGATCACGGCCCGCGCCGGCGCCACCATGTCGCGCAGCAGCCCCGCGAGGAGCCCGGTGCCGCTGTCCGGCTCGTGCCACTCGGCGTCATCGTCGTAGGCAGTGCGATCCCAGGCGGAGAGGGCGAGGGCCTTGGCGTGCCAGCCGGCCGGCGTCGTGGCCGGCGTGGCTTCGATCCACGCGAGGGTCGGCCAGTCCGGGTCGCGGTCCTGCGCGTCGGCCAGGTCGTCGGGCGCGGTCACGTAGCGCCACCAGTTTCGGAACTCCGCCTCGGCGAAGGCGTGGCAGAGCCGGACCAGCTCGGCGTCGGGTGTGGGCTCGGCCGAGGCTGCGGCGGTGGCGGCGCCGGCGAGCAGGACCGCGGCGGACCCGCGCAGCATGGCCCGGCGGCTGGCGGCGAGGAGCTGTGCCATGTCAGGCAGCTCCGACCAGGTCGCGCACGATCGCGCCGATGAGCTGGCTATTCCAGCACCCGTCGTGCGTCCAGCACGGGTCCTTGTCCCAGGCCAGCAGCGTCCGGGCGCGGGCGGCGTGGCCCTGCGGCGTGGTGGCGCGCGTCTCGCAGATGCGATGCAGCAGCGGGTCCTGCGCGTCCATAAACGGCTCCTGCGCGATGTCGCGGGCCTTCTCCAGGGCGAGCGTTTCGGCGTGGGACAGATGCTCGTCGCGGACTGCGTACATCGCGTCGATCTGGTCCTGCAGCGCGTCGCACTCGGCGCACAGGCGGATCAGCTCGGCGTCGGGACTGGCCACCAGCGCCGGGAACGCCTCGCCCGGGTCCGGCAGCACCACCGCGGCGCCGAACGCTCCGCCGCACAGCGCCGCCAGGGTGGCAGCCCCGATACCCCGTCTGGTGGGGGTGAAGGGTGAGGCGGCCGTCGCCAGCGGCGCTGCGGGCATGGTAGGGGCGTGGCAAGCCTGCGGCATGGGGTTCCGTCCTGTGCTTCGGGTCCAGGGGCCGCCGGTGCTCGACACGCCGGCGGCGCCGACCCGCCCGCCAGGTGGCGAGCTGGTGCCGAGGAACCGCCCCGGCGCGGATGGCGCTGACCCGTTGCAGGCCGGCGCGATGGGGTGCGGTGGTGCGGCTCAGGCGGCCAGCGCGACCGGGGCGAACGCCAGGACCGCGGCCTGCGCAGCGATCAGCGCCTTGACTGCGGCGCGGCGCTGGGCACGGGCGCGGTTGATGAGGCGGAACGCGCTGGACTTCGCCGCGGCGCGCTGCGAGGGGCGGCAGGCGTTGGCCTTGCCCAGCTCGGCGCAGCACGCGGTGTAGTGCCGCTCGATCGCCGCGATGTCGCGCACCGCGATGGCCAGCGCCCACTCCGCCTTCTGCTGCGCCGTGTAGCCGAACACCTGATGCGCCGGGCGGACCAGCGGCTTGCCGGACATCGGGTTGCAGGGCTTGGAGCGGTTTGCGGTGGCGTAGATGAAGCCGTGGGACATGGTGGATACCGCCTGCGTTGGTGATTATCACCATACATGCCGAGGCGATGACGTGCAATGATAAAACGCAGGCTTGGTGAAATTACGCATGGGTGATACGGTGCGCCCATGAGCACGATCACCCCCGCGCTATGCCGTGCCGCCCGTGGGTTGCTCGGCTGGACTCAGGACGATCTAGCGAAGGCTGCCAGGGTGGGGCTGAACACCCTGCGCAACTTCGAGGCTGGCAAATCAGCGCCGATGACGAACAACCTTGGCGCGATGCAAGCGGCCTTCGAGGGCGCCGGCGTCGAGTTCATCCCCGAGAACGGCGGCGGCGCTGGGCTGCGGCTCCGGGCTCGCGAGGGCTGAGGCCAGGGCGCCAGGCCAGAGGCAGAGCCCCGAGCCTCCCCACGGCGCCGCCCTGCCCTGCCCCGCGAAGCAACCCCGGGCCATGCGTCGCGAGGATGGCACCCGGGACAGCCATGCAGAAAGGTCGCGGGTCCTTCCTGGCCACCCCCCACCATCTGCGGGCATTTTGCACCGCACGGTTCTCTTTCCGCGCACCAAAAAATCATCGCCTATAACGATAACGATGACATCGCGCGGCCCGCCGGTGCCAGGTCAGGCCTCGCGAGCCCCCGCCGCGAAGGCTGCCCACGCCTCCATCATGGCCCGGCGCTTCTCAAAGAGGTCGCCGCGCCGGTAGGCGGCTTCCGTCTTGTCGCGCACCACATGCGCCAGCGCCGCCTCCGCCACGTCGCCCGGGTGATCCGTCGTCTCGCCGCACCAGTCCCGGAAGGTGGAGCGCAGCCCGTGCACGGTGGGCGCGCCCTCGGCCGCCAGGTGCAGCGCCTTGGACAGAGACACGTCGGACAGCGCAGAGCCCGCCACCGCGCCCGGGAACACGTAGGGGCTGGTGGCCTGCGCCTCCACCCGGGCCAGGGCGAGCTGCAGCACGTCCAGGGCGGCGCCTGACAGCGGCACGCGGTGCTCGCGGCCCGCCTTCATCCGCTCGCCCGGCACGGTCCAGGTCCGCTCGGCCGCGCTGATCTCCTCCCACCGCGCGCCGCGCACCTCGGAAGATCGGGCCGCCGTCAGCACCAGGAAGCGCAGCGCCAGCGCCGCCCGCCCGTCGCTTGCCGCCAGCCTGGCCATGACGCCGGCGACCTGGCCATACGGCAGCGCCCGGTGGTGCACCACCGCGGCCACCTTGGAGCGGCGCGGCAGCATGTGGGCGACATGGCCTCGCCAGCGCGCCGGGTTGTCGCCGGAGCGCCAGCCCTTCGCCGCCGCATAGTCCAGGACCAGCTCGATACGGCCGCGCAGCCGGGTGGCCGTCTCCGGGATCTGCGTCCAGATCGGCTCCAGCACCCGCATGACGTCGGCGGTGCCCACCTGGCCCACCGGCAGCGTGCCGAGCGTCGGGAAGGCGTGCTGCGTCAGGGTCGTGGTCCATTGCTCGGCGTGCTTGGGGTTGCGCCAGCCCGGCCGCTGCGCCTTGATGTAGGCTTCCGCCGCCTGCCGGAAGGTCTGGCGATCGCCGGCCACCACCACCGCGGCAGCGCGCCGCTCGGCCAGGGGATCGCGGCCGGCGGCAACCACCTGGCGCGCCTCGGCCGCCGCCTCGCGCGCCTTGGCCAGCGGCACGTCGACGGTGCGGCCGAGCCCCATCAGCCGCTCCCGGCCGGTGACAGGGCTGCGGTAGCGGAACAGCCACGCCCGGCCGCCGAGCTGCACCCGGAGCCATAGCCCGCCCCCGTCCGCGTGCATCCCGGGCTTGGCCGCGGTGACGCCGCGGACGGTCAGACGATGAAGGGTTCGCACCATGGCGGCAGGGTCTAGCATACGTTCGGGCATACGTTCAGAACTGCACTCGCGGGATGCAGCGGGAGACGACGGGAGACGCGCCGGCCGCCAAGATGCTGAGATTACTCCGGTTTCTGGCACGCCCAGAGACGCCCGGATACGCCGGTTGTTCAGACACTCTCTCCGCCAGCGCCTATTCAGTCGGCGGGATTACGACGGCGGCCGGGTTGTGAGTGCTGACCCGTGAGCAAGCAAGGCTGGGCTCTGCCCAGACCCGCCAACGGCCGAGGCCTTTGGAAACCGATCTGCTGAAGCAAAGAGTCGTCTGCCGCTGCGGCCGGGACTGGCCATGCGCGCGGTCTTCCTCCAGGCTTCGCCAAAACCGCCCGGGGAGACATGCCGATGACCGACCTGTTCGCGCGCCGCACCCTGCTTGCCGCGCCTCTGATCGCCGCCGCTGCGGCCTCGCTGCGGTTCGGGCCTGCCGAGGCGGCGGGAGCCGACCCGGCGATGACGCAGGTCGTCGGGTCCGGTGAGATCCCCTGGAAACAGCTCTACAATTTCCCCGAGGGCACCGCCGAGCAGGCCGTCATGCACGGCGCGCTCGGCGAGCCCGGGCAGTACTTCGTGCTGATCCGCTGGCATCCCGGCTACATGAGCGCGCCGCATTTCTACGAGACCGACCGGCTGTGCATCGTGGTGTCCGGCACCTGGTGGGTCGCCAGCGGCGAGGATTTCGCGCCGGAGCGCGCCGTGCCCGTCCCCGCCGGCGGTTTCGTGCGCCGCGTGGCACGCACGCCGCACTACGACGGCGTGCAGCGCGACGCCAGGGAGCCGGCGATCCTGGCCATCTCCGGCATCGGCCCGATCCACTTCACCCCGACCGACCCGACGAAGCCCGGCTGGCGCCAGGTCTGACGACGCCGGCGCCGCTGCCCTCCACGCACCGCCAGCCCTGCCCGGCAGATGCGCGAGGGCACGGCACATGGCCGGGATGTTGCGCCCTCAGCCGGGATTGCTGAGCCACAGGCAAGCAAGGCTGGGCTCTGCCCAGACCCGCCAGGGGCGAGCCGCCCCTGGACCGGCTTTACTTAGGTGTTGGATTCCAAAGGCGAGCCTTTGGCGGAGTTTGAGGCAGAGCCTCAACCTTGCCTGCCTCGCCGGTCTCACGAGGGAGCTACTGGCGTTAATGCCGACTTAAGGCTGTTTGCTCATGATGGCGATGCATCATCTGCGGAGCACTGCCGTGAGTGCCAGCCTTGGCGAGATCACCACCCAGCCAGTCGTCGCGGACGTTCATGCCTCGGACCTCGCGCATCCGCCTCTCAGCCCGGAACCAAGCGGGCCGCCGACGTCGTCCTCCACCGCCGCGGTTCCAGGCGCCGGCAGTGCGACGACATCGGCCAACGCCGACGGCTCGATCACGACGACCGTGGCGGACAGCCTCGGCAACATCGTCGCCACGAGCACCAGCCCGCCTGCGGTGCAATCCGGCGCCAGCGCGCATCCCGTGCTGAACATCGAGGCCTGAACCCCGGCCGCAATTGACAGCGCCCCTCAGCCCAGGGCCTCGGGAAATTCATCCCTTAACTGAGGCCGGTCCAGGGGCGCTGCCCCTGGCGGAGTTTGAGGCCCATGCTTGAAGGCGGGGCCTCAACCTTGCTTCCTGCTCGTCCTCGTCCCGCCTGCCTCAGCGCACAACCCGGTGCTGTTTGCGTGCCGCCACCGCCCTGTGCACCCGGCGGCACAGCGGCAGCCAATAGGGCGAGAACACCACCGCCGCGCCGGGGACGCACAGCCTGTCGATCCGCCCTTCCACGAGGTTGGCCCCGTGCCAGCGCAGCGACCCTGGCGGATGGTCGTCATCCGCGACGCTCGCCCAGAACACCATCCCGCCGCCGTGGGCCGCGACCGCCTCGGCCACCGGGGCCACGTGATCGGCGTGCAGCCCCGGGTTGACGCTGCTCTTGACCACGAAGATCTTGTCACCGTCCTCAAGATCCTCCAGCAGCTTGCGCCGGCAGAAGCTCAGCCGCACCAGCTCGCGCGCCAGCAGGTCGCCTGGGCTCATCGAGGCCGAGTCGACAAAGGTGTGGTACGAGTAGCGGTAGTGGGTCTGGTCGACCATGTACTCGCCTTCCCCGCCGCGCACGGCAATGTTGGCGGGGTCGTCGATGCCGGCGAAGCCGGTGTCCAATGCCTCGTGCAGGCGGTGCAGGCGGATGCCGCCGAAGCGCAGCAGGCTGAGCGGCTCCGCGCCGACGGCGCGCTGGGCGAAGCCGAACTCGCAGTCGTCACCCAGGCTCTCGAAGCCCATCATCAGCGCGCGATCGTCGAGGCCCTCGATCGGCGGCTCGATCTCGTCGGCGCTGCGCGGGTCGGCGGAGAAGCTGACAGAGTGCAGGGCGAAGGAGAGCTGGCGCACGTCCTCGCTCAGGCCGAGCGCCGCGGGGCTTGCGAAGTGGCGCGGTGTGAACACCAGCTCGGTCCGCCCGCGCCCGGCCATCACCGCAGGCTCGAGCCGCACCACCAGCGGCCGGTCGGCGTCCAGCTCGAACTCGCCGAGCGCCACGCCGTTGCACACGATCCCCAAGGCCTGCGTCCGCCCGCCCGGCGCGTAGGGCACCGTGGACAGCGTCATCACGTAGCCCCGCGGCGAGGCGGGCAGGCGCGGCAGCACCAGCGTGCTGCTCGGCCCCACCGCCCACACGTCGTGCGGCTCCGGCTCCGACCAGCCCCGCCCGAGGCAAACCAGCCCCTGCTGTCCCGCGCCGAACATGACGATCATCCGCGCCCTCCGCTGCCTGTCCCGCGCCGCGACGTGTGGGACGGAACGCGCGGCCAGGCAACCCGTGTGCCGCCGGCGCCCGGTTCGCCCCGATGCCGACGATCCGCTCCGGAACGGATACACCCGAATCCGTCAACATTTCATCAAGGCTTCTCCGACGCGCACTCGCGCGGCAGGGCCAGCCTGGGACATGTACTCCCCAGGACCTGACACCATGCCCCGGCGACGGCGGCGTCATCCAGGCCCAATCACATCGTGCGCGAGGCATTCGATGACGACCAAAACCTGGAACGGCAGCGCCGACCCGCTCTCGACCGCCGCGGACTGGACGCCGACCGGCGTCCCGGCCGAAGGCGACGTCGCGGTCATCGCCGCCGGCAGCCCCACCGCCACCGGCACCCTGAACGGCGTGGAGATCGACATCGCCGGCGCCTCCGCCGCGGGCCAGCCGCAGCTCGTCGCGACCAATCTTACGCTCGGCGCCCTGGAGCAGATCAGCCTGGGCGAGTCCTCCGGCGCCACCGCCTACGCCACCGTGCAGGCCCGCGGCACCACCACCAGCCACGGACAGATCATCGCTCCCGGCGCCGGCGGCACCCTGACCGTGGCGCTGGCCGACCTCGCCGACGCCACCGGCCGGATCACCACCGCCGGCAGCCTGGTCAACGACGGCTTCATCTCGGCCACCGGCGGCACCGTGCGCATCAGCGGCGCCGCAGAGGCCGGCCTCGTCAACAACGCGACCATCGGCATCGGCGGCGGTGCCGAGGTCGACCTCGGCACCGCGGTGACCGGGACCGGCCGCATCGTCCTGCAGGGCGCGGCCACCCTCGACGTCGCCAGGTCCATCTCCGCCGGCCAGACCATCAGCTTCGCCGGCAGCACCGCCACGCCCGAGCGCCTCAGGCTCGACACCCCTGGCGCCGTCAACGCCGCGCTGAGCGGCCTGGGGATCGGCGACACCATCGACGTGCCCGGCACGATCACCGGCACCGTCAACGGCAGCACCCTGAGCCTGCAATCCGGCGCCGCCGCCGTGGCCTCGCTCGACATCGGCGCCGGCTACGCGACCTCGAACTTCACCTTCGCGAGCGACGGCGCCGGCGGCACACTGATCGGCGTGGTGTGCTATGCCCGCGGCACCCGCCTGCTCACCGCGCACGGCGAGCGCCCCGTCGAGCAGCTCCGGCCCGGCGACACCGTGACCACCCTGTCCGGCGCCGACGCCGCGATCCGCTGGGTCGGCCGCCGCCGCATCGACATCGTCCGCCACCCGCAGCCGGACTCCGTGCGCCCCGTGCGCATCGCCGCCCACGCCTTTGCCGACGGCCTGCCGCACCGCGACCTGCTGGTCTCGCCCGAGCACGCGCTGTTCGTCGACGGCGTGCTGATCCCCGCCCACCGCCTGCTCAACGACAGCAGCGTCACCCAGGACGTGCCCGCCGCCGTCGAGTATTTCCACGTCGAGCTGGACCGCCACGAGGTCCTGCTCGCCGAGGGCCTGCCTGCGGAGAGCTACCTCGACACCGGCAACCGCGCGATGTTCGCCAACGCCCCGCTCGTCGCACTCCACCCCGAGCCCGCCGCCTCGGGCTCGCCCGACGCGCTCGCGCCGCTGGTGCTCGAAGGTCCGGCCCTCGACGCCGTGCGCGCCCGGCTCGCGGCGCGTGCCGCGGCGCTGGCGGAAGGCCGGGTAGCCTAGCAAGGTTGAGGCTCTGCCTCAAACTCCGCCAAAGGCTCGCCTTTGGAAACCAATACTTAAGTAAATCGGTTTCCAAAGGCCTTGGCCTTTGGCGGGTCTGGGCAGAGCCCAGCCTTGCTTGCCGCTTCTACTGCAGCGGCTCCACCGGCAGCGCCCACATCAGCCCGCCCCGCGACGCCAGCGTATTGCGCCCCCTCGGCAGCGCCAGGGCGGAGCCGCCGCCCACGTCGCGCTCGTACATCTCGCCGTAGTTGCCCACAGCCTCGATCGCCAGCCGGAAGGCGTCCTCCCCCACGCCCAGCGACTTCGCGATCCAGGGCAGCCCGCCAGTCAGCCGCCGCACCACCGGGTCGGCGCTGCGCCGCATGTCCTCGGCGTTGCCCCGGGTGATGCCGTGCTCCTCGGCCTGGAGCAGCGCCCACACCGTCCAGTCCACCAGCGCAGCCCACTGCGCGTCGCCCACGCGATACGCCGGCGCCATCGGGTCGAGGGTGATCGTCTCCGGCAGCACCACGAAGCGCTCGACCTGGGCGTGGAACGCCGAGCGGACGTTGGCCATCCACGAGACGTCGCCGGTGATCGCGTCGCAGTGCCCGCCCACCAGCGCCGCCGCCATCTCGCCGCGCTCGGAGAACGGAAAGCGCGCCTCGGGCACGGCCAAGCGCGGCTCAAGCGCGTCGTACAGGCCCTGCTCCGGCGGCGAGGCGTTGATGAAGCACACGTTGCGGCCGCCCAGGTCGGCTGTCGTGGCGATGCCGCTGTCTCGCGCCACCAGGAAGCCCTGGCCGTCGAAGAACATCGGCGGCCCGAACGCCACGCCGTAGACGCCCGCGACCACAGGATGCGGCGTGGCGCCGAACAGCACGTCGACGCGGCCGTCGCGCAGCGCCGCCAGCCCGCCCGGCTCGTCGGGCAGCGACAGGAACAGCGCCTTGCCCGCATCGCCCAGCGCCTCCGCGGCCAGCGCGCGGCAGAAATCCGCGCCCAGGGCCGACAGGTCGCCGTGGGTGTCGGCCTCGGAATAGTCGTCCACGTCCGTGACCACGCCGCAGCGCAGCGCGCCAGCCCTGCGCACCGCCGCCAGAGTGTCGCCCGACCTGTCGCCCGACCCTGCGACGGGCGCACGCGCGGCACCGTCGCCCGGGGCGTCGGCGGACGCGACAGCGGGCGGGGCGGGATTGATGACGCCAGCTCCCGGCGCAGCCGGAGACGGCCCCGCCAGATCAGCAGAGGCGGCATGGGTGGTCGCGCCCGCCAGCGACACGGCCAGCAGCATGGCAGACAGGATCGTGGGTCGCGTCATCGTGGCAGGTCGCTCCGGACAAGAAGAAGGGGAGCCGGACGTTCCGGCTCCCCTTCAGGCATCAGACTCGGGCGGGACGGATCAGGGCGTCCACGTCCCCGAGGTCGGCACGCCGGGGGTCAGCGACGGGCGGGGGTTGAAGTCCGCCGGCGCCGGGTCGAGCAGCGTGCCCCCCTGGTAGTCGGTCGGCACGATGTTGAGCGTGTAGCAGCCGCCGAGCGGGTAGTGCGGCAGGCTCGGCGCGGTGCCAGGCAGGATCTCGGCGTAGGACGCCGGGAGCGGCGGCACCTTGCCGGTCAGGCGGGCATTGTCGAAGGCGGCGAGCATGTCGCCGATGCCCGGCGTCTTGTCGTCGGCCGGGCCCATGTAGTCCTGGCCCGTGAGCGCTTTGCCGGCCACGAAGCCGCGGGTCTCGTCCGGCAGGTCCGCGAGCGGCGTCAGGCTGAAGATCGCGTTGATCAGCTTGATGATCGAGCTGTGCTCGGAGTTCTGGCTGATGATCGCGTGCGCCTTGCCATAGGGCGAGATCACGATTGCGGGGATGCGCGAGGACGGCTCCAGCGGGGTGCCCGACGGGTCGTTGACGCGCGAGGTGACGGCGGCGTGGTCGTAGAAGCCGTCGCTCTCGTCATAGGCGATGACGATCGCGCTGTCCTTCCAGTATGGGCTGGCGGCGATCGCGTTCACCTCGTCGGCGAGCAACTGCTCGGCGATCTGGCCGTCCGAGTAGCCGGGGTGGTCGTCGCTGCCCGGGAAGGCGGCCTGGACCTTGGGGTTCGGGTCGACCGGCAGCAGGCCGTCGTTGTTGTCGTAGCCGCCGCGCACGTAGAACACGCCGCCCGTGGTGCCGAGCTGCTGGTTGTGCACGGCGCCGAAGAAGTCGTTCAGGCCGCGCAGGTGGGCGTTCGCCACCACAGGGTTATCGGCGATGTAGCCGAAATACTGCGGCCCGTTGTGGTGGATGATGTAGGAGCTGTGCAGAGGCACGGCCGCGCTATCGGTCGGCTCGGCGTCGTAGCCTTCCTGGAACCAGCCCCAGTTGGTGGGCGCGCGGCCGTCGCCGGCGATGGTCCTGATGTCGTGCTGCACGTCGAGCAGGTCGAGCGCGGGGTTCGGGTCGCTGGCGATCGTGGTCTGGATGGCCTTGCCCATGAACGACAGCGGCAGGCTGGCGTAGGTCTGGTTCAGCGTCGGCTTGTTGGGGTTCTCGTCGCCCGGGTTGTACGGCGGCTTGACGGGCGAGAAATCGAGGTTGGAGCCGGGGAACGGGCCGGGGTCGGCGAACACGGGCTCGCCGCCGCTGCTGGCGACCACCGGGCTCGCCGTGTTGCTGCTGGCGGTGCCGGGGTGCAGCGCCCACTGCGTCAGGCCGGACTGGCCGGCGATCATCGCCAGCGCGTTCGGGGTGGACGGCCCGGTCACGGTCATGTGGAAGTTGTCGAACAGAGCGAAGCGGTCGGCGTACTGCCACAGGTAGGGCGCGGTGTCGCAGTCGACGTGGCCGACGGACAGCTCGCCCATCTGCTTCTGCGCCAGCGTCGGGTTGGATGCTGCCGGCAGCAGCGTGGTCCTGCTGACGATCTGGCCACTGGCGTTGGTGGTCAGCCCTTCCTCGTCGAGCGCGAAGCGGTCGTTGCGCGAGACCTTGTTGACGAAGTCCTGACTGTTGTTGATGCCGGCGTGGGAGTGGTCGACCGAGGCGACGTCTGCCGGGTAGATCTGCACCGTGGCGCCGGCCGCCTTGACGGTCTGCGGGATCAGGAACGGCGAGACCGTGCTCACCGAGCCGTCGGTGTTGACGATCGGCTGCACGAAGCCCGGGGTCTGCGACGCCGGCTGGCTGAACAGGCCGTGCGCGCCGGGGAAGGTGCCGAAGTAGAAGTCGAAGGAGCGGTTCTCCTGGAACAGGACGAAGACGTACTTCACCTTCTTCTGCAGCAGGGCGACCTTCTCGGCGGTGCTCAGCTTCGGCTGCGCGGCCAGGTTGGTGGCGAAGCGCTGCACCATGTCGCTGCTCTTCGGCGCGATGGCGACGTCGCCCGGGGCCTCCTGCGCCAGCAGCGCCGTGGGCTGCAGCATCGCGAGGGTGCCGAGGACGGCGCAGGAGTTCCTGTACCAGTTTTTCAAAGTCATGCCGTTCCACCCGGGGTTCTGCCCGGCCGCGCGCCCCGCGACCGCCGGGCGGAGTTGAAGCGGCTCGGCGAGGCGGACGCCAACGACAGTTCGGTGACATGTCGAGGCAAGGAAGGTTGGGCTCTGCCCAAACCCGCAAAGGGTCCGAGGACCCTTTGATCCCATGAGTTGAGAGAAGCCGGTTCAGGGGGGCTTCCCCCTGGCGGGGTCCCCGCTTCCAGGCATGGGGGCAGAGCCCCTGGCCTTCCTTGCCTCAGACGAGTCGCCGCACCTCGCGCTCCTCGCGCACCACGTAGGTGTAGAACCGCACCGACCCGTCCGGCTGCTTCTCGCGGTAGATCCCCTGGATCTCGTTCTCCAGGCCCGGGAACAGGTTGGCCGCGCGCTCGAACACCTTGAGGTACTCGACCATCGGGCGGGCGCGCTCGTCGAGCCGCTCGCCGGGGACGATGGTCGCGATGCCAGGCGGGTAGACCACCCAGAGCGTGCAGGCGATGCGGCCGAAGATCTCGTCGATCGGCAGGAAGTCGACGTTGTTGCGCACGAACTCGCGCACCGCCTGGTCCGGCCGCATCGCCATGGTGGGAAAGTGCTCGGCGCGGAACTGGTCGCGCTGCAGGGTGCTGGTGCGGTGCGAGCGGTAGAAGCCGTGCATCTCCGCGCACAGGTCGCGCAGCCTGACGCCGCCGTAGCGCTCGGGGCGCTGGCGCACGAAGTCGGGCATCACCTCGTCGAGCAGGCGGTTGTCGTCGTGCAGGCGCTTGAAGAACACCAGGAAGCTGAGCAGCGTGCCGGCCTTGCTGCTCTCCACGCCCGGGGTGAGCAGGAACAGGATCGAGTTGAGGTCGTTCTTCTCCGGCACGATGCGGTTCTCGCGCAGGAACACCGCGAGCACCGGCGCCGGCACGCCGTGCTCCGCATACGCGCCGGTCTCGTGGTCGAAGCCGGGGGTGAGCAGGGTCAGCTTGTTCGGGTCGGTCATGGCAAAGCCCGACGCGATCTCGCCGAAGCCGTGCCAGCTCTCCCCGGGCGAGATCGACCAGTGCGCGGGGTTGGCCGCCAGCTCGTCGGTCGACACGTCCTCCCAGCGCACGCGCGCCGGCGCGCCGGCGACGACGCCAGCGGGATTGGGCACGGTGTCGGGGACGAACGGCTCGAAGAACCACTGCTTGGCGGGCTCTGTCTCGCGCGCCAGGAACTCGTCGCGGGCGGAGCGGATCTTCTTGCGCAGCTCGATGCCGAGGCGGACGGTGTCGTCCCACAGCACCTCGCCCTGCCGCCCCTTCATCATCTGCGCGCCGACGTCGAGCGAGGCGAACAGCGGGTAGAACGGCGACGTGGACGCATGCATCATGAAGAACTCGTTGAACCGGCGGTGCTCCACGCGCCGGCGCTGGCCCTTGATGTGGTTGTCGCGCACGTGGATCTGGCTCGACTGGCTGAAGCCGGCGAGCTGCTTGTGCGTGGACTGCGTCGCGATGATCCCCGGGCTCGCCTCGCCCAGCCCGCCCAGCCCCATGGCGAAACGGCCGCGGTACAGCGGGTGGAACTTCATGAAGCCGGCCCAGGCCTCGTCGAACATCAGGTAGTCGCACAGCGGGCCGAGCTTGTCGGCGATCATGTCGGCGCTGTAGATCGTGCCGTCGTAGCTGCACTGCTCGACCACGGCGACGCGGAACGGGCGCTCCCTGCGCCAGGCGTCCTTGTCGATCACCAGCGGGTTGTCGCGGATGCTCTCGCGCAGCCGGGTCTCGTCCAGCGCCGCGAAGTCGATGGGGCCGATCATGCCATGGGCGTTGCGCGCGGTCGGCAGGAAGATCGGGATGCCGCAGCCCAGGAACAGGCCGCCGTGGTGCGCCGCCTTGTGGTTGTTCCTGTCGAACAGCACCAGGTCGTCGTCGGCGACGAGGGACTGCAGCACGATCTTGTTGCTGGTCGAGGTGCCGTTGAGCACGAAGTAGGTGCGCTCGGCGCCGAAAATCTTCGCCGCTTCCTTCTGCGCCTGCAGCGGCGCCCCCTGGTGGATCAGCAGGTCGCCGAGGTCGAGCACGGAGTTGTCGAGGTCGTCGCGGAACACCGCCTCGCCGAGGTGCTCGACGAAGATGCGCCCGATCGGGCTGCGCGAGTAGAACACGCCGCCGTTGTGCCCCGGGCAGGTCCAGAGCTGGTTGCCCTGCTCGGCGAAGTCGAGCAGCGCGCCGAAGAACGGGGTGCGCAGCGTCTCCGCGTAGTGGCGCAGGTAGCTCGCCAGGTTCTTGGCGATGAACTCGGGCGTCTCCTCGGCGAGGAACACGAAGCCGTCCGCCTCGTGCAGCACGTCGACGGGCATGTCCTCGAAGCGCTGGTGGCGCACCAGGATGATGATCGGCACGGCGAGGCCACGCTTCCTGATGAACGAGACCAGGGCTGCCGCCCTGCCCTGCGGCCCGCGCTTGCCCCAGTCGATCACCACGCAGCCCAGCGCCGCGTCGGTGCGGATCACCAGCTCCGCCTCGTCGCTCTTGCGCGCGCGCAGCACGGAGAAGCCGATCTTCTCGATCTCCGCGGTGATCTGGTCGAGGCGGATGCCCTCGATGTCGTCGGCGTCGAAGCCCGGCGCTGCGATCAGGAACTTGAAGCGGCGCTCGAACTGCACAGGCGTTCCTCCAAAGGGGACGGCGGCCGGGCGCCGGACTGGGACAGGGCCACTGGGACAGGGCCACTCGCGGTGTATCGCGTCGCACGCGCCCTGTCGAAGCCTCGAATGCGGCGCCGTCAGGATACCCACCCGGCGGGATCGGGCGGTGGGTCGGTCTGCCCGGAGCTGCCGCAGGCGAAGGCGAGGCAGGGAGCAAGCAAGATTGAGGCTCTGCCTCATCCGCCAAAGGCAGGCCTGTGAAATCCACTCCTTAAGAAAGCCGGTCCAGAGGGGGCTCACCCCTGGCGGGTCTGGGCAGAGCCAAGCCTTGCTTGCTGCCTGACAGCCGTGAGCCGGTTTGAAACTGACCCACTGGCCAGGGCCGCCACAGCTCGACAATGAGGTCCCGCGGCCGTGGCCTGCGCGTCAGCACGCGCACGGCCGACACGCGCACGGAATGGCCACGTGTCACGCCTGAGACGGCAGGGAAATCCGTCATTCGTGTAGGATACCTGGGGGCGGCGCAACCGTGATCGGCCCCTCGTGATACCAGCTTCTGAATACGTGTGTATGTCATTTACAGTGACTCAACAGATTTTATCCCAGGTTATCTCCGGCTTTCCTGTATAGGTCGTAACGTTCCATCAATCCTGTCGTCCAGTCCGACGCGCTGTCGACAAGAGCCGACTATCGACAATGAAAGAAGCTCAACGATGGTCGACGGCGCAGACTGGATCGCCAGATCCACCGGTCCCAGACAGATCGACCGCTACGTCGGCGCGAGGATCAGAACCGCACGGGAGCGCCAGGCCACGTCGGTGGAGGATCTGGCAGCGGCGGTGGGCTCAAGCATCTCCTTGATCGCGGGCTACGAGGACGGTCTGGAGAAGGTCAGCCCGGCGATGCTCTGCAGGATCGCCGTGACACTCGACGTCACCCTAGGGTCTTTGTTCGGCATGAACGCGATATAAGTCACCAGGCACGGCGCTGCCGACTGGACGCTCCGGTCGCGGCCTGTCGCCTCCCACCCACGGCCCTGCTTGAGGTGACACAAAGGTCGATCGTGGGACGAAAGACCGTGGATCATGATAATGCCATCACCGGCTGGATCGTTCCAGAAGAAGCGCCTGGCAAAGCGGCTGGTGTCGACCTCCAAGGCAGCCTGCGACGTGCAGGATCTTGATGCCGCGTTTCAGGTGCTGCAGGCCGCACAGATCCTGCTGCGCGGCACGGAGTTCACCGCGAAGGATCAGCGCCATATCGTCGGCTCCCACGTCGTGCTCTGGAGGCTGCGGCACGAGGCCCGCATCGACCCGGTGCTTGCGAGCAGCCTGCACGTTCATGCAGCGACCCTGGAACGCAAGGCGGGAACGACCCTCGCCTGCGGCCAGGATCGATAAGCGGCAGGCGGCTCCGCCCAGACCCTCCAGGGGAAGGCGCCCCTGGATCAGCCTTGCCTGAGTAGTGGATCCCAAAGGCGAGCCTTTGGCGGAGTTTGAGGCAGAGCCTCAACCTTCCTTGCGTCCAACTTCCCCGCCGGCTGCCCGATGGCCCGGCGGCGGGTCGCCGTGTTACCTTGCGCGCCGTCATGCCCGACCCGGAGCAGCCTCCCGAGCCGACCCCGCACTCGGCACAGGCCGCGAGCGCGACGCAGCCGGCGATGCGGCGCATCATCCACATCGACATGGACGCGTTCTACGCCTCCATCGAGCAGCGCGACGACCCCGCGCTGCGCGGCATCCCGCTCGCCGTGGGCGGCTCGCGCGAGCGCGGCGTGGTGGCCGCCGCCAGCTACGAGGCGCGGCGCTTCGGCGTGCACTCCGCCATGCCGTCGTCGACCGCGCGGCGCCGCTGCCCGCAGCTCGTCTTCGTCCACCCCCGCTTCGACGTGTACAAGGAGGTCTCGCGCCAGATCCACGCGATCTTCGCCGACTACACCGCGCTCATCCAGCCGCTCTCGCTCGACGAGGCCTACCTCGACGTCACCGTCCCGCTGCTCGACCGTGGCTCTGCCACCGCCATCGCCCGCGAGATCCGCGCCCGCATCCGCGCGCAGACCGGCCTGACCGCGTCGGCCGGGATCTCCTACAACAAGTTCCTCGCCAAGCTGGCCTCGGACCACCGCAAGCCGGACGGCCTGTTCGTCATCACCCCGCGCATGGGCCCCGCCTTTGTCGAGCCGCTGCCGGTGGGCAAGTTCCACGGCATCGGACCCAAGACCGCGGAGAAGATGAACCGCCTGGGCATCCACACCGGCCTCGACCTGCGCGCGCAGTCGCTGGAGTTCCTCGCCGCCCGCTTCGGCAAGGCCGGCGCCTACTACCACGGCGTCGCCCGCGGCCTGGACGATCGCCCGGTGGTCGCCGACCGCCAGCGCAAGTCCGTCGGCGCCGAGAACACCTTCCCCCGCGACGTCGTCGCCTGGGAGGAGGTGCCCGCCCTGCTCGCCCCGATCCTCGCCAAGGTGTGGGCCGCCTACGCCCGCGGCGCCCTGCCCGGGCGCACCGTCACCGTGAAGATCAAGTACGCCGACTTCCGCATCGTCACCCGGAGCCGCTCGTGCCCCGACCCGATCGCCACGGCGCGCACCGTGGAGCGGCTGGCGCTGGAGCTGCTGCGCCCGCACTTCCCGGCGCCCGAGGGCATCCGGCTGCTCGGCGTCACCCTGTCGAGCCTGGAACACCCGGATGCGCGCGTGCAGCTCGCCCTGGGCCTGGGCGAGACGCAGACGACCCAGGCGCTCCCGGCACCGGACGCCTTCGCGTAAGTCGCTCTATGGCAAGGCAGCAAGCAAGGCTGGGCTCTGCCCAGACCCGCCAGGGGCGAGCCGCCCCTGGACCGGCGCTTTTTTAAGGAGTGGATTCCAAAGGCGAGCCTTTGGCGGAGTTTGAGGCCTGTGCTTGAAGGAGGGGCCTCAACCTTGCTTGCTTCGCCGTCCCCATCCCAGGCGGCGGCTCGGTCTGCCTGGGGCAGCACGCATCGCAGCGTCCCCGATAGGTGCAAGAACTGCTCGCAGTGCGCGCGGGAAACCTGCAACGTCTTTTCAGAAGAGCTGCCAACAGCCGGGCCAGGGCCTGCAAGTGAACGAGGCGGCCGTCCGAGCCGCCCGATTGAAGGAAGCTGACATGGACGTGCACGAGTACCAGGCCAAGCAACTGCTCGCGAGCGCGGGCGTGACCGTGCCGCGCGGCGCCGTCGCGTTCAGCGCCGACCAGGCGGTGTACGCCGCGACCGAGCTGGGCGGCTCGCGCTGGGCGGTGAAGGCGCAGATCCACGCCGGCGCGCGCGGCAAGGCGGGCGGCGTCAAGCTGTGCTCCACCTACCACGGGGTGCGCGAGGCCGCCGCCGGGATGCTGGGCAAGCGCCTGGTGACAGAACAGACCGGGCCGGAGGGCAAGCCGGTGCAGCGCGTCTACGTCGAGGCGGCCGAGCCGTTCGAGCGCGAGTTCTACCTGGGCTTCGTGCTCGACCGGAAGGAGGAGCGCGTCCGCGTCATCGCCAGCCGGCACGGCGGCATGGAGATCGAGCAGATCGCCCACGACAGCCCCGACGAGCTGATCCAGGCTCTCGTGGAGCCTGCGGTCGGCCTGCTGGCGTTCCAGGCGCGCGAGATCGCCTTCGGCCTCGGCTTCACGATCAGGCAGGTGCAGAGTGCGGTCACCTGCATCATGGGCGCATACCGCGTGTTCCGCGACCTCGACGCGACCATGCTCGAGGTCAACCCGCTCGTGCTCACCCGCGACGACCGGGTAATCGCGCTCGACGCCAAGATGAGCTTCGACGACAATGCCATGTTCCGCCAGCGCGCCGTCGCCGGGATGCACGACCCGAGCCAGGAGGACCCGCGCGAGGCGCAGGCGATGGAGCACCAGCTCAACTACGTGGGCCTGGGCGGCGACATCGGCTGCGTGGTCAACGGCGCGGGCCTGGCGATGGCGACGATGGACGTCATCAAGTACGCGGGCGGCGAGCCGGCGAACTTCCTCGACGTCGGCGGCGGCGCCAGCCCGGAGCGGGTCGCGACCGCGTTCCGCCTGGTGCTGTCGGACCAGAAGGTGCGCGCGGTGCTGGTCAACATCTTCGCCGGCATCAACCGCTGCGACTGGGTCGCCGAGGGCGTCGTGCACGCAGTGCGCGAGACGCAGATCAAGGTGCCGCTGATCGTGCGTCTCGCCGGCACCAACGTCGAGGCGGGCCGGCGCATTTTGCAGGAGAGCGGCATCGCCGTGATCGCCGCCGACAGCCTGACCGAGGCCGCGCAGAAGGCGGTCGCCGCCGCGAAGTCGCACGTCACCTCCGCCGGGGCCTGATCCCATGAGCATCCTGATCAATGAGACCACCAGGATCCTCATCCAGGGGTTCACCGGCGACAAGGGCACCTTCCACGGCCGCGAGATGATCGAGTACGGCAGCAACGTCGTGGGCGGCGTCACGCCGGGCAAGGGCGGGCAGACCCATCTGGGCCGCCCCGTGTTCAACACGGTGCGCGAGGCGGTCGCGGCCACCGGCGCCGAGGCCTCGATCACCTTCGTCGCCCCGCCGTTCTGCGCGGACGCGATCATGGAGGGTGCGGACGCCGGGCTGAAGCTGATCTGCGCCATCACCGACGGCATCCCGGCGCAGGACATGATGCGGGTGAAGCGCTACCTGCGCCGCTACCCCAGGGAGCGCCGCACCCTGCTGGTCGGCCCGAACTGCGCCGGCATCATCAGCCCGGGCAAGGCGATGCTCGGCATCATGCCCGGCAACATCTACAAGCGCGGCAGCGTCGGCGTGGTGTCGCGCTCCGGCACGCTGGGCTACGAGGCCGGCGCGCAGCTCATGGAGCTGGGTATCGGCATCTCGACCAGCGTCGGCATCGGCGGCGACCCGATCAACGGCAGCTCGTTCCTCGACCACCTGGCCCTGTTCGAGCAGGACCCGGAGACGGAGGCGGTGATGATGATCGGCGAGATCGGCGGCCCGCAGGAGGCCGAGGCGGCGGAGTGGATCCGCGCCAACATGAGCAAGCCGGTGGTCGGCTACGTCGCAGGCCTGACCGCGCCGAAGGGCCGCCGCATGGGCCACGCCGGCGCGATCATCTCCGCGGCCGGCGACAGCGCGGCGGAAAAGGCGGAGATCATGAGGTCGTTCGGGCTGGCGGTCTCACCGAGCGCGGGCGAGCTGGGGTCCACCATGGCGGGCGTGCTGTCGCGGCGGGCGGGCTAGCTATAAAAGCAAGGCCAGGGCTCTGCCCCATTGCTTGAAGGCGGGGACCCGCTGGGGGCAGCGCCCCCAGACCCGCCTCCGTCAGAAGGTCGAGTGCCCGCCGCCTTTGTGAATGGTTTCCAAAGGGCGAGCCCTTTGGCGGGTCCGGGCAGAGCCCGGCCTTGCTGCCCTGCTCCCGTCCCGCCATCGGAGGACCACCATGAGCTTCACGCTGATCGACCCGCCGACGCCCCGCCTGCACCGCTCCGAGCTTGCGGTGCCCGGCTCGAACCCGGGCCTGTTCGAGAAATCCGCGAGGAGCGCCGCCGACATCGTCTTCCTCGACTGCGAGGACGCGGTGGCGCCCGACGACAAGGAACAGGCGCGGCGCAACATCATCCAGGGCCTCAACGAGGTCGACTGGGGCACCAAGACGATGATGGTGCGGATCAACGGGCTCGACACCCACTACATGTACCGCGACGTGGTCGACATCGTGGAGGCCTGCCCGCGCCTGGACATGATCCTGATCCCCAAGGTCGGCGTGGCGGCGGACGTCTATGCCGTCGACATGATGGTGACGCAGATCGAGGCCGCGATGCGCCGGGAGAAGCGGATCGGCTTCGAGGTGCTGATCGAGACCGCGCTCGGCATGGCCAACGTCGAGGCGATCGCGCAGTCCTCCAGGCGGCTCGAGGCGATGAGCTTCGGCGTGGCCGACTACGCCGCCAGCACACGCGCGCGCACCACGGTGATCGGCGGCGTGCACCCGGAGTACGGCGTGCTGTCGGACAGGGACGCAGACGGCCGACGCGAGTATTTCTGGATGGACCAGTGGCACTTCGCGCAGAGCCGGATGATGGTCGCCTGCCGTGCCTACGGCCTGCGCCCGATCGACGGGCCGTTCGGCGACTTCGGCGACCCCGACGGCTACCTGGCAGCCGCCCGCCGCGCCGCCGTGCTCGGCTACGAGGGCAAGTGGGCGATCCACCCGAGCCAGGTGCAGCCCGCCAACGAGGTGTTCTCGCCGTCGCAGGCCGAGGTCACCAGGGCGCACCGCATCCTCGACGCGATGGCGCAGGCGGCGCGCGAGGGGCGGGGCGCCGTGTCGCTCGACGGGCGGCTGATCGACATCGCCAGCATCCGCATGGCCGAGGCGCTGATCGCCAAGGCGAAGATTGCGGGGGTGGGCGTGGCCTGACGGTGCGGGCAAGGGCAGCAAAAAAGCGGGTCTGGGCTCTGCCCAGACCCGCCAAAGACTAGGGGCGGGGTCTTTAGTAGGGCAATATGGTGCTTGAAAAATCTGTCCACATTGGGTGGAATTGCTTAATAGATGGAGAGATCCAAGTGACCAGAACTCATGATTAAGAGTATTACTAAATGAACCTAAAATCTCATTGTGATCATTGTGGTTTATCTTTTCTCAGTAGTAAGCTTTTTGGCGGTTCCGGACCTATTCAGAATTTGACAATAGTAAACTGCTCTGTCCAGTGCCCTAGATGCGGTCAACGTGCTCGTGTTCTAGATGGAACATACAATTTTGTAAGAGAGTCTGCGAAAGCTTTCAAAAATGCAAACTCCGCACAACTTCATCTACTAAGAGAAGTTGCTAGATCAGCTGCTGAAGGAACAATAAACGCTCAGGAGGCAATAAGAAAAGCTGAAGAAGTGCATGGGGCATTTGGTAGCATAGTTGCTTTTGCACTTCAGTGGGGCATGCCAAGTCTTCTTATGGCATTTTTGACTCTTTATATATCATGGATGGTACTACAATCATCTAATAAGTCCTCAGATGAACAACTTGCAGCACTCAACCAGATTGAGGCAACTATGCAGCAGCTTTATCACGCAGAAACTATTTCAAAAGGAGCCATAGAAGGACCTCTGATAGAATTAAACCAAAGGCCACCATCGATCCACATGCCACCCCCTTCCAGAACACCTTCTGGTCCGAATCGAAAGCAGAGGAGGCGAGACGCTTCCATAGCGCGAAAGCCACAAGCCTAAGTACTATGATACTCCTCCTGAATTGCATCTACTTCCTGTTCATTCAGATAATATGAACGGCTAAGTTAGGTGGCCATAAGCAAGCAAGGCTGGGCTCCGCCCAGACCCGCCAGGGGCGAGCCGCCCCTGGACCGTAACTGCTCAACCCGGTGCGGTCGCAGCTTGGCCTTGTAGGGTTGCGAGTATGGCTTGGTAGGCGTCGATGCCGCGGCGTTTGGCGGTGCCGATGACAGAGCGGACAGCCGCGAACAGGTCTGCC
>JAABUS010000904.1_pt1 | contig 70520 bp, 67 predicted proteins | sample 5560161 | NCBI WGS metagenome assembly JAABUS01 (sample SAMN10711885, study PRJNA513376) | rock metagenome | isolation source: Antarctica rocks | place: Antarctica: Victoria Land, Trio Nunatak nord | collected 2016-01-04
TATGGCAGCAGTAATGGCCATGTATGCGCATATCTATGGCAGCAGTAGTGGCCATGTATGCGCATATCTATGGCAGCAGTAGTGGCCATGTATGCGCGTATCTATGGCAGCAGTAATGGCCATGTATACGCGTATATCTATAGTAGTAGTAATGGCCATGTAAATAAATAATCCTAAACGGCCCTAAACGGCCCTAAGCGGCCTTAAGAATATTAAGCCGGTATTAAAAATCCTAAATAATCTTAAGCGAGCTTAAGCGAGCTTAAGCGGGTTTAAACGGGCCTAAGAATTCTTACTTAACTCTAAATTATTTTAGCGCTCGCGAGCGGGCCTAAATACTCCGAGTAAACCAAGATTCTTAGAGTCGCTTGCACTTTTATAGATATACGAATACTAATTATAAAGGATAATTTATTTTATTTTATAACGAGATTATTTATTTTAAAAATAATAGCCTTTATAACTAAGATATTAAAATTTAATTATAAGATTTAATTATTTAGGTTTTGATATAATTTAGAGTCTTAAGAAAGAAAGAGAGTTTTAAAAATAAAATTTAATATTATATATTAATACTTATTATCCGTAATATAAAAGAAACTATATATCGAATATTTTTTAGAAGTATTAATTATTTATATATATTAACACCGGTAAAAGGGGGGTAAAGAATCGATAATTATTAAAATTATAAATAAAAGAGAAATTAATCCTACTTAAGTCGATTTATATTTTATTTATCTTTATCCGTTTTTATAATACTAGAAATTAAATAAAAAAGATTTAAAAGACTTAAAAAACCTAGTTATAAACCGCGTAATATATAAAACTAATTAATAGAGTTAAGGAGAGTAGAGATATAACTATATTTTAATATAAAAAATATAATCGTAATTTTATATAGTTTCTTTTTATAATTAAAGTCCTATTTAGCTCCGATTTCTCTTAATAATATCGAATATAAACTATTAAAATATTAAGAGTAAACTATTTTAATATAATTATACCCTCGTCGATTTTTTAAAAATCCGTAATAAAGACTCTCCGTATAAAATTTATAATATAATAATAATAGAATTATAACCGGTAAATTTAACTATTAAACGGAGAATACTCGGGGGGTATTAAATTATCCCTATAACGAGGATTATAAAAAATATATATATTATTCCGGTATATATAGGTAAGATTATAGGAAAAGATAATATATTTTATATTAATAATTATACCGATTAGGACTAATATAATTTAATCTATAACGAGGATTTTTTAATATAAGAGATATAAATAAATAATTAAACCTACTATAATTATAATAGGCGAAAATAAATTATATAATTAATATAATATTTAAACTTATAATATATTATTTAATTTATAGATTACGCGCGAATATTTAAAATAATAAATATTATAAAATAAACTACGGGGGTAAATTATAATATATTCGATTATAAATAATAAAAAATCGTTCTACTATAAGATATAGGTTAATTACTTTTATATTAATTAAAGTTAGGGCTCGGTTTTTTTCTTATTACCCGATTTTACCGCCGGAATAAATAAATAATAAAATAATACCTCGATATTAACGGATATATAAAAGATTATTAAATATAATATTTACGGTAACTAGGGACGGGTTAATTAAGAATAAGTTTAAAAGATTTTAATAATATAATATAATCGGCGAAGATTATAAAAGCGAAGTTAAGTATTAATAAAGTCGTATATTTATTAATCTTTACGCGATTATAAAAATAATTAAAAGTTATAAGTCTCCTAGGTTAAAGATTAAATATAATAAATATAAAGAATTATCTACGACTAATTTTCGCCGGTATTTATAACGAGTTTATTTATATATTCGGCGATATCTTTAAATAATAAAAGAACTAGTATTTACTTTTCCTCGCCTAAAAAAATAATTATAATAGAAAAAGGCGGGTAAAGATTAAATAATATTATATAAATACTTAAAAAGATTAAAAACTCTCGAGCGCCGAGTTATTAAAAGAATTAAATAATAGACCGAACTCTATTTATATAAATAAAAATATTAATCGGATTAATTTTATCCGTTATATAATATTATATATTAAAAACGATATAGATTAAAGTATAATTTATATAATTTAGGATATTTAAAAAAGTAGATATATATACGGGGTTAACGAGTATAAACGACTTTAATTTTAAAAAATTTATATCTTTAATTAAAATCGACCTAAATTATAATAATAAAAAAGATACGATTATTTACACCCGTTTTAATCTATTAAATATAGTTATCTTTAACGAACGGGAATAAAGAGTAGTATTAATAAAAATATATATTTAAGGTATTAAATATTTTTCTTTTAATATCCGAGAGTTATTAATCGAGTATTATATAATATATATAGTAATAAACCCCCCCTTTAAAGGACCGAGATTTCTAACCGAAATTTAAATAACCTAGGCGGCGAGGCTCTCGATATATAATTAAGAAAATATTAAATTTAAATAAGAAAAAGAGTATTAATTATAATAATAAATTTAATAATTAAAGATAACCGGCTTCTTTAATATAAACCTCGAGAATTAATATTTATAATATTAAATAAATATTAATTATATTCGATAAACTAGGATTAGACTCTTAAGGTCTAATTTTATTAAATTTAATTTCTTAAAAATAAATAATTTCCCTTCTTTCCCCCGACCGCGTGAATTTTATTTTTATTAATAATTATTATTTTTTAATACCCTTCTTCCGCTTTATTTAATCCGATTAAAATAATATATAAATTCGTAATTTATACCTTAATAATATACTATTTAATAGAGTAAATTTACGATTTATAATTAAAAGATATTTAATATTAATCTAGTTATTTTTTAAGATTATTATAAAGATAACACGTCCTATAAGAAGTTATAACGGAATAATCGTTACTCTAACTTAGAATTAAAATATAATTATAATAATTCGGATTCTAGTAATAAAGAGAATAAATAATTTAAAAATAACGAAAAATAGAGTTACTCTAAAGTTTTCCTAGATAATAAATATATAAAGATAAAAATAAATATCTCGGACTATATATAATCGAATTTAATTAATTTAATTATAGATTAGAGTTATTATAAATAAATTATCTCGTAAAAGATTAAATAAAGAGAGGCTTTAACGGTAAAATTAATTTATATTCTATAATTATTTAGTATTTATAAAGATTAATATAAATATAATCTTTACCTTTAAAGTAATACGAAATACTAGACGAAGGTAGAGTTTTATAAAATATATATTATTATTATTCCTAACTATAAGAAGTTTTTAAAAGCGATCGTTTTAACTAGATATATTTATAATTTAAATAAAAGTAAAGAGTTTTAGCCGGATAATAACCTTTAATAAAATTAATAATTAAATATAATATATATAAGAAGTTATAACTAAGAACTCGGGGTTTAAAATCGGAATTAAATTTAATAAAATCGATAATCGGCCTACTTTAACCGAAGTATAGAAAATTAAATTTATTTAGGTAGATATTTCATATTAAAATTAACCTAATATATAATTATTCGATTTTTTTAAATAATAACGCGCCTACGCCTTAATAATTATACGAATTATAATAATTATTATATATATATAGAATGGTTTATAATAAAATATAATCTCCCTCGCCGTTAGACTATTATACCGTTAAACTTTTATATATCTCGATATAAAATATACTTTAATCTAATAGTATAATTAACGAAGGTATAAATCGATAATAGAAAAAATAAATAAATAAACCCTATTTTAATAAAAGTACTCGTTTATATAGTATTTAAACTATCGAAGAACGATTTTATTAACGAAGAGAATATAAGAAAATTCTTTAAACCCCTCTCTAATCTCTTAATTATATTTACCGTTATAATAATAATATATACTATCTCGGAGTACCTTATTAGAGAGTATAAAGTTAAGAAGTTTAAAAGGGAGAAAATTTAAAATAAATACTCATATTCTTTTTTATTACCGATAAATATATTATAATTAATTAACGAGAGTCCGTATTAAATTAATAAAGAAAAATATAAAGAGTATAAATAAATCTCGACGATAAAAGGTATAAAATTTATATTAATAGAATATTATTAAAGGGAGTAAAGGACGCTATTAAAAATATAAAAAAATTCGATTTTAATAATAATACGATTATAATAAACCTCGGTAGTCGTTAAATATATTATCTACCCTTCGTTAATAGTTTAGATAACGACGAATAAATTAACTTTTCGGATAATAAACTCTAAAATAATCTTTTTATATTAATTAATAATATAAAAAATATATAAGTTAATACGTATAAAACGATAACCCTAAAATAAATTAATTAAACATTTATAATTTATCTCTTTATAATTTATATATTTTAATATTTTCAATCTTTATTACTACCCGAACGCCGGTATTAAATTCTTAATATATAAATTTAATAAAGTATAACTATTTTAGACCTAATTAATTTATTATTTATAATAGAATATCGCCCCCGACTCGCTTTTATTTTTACTACGGAATTTTAAATAAACCTCCGTTAGAATAAAAGAACTCGATAATAATATAAAGATTAAAGTATAGAGCGGCTCGCGTAAAACTTTTATCTCTAAAGAGAAATATACTCTTAATATTATATAAAAAGAAAAATAATTAAAAGATTAAATTACCTTTAAATTATAAAAGTTTAAAGAATTCTAGGCCGTTTTTATATTAGAAGAACCTAATCGGGTTTAATATAAAAGAAATAATATTAATTTAATTATATCGAGCGATAATAAAAATATATATAAAACTTATATTAAATAATTAGGGAAAAGATTATAAATAATAATAAAACCTAAAAAGAGTAAAATTAAAAAAGAATAAAAATAACGATATAATTTATATAAAGTTTAATAAATAATAGTATATTAATTAAATAATATAATAAGGAAATTAGAAAAAAGTAAATAATAACTATATATTAAATAGGATTAATAATTATTTATAAAACTCTAATAAATATATATTTAGCATTAAGCGCGTAAATTTATATAGTATTAATAATAGTAACGGTAGCGGTAAGGGCGGCGATTTAAATTACGATAAAGAAATTACTAAAAATTAATAAAGTAATAAAAACGAAAAAACTATTAAAATCGATAAAGTTATAAATAGCGATATAAATAAATAGGACGATAATATAAATTTATATATTTAATAAACGTATTATTTTAATAATAATATATACGTTTATTAAATACGATTTATTAATAATAATTTATATATTTAATAAATATAATACTCCGACTACGATATAATCGCCCGATACGATTCGCGCGTATTCGTATTTAATATAACCGTATAAGATAGTAAATAGTAATTATTAATAGGAAAAGGCTACTTTTAGTAACTCTTAACGAAAGTAGGTATTAAATCGATCTCTAGGGCTAATATATGAGCTAAATAGACCTAAGCGCCTTTTCCGCCTTTTTCGGTAGAATGCGGGCTCACCGCTTTACCGATAAAGGCGCGAATAAACTCTAGAATAATAACGACTATAGTAATAATAAAGGGGCGACGACGAGGTAAAGCTTTACTAAACTACGCTATTTATATAACTTTAAGTTTAATTATTTAGGATAAATTTATAGTATATTTACGCCTATATTCTATCTATTTAATATTGGTGGTTGCCCTACCTAAATAAGGTGTGCGGGCCATCCGTTTAGCGCGTAAAATCAATGGTTTCAAAATCTGCTGTATCTTGGCATCCGATCCGAGAGCCAGCACGAAGGCGCGATCGGGGACGGACGGGTAAACAAAGTTGTGGAATGGGGCAGCGATTGGCTTCGGTAGGGCAGGACAACAATTGTGCAGAGCAGACGTCCAAAGTAGAATAGGCGTGGAGAATTTGGTTGGATTGGGTGTGGAGGTGCGATGTTAAGAATGTTTTCCGGATAGGGGAAAATGTCCAGGGCTTTGGTGGATGATGGAGTTGGGGCATGAGCTGGTTGCTTAGCGGGCATATCAATGACGTATGATAGGCGGAGGTGCGGTGGGCTTGGGCACTGTTCTTCTGGGCGGATTGGGGAGGTATATGGTTGAGGCGACTTTTCTTTTCTTTTCTTTTTTCCCCTGCTCTTCTGTTAACTTGGTCTTGCGTTGCTTATTCAAAGAAACGAACGTTGGCTGTGAGAAGAGTTAGGTGGATCTCTCAGGCGACTGCATCCAATCGCATTCATCAGTAGGCTCGACTCAGCTCAGCTGCTCCGCTATCGGCTTCACCTCGCATTATCGCTCACTCTCATTCAGCCTGTACCCTTCATCCCCTTCGTTTGCTCGAGACCCAAGGGTGTCCGATGCCGTCCGCGCCGTGGCCAGCCAACAGACGACGATCAGCCAGAGCTCCCCTGGTTCTCTAACGCGACTCTGGCGTTCTTAACCCAAGCTAAGTAGCCAAGATACTCTTCCCCCCATCCTCCGTCAGCCTCCTCCTGACTCTGACCTTCAGCCACTCCATGCCTAATCTCCTTGGCGCCTCGCCCTCCACCGGCTCTAGCATGGCCGACGGACTAAACATCAATGCCTCCCCCGGCTCTAGCTCCACAATCTCCATGAATATGCTCCGAACATCGCGCTTCGTCTCCGCTCCCAGTTCGTCGAGCGCGCTGACGCCGGCGAGGTGCTCGCGGAGGGTGCGAAACCACTCCGGGGATGTGAAGCGGTGCACGATCGTTACAGTGCACAGGTCCAGGAGGCGTGGTGAGATGGTGGGCTCTTGGGTTGAGATGACGACGCGGGTTGCGAGGTGGCGCTGTTGGCGGATGAGCTGGAGCAGCTTATCGGTGAAGGCAGTCGCTGCGGCTGTGGGCGTCATGAACTAGATGATGTGGTCAGTCGGACCTGATTGCTCGGTGGATAAATGGTATTGGGAAGCGGGTTTCTACCTTGTGCGCTTCGTCGAGCGCGACAATGCGACTTGCGGTATTGCGGCTCTCGAGGAAAAGATCGAGGCAAATCCTGAACAGCGCGCAGGCAGAGCTCTCGTCAACGAAAGGGCAGCTTAGGTCAACGATGGTAAGGGTGCCTGGCTTGAAGTCCCAAGCCCGGTCTGCAGATTGTTTTTCTATGGATCTTTCTCGGGCCTTTTGGACGAACCATTTACTTCTCGCTAGTCTCCCAGCCTTGGTATCAGGGAAAGTGGGTGCTTGATGCCCTTCCTCAGACTTGGAAGGTCGGTCCATGAAGCTTTCTAGCAGCTCGAGGCGGAGCTTTAGCGGCGCGATTTGCTGACCCGTGAACGCTTCTGCATCGACCCTTTTTCGGAAAGTATCATAATCCAAGCCTGGAGCACCCTGACTCTCCACTGCCATTTCTCGTAAAATGCGGAAGATGACCTGCCGACTATCAGAATGAGCTTCACAAGGATGGGTTTGACTTAATCCAGACTTCAATGTATAGTGGTATGGGGCCGTCCTTGTCGCTCACGGCCATCATACTCATCATCCGCGTTACGTCTAGATGCTTGTATTGGAATTTCATAGGAACAACTTCGGGCTTTCGGCTACTAGGCGATGAGAGGGGGAGATTTTCATACGTTTGCTTCATCCGCCAAAAATTTGTTGGGGAGACTAGGACTTTGACAGGTACACCAGAAGAACAAAGGTATGCTGCTTCACAAAGCTGCCTGCTCCCATAGGACGTGAAAGTGTCATAGTGGAAGACGATGGCGGCGAGGGGACTTGGCAATTGCCCTAGTCCTGAGGGTATCAGACAGTTTTCCAGGATACAGGAAAGCGTGTAGCTCTTGCCAGATCCTTGGGAGCCGCAGATAAAGGTAGACCAAGGCGCATTCACGTTGAGGAAGATTCGAGGATCGTAGTTACAAACGCGAGGAAGTTTTGGTGTTGTCGATTCTGGAAGATGCTGGCTCTTCCTCGTTGCTACGGCTTTGCATAGGAGCCCGTATTGGTTGAATGTCCCCAGTTTCGATCCGTCCAACACCTTTCCTGAGAAAAGCGGGGTGGTCCTTGCGGCTTCTACGGAATTTTGAGCCTGAATCGGATAAGAATGCGAGTTGATAGTCAAAGGCAGCCGGTCTGTCATTGATTGTAAAGCTTGAATATGCTTTGGCTAAGGAGTGTTCACAGGCCCATAATTCATCTGGGACAGTGACGGGCGCTTGGGGAGCCTGGGTAGTAGAACTTGCCACCGCATCGGGCGTTGAGCTTAGCTCTAGCTGACACGACAACAAAGATCGATAAGAGTCGTCGACCAGCTTCACCTCCTTGGGCCGATCCTCTAATGCCTGCTTGGATGCTGCTTGTCTGGAAAAATCTGCGCGAACAATGTGAAAGGCTTTCTCAGCTTTTGCTTGGTTTGCGGCTAGCTGTTTGGGCGCCACTGATAGCCCTGTCTTCTTGACAATCTAGATGGAGCTCAATGAAAAATCCACGTCTGGGAAGCAATATAACGTACAAGAGTAACACCTTCTAACTGATAACGTTTCGGTAGGTGTTGAGCAAGGTACTCCTTCCCAACGTGGTCCGAAGGTGGTTCAGTGACTATGCCGAAATGCCACTGTAGCGCCGCACTAGTGGCAGACTCGGTGACAAGATTCTTCTTCTTCGCCATGGCCTGGGCTTTTATCTCTAGAACCCTAGCTTTTTAGGGTTGAGTGATCGGTCGTCTTTGTCTTCCCTTTGCTATCGAATAGGCATCGGGAATTCCAATAGCAATAAAAATGACGCTGTGCGGAGAGTAGTGTTCTTCCCTGAATGACGCTTTCCGGCGAGGCGCCTTTGTGATACCTACTTTATGGTCTGAAAATCAAATATGGGCGAACGCTAAATTACAGTACCTGAGAAAGGCGGGGAAACCTCTAGTGTTAAGAAACGGCCGAATCAAGGGAATGGGAAAGGTTGACAGCCAACGAAGCAAGGGCTAGGCCTGGAATGGGAAAGGCCAAGGAAGGCTTACTGTGTAAGTAATAGCGTGCAAGGAAAAGTGATCTGTTGATCTGCTTGCTCTGTTACAGAGCACACAGAGCACACAGATCAGAATGTCTATATAACCCCCCTTGTTTCCCTTGGAACGATAGATTGTAGTCAACTTGGTCAAGCTTGTGAATACAAGAGATTCGCTCAACACTATTACGTTCTTGGGGCTGGAAGTGACCCAGATATACATCCCTAGTACGGTGATCAACGTCAGGGAATCCAAACATCTCTAGTCGTATGCTCCGAATACCCTTCCCTGCAACGTTTTGTCCGCCTCTCTATGCGAATTTAGCTCATCATGTGTGTCAAGACCTACCACTCCCATCTCTGGCGTCGACTCCAGGGTTTTGAACGTCTCGGTGAGGACAAATACAATGTATACATCACGATTTCTTGAAGATACCGAAGCACTCGCGAGGGTACTCCAGGTCGCCGATACATTGCTTGCTACTATCCAGCGCTCCCCGTGCTGACATCTCATCATGAGATCGAAGAGCAAGCACATGCGCTACGAAACTCCTCCTGCGGGAGGCCGTAAGGGTATGTTGCTGTTGGTCCGTGTAGTAGCAAATCCTGGCTTTTTCCACGATATCCATATATTCTCATTATTACCGCTCCGGACCGCCCAAATCGCGTTCTTCTCGCCAGGACCGTAAGACTAGAGCCACTTGATGCCACCATAGTGCTTCTTGAAGTGACTTGTGATATACTTATTGACATGTTCACTTTTCGTTGGTGCCTGATGCTGACATGGCTTGGATTTCATGGCTTAAAGCAGCGGTTGCGTTAGGCTTATCCGTTATTCAGTATAAGATTGAAAGCAGCAATGTGTTGGAAATCTAGTAATGCATTCGTCTATGAGAATCTACTAATCTCATGTGCATGATATTTGTTTTCTCGCTCCATCACACAACATCCCCGTCTCAGCAACTCGTGGATGGTGGAGGGTAGGTAATCAGTTCGAGAACTTGTCGGGTACATTCTTGCTGTTCAGGAGTTAGCATTTCACTTGGCTCGAGATGCAGAAGCCTGCTTACCCAGTCATTTTCTCAAACGTGCCGCCTGTCATTCGGTATCATGTTAGCGAACACTGGTTCCAGCGTGGTCTGGGCAAGTCATAGAATACATATCGGTAGTATGGGAAGCTGTCTCGAGACTTCTCTCGAGTCTCTTGGCGGTGCAGCTACCGGGGCAGATAGGAACATTCACGTACGAGCTTGATCAGTGACCCTGTACACCGACTCCAGGTCAGCTTTGCCAATTTTAAGGACAGCAATGGATGAAGAAAGTATTCGGGGGTGATGCACCGGGGGACATACTTCTCATTCATACCACGCTGCTTGTTGGGGTCGACTTTGCCTTGGCCGAACTTCTTCTCTGCGGCGTCGAGGCCTGTGATGGGGTATTAGCTGGGTTTCTTGGTGCTTGGGGTATAGAGCCGGGCTGGGGAAGTATGAGGTGGAGAACTGAGGAGGACAGTGGAAGGTATGGGGGACAAGACGAACCCTTGTCGAGGTAATCCTCCTTGCCACCGGCGGTGTTGCCTTGTTGTGCATTAGGGTCCATATTTGGCTAGTGCGGTTTTCGAAAAAGGTGGTACGTTATGATTACTGGGCTTGGTATGTTCTCAGAGTGGTTATGAGATGTAGGATGAAGAAAGTGATAGAAGTTGGATTACTTATAGAAGACCTTGGAGGGGTATAGCTTGGCATGCCCCGCTAGGACGTCAGCCAAGAGATCGATCTTGGCAGGCGCGATTTCCTTAATTTCACCATCACTTCTCCAAGTTCACCACATCTTCAAGTGTTGCCCTGTTGATGTGATACCCATGTGCCCAAACTGTGTCTTCCAAGCATGAGGAGTTGGGTAAACAAACTTTTTATAGATCTTATTGCAAAGTCTCCTTACGCTATCACTGTTGACTTGATCACCATTCAAGTCATCATCCCACGTCTCCTTTGTCTTTTGTCTGTCACTGTCGAGCGGCAACTAGCCCTTCGTAGTCATGAACAAGCAACTCAAGATGCAGAAGCTGCAAGATGCGGATGGTAAGCAAACGCGCTTGGTGTCACATCCGGCCGAAGCTCAAAGCATGATTGTGGGATACGTAGGTTTGTTGGTCTTCCAAGTCCTTGAACAAGGTCGTTCAACCTAATCTTTACCGGAGCATTGTCTTCAGGGTACCGCTACGGTGGAAACCATCAAATGGGCAGAGTCCCCTCGAAAAATTCGTTGGCTCTTCTAAGGAAGGTCTGCATTTCACGACTGCAATGATGGTGTGCACGCAGCATGATACTAAGCCATCATTTTGGCGGCGCGGCGCCTTTGAGAACCTCGGACGATGATCATGAGTGCCTAGTGTATGGACACGACAAATCACAATCATCGGCACTCAATCCCGCATTGCGAATTTTCTGATGGAGCTTACTACTTGAAGAATTGCCTTTTTTCGTCTAGTAAGTCATCTTTGCTGAAAAGGGTGGTTCTATGCTCTCCGAGAATTTTCAAATCTAGGCAAGCTCTTAGTGGTGTCTCTCCATGCTCCGACGTCATGGAAGGGTATCTCACCCCAACCATCAATGCCATTGCCATAGATCTTTCCAAATTAATATCAGAGAACATACCCATTCACCCACTGCGAGGGAATTTCCTCTGTGAAGTCATCCCGGTCGACGATTGATTTTTGCTCAACTCTTTGAACTGTTGGTATAATTCTTAGTACAATGAAAAGCACTAGTTACTCTTCAAGATATAGCTAGGATCACGTCTGTCCGCTTAAAGATGTGAATCTGCAATGCTAATTCAGCTATCAAGGTACTAAGCTTCACGACCTCCGACTTGATGGGCGTTACAAATCCTACACATACCCATATCCCTGCACCGACGGTCGTACAACACTTCACGTAAGCAACCTGGACGGAGACTGCTATCCAAGCGGTTTGTCCGCAAGAGATTAGAGACGCTGCGCTCTTTGCATGTTGGTATCGAATCATCGATGGCGAGACAATCTGCTCACACTGACAGCATTGAAGAATCTGTTAATGTTTCCGCTACTCAGACCAACGAGTTGCTCAACGAAATAAAGGATGAATTAGGACAGGACTTGGTATCCCCAACGACTTCGCCTCTCGAAGAGCTGCGGATGGACGGACTAAAGTTAGACCTCAGTGCGGTCAGCAGCCTCATAACAGGACACGATTTTTCCAACCTGTTTACTCTAGCGTTCGAGACCTTCTTCGGCCTGAGCAATGCGCTCGCCCGGCTTGTTGCATCAGGGATTCTGGTATCCAAATTCCCAACGATGACTAGATTGAAGTCGTTCTTCCTAATGCAGGAAATGACGGATAGCGCTCTTGTGACGCTGCTCGAGACCTTTCTTGTCTCCTTCAGGGGGCTGGAGAATCTACATGTTCTCTTCGAGGGATCCTTTCATCACCCTATTATAGGCCCAGTCTTGGACGCGCACAGAGCAACGCTAAAGACGTTGATCTGGGATCACTGGACAGCGTACAGGTCGCTCCCTTCTACTGACGTGAATCTGCAAGCTAAGTTTTTCGAATGCATGAAGAAGATCTTTTAGCAATATCCAGAGCTCACCGGGCTTGGTCTTACATTTGACTGGACTACGTTCAAATCTGATGGTCCTTATCACAAACCAGGAGAGCACGTTATATCTCATGTATTCGTCTTCTATGCTCATGTTTTACAGGTCGCGCTCTGACTCTCTAGAATCAGAACACTCAAGACTTTCAACATCCGCAACATGGCAACACTTTAAACGCTCACCTCCTGGCTTCCCGCTGAGCAGATGCAGAAGGGCTTTGCCATGACCTTCATAGAGGCCTTGGGCCCGAACCCTCCACAAACGCTCAAGACCCTCGCGTTACGAGCCCGAACGTGAAACCCTTTCCAAAGTCTTTCTTCCTGTTCAATACCATTTTCAGAGCCTCGAGACATGTGTCTGGACCAAGATTTGGGGTTCTTGCCCGGAGACTAACCCCCAACTCTTGTCTCACTCCTCATTTCCAGCCTCAAGAAAGTAAATGTCAATTCCGCCATGTGCCAGCCACGAAGATGTCAAGGTTAGACCCAACCCACATGTCTCCAACGAGAATCGAAACTTCTTGAGACTGCGTTTGTATGCCGTGGCCTACTTTCACCGAGATACATGATGATATCTCAGCATGCCTGACCCAAGTGGCGAAGATGCGGGGATCTGACCGTCTTTCAAGATGCATTGGCTCAGTTACATCCTATCCGTAGATTGACACTGGTCGGTCATTGCGTCCTGTCACATTCCTTGTTCAGCTAAGGGTACGCTACTTTTAAATCATGCACGACATGCCGAATTTATCAATAGAAGGAATATCTGAATGGTGCTCAAATCGATTCGTCTGATCTCAAGTGTAAACAACGGTCTAAGCGGTATCACACAGCTAATTAGTATATCAGCAGTGAAATGTCTCTCGAGGCCGGGTAAGGATGGGAAGAAATGTGTGGCATTGTTCAAGGACGCAGGATCAACCTCATCGAGTGTCCGTAGTGAAAAGCTTTGGTGAAGCGAGATTAGGCCAACGGTGTAGAAATAGGCGGCAGAATGCCCATTCCCCCCTCCTACGCAATCCCATACCATAAAATATTTGTTCCACTGAGAAACAGAACCAAGTTCGAGAATCATAATTACTTTTATTAAAATTTTATTCGTAGATCTTGTTGCTCGGCGCCTTTTTACTGTCGGCGCTGTTATCCAAATCCTCCCCAATGAATGCCATCACAGTATTCAGCGTAATAGCCAAGACAAGAAATTCGTGATACAGATCCACCACCCCCCCAAGCACGCTAAGCCCCCGCATTGAACGGCTTGAAGAAAACAACTCCAGCACTCTGTCCCGCAACCGCCACATCCACACTCGTCCCATACGCCTGCTTCGCGCTCAAACTCTTCTTCGTAATCGCACTGTAAATCGCATACGGCCCCGTCTTCCCCACCAACGCCAACGTAGCCGTCGTACTCGTATCCATAGCCGGACTCACCGTCCCCGTCTGCGGCATCGGGATCGCATACGTGGCTGTGAGACTTGTGGGCGCGGTGCCGGTGTAGAGATAGGCGACGGTGGTGTTGACGCTGAAGGCGGTTACGGTGTTCATGGCCGTGGTGGTGGAGAATTGCATTGGGGCTGGGGAGACGTGGGAGAGGCCGGCGTTCACGAACATGGTATCTTGGAAGGCGAAGGTTTGGCCGGAGACGCTGAGGCCGGAGACGCCGACGGTGGCGGGGAAGGAGAGCGTGAAGGTGTAGGAGTGGGTGGGGCCCCAGATTGCGGTGCCGGTGTCTGCGGAGGAGATTTTGGCGGTGGCTGTGGTCGTGGTGGTCTTGCCGGCACGGTCGATGAGGGTTATGGTGAGGGTGGAGGGAGCGGGTCCGGCGCCGGCTACTTGTACGTAGCGGAAGGCGCCGGAGAGGACCATGTTTCCTTTCCAGTCGACGGCGAGGTAGACGTTGTAGGGTTTTAGGTTTGTGGTTGCGGTTGGGTCGACGGGGGTGGTGAGCTTTGTGCCTGGGACTGTCTCGATCATGCGCTGGAAGAGGGAGGAGCATTGGCTTGCGAAGTAGGCGGCGCCGCCTTGGGAGATTCGGTTCATGGTTGCGTTGCGGTCGGCGGTGTAGAGGCGGAGGTCGGATTGGACGGTCTTGTTGGCAGTGGTGACGAGGGGTCCGCCTTTATCGCCTGTCCAGTGCACGTAGTCGTCTACGACTGTGATGTCGAAGACGCCCACTGTCTCATCGAATGGCACACGGCCGTCGGCGTTGGTGGAGGATTCAGCGGATGTGCCGACGGCTTGGGGGAAGGTGCTGCCATGAACACCGCCCATGGTGTGGCCGCAGGCCGTAAGGGCGATGGTGTCGTCTTCGTTGAAACCGGCGTTGGAGAAGTCGACCAGTGTGGTTTGGAGATCTGTTTCTGGCTTAGGGACACCTGATGGGCCAGCGACTGTGGCATCGATTCGGTTTCCTCGCATGGGGATGTGCGGGCCCCCACAATTTCCAACTGCTGTCACTACGCCCAGGGCGATCAGATCGGACATTGAGACCCTGTTATTGATGAAGTAGCTGAAGAAGGTGAGGGCGTCGTTGAAGGCTACACCAACGTTTTCGTCTCGCGTCGTCTCGAACCCAATTGACGCGTCGAGACCTCCGCTCTCTGTGTAGATATTTGCGGTGACAAAGTCGTGGAAGGCTGTTCGGACCCATTCTGCTGCTGTCTGTCGTCCGAGGTTGTTGTTAGGCCCGGTGCCTTGGGGGTTGACGTAGTTGGTGCATGGGGTTACGGCTGAGAAGAAGCCTGCATTGGCTGCATCGAGGTATAGATGTTCAATTTCTCTGATGGTGGCGGCTGTTGGGTCGGTCGTGTATTGAGCCGTAGCTGTTTGCAGGCCTAGAAGGCACATAGAAGTGTATAGGTAGGAGGTAAGCATGATGTCTGACGGGGCCCCAATGAGCGTGTAACGTGGTAGTGTTCGAGCTGTGCATTAATTACAAGATTGAACGATTGACAAATGGCCGTGAAAAGAAGTCGTGAAGAATACTGGGGTTAAAGAAAGACGGACACTGGGATTAGTAGTATTAAAGAGGCTTGCAGTAGGAAAGTAAAAGACGGCATTAGGAGAAAGGGATGTTATGTATGGGGGTTAAATATAATTAGCTTCGCAAATGAAGATCGAGACCAGTCAGACCACAGCCACAACCGCGCGAAACCAATAACCATGAACCCTTACTAACCATCTTGGATAAATACCTCGCTGTTAACTGTTTTCTATGGTACGTAGCCCGGTTAGATGGCGGTGGACCAGCTGAGGTGTGCATTGCCTATACATGAACTTCCGAAACCCTGCACGAATGATTGCAGCTCTTTGCCGAGCCAGCAGCTCTAGGGCTGCTTCTAGGCCTCAAGTCTCGTATCTGAAAGCCCATCTGTTGGATAATTGGAGCCTCGTGTTTTCACCAACTGAATGCGCACTTAGAGTGGGATGACTTGCATGAGGACGGCCTGTCGCGGGATGACTTTGTTATGCCATCCAGTCGGTGTGAAGAGCTCAAAGGCAGACTCGGCAGGCCATCCCGGGACGTCTCTTTGTTCCCTTGTTCCATCGCGACTTGCTGTCTCAAAAGTATGACGTTGCGGAGTTGCTGTCATCTCTTCTCAGACCTTGTGAATAGGAGTCTTTGCACCAATCAAAGAGCTCAAGGGGTAGGGAGGTGACTCTTTTGGGAAGTGATTTGGGGTAATTGGTGGAGATTGCACCGAACTAGAAATAGATTTACAGCCGTTGGAACCGTGGAACCGAGGGGAAGCACGAGACTGGCAGGCGCCAGCCCATGTGTGGTAAGGCTCGGCACTTCGGCGCCTGACTTCTTGGCACCTTCCCCAAAAGGTCAGCTCATGCTGCTGTCCGGCCTGCATGTCTTGAACTCCTTCAACAACAGCGATTGCATTACTAGAAAGGCGGTGAAGTCCGTTCCATAGACTGCTATTCTAATTATTTGCTCAAGCAAACACTGCGATCGGAATCTTTCTTTTACACATCACGCATGATGGTATCGGAATCGGCACCTTAGCAGGACTCACGAGACTCTCGACAGGCGCGCATACAGGAAATTCTCGGCCTCCATCCTTTCCCCATAACGAATCATCGAATTGGGATTCGTGACCTCATGGTGCAGACCACATCACCAAATTCAGCCAGACCCACAATTTCATAGAAACAAAGAAACCCAATATGGCTATCAGAGCCGTTTCATGCAAAGCACTCTTTTACGGGATCATATGCAATTTCGTGTTTCGCATACGATCCCTTGTTTTCAATATGCTTCTACCCATAGCACCACATACCGCTTTGGCGTCAGTGCAGCATTACGTGTCCTACCAGATCGAGCAAATCGCTGTGCATAGGGTTTGAGACCGTAAGCATTCGAAGGATAATTAAACCCGAAGGAAATCGAGGCTCATTGCTCGAGAGAATGTTTATTGCCTATTTGCCCACGATTTGAGATGCATACCACAATTACGCCTTGGCATAGACTGCTGCAAGATATTTCATCTTAATTGTTTGGAATTGGTAGAGCTACAAATCTTGGGTTATTTGTTGACCTTTGTTTGGTGCAGATGCAGCTGACCATCTCTCGAGGTTTTCCGCCTACCGTGACACTGGCTGCGTACCAGTGAAGTGCGTTGTGGATATCAGTACCCTCTTCGTACGCTTCTAAAATGGCCCTTTCCCAATCCACCGTTCCTGCTACTGTAGGCTCCTATCCTAGCCAATACAAGCACAATATTCCAACATTCTTGCAAACGCCAAGTGTGTCATTCGGACTACCTTTAGCAACCTGCTTCACCACAGACGACATCTTCCCAGACTCATCAGTGTGGTAATCCACATGGTAGGCTCTGAGCTGAAGGAAGTCGCGATCAGCATTGAATGAGAAGTGATTTGCTCCGATTGCGAGGTCTGCGTAGGTTGCGGCACCGAGAGCGATGGTCCTGAACTTGTGAGGACGTCGAGTATTTGGCACCATGTTGGAGGCTATAATGTCCATGACCATAGTCGCCAGACGAGTGTACATTTGGTCGGTTGGGAGCCAGGCTGTGGGTGATTCCGCTTCGGGCATATTGCGAATGTTTAGCGTCTGGAGATTTTGTAGTTTTTTGAAAATCAATGCCACCTGATTGGTTGTTAGCTTGATACTGCCACTCGGAATCTTTCTGAGGGATATATGGTTACACGAGGGCGCAATTCTGTCGACTTAATTAAGTCGTCCCAATGCAGGCAAAGGCCGAGAGCATTCAACATCGGACAGTGATCCGCTATCGCCGTTAGGGTCTTAGTTCGTCGAGTGAGTGAGGTGCTCTCTCTGGACGTTAATCTTCGCCGCATTCTCTCCTCCCATACAAAGGTCGACAGGGTCTTTCCGTGGGCTTTTAGGATTGGGCTCAGCTCCTGCAGACCTTTTACGCCCTCCAAGGAGACTGCCAGAAATTTCAATCCGTTGAATGACTCTAGAAAGTGACTCAGCTGATTTTGAAATTGCTTTGTAGCATGCTCGTGTCGGATGCGAAGACATGCGAGCTTGCTGACTCCCCAAGTTGCCATTTTGCCTTCATAATCCGCCGCAAGAAGAGCAAAGGCCTCGCCAAGACCAGAGCATGATTCTAGCACTAATTTCACTAGGTAGTTGAATTGATGGGCAGCCAGCCCACGGCTGAGATTGTTGTTTCAATATTGAAGCCGCATAATCCTAAGGAGCTCAATGTCGACATTTCCAGGCCTTTTGGATCCGCACTAAGCGCAATTGGCGTCACCATACCCTCAACCCAGTCTAGTATGCTATATTGGCGAGGGAGATGGCCTACAGCATAATCTTCTGCAACTCTAGTGACGTTGCCAAGGAAAAGGGTTCGCAGATTCTTGAAATTCCGCGCCATCAGACGACAGGACCAATCATGACTTGCAGTGTGATGAAGTCCAAGCATACGTAGCTCTTTCAGACCTGGCGTTTCAACCTCGGGAATGCTACCGCTTTGAGAGGGCTGGACAAGACTAAGGCCCGAGAGCGAGTTGCTCTGTGTCCTCAACAAGAGCGCGACAGCTTCTGCGTCAAGTACGGACGTATGCTGCCACCTATTCTGAGGTTAGTGACCGCGTCTAATTCGTGTCTAGTGATGTTCGGTGGTTATACCAAAAGCCTTAAAGTTGATTCTGTGGGAGCTTCATGAGTAGCAATCGCACCAAAGCATTCAGGAAATTGGACGCCTGGATCGTCGGAAGACAGAAATTGAGTTCTGTTTCTAATTCAATCTCGCCCTGGGTTGCGATTGCTTGATCTAGCTCTTGGTTGGGTCTTAAGGGATCTTGCTGTGTCGAGATTCTGATCGAGGTTGTAAATTTGAGTCCATCGCCAGACGAGACAACGAGGTTTTCCAGGGATCCTAAGCGCGACCATCGCATCGGAACGAATACAAAGAGATCGCTGTACAATTTGGCAAGCGTGATAGCGTGTAGTTGTTTGGAGACCCGACTGCATTTGGCAAGATCACGACGATGGAGGATACCCCGGTTGAACCAGACTGTCAGCAAGTGTTTGGTAGCAAAGCCTTTGCAGAAGAGCTGAAGTAGACCTACACAGCTGGTTATCAAACTTTGCACCTCAGCCGGAAGGCTCTGCAAGCGTGAGAGCGGCGCTCCGTCTGTTGTAAGCGTTGCCTCATTGGCCATGACTGACTCACTCTTTTTGTGACAGCAACCCCGCAGGAAAAACACTCAGCTAGGAAGTAAACAAAGAAAGATTGAGGAACAGACTTGAGGAAAGCTCAAATCATGGATTAGGGTGATTAAGGAGACATGTGTTACGAACTTGGGTGGTGACTATGGGAGTAGTTGCAGAATGTCAAGTAGGAAGAAGCGCAGAACATTGCCTTTTGCAAAGGTAGCGCAGATCTGAGTGAAGACGGTATCACTTCACTTTATCTTTACAATTTCAGGTGTTGACAACGCCTTGTTGAGTGCAAAGGTGGGAGTTGCGGCTCTGCTTAAGACGCGTTTTGCCACCGCCAAGCCAAGCTCTTGGCGTTGCCATCCCAAAGAACCCCAGTGCTCCGTCCACGACTGCTTCAACGACCATTGATCGTTAGTAAGGCATCACTCAAACAGAGACTGCATATGCAGCCTGAGCTAGGAATATGAAAAAATAAACCTCAGCTTAAATTCCGCAAATTCATCGGCACATTCTCTTGCACCCGTCCTGTTAGCACTTAGCATGAGCTGAGATAGCATTCCTCAACGTGTCAGGTCGAGATCGACCTCGCTATACGCCGCAGAGACATTGGTTGTACTGGCTTTGCTGGTGAGGCTCATATCGGTGATATCACGAGAAAATAACTGCAATCCTGCCTTGGAGCAATCAGCAGCATAAACCGTTCATACCTCAAAGAGTCGTTGGTCGACTCCTACGCGCCCACTAGTTCATGACTCGACCTGACCAACCCATGCCTACGCAGCGCCAAAAAAAGTGGCCGAAAGAGTTTCGAATCTTCCGCATTTACAACTGTATCAAACAATTGGGACACTGGTCATCAGAATTTTGTAGGAGCAGCTATTAACAATGTCCGGTCTGGGCGTTGCAACAGGCGTCGTTGGTATGTATTTTACGTGCCTTTCTTGAAAGATCCATCCCTACCCCCCACGACCTACCGGTGCGACTCTGGCTACCTGTCCCGAAAGCCTATCTAATGTAAGTCGTGTCGCAAATTTCGACGTCGTGTCATGGTCCGATCTCAAGAGACCTGCGAATATTGCAGCTTTCATCACAAAGCTGCTCTAGTGCTCAGCATCCATCGCTAGTGAGATTGTCCTAGATTGTATTCAGCATTGGTGGTATCCGAGAATTCTGATGGGAGATATGGTCAAACGACAATTCAAATATCTGTTGGGTGAAGCTCTATCGAACTCTAATATAGTGGATGACCTAAATGACCGGGAGGAATGGGCATAGTCGGCGCCTTTTGCAGGCGATACTGAACTGTGATCGCGATCCTGATACGATGTTAGAGCAGAATTTAGGCAGAAGGGACAATCGTGATGGTGGAGGCAATGATGCGTCAACAGCCTGAGCGATGTTAGTATCAGCTCGAAAACGTTATTCATCAAGTTCAGGTGGCGCGAGTGACACAAGAATCGTCTAGTGTTCGAGAATCGCCTTGAGGTACTCGACCCCTAGCATAATCCTTTTCTTTTTGGGGCAAGCTTCTATTGACGCGTGGAGTGTCCATATGTTGTACTGAATTGTGCGTCGCTATTAGGTGAAGTACGCTTAGAGTTTTTCTAGTTGTTAGCACTCTTGACAACATCGACCACATATTGCTCCTTGAGATCTTCAATGTGGATGCTGTTTACTTGGCTTCATTCTTGGAAATATTGATGCTTCCGAAGCAATATCAATACAGTTTTTAATCATGCATGCTTATGTTGCGCCCGCTAAGATGATAATCAATCGCTTTCCCTCATAAGTATATTGTTTTCTCCATCAGACGTTAGCAAGCATTCTAGCAGTATACACCATTCTAGCTATCTAACGCAGCCAATATGGCTTTAGTATGCCCAAATTGTCAACGATACCTTCCGCATCATTGGGGGTGCCTTTAGCAATGAGATCCAGAGCAGCGACTTTATGCCCCTGGAACGTCATCCGATAGCCAACACGATAGACGCGAAGTTGGAGAGTGTCACGAACCTGGGACGAGAGAACGGCGAATTCCTCATGGAGATCGGAATAGGTCACAGAGCCAATCGCGAGGGTCTTCAGTCGGACCGATGGTCCAGATTCGCGGAGCTTCTTCGTTGCAATATCGACGAATGAATTCACCAAGCCCTCCAACATACTGTCGAACGACAGCCACGCGACTTTATCGGGGAGGGTAATTCTCGGCGTATTACGAACGTTGAGAGTTTCTAAATTTCCTAGCTTCCCGAACCGGGTCGCGACCTGCGCAGAGTAAGTACAAGAAAGGTTACTGGGATCGACATGACCGGTACCTTGTTTCGAGTCACAGGGCATTGCGCAACCTTGTCCCAGTCCAGGGCAATTCCCAATGATATTAGACTAGGACAAAGCCTGGAAATGACTCCAAGGTGACCTGTACCTCCGCGTACCAAAATCTGGTCGTGGTCGGGTGAGATCCTAGGACCCCTCGTTTCGTCCCAGATGAGCGATTGCAGAGACCGTCCGTGGACGTTGAGGATCAATTCAAGCTCTAGTTTTTTGAGTCCACCCTCCAGGAGTATATGCAATTTTCCCAACGGTGGTAGTGAGCAAAGAAACACCTCGAAGGCGTTTTGGAATGGGACATCTGATCTCTCATGGCGCAAGGTGAAATTCTTGAGAGAGGTGAGACTGTTTGTGACCTGTTTAGAAGAGGGATCTTGGGTCTCTTGTCTTAGCGTCGCGAAAGCTTCCGTGATATCACAGCATGACTCCAATACCAGGGTCACCAAGCCGCTGAAGTCGATGACTGATCTCGTGACCCCTTGAACGATGCGGTTGAAACTCATTCCATTGAGACTCAAGGTTTCTAGAAGCATGGAGAATCTTTGGTCATTTTCCTTATTCGTCAATTCCTGCTCTATCAAGTCGAACAACCGTTCTGTCACAATGTCAGGTTGAGCGAAGGTAAGGCCGCCACGAGTGGCTATGGTTTGACAGCCCAAGTGCAAGTGGCGCAAGGTTAGACAGCTACGTGCTACCACATAGCTCTGAAATTGTTGGTCATTATCAGCCTCAAGCGAGCCGATGTGTAACGTCGTAAGATTTCCTTTTCCTTCGAGTACCGCCATTGATGGATCCGTGAGCCCCTCGAAGCTGAGTTCATTGAGATATACTCCCTGATAGTCGTACAGTGTCCGGATGGTGGTGGAGTCTAGGATGCACGTGTGATCCCAACTATCATCTTCAGATTAGCTACTATCATATTACTTTTTGGAGATGGGAGATTGCGTGCCAGCCAGACCTACCAAAAGCTTCGAAGGTTATTACAAGGAATCTTCGTAATCAACATCCGAAGTAACATGTTGAGAGCATCAGAAGCTGAATTATTGGGAAGAGCCAACGTATTCGTGAGTTCAGGATCAATATTTGGGTTCATATGCTGGCCCTTTTTCAGTGTACAGATGCTTATCCTAGTGGTTGATTGAAGACCTTCACTAGACAAGCTGACGAGATTTTCCAGAAAAGATAGACGTGTCCATTGCATTGGCACTTTGAGCACAACATGACCATACAAATGGGGCTGGACGACCGCGTTAAGGGCTTTACAAGTGCGGCACAATGAGGTGAGATTCGAGCGGTAGAGCTTTACAGTTGTCAATCTGGTTATCTCCTGGGTGAGGGAGCACGCGGCCTATGTGTTATAGACTCACTCGACTTATGAGAAGACCCTGAATTTCTGGTAACACGGCCAACAAATTTGACGGCACACGCTCGCCGTTGGCCATCTTTATCCGAAGCGTCGAGAGGATGGAAGAAGTTTCAACCACTGTCAAAGGGTTTTGCAACATGCCGAAAAGTAAAAAGAATAAGGAATACGCGCTAGCTCTCGGCTAGCTCTCGGTATACTCATCAACACTGCGGCTGCCCAATAATACAGTCCACAGGTCTGGCCCGAGCGACAGATTTCGCAACGGCTTGGGTACCAGTGGCTTCCAATGGAGATTGAGATTCTATATACTTTATGTGCGTCTTTAATCACGCCAATACCTTACTGACTGATACAGATGGAAGCCAGGGTCAAGGGACGAAAATGTAGGTCGAAGGTCAGTATCGTAAGTGGATCACTCCGATTGGATCTCTTTTCGTTGCTTCGTTATAAAACATGCTCTAAGAGCAAACGCTTTCCATCCTTGCAAATTACTAATGAAATTTGGAAAACTCACAGACGGCACATATTCGAAACTTGACGCTTCCGATGACTTCAAGAGTTATTGATCCCATTTGGAAACCGCTCAGACTTGATCATGGGGGTGTCGGATGCTAACGCTACTGATAGCGCAATATTAGCTTGCGCAGTTCAAGGCGTTTTGATCACCACTCCGGAAGAATGGATGTGCCAGAAATCAAATACATTTAGCTGCAAGAAACTTGCGTCACATAGCTACGAGAGCGAAGAAGACAAGGAATGAAAGGATGGGGGATTGAAACATAGTATTGCATAGTCTCATACCGGTCGACCCATGACCTTGGTACTGTAGTCTATTCTTTTAGAATCATGATCGGTAATTGCATTCTCCCATGCTCCTGATTTTCTCAGATACTTTGGTACAAGCCGCTGATACTCGGATATAGTGGTTTGTTGCTTTAACCTATGCAAAGTCGTGTGCATCATGACCCTTCACTCTCCATACTTGGAGATGTCTTAACGTCTTTCCTGAAAGCCCCGACAAACGTACGAAAGGAATGAGTTATCATCTCGAAACAGGATATCATCAACAACACCACTGACGCTTGGGGAACCCCCACCGCGAAGCAATGGCTTCCACGGACAGGACGCCGGTGGGGCACAGCGACAAGTAGAAATAGATGGCTCAATACCTTGGCTACGTGAGTGGCCGTCCAGAAGGTTCGCGAGAGAACCTGGAGTTAATTGATGCCTTAGGTTCGAAGTTTTCATACCCAGGGGAGTGATGCTCTTACGCTTAGGAATGCTCACTCTGCAAGATGAAGGAGCTCGGACAGACGTTAGATCACTCTTCAGCCAGGGCCTTGGAAGTGTTAGCTTCTTTACATTAGTCAATATCCTCCCGCATGATCCAGTACGAAGCCTTGAGTCACTTCTTTCATGATTTTGTGCTGATTACCATTCTAGGGAAGTTTGTCCTTGTATTCCAAGTTTCTTGCAGACCCTGAATGTCCCAGACGATAGCGAAGTCGAACGATTATGAACTTCCAAAACCCACAGATCACAATAGAGCGCTACTAGTACCAGCCTCCCATCGGTATCAAGGGCCTAGATTGGGTCCCTTGGCTCCAATCAAAGATTTCCTTCGACATCGAAGATGTACCTTTTGATACGGATTCTCAGTGTTTGGAACGGACCGCACCGTAGGTCAAACTCTCTGCCCATGCGGAAAAATAGTAGCTGAGGACTCCGTAGGCGCGATAGTCCCTGAGTCTGTCAACCATCGTTCCTGTTAGCAACCGTCTTACAAACCAACCAACCACAGTCGCACTTAACGCATCGACTTATCCGCTCACAACCCGTTCCAGAGGCTGACATCGTGGACTTGCTGCTGTTGTTGTTGTTGTTGTTGTTGTCATCAACTGACGAGCCCTGGTAGGGGAGCACCAGCGGCAAATATTCCTAAATACCTACTCACGGGGTCTGGCCAGTTCTTAACCGATCACAAGGGGTGTACTTAGGAAAAGAACAGTCAATTTAAGCTTGTTTTTGTTTCCAGTGTTTGATTAATAAATTCGAGATGGCCGAGTAAAGAGGTCAGGGATTTTGCCAATCTTCTGTTCAAGTTAGGTACTCGAAAGGTTGTGCCTTCCACTTTTGTAGAGCTCAATCTGCACATCGTCAATATGAGGCACTAAATCAAAATGGCTGGTTTACAGCCAGTGCATGAGCTAGCTAGCCTCATTTATAAGCCATGTTTGCTGTCAAAGGTATCTCTGTAAGAAGCTAAGGTAAGCCCACCTGGTACGCCAGCGCCAGCGCGCATCATGGCTCCGCTGCTCCAATTTGGAAAACGCAGTCCTACCCTCGATCTACCGTCAGTATGCCAAAATATGCCGCATTCAGCCATGAGCCAGCAAAATCACACCGTCTCCCTGCCTACCTTACCGCTACCGCTTCACCCCCAAATCAACAACACTACTCCTCGCACTATCCAAACTCCCCCTAACCCCGGACCTACTCGAACTGCTACTTCCTCTCCTCTTCCTTCTCGCCTCCTCCGGATCAGTAGGATGCAATCCACTAGCCCTCGCAAAAAGATTCAATATATCCGTCAGACTCACCACCCCACTTAATCGCCCCGACATATGCTGTCCCGGCAGCGCAGAAGCGGAGACTGACGGCGTGGAGCTTAGGGCTTGGAAAGGCGGGTTGGCTTGGGGGATGGAGATTGAGGGGTTGGGGGGGTGCGAGACAGGTGGGTGCGCAATTGAGATGGGGGTAGAGTGGGGGGCGGGGCCGGGGCCGGGAGTTGTGGGGACGGAGGAGGAAAGCGTGGGTGAGGGGCTGGGGTTTTCGACAACCCACATTCTGGGCGAGTGTCAGTTGAAGCACTAGCTTGAGTGGGGGAGCGGGATTACCGGTGAGCTTTTGTAGCAACTAGCTTCGCGACTGTGTGTGCGAGCGTTGAGTGTGGGTTGACGTGGAAGACTGGGTATGAGTCTTTGCCGTCGTTCATACCACGGGTGGAGAGGATGACGGAGATGAAGTGTATGCAGGTGTTTTCAAGGAGGGGTGCTGAGCTGGACTTCGTGAGTAGCTAGGACCCTCATCAGTATAAATCCAAGACATACAGCATACACCTCAGACAAGCCTACCTTGACATCCACATTCGAAATATTCCCCACAACATTATTATGATTATCCACAACCGCCAAGCTCGTAACCCCCTCGTTGTTCATCTGCGTCAGCGCCTCCTTCAGCGGCTTATCCCCATTGACGGAAATCAGCTGCTGGCTTCCGATCCCCAGTCCACTAATTTCCATCGGATAAAGCTGATCAAGAACCGGAAAGGCGCGTCCATTCTCCCAAAGAAATCTGACCAGTCTTGACTGGCTCAGAATCCCAACTACTTGATTCGTCCCTTCTTTCAATATCACGATACGATGTACTCCGCCTCCGAATACTTCCACAGCAGCGGTTAGATCGGCGGAATGCGGTAGCGTTACGAATGGCTCTTTGTTGCCCAGGCTCTTGGCGTCACGCAGTGGTATCTTCTGCCCTTGCTGTGCTTTCTTGGCCAGGTTCTGGAAAATGACAAGGTGTTCGTCATCGGGATAGAGTTGACCTGTAGCGAAGAGAAGATACTGTGTCAAGTCTCTATAATCGAATGTCGCAACAGCGGATTTCTCGTTCTTGCTTGTTCTCACAAGTAGCACCGGAGCTCCCGATCCTGTAAGTAGCTGTCTTCCCGGTCAGTATGACGTCCAATCCTTATGCACACTGCAATTGCGTACATTCGTAGCATCCTCCACCCCCGTATCCAGCTCCACCCACCTTAAATCCCCCTCTTCACACAACTCCCCAACACAAATACTCTGCCAATCCCTCGCCCTGAACCTCTCCTCGGCTCCATCCCCCATCCCCTTCGTAGGCGGGTTATCAATCAACTCCTGTATCTGCGCCTGACTCAAGCTTTGATTCCGTTCCATGCGGTTCCCGCGGGGTGAGGAGGGCATGCCTCGGAGTTGGTCCGTGAATGATTGGCGGTGCGGATGCTGGCTGGGAGACGAGGAGTGGCCGAGACGCATGGTGCCGGACAGGGTGCGTTGGGTGGTTGGGCGCAGGTCTGGGGACGTGGTGGTGGAGAGTGAGGGGGAGCGGAGGGGGGGTGGTAAGTCGTCGGCCATGTTGACGCGTATTCACCTTTTGGTGAGAGGTTGATTGGTTGTAGAAAGTCACTCAAGGATGACGTATGCACACTTGATCTGTGGACTTGAGAAGAGGAGTGTGTATCATGTTTCACCACGATGCAAGAGCTGTGTATGATAAGGCACCTTGCGCGAATTTCCCCACGATCATGCTATTATCTTGTAGCGGCATGGCCTGATGTACAATATCCGCCGGTTCTCTAGCCGCCGTCGATCAATTGAACCCTGACGCCAGTCCACTTCAGGACATTGCATAGAGACAATAACGAACGAGAACAGTACAGCCATAGAACTCGAGATTTCAGCAGTAGGATTTACAGATGCATTATCTCGTCTCCAGACCCAGTTCACAGCAACCTTGAAGAACATGGAATGGTTACGAAAGGCGAATGGATATTACTTTAGCTACTAGCATTATCACTTCTGAGATTCCTACCATCAAACGCAACTGTAGGTATCATGCACAAACCCAGGAATCTGCGATGACCCAAAATAGTAGCATCTCTACCCCGCCCACATGCAGCCTTCTTACACAATGATACTTAACATCTTTCCTCTTCCCATAACAACCACCTCTTACCAGCACTTAAACCTCGCCCAGAATCCTCCCCGTTTCGTCTGCTTGGCTCCAGGCCTTTCGGGGAAATCGGTCATATCTGCTGCTTCTTTATCGCCTGATGGCGACAATGGTTGCGTCCGCGACGCGGAATGTGCGTGACTGAAGAGGCCGTTGGATCGCTGTGGTGCCAATGATGATGTGCCAGCTGCGTAAGCTCGTCGGGAGGCGACGACGCGGCGAACAATGACTGAGAAAGAACTGGCATCAGCCATAAGAACAGAAGCATTGAGTGAAGCCTGCTCAGCGCAGCTAACAAACTCCCCTCGAATTGCACAACAACGCATTGAGGCCACTCACGAGCAAAAGTCTCCTCAACGTTAACCATCTCTCTCGCACTCGTCTCCATAAACCCGCACCCCCTTCCCCTCGCCCACTCCAACCCCTCTCTCGCCAGCACCACCCTCCCCTCCTTCAAATCACATTTATTCCCCACCACAATCTTGACCGGCTGCACAGCGCCCGTATCCTGCCTATGCTCACACTCCATATCAATCATCTGCATAAAGTGATCTAGTTGTGGCAGGGAGGAGGCGGCAGTGATGTCGTAGACGAGGAGGAAGGCGTCGGATTTGAGATTTGAGGCGGCCCAGAGGCCTCTGTATTCTTCTTGGCCGGCGGTGTCGGTTAGGGAGAGGAAGTAGGACTGCCCGTCTATGGTGCGGGTGGTGGAGTAGGAGTCCTCTGGGTGGTTGGGTTAGAGATGGTCCGGTGTCCGTGAGGGGAGGTGGGGGATGGAACAACCTATTGTGGGGTCATATCTGTGGTGGGAGATATGATTAGCGGCGTCAATGCTGTTTATGAGGGTCCATGGCTTACTCGTGCGTCCATTGACTTCGGACCAGCCGTAGTGTAATGGATGATTTTCCTATTTAGCGGGCTTCGAATCAGTGCCATTCCTGCGCTAGTGTCGTCGTGGAAATGGAAAGCATACCGCAACCACCATCTCCGCACACGGTGATTGATATTCGATTATCGTCGTCCATTGGGTGGTACCTTCGCGCAGTGAGCGCGTGTAATGATGGGGCGAACTCAGAAGCCTGCCCCGTTGCCCCCTTGGCGGCCAAGAAGAAAGTTTTCAGCTTCTCTGGATCCTTGAACGGCCGCTGAGTCGTCCGAATATTCAATGTAGCAATTGAGTGACAACCAGGACACTGTGACGTACCTTCTGAACACTCGTAGCAGAGAAAGTAGTCAAAGGTCGTAAGAGGTCGTTCAGACATCAAATTTCCCAAACCTTCCAGAAGGCAAGCCAGAAGGCCGGGGGACTGGGTTGATAAGTAGATCGCTCGCAGCTTCCCCCGTTCCCCCCTTGTTCAGATCTGCTATAAGGGATCTCATCCCTGAAAGCCATGTGGAACTTAGCTGAGCCAAACGGATCAGACCTCGGTCTCAGGAAACTCAAATCGAACCACACCTCAACAGCCTCACCTATTCATGTGGTGGCACCAGTGGTTTTGCGTCATCGAACACACTGTTTATTGCTGGAGAAAAGTCCCGGGTGCTTGCTTTTGGCAAAAATTAAATTCCCGGGGCCGTTGGTGCCCAAATAGGTCGATCCCTAAGGGAGACTAGGCGAGAAAGAGCAACTTTGGCGTTGTGATCGACTGGTGTGAAACGTCGGCAGAGGTGGTCGTTGATGGTCATGTGATCTGGACGGCCTTGGAGTTTGGTGGTCGACATGTTTTACTTTACAGGACGAATTTGATGATCCCGAACAAGAGTATTGGGTAGCAGGCGCCTGGAGAAGTTGATTCGAGGATTTTTCGTAGTGACCTTGAGATGTCGATTGTGCAAGACCTTGTTCGGGGATGTGTGTGTGTGCATTGAAAACTTCCAACATAGGTGGAAGCATGTAGCAGACTCCTCTGAAGTCAGTAGAATATTACTGGTGCAGTATTCTCCGAGATCAGATAAGCTTAATCCAAAAGCTGGGAGTTGTGGTGTGTGTGAGATGATCTTGCTATTACGCAATGATTCAGTAACTAGCTAACAACGAACTATGGACCGTGCTCAGGAGCGCACAAGGAGCATCTGCGCACACCAGTGCCACCCAAGCGCCTTACAAAAGCCGCTTCAAATGGCCGCCAGGTAGTGTACTTGCGCCCCAATAACCTCTCGGTGCATGGTCACACAACATGTTAAACGCTCCGATCCGAAAATATTCTCTCTTTCTCACCACATAATGAATACCTCTAATATTTGAGATAAAACGCATCATTAGTGGTAATAACATGAGTGCTGGCACCCCGGGTATTCAAATCGCACTCCCTTTCATTAGTATTATGTACATTCAATGTCCTAGTCCCTGTCCTTGCCCGGGCTCGACACCCTCCTCTATCTTGGCTGGGATGCCTCCGCCAAGTCCTAAGCCGGCGGCAGCTTCCATGCGGGCCATCTTCGCATTGTGCGAATTAGTATTCAGGCCTTGCGGCGATATCTGCTGCTGCAAAGGTACTGACTTTGTCTTGTCTGCAACTGTACCTGTCTTGTCGAGACCGGCGAGTGAGTTGAGGGAGGTAGAGTGTGCGGGGGAGGCGGATTCTTTGTCAGATTTTTGAGAGGAGGTGCGTGGGGTTACGCGGCCATTCTGTTTATATGGTTGTGGTTAATCATGGGCTGCAAGAATTGGAGGATGGTGCGTGCATGCTTACCTCTTTCGCCCATCTGAGTCCGCAGCTGTTGCACAAGTCACGATTGCCACTTGGCCCTCGCCTCCATTCAGGAGTCACCCGTGTATGACAATTAGCGCAGTCTTTCTGCAACTGACCTGCTCCCTTACGCCGCTTCCGCTTCTTCTTGCTGGAAAGCAGACTCTGTAACTCTTCTGCGAGCAATCGGTTCCGCTTTTCCATTTGCCGCAGCTCAAATTGCCAGCTGGTACTTCGCGTGGTCTTGAGCTCGTCGAAGACATTCTCTTCTGAAGCAAGAGCTTCGTGCTGATTGCCAATGACAAGACCGTTGCCACCTGCTTGTGTCGTAACCCCTTTCGTGTTTGTAGTAGTGGATGTTGGCGTTTGTGCGTCAGGTGACGATGTGGGACTCATAGACTTTTGTTCCACTTTTGGCGGCAAAGTAGCTGCTTGCCTATTGAGTGTCCGTGGCAGTTTCAAGAGCCGTGTTTGTGCGACCAAGAAAGTTGGTTTCTGGCCTTCTTCAGCGTCTCCCGGATAGATGGTCGTGCGAGCTTGAAGAGTCTGTCCACGTTTGTTTTGTACGTCATGCTTGAAAGTTGCTCTGACGCCAGTACGAGCAAGCTCGAGCTTTTTGCCAAACTCGAGCTTCGACTCTTGCCGCATCAGCGCTTGAGCGCTAGTGCCCACTAGATCTTCAGGCTGCCGATCAAGAAGACTGCGGACATTGGATGAAACGAAGAGATACATGCCTGACGTGGACATCTTGGTCCATAACTCGCTCTCACCGAAGCCACCTACTGCGTCAATGTCTCCCCGTGCCAAAGCGTATACCGGTCGTTCGCGGCCGACCATAATTATGCACTTCCTACCTTTCCCTTGCTCCAGATGCAATGATCCGTGGCTCTCAAACCATGTATAGCCACTGTGTTTCCGCCGTATCCTAAAGACGACGTTGACGGCAGCTCCGTTCGAGGTATCTTTAAGCTCTCTCGTCACTGGCACAATGTCGCTAGGGTGGCAAACAGAAGACAAGGCTGTACCTACGAGTTCGCTAGGATCATATTCGAGCACCTTTCGACTCGATGGGGAAAGGTATAGAAAGAGGCCCTTGAGCGACAGAACATGCACCACATCGTCAGTGTTTTCGAGCAGAACCTTATCCCAGATCCGCTTCGAGAGCTCCGATTCGCCAGCTCCAATCGTGCTGAGGACGGTTGAGACATCGTCTCGGCCAACAGTCTGGCCAAGTTCTGAGTCCCGTTGGCGATGATGTTCTGGTATCAGATATGGTGGCAACCCTGACCTCTGATAATTAATCAAGTATGATCCGTCTGACGGAATATTAGCACATTATCTACCCAGGCGGAGAAGAGACTTACCAGGGTTCTTGTTTGTTATGGAAGCTGGCTGCTCCACAAGATCGACCTGGAATCCAACATAGTATTTGACTTCATCCGTGTCCCAGGTTATGGGTATCATAGTGAGCAAATTCATGAACGGCTGGCCTCCTTTCCGGTAATTGATAAGACTTATTTGCGTTTCTTGGTGCTGGCTAATCATGTTCTTGATTCGCAATACAGACTGGTCGTCAACGTATTTCCGCTTGACGCCTGCTTGGATCTTTCCATCTGGTGCTTGCAGAAATCGGCAATTCCTCCCAAGAATCTCGTGCTTCGTGTATGCGGTCAGACGTTCGAATACGTCTGAGCAGTACACAATCGGTATATCGTGCTGAGTGACATCGCATACCACGAAGGCGCATGACAAGTCGACAGCTCCAATGTTGATCTGCGGCTTTGGCCGCGCTGCGACCCGCATGAGGACTCCAAGCATATCGAACCCACTTGATGAGTAGGCGTTGCGATACTGCGGTATGACCTGCTGTCCGGCAGTTCCCTGCCCTTGGTAGGGTAATCCATTGGAATTAGTGGTGATATCGAGGTTCGGAGTAGGTTGGGGCTTTGAGGGTTGGTAGTCAGGCAGGCCGTGCTGATTGCGCATCTGAACAGCAGGACTCGGATTTGGCATTGACATTGACATTGGAGGCTGCGAGCTGTTGTTTTGCATCGGCATATTTGGCATCTGATCGGACAGCTGCATGTTCGGCATCTTCTCCATCTCATCATGCGTAGCGAGGCTACCGGCATTGCCACCACCTGGATCATGCATTCGCCCTGGTATCGAAGCTGACATGCCCTGTTGCATAGCAGAATCGGTAGCGCTGGCTATGAAGTTGTTATGTCCAAAGGTGTTCCTCGGCGTCATGCTACCATTGTTGCCGTTGTCGAGGCCCGAGGTAGAGTAATCCATTCCCATCATGATGTTACCTGTCATGTAATTACTAGAAATATCAAAGCCCATGGGGTCGCCAGAGCTGATTGGGTGGCCGTATGGCGATGAGGAGGAGATTGGGGTATAGTTTGGCGCCATGCTGGGGAAACTCGTGTTCAGCGCCAAATCCTCGGTGGACAGCTGGCGTCTTGCTCTTTGACTGTCGAGTCTCCGTTGAGCGATATTTCCGGGGCGCTGCATTCCAGTGTTTGTTGGAACAGGCGTTGGTTCAAATTGGAACCCTTCGAGTTCATTACCACTTCCTGGCCCGAACTCCAACATGGACGACCTCCTCGAATCCGAATCCTGCATCGCTCTATTAGATCCGTTGTAAGAGTGTGATTGGTGGAAGCTCCTCCTTCGATGTAATTCTTTGTTGTTCTGAGTAACGATATCGTCCAACATGTGACTGCCCATCATTCCCGAGTTGTTCATGCCATTCGAGTTCATGACGCCCATCATCCCATCATGGTTATTCAGGTCTCCTAGTCCTTGCAGATCCTCCGCAGAGTACTGCCTCTGGTAGTAACCGCTCATGTTGCTAACATTGGTCTGGTCCATTGTAGCTCCTTCTAGACGAACAACTCCCCTATTTTGCCTTGTCCGGGTCTATGAAGCGTAGAACAGCCTGGTATCCAGGCACTCTTGACATCGTCCTCGGGCACAGTCCGGAGGGAAAGATCCAATGTAGGCTTGCTATCTTGGGGTCCGGAGTTCTTGGATGGATCAACAGCAAACGACAAGGTTTGACACGGCCGAGGGATGGGATATGGTGGTAGGGAAGGTAAGCGCGAAGCGTGGAAGGAATGACTCGCGTAAGATAGGCTTCGTGAGGTATATGCGAGGCCGCTGCGTGATGCAGTGACTGGGCACTGACATGCGACTGGTTCAGAGGGGCAAGGGTTCAACAGTATTTTAGCAACCAATTGGCGAATTCCAGGGGCCTGGTTCAGCGAAGCAGAGCCTCCATGTTATGCGGGCGTTGGATAATGAAGGTTTAGGCGTTGGGATAAGTGATTGGTAGAGTGAGAATGGGAATTAGTATTACGCCAGCGAGTGAAGATTCTCACCACTGACCACTTTGCTATCTGCTAACGAACGAAGCGGCAGCGAAGCGGACAAATACAGTTTCGTGGCTAAAAGCTTGGTGTCTTTTAGCGTTACCCCAGATACTTGCGTTGATCTTCTTCAGCTTCAGAGCCACGCCCACGACGCCCTCAATAAACTGATTGTCAATGAGGGCCCTAGGGCGACCCCAGAGCCGTCCCGGGAGATCCACCGCCTAGAATCACTCTCGGCGGCCCGTTAGTGCTCCCCTTGGGGGCTCGCTTAGGGCTCCCCTCATCGACAAGCATTTTGTTAAGGGCGTGAGAGCCTCCAGAGACCATTGCCACCTGTCAGCAGTAACGTCTTGCCCACGAAAACTGCACGACCATTAGATGTGACGGTCGTTCTGATGCCACTGCTGTTGAAAAGAACTTCGGGGACATTTTTGCTGCAACGGTGGCCTCTCAAACATCACAGCTCACGTTCTAGGTAAGGGGTACTTTGGATCCTCTCGTACGCATATTCTGGGGCGTTTGACAACGGCCTTAAACTGAACAGGTCCAATGGCTGCACAACGACGTTCTTCCCTCGAGAGCCTGCCAGGGGAACTCATCATTGTTATTCTGGAAGGAGTAAGTCAGAGTAGAGGGCACTCCGCTTGTCACTGTTAATGTTTTAAGCTTCATAAAATTTCTATCTGTGGTCTTCAAAGCCTGTGTCCCGCGTCACGTACTTGTCGAAACCTCACCCAATCCTATATCTATAAAACTCTCATTCTGGCCGCATCGCTTCTGCAGTCGCCAGGACGCACGGAATCAAGCTCCCTGTATCTGTCTGCATCGGCAGGCTGCAAAACACTCCAGATCTATTCAAACAATCCTGAAGCCAAGGACGTGCAACGCTTTCCCTTATTAGATTTACTTCTTGCCTCCGAGAACACTTTCGAAGCTTTGCAGTATGGTCTAAATACGAATGTGCAAGCGTGGTCTATTGCCTGGTTCAACAATTCGCCCGAGGACCTCAGTATGATACGCTTGCATTGCCCATACATATCAAAGGTCGCCTTGACCTGCGCTCAATGTGTGCTTGTTCATCACCCACGTTGCGGCTTCTTCAACTACACTCACGACGAATGGCCCCCTGCCTCGCATGTGATCTGTATTATGGCTCGATTTTCGAAACTCCGCCTTTTCACAATGCGTGTAGCGATTGACCGGCACTGCACACAATTTTTGCGCTAGCTTTACCTTCTTTCAACTGTATATATCTAACAAAGGGGAACAAGCTGAAAGCAACATGTACGAATCTATCCAGAGTCATAAGCACGGTGCACCACTCCAGCAGCTAGACATTGTCTTCATATATAAGACAGTGCCCATCTTCGGACAATTCAGCTTGTTCAACCCTTCCTATGGGCGTGTCACATGCAAAACCAGCAACGTAGATGCTGATTTCTCCTCTGGCCTCCCTTTGCACTGCGACTTCAGCATTGGGAAGGTTGTTGAACGCCGAAAGCGAGCCATAGATAGGCAAGGGGGATTTGCCTGGAGTTCCGATCTTGGACCTTACATGTGGGAACGGAGACAAGGGAAACGGCCAGTCCCGTCTCTATTTTCTATTGAGTGGCTTGTTAGGACAGCTTTACCCTCGAAGCTTGCAACTAGAGGCGAGCGGTCTCAAACGGGGTTCTTCTGGACTAATTGAGTGCTAGGAGCAACGTTCTAATCATTTCTGGAACAGGAGGTTGGACCTGGTTTTTGAACTTTTTGCGAAAACGATAATTTTACATCGCACCGACTCATCGACGTGATGCCTCACAGCTCAAACAAAGGCAAAGGGAACCTCAGCCACCCCACATCAATCGATTGGCTTCTCGCACACGCCGACTAGCCAAACGTTTCTCTACTCTTCACCGGGAGGACCGACTAAAAGATCGTATATCAAGTCAATAACATCGAAATATCTGGCTCCCAACTCACGCGAGCAAGTAAACTCACAGTGTGCATCAAGGCACATAAGTCCGTTACTCAACCCAGAATCTTTGACATGCTAGGTTTTCAACACTACAATCTTCCCTAATGGTCCATGTACCGTCGGTGCATGTCAACTATGCATTGCGCAAGCGTCAGGGCTTTTCTTCCGCTAGAGAAACAGTACAGATTGTTGAAATTTTCTTTGAGTGAAGGTTGATGGAACTTACAATTGCGAGGTCATTGGCAGAACAGACGTTTGCGGTACCGTCAGTACAAGAGCCTCCCTGAGGCGTTCGTAGATTGAGGACTGCGGAGAAAGCGGCGGAGAGAAGCGCGGGGAGAAGATAGAGGAGATGCATGGTGGTAAGATTGGAGATACTGGAATGTACCGGTGCTGGAGTGTTGCAATGTTTTCACGTGTGTTGGCTGAGGAATTGGGCGGGGAGCGTGTCCTGTCCTTGAAGTTCTGAGGGTCCACCATCACGGTCTTATCTGTTGTGCTATGAGGCAGCCTAGAAGCAATAGGAGAAAAGGTAAAAAAGCCTCGCTCTTGCAGAAATGCAGATCCTCGTTGCAATAGGGCCTTGACTCCTGTTAATGAGTCCTGCCTTTTCACCCTAGTACGCGTAGTATATCCACGTTGGCCTTTACGCCTAAAAGACAGCTGCGACGTAGAAAATTCCTTTCACCAACATGATGACCTCTTAGAATGCTTGGCTGAGCCTTGTTGGCTGTTTTGACAGCGGGCATGCTTTGCTGAGCCACCACGTTCGCCACGTCTGGGGTAGTAAAGGTGCTTTAGCCAAAAGAAACAGCACTCAATATCCATAAACAATAGTTCAAACAATAGGATTCATACTGATCGACGCGCCAACATGGTAGCATGCCCTCAAGCCTTCCTTCACGTTGTAAAAACAGTGCAATTGATGCCTCGGAATAACGAGCGCCACACAATCTACGACTTCGAGCGATCAGCCCTGCCGTACCCTCCATGGAACTTGCAAAACCAAGTCGAGGTTATTAATTTTTCCGCCGTGAAGCCAGATTGAGTATAACAATGCATACAAAATGAAATCATAGGTGCACTCAGTGTCCCTACCTTTTCCAGCTCTCCGAGCCTACGGACACTTGAACCGCAGAAGTGCTTGTTCATCAAAAAGAGAAACGATTTTGCTGTCGCAGAAACGTTTCTGCAACGAAAACGAGAGTTGATCGTTTTGCAGTAGCCAAAAACAGTACATCAACATGGCCCCAATTCTAGTCTGGGGCTATTCGCTCTCAGAAAGGTACGATAACCATTTCTCACTTCGGAGTTCAGTCCCACGCAAGATACATGCTGCTGATAGAACAATCCAAAAACGCCGCGTTGTATCTTCAAGACGCATGAAATCTCATGAGACGTCGAAGCAGAGATCTCATGCTGGTTGAGGCTTGCTTGGACCGCTGGCGGACCACGCTTGCCCTAAGGCGGCTAGATGACGGTCTGGCCAGCGATTGGACAGGCGCAACCGCAACTATTGAGGCTGATTCAACGATCACAAGAAGGCTTTTACATCTTAGCCTCGAGAGCTTGACCACGCTTCGTTGGTAGTGGCAGAATTGCTTGCCGGCAGCCGATTGCTTTCGCGCAGCCTCTCGAAGCTCAAAAACCTTAGCGCTGCACGCGATAGGCCTGAGGCGGTCGCTTTTCCTTAGATGAGCTTGGAGATGTATGTTTGCCTACACGTAACTTTTATGTGCCTTGCTCATTCGGGGCATTGAACTCCTTCAAGCTGACAAGCTCTGTAGTCCATAGGTGCTCAGTTCGCTCTTTACACTTCCGTCAGAGACGAGGCGCCCAAATACGGTAAGATTGACATAACCTCGGCTCCGCTTCGACCTCTAGATACGACCAGATAGCACGAATTGGCAGACATTGCTTTTTGGAAAGCTGGGAATTTGTAGGAGACAGACGAGAAATACCGGGGTTGAATAAAGACACCCGCGGATTAGCCTCCAGCCCTTCATGGAACACTACCGCCTACCGAAAGCAAAACATCTGATCATCAGCCTTCGATGAATGGAGTCAACCTACACATCGATCCTTAACCCCTGGTTGGAGGATGACCTCGCGTCAGCGATCGTCATCTGCACGATCGAACAACTCTGACAACAACGCAAGGCAAACTTCAACGCCCTCGCCGTCCCACTATCCTCAGGCGTCAAACGGGTCCACCGTACCAGAAGACTTGGTGTTGAACGATGTGCCTACATACGGACGTAGCACTGGATCAAATCTGTTGATACCCTCACAGGGCATTGGGTCACCGTACCCATCTATCTCTGGCGGAGTGCCACCGTCTGCGCAGACGGCTGCACAGAGGCCAAGAGCGAATACAGACCAAGCCGCTGGACTACTGAGCACAAATCGGCCTCTTCCATACCGAGCAGGAGCAAGAGGCCAGATTCCCCTGGAATACATACAAGGACAGCGATTCGCATCCAATCCGCAAATGAATCCACCTTACATACCGGGGCCTCCCCAAACCCCTCAGCAGCAGAATCATATGATGAACCTCCCTCCACCCCCACCTCGTCCGTCGGCAATTAATATTTCTCACAATATGGTTCCACCGCCGCCACCTGGTCCCCCTCCGTCAGCTACTACCAATAATGGTCCAACTGGCTGGCCCCAACAAGGCTGGGGACGCCAACAATCGTACTTGCCTCCACCACCGCCTTTGGGCCCGAGTCACGTTGGAGCTCAGATGAATCCATATCCTCAACACCCCACCTATCGAAACAACCAACCCGGGCAACTGTCGATTCCCCCACCGCCGCCTCAGAACGAAGCCGTAGTTTCGGCAACGTATATACCTGGCGGAGATTCTTTTGGACCTGGGGTAGGCATACCCGCACTCTACTCGCAGAAACCCGAGGAGCCAAGTATCCGGCGCGATGACAGCTTTTCGTATTCGGCCACAGAAGCTAAAATGCTGGCTGATCAAAGATTCTTCAACGGGCCTACATCTGCTATCTCGCCAGCCACTGGGGGACTTCCAACATTTAGTGAACACGTCAACGCATCTGTGCCTCAAACGCCCCTCACTCGGCATCACCCCACGCCATTCCCCAATGAGCAAGCCCAAACTCCAGCTTCTGCGATTCAAGATGGAACTCCTACCCAAGGTCACCATCATACCAACAGCACCAGCTCTGCATTGTTATCTCCGAACGATCCAGCGCTTCAATGGCCACTCGACCGCGTTCTAATATGGCTGGCTGGGAATGGATTCTCGAACGACTGGCAAGAGACATTCAAGGGCTTGGATATGCATAGTGCGGACTTTTTAGACCTAGGTCGAGGCAACGGCGGAAGGGGCAACTTCGGAATGATGCATCAGGTAGTCTACCCAAGACTAGCAAGAGAATGCAGCAAAAGTGGTACAGGCTGGGACCAGGGCAGAGAGAGGGAAGAGGGGAAGAGAATGCGCAGGCTTGTTCGTAGGATTGTTGAGGGCGCAGATGTTGGCCCCAAGACATCGCATGGACGACGCGAGTCCCAGCAGATCATCCCGAAAAGCGCGTCTACTGATGGAGGTGTTGAGAATTCCCCAAATCTGGGCCGCCAAGATGCCTTCGCGTTTACACCGAGCACTGCAGGTGGAGGTCAGGACAGCCCTAGCAGCCAATTCAGGACTCCAGCACCCAACCTTAATCCCCGTATGGGTTCGAAGGCCCTTAGTAGCACGTCTCCAATACCTGCATACGCATATGGCAACAATCCTTCAACCAGCGATCCAGCATTGCACGAGATGACTCAAACCCCCTCAACCCGAACCGGCTTCACTCGAGGTATCTTAAACAACATCAACGATGCTGCTTCGAAACGCCATAGCCCCAACGTTTCGAGTGAGACAGGTGCAGGCTCTACATTCATTGGCGATGCTGTTCGCTCTGGCTATGATGCTAGTCCTCAAAACAGCAGTCCTGCAACTCAACATGCTCAACTCGTCTCGTCCACTCCAGGTGGTACCTTGTCAGCGCCGCCCTACGGTCGCCCTGGCCATCGAAAGACTGGCAGTAATGACTCTATGATGTCAAACAATACAGCAGGATCTACTTCTAACCTTCTGCGCGGGATGGATCGCAGAAATGGGCAAGAGAGCCAGCGGCCTCCGAATCTTGAGGTCGTTGGGAGACAAGTTGCTGATGAAGCCCCGTCTAGCGCAAAGGAGCTCACAAAGGGCTTCTTAGACAGGTTTCGGAAGCGAAAGAAGGACGATGGATCGTCTCACCCCTCTCCAGAAGATCACAATCTGGAATCACCAACAAGTCCTCTAAACTACTATCGTATTGCTCCTCCGATGTTGCCTTTTGCTCGGAACGGTCACAATAACAGTAGCACATCGCTAGAAAGGCCATCTTCGGCATCTACCCAAGTGTCGGAACATGAACGAGCTCTGCGTGAGCGAGCGTTTACCCGCCAGAGTGGCGGCAGACGATACGTTCTCGTAACTTCCGATATGTGGACTTATCGCCTTGTCGATGTTACCGACGCTGATACTGCCGATGCCTTACGAGAAAGCATCTGCAGAGGCTTAAATTACTCGGATCACGATATGGCCCAGATATATCTCACCGAGCCCGGTCAACTTGAGCATGACGAACAGCTTTCTGATCCTATGCTGCTGATGAATAAGCATACCAGAGCAGATTCTACAGGCTCTTTGAAATTTTACGTCCGACGAGGCCCTACATCAGCATCTTTAGCACCGCCAGGCTTGTCTCCTGGGTTGGGTATGGGTATGTCGCCACCTCCTGGAAGTCGCTTTCCTCGAAAAGCTCTGGATGAAGAAGGCTACGCTCGTCTGAAGACCAACGGGCGGATGCGGTCCAAATCACCTCCAATGAATTTACGACAAAACACTCTTAAAGCAGACAGCGCCACCCCGTGTGACCCTCCACGTTCTGTTGAGAGCACGAACGGAAGTCCTAGCGTTGTAACAGCATCTCCGCCCACAATCTCAGCAAAGGACACGCTGCAAGCGCTTAGAGCTGCCCACGAGGATGGTAAGATACCTTCAGATGAGTGGGGTAAATTTCTTCTAGCTGCTGTAGAGGAACATCAGAAGGAGACCGAGAAGAAGGGCAAAGCGTATCAAGAAGGGAAGCAAGCGAAGACCAAGAAGTCACCCTCGCCCATCGACGTGAATGCAGCTGGCATCAAGCGTGATGGCATCATCAATTTCGATACTCCACGTCGTTCGCCTTATGAGGACAAGAAGCCTGAGATACTGGTGCCCCTGAGGAAACCACCAGCTCCTCCACAAGGATCTGTAATGCTAGAAAAGGCAAACTCATTTAGCAGAAAGGCTGGCGAATCGCTTCGCTCGTCAACCTCCAGTCAATCCGACATATCAAAGAGGAAGTCTTTGGGCGACGCCATTCCGGAAGAGATGGCGGAACGAGGTCGTCGCAAAGCTGTAGGACCGACGCCATCAGTCAGTGCAGGTATCAGCGAGGCTCTAGTAGAAGCTGGGAAAATAGCTGGCACCGCTGGTAAACCCATCGGGTCTAGGAGAAACATGACCTTACGCGACAACAACGACCCGGGTAAGACCTCGACGTCTCTGCAGACCGTGGGCTTTGGGCGCAATGGGTCTGGCAAGGATAGTCCAGGTGGGTCCCCCCGAAGTCCTGGCGACCTTACCTATGGCAAAAACGATATGGCGTTCAGAATCCCTGACTATCAAGAAGGTTTACCTGACGGCGTCGAATCACGGAAACCAAGTTTAGCTTTGCAGACGAACATGGCGAAGCCGAAGAACCCCTCGATCGAGAAGATGCGCAAGCCTCTTTCGCCAAATCTAAGTCCAGGATCTCATCCACCGTCGCGCAAAGGGTCTGTGTTTGGTAGACCGAAGTCGTACGGGCCCCTTCTCTCCTTCAAGGAAACTAAAGTCGAGTTCGATCAGAAGCCTAGCCTCGAACAAGAGTCGGATGATGACTCTGACGATGGTCTATTCGCGAAGCCACTTGCAAAAGCCAGCGGCATGCAGAGACGACCGACACTCACAGTCAATACAGAAGGCAGTCAGCGCAGGATGAAAGGGCGGTCCGTCACTTTTAAGACGCCTGATACTTCGCAAAGCACGTCAACAAATCATTCGAGTGATACGCCTGAGCTTGATGATGAAGGGCATCCCATCACCCAGTCGAAGATTGAGCGTCATGCCCCAGAATCGAGCACATCTGCTATAACATCGGCGGACTACCCAGATCCTTCCAAGCTTTCACGGCGACAGTCTTTTGCGAGAGACGACGTCTGGGCTAATCGACCACCCGCTGAGGACCTGCTGAACAATCTGGACGCTTTCTTCCCTAACCTCAATCTCGATGAGCCTGTAGTAGAGGATCTCGTTGGTTCCCCACCAGTATCTCCCAATGCTGGCGTCGAACAGAATCCGATGGACGCTGCTACTGTTGAGCCTTCGTTTGCGGCGAGACGCGCTCTCCGATCATCACTGTATGATCGAGGAATTCGTCCCGAATCTATAGCTGAGGAGTCCGAGACGTTAGGCTCTGAGGAATCAACGTTGAAGAGTAGGGCCACCGTTCAGTCAATGGCCGCACGAAGTATACGCAAGAGCGGAGGTTTAGGGAGAATGAAGTCTATTCGTGATGTGGCGAGGGGAGCTTACGAAGGGTCGTCGAAGAGAAACACACAGGTATCGACAAGCGGCAAGTCAGGGGACATTATGCGACGCAAGAGTACGAAGATGTTTGGAGCGAACATTGTTCAAATCAAGCCTGGGAGAGGAAGCCGTGTTAGCCTGATAGAGGCTGTACCTAAAGACATACCTGCTGGGGTCAACTCTTTCCAGATCGGGAGAGGTCAGCTGATTGGCAAAGGCAGCTACGGACGTGTCTACCTTGGTATCAATCTTACCACTGGTGATTTCTTAGCTGTCAAGCAGGTGGAAGTGAATCAAAAAGCAGCTGGTCAAGACAAAGACAAAATGAAGGAAATGGTTAGCGCCCTCGACCAAGAAATTGACACCATGCAGCATCTCGAGCACCCGAATATTGTGCAATATCTCGGCTGCGAACGCAAAGAGTATTCCATCTCCATCTTCCTCGAGTACATCTCCGGTGGCAGCGTCGGCAGCTGCCTGCGCAAACACGGTAAATTCGAAGAATCCCTCGTCAGCTCCCTAACCCGCCAAACCCTCGCCGGTCTTGCCTATCTCCACACAGAGGGTGTCCTCCATCGCGATCTCAAAGCCGACAACATCCTCCTCGACGTCGACGGCACCTGCAAAATCTCCGACTTCGGCATCTCAAAGAAAACAGACAACATCTATGGCAATGACGTCACAAACAGCATGCAAGGCTCCGTCTTTTGGATGGCCCCCGAAGTCATTCGTTCCCAAGGCCAAGGCTACAGCGCCAAAGTAGACATCTGGTCCCTCGGCTGTGTCGTGCTAGAAATGTTCTCTGGACGCCGGCCCTGGTCGAAGGAAGAAGCCGTGGGCGCTATCTACAAGTTGGGTAGTTTGAATCAGCCACCGCCTATTCCGGAGGATGTCAGTAAAAACACTTCGCCGAATGGGTTGTCATTTATGTGGGATTGTTTCGAGGTTGAGCCGGGCGCGAGAGCGACGGCGGAGACGTTGAAGAAACATCCCTTTTGTGCGGTTGATCCGTATTATAATTTTTTGGATACGGAACTGCATAGGAGTATCAAGGAGGCGAAAGAGGATGTTAAGTATAGTGGGCAGTATTAGGAGGGTTTTCTTCAAGGATGGTCGTTTCCTCTCAACGGATATGAGCGTTGGAAAAGGTGGAGTTTCTAGGGACTTGAAAACGAGTGGTTGAGACGCGATGCTTGTTCTATGATGATACCATGCGGAATGATAACGGGCATGGCGCTTTCCTAATGTAAAGATACCGATGCTTCTTAGCTGGGCTTGTCACGCCTCTCAGAAGAGTCTCATAAGAGATAGAATTACAAAGCGTTCTTCGATCTCGGCCAACTGCAGCAAACACACCGAGTCTCATGCAAATCATCGAGGGCAGAAGAATATTCACTACTTTCGAGCTGCTACTTACTCATCTAAATCTACTCCTCGTACCACCCATTGCGCCACACACCACGGCACCCACAGCGGGAAACTTAGATTCCATCCTCACGCGTTGCTAGGAATCGCATTGCTCTCCCTTCCCTTCCACCAGCTCTCCATCTTCATCGCCCAGCACAGCAATCTCCGGCAGTAAACGCCTTACTCTCTGGTTCCCTGCTTCCATTTCAGCCACGTCCCCATCCGTCCATCCTGCCGTCTTCAAAATCTTCCGAATGATTGGTGTCTTGCTCACAGAATACATATGCAGATCCTCCCTCTTCGTCGTCTTCGCAGATTCTCGTTTGATACGCTCATAGTCGTTCCCTAATGCTTCGTCTTTTCTTAAGGTGTCGCGCACTGCTATCGAGTTTCTGTGTGGGACGGAACCATCTGCGACGACGTAGAGGCTACGATACTAGAGGAGGTGGAAACATTAGTAGCCTTTCAGCTCTCGGATTCCTAGAGCTGGGTTTTGATGGTACGTACAGGGTATACGCCTGGTAATTTCAATGTCCACCGGCCGTTTATGCCGCCATCCCCATGGTTATTATGATACGCGCCTTGACCTGGTCTCCGGCCACTCAGAGCGTCAAGTATCTGCAGTCTCTTTGCCTCATGGAAGTCGTTGGGGGAGATGATGAGCAATATATCGATGATGGCTTTTGCTCTCAGGTTTGGGACTGAGGTGCTCCCCACGTGCTCGATGGAGATGTAGGTCACGTCGGCGAGGGCGAGGTCGGAAGCTAGCTCGGCTTTGATGGTGCGGAAGTGGAGGGGCCAGTCGACGTTGTAAGCGGAGATGCGGAAGCGGCCGTCGGAGCGGTATACCAGGAGATTTGGTGGTGCGTCCATTCTTGAGATTTTGATAGGCGGCAGTCGACGAAGCTCTCAATACGAGGTGGTGATGAGTTCCTAATGAGGTGGCTGCGAAGCTGATTGAAAGCTGTGATGAGGCTTTCGCGGTGATGGAAGATGTTTTGGCTCATAAATCACTCGAATGGTTTCAGATGTGTTTTGTGATTGTTTGGGAATGGTGAAGAATGGCAAGGAATAGGGACTGCTCATCTAGAGGGCCTCGCAGCCTCATTCGATAGAATTGATGAGCTGGCGATGAAATGGAGACGAAGTGTCTCTTTAGCCATTTGTGGAGCTCATCCCTTGTTATGTTCTCAGTGGGCTTACTTAAAAGCATGATCGAGTCTTCGATTGACGAAATCCATCAGGTACATCCAAATCATCCGCATTGCTCGAGCAAGACCACCCCGACTTCCGAATCTCATTATCTACTCTCGTCAGAATAGCCGTCTCCACCTTCCTGAGAGTTGAAGCTTTTCGGGATAGTGAGACGTTCATTGTTAGAGTCGTAAGAAAAGTGAAAGCCAAATAAGGCTAGCGTGGTCCTTTTGCTAGTACTTATGTCCAGCCCATAACATCCCCTGGCTCTCCCGATGATAACATGGTAGACTGGTGCTTGTTCCGATCTGTAGAGCTATGGCTGTGATAAATGAAAGAGGTGACGAGGCTTTTGCTTTAGGAATCCGTTGGAGCTTTGACTGCTGACTTTGTTAGATCACGCCGTGAGTTTGTTACATCTATGTCTAGCGAAAGCTGAACTGCGCTGAGCACCAATACTCGGGGGTATGAGCTACTCAATGCTGCTTAGACTTCCATCTTCAAATCTTATCATTTCTGGTAACTTTTGGTAAATTATGAATCACGATTGGAAAGGAAGACTTGATAACTGAGAAGATCCTTAACGGGAACACAGACGCACCTGGGATTGAGGTTCGACAGATCCATTTTGACTTGATCTTATCTGGCCCCTCTCGTGGTCAATTGCTCCCCACAGTCTATCATAGTTGACTGGGAATATCTGGTCTCCAGGCACTTTTGCCTGCTTGGATGTTGTTTGATACATTTTGGGAAATTCTCTGATGGGAATAGCAACGAATGGAACACTTCTACATGTATGAGAGTGGCTTTATACCTGATCATCGCGGACAAAGAAGCATTGTGGTAATTCGGAAGGGATATTCTTCTGGAAGCCTGTAGAGGATGGAAGTCTTCGAGTCTTGATACAATCAAAGGCACAAGGGACATTGGCATTGTTAGAAGGGTCTGGAGCAAAAAAACGGCATCAGAAGTACTGCACATTATTTAATGCAGCAATATGCATTTTGGGTATGTCAACGTCGAATAATCCAATAACAGAGTCACTCCTCTCAATCATCCTCATCTACCTCTTGTGCTTCTTTCATACCGCCGCCACCACCTTTGGCTTCCTGCTTGAACCATAATTCAGCGAGGAAGTCCGCGGTAGAAGCTTCATCAATACTTTTGTCCTCCCTGATCTTCAAGAACCGCGGAAACCTCATACTTAAGCCTCTATCCTCATCCACCAGACCGATAGCAGCCGTGTAAGTCGGGCTCTTTGTGATGTCCGCAAACGCCATCTCCCATACCTCTTGTGGCTCAAACCAAACATCAGGATTGTATGGGTATTCGACATAGCTCGGTCTACTAATCAGATTCTCTCGCGTATCCTCGTTGTACCGCTCTTTGTTTTCCTTGTAGAACTTATCAGTGAAGCCAGAAATGCATTTCGTTACGGCCTCCAGGCTTCCTGTGGTAGGATTTCGAACCGCAAGCAGTATTGGCGACCACCACTTGGCTTTCCGACCTTGGCCATGCCAAGCGGCGATTGGGATAAGATCGATGGTGTCGGCGGAGGTGTTGTAGTCCTTTTTTACTTTAAGCCAGGAGTCGAGACGTTTGTCAGGTTCGTAGGTTGAGAGGAGGGCTTTGCGGCGGGTGCCCTTTTCCTTTTCTTCGGCTTTGTCTGAGTTGGAGGCTTTGGAAGCTTTGGACTTTGTCTTCTTGTTAGACTTCGTGGGCTTGATGGATTCAGACGGCTTTTCGATCTCGTCATTCATATCGTCGTCAATGGCCTGGAGGGATGGGTTTGGGACGTTGTCGAGCACCTTCACCATTATACCTTCGCACTTGATATCCGTGGCGGACTTGAAGAATTCGAGGACAATCTCGGAATCGGCAGAGGTGGCGTCGATGTTTTTGACCCAGGTGAAGCGATGTGGTATTTTAACAAAAAGACTTCGCAGAAGTTCTCGCCGCTCTCGGAATGGTCTATCGAGGAGCTCTTCGCCATTGAGGTACATCAGGTCAAAAGAGAAAAGACAGACGTCGACTTTAATAGAGCCGATAGCAACGTCCTTTCTCGCCCTGTTAGTCAAGGTTTGAAAGGCTTTGAGATCGCCCGATTCCTGATCAATGGCAACGACTTCGCCTTCCAAGATGAAGCTACTGACGCTCTCGCCACGTATCCGGGGTACAAGTGCAACCAGATCAGGGTATTTGTCCGTCATCACTTCCAGATGCCTCGAAAAGATCGATACTTTGCCACTCTCGTCGCAATGTACCTGTGCTCGCTGTCCGTCATATTTGTACTCGCAGCTGAAGTCGCGCCCCTGAAGCTTGGTAAGCATCTCACCCAAATCTCTGGTGATACTTCCCAACATGGGTCGTAAGGGTATGTGCAATGCCAGTCCACATCGTAGCAGGAGCTCGTCGGAGATTCCAACTTCGAGGAGACATGGTACTAGATCATTATAATTCGGTCGACGAGCGAAGCAGGCCTTGACCAGTTCCTCACCCTTCCCGTAAACCTCAGCTAGCGCTTCCTTTTTCAACTTATCTAAGTCAGACTGTACTCTGATGTCAAAGGATCCACCTGGTGGCGTTGACAGCAGAAAGGCTCGTGAAAGTGCGATTAGCATTGTAGTCTTCACAGCACCGATACGCAGGTGTTGCGCCAACGTCCGAACTAGATATCTGCTCTCCTCTGCCCCTTGGGCATCTTGCAACAGTCTTTCGACAATCCTTTGCTTGAACTCCTGACTTCCTGTGCCTTTACTATTGGCGACTTTTACAAGACTGTCATAGACACCTCTAATTGACAGGGGCTTAGGCTTACGAAGAGTGAAGCTTTGCCGCTTCTTGGCCTCGAAAGCAACATCTCCTGCATCTCCATATTTGTCGTAGAGGGATTTCAGACCACCATTATCAAGCATACATGTCTTTTTTAGAGCCTTGGAAATCGCCGAACCGCCTAGACCTAATTCTAAGGATATGTACGGAGGCGAAATGGCGTTCGTGGCGAGCCAGACCGTGGGCAATAGGCTTTCCGGGTCGCCCTCGATGATGGTCCGGAGAAAATTGACTAGAGTATCCACGATCTTGATTCGACTTTGAGTGCTATTCACTAGCACGAAGCATCGGGTAAGTAGCCCGTAAGACGCACCGCCGCCCTCTATAGCCCAATGTTTCTTCAAGTCTGGGAGGTATCTCGAGGGATAAAATGCGAGAGGATTTTCATCAAAGGGAAGAGTCGAAGATATCGAATCTTCTGCTGAAGCTGCAGCCTGGAGACCTAGGGTATCTTTCTTCTTGGGTGCTGCGTTCGTTTCCTCCCTCTTGGTACCATCAACTCGCCCACGAGCGGCAAGATCGCCTTGCGAGGATTGCCCCGTTTCTTCCGCTTTGCAACCATCACTGTCTTGTATCCCTCCAACATGCGTGTGATCACCACTGCTCTGATCATTTTGCTGACTTTCTATGCCCACAGCACGAGCGCCGCTGTCCTGCTCATCCCATTCTGCTTGTAGCTTTCGCGCCAGCTCTTCGTCAGTCAATACTACTGTACGAGCTTCTACGCCATCCGCCTCCTGCGATCCAACCTGGCCATCGGGAGCTTCTTGCGAGGGCGTGTCAGTGGTGGACTTCGTGGGCGCCTTCCCGCCCTTACTTTTGCCGAAAAAGAAGTCCAAGCTCCTAACGGTCTGCGGCGATGACTGGTGATTGTTCGTCTTGCGCCGCTTCAAAGGCGTCGACATGGCCAGCAAGTGAGGGTAAACGAACAGCGGGTACCTCTCATTGCGCTCATGTTGATCAGATAATGAGCATCGTCATCATGCATTGTCAGGAGCGCGTTTGTTCACGCGTCTAAATAGCGCTAGTGCAAGATCCAAACTGTCCCAACAAAGATGTATTTTGAAGCTCAACTTGATTTCAATACTCAGACTGAAATGCTTGACGGGGCTATTACGAGTGGAGTACCTTAAGAATGGCCGAAATGACGTATCGAACAAACGCTAGCCAAATCGCCGCAGAGGAGCGAGACATTCGAGTGGAGGACTATCTTAATGACAAATTGCAAAACTCTACGGACTTGGCCAATATCGATGCACTACTTGAGGATGTGAAGGCTCAGCAAGTCTTACTCCAGCAGCAGGTAGGAAAAGGGAGCCTCAAGATATAGCGCAAATCTGACCATGCATCAGCTGCAAGACGCGAAAAGGACTCTCGATGAATCCACTGAAGCCTCCAAGTCTCATTCAAAGGATCTAAGAGAGCGAGCCGAGGACTTTAAGTCCCATCAGGCAGATATCGACCGCCGCCTACAAATTGTCACCCAATCGGAGACCAGTGACGATGCTGTACAGAAGTTTGACTCCTCGATGGAGAGCTTGCGGAAGCTCGATGTTGCCAAAGGATACATGGAATTGCTCACCGAAGTCGAGGAGCTGAGCACCGATGCTCGTAGTAATTTCAAGAAATCTCCGCAAGCTGCCCTACAACCCTACCTCCGGCTCCAGAACCTTGCCAACGCGGTAAAGGAAGCCCAGCCAGCGGCTGAGGATGCTGCTCCCCACCTGATAGACCATCTCGATCGAACTGCATGCACGTTGTGGAAACTGATGAAGGATGAATTCGCCAGCGATTTCGAAGTCACGCTCAAGAAAATGCAATGGCCTGGCAAGGATGTTGCACTAGATGGAAAATCGGAGCAGGAATGGACAGATGGCGTAAAGAAGCTGATCGAACTACAAGAGCCAGAACTGAAGGCGAGGGACAATCAGAGCGCAGGTATCTCAAGCAGGGAGGAACCTTTGGTGCTTCTTCCTCTGGAGGTCATGTCCAAGCCTTTGGAATTACGGTTCAAATACCATTTCGAGGGTGATAGGCCAACAAATAGGCTCGACAAGGTGAGCTCTTCGTTCGGAGAAAATGCCTACACAAGTCTGACGACGGCAGCCGGAATACTTTCTTTCGCACGTTGTCGGCCTATTGAATACCTATGATGAGTTCTTTGCAATCTACCTACAGCCAATACTTCGTGAGCATTTCAGAAGGTCGAACTTTGCCCTCACATCCATCTATATCGACTCCACATCCGCACTTATTACGTCCTTGCTACCAATGCTCCGCCATAAGATCTTCGCTCTTTTGCCTCGAATATCGAACCAGCCACAGCTGCTAAGCCATCTCATTCATGAGCTCATGAGTTTCGACGTCAGTATGAGAGATGAGTGGAACTATGATGGAGGCAATGCTATTGAGGGCTGGAATGGTCTGACTTGGGAAGTGCTAGTAAAGAAGGACTGGTTCGGTAGATGGCTGGAAGTGGAGAAGAACTGTCGGTCAATCTGTCCTCAAATATAACTGTTTTAACAATATCTAGTTGCCCTGTCCCGATACCAGAACATTATTGACATCCCAGAAAGCGGCGAGATAGATTACGACAGCGTTGACTCCAGTGCTACCAAACCCACCTACGCTGCAATTCGAGTCAATGACCTCCTCGAAACGATTACAGATCGTTACAGACCCCTGACATCCTTCTCACAAAAGCTCCGCTTCCTTATAGATATCCAAATCACCATCTTCGACCGCTTGCACTCCCGCCTTCACGACTCCCTCGAAGCCTACCTAACCATTACCTCCGCCATTGCCCGCACAGTACAAGGCGTATCTCGTGAAGCTCAAGCTGAGCTGCAAGGTCTTGGCGGTCTCGAGCGACTCTGTCGTGTCTACGGTAGTGCGGAGTACCTCGAGAAGAAGATGAGGGATTGGAGTGACGACATCTTCTTTCTCGACCTCTGGGACGAGCTCCAAGATCGAGCTAGGCGCAATACGGGCAAGAACCTAGCAGGCCCAATGAGCGTCGAGGACGTTGCAGAACGGACTTCGAGCGCCGTGGGCTCCGAGGGGGACACAGGCGCTCTTTTCGACGAGACTGCCGGAGCATACAGACGCCTCCGCATCCGGTCGGAAGGGATAATGCAAGAGATGCTGATCCACAGCATCCGCGAGAATATCCGTCCGTACGGCCGAATCAACCCTTGGTCCTCCCTCTCCTCAATTGAGCCATCCTCCTCATTAGCGCTAACAGCAGAGCTAGACGCTACGGTCCAGCAGCTTAACGAATACCTCTCATTTCTTTCCAAAGTCTTGGCACAAGCGCCACTCAGACGCATTGTTCGCCAAGTAGCTCTCAACATGCAAGCATTTTTGTGGGATTATGTTTTGATGCGCTATACATTTTCTGCAAGCGGCATCGCCCAATTTCGGCACGATGTAGACGCTATCTGGGAGACTATAGATCGATGGCTGGGCGAAGGACAGGCAGAGATGGGCATGAGGAAACTGAAAGAAGCATTCGTCCTGATGAATCTCCCTGTCAAGAGCGAAGACGACGATGGAGATGTTGGCTTAGGTCTTTGGGAAGTCGAGAAAAGGATTTTCCGGACAAATGAAGAGGGTAGAGAAGTTTTGGAGGAATTGCGCTTGGACGCCTTAAGTGAGATTGATGCTAGGCATGTTCTGGAGAGGATGATTGAGCTTGGGCATTGATACAAACAATGAATCGCTGCCCTTGCAATCTGGCCCATTGATGATGTTGCATTAGCATACTATATTGTTCCAAGACTGAGATTCGAGCCTGGGAGAACTTGACTCAATGTCGCGCTACGACGAATAGAATCAACGTCGGCAAGAGGAGCGAGCTCTTTTGGGCTTGGACGCCCTTTCCAGCGTCATGGAGGTCGTAGCTGCCGTTCCCAATGTTGCGGTCTTCTCAGTCTGCTTGGCAAGAGTATAAAAGGCGCAAACAAAACCCCGAATTCTGGTTGGACGCTTCTTCTGCATTCTCGGGTATCAACAATTTCATGGACGACATCAATGTGAATCTCCGGGACCTGCAAGCTGTCGACAGACTGGTTGAAAGGCTACCAGAGGAGTTCGAAACTTCTCAGACTAAGTCCCTTCAAAGCCAGTCAAGACTTACACCACTTCAAAGTCAACGAATATGAGCAAGCTCTGCGATGTCAGAACGATCATCAAATTCTAGGGCCAAAAGCTCAACTCCTGCAACTCACCACCAGCAGACCCACTCACCCCTGTTGGACAATGGACCCATGAAAGCAGCTTCCTTAGGGCCTCGAACCAGGGCCAGCCACTACAAGCAAGCTAGAATTTTGTGTCCAGACCGAGTTGGAATCAGATTTTCACTGCACGCGGAACCGAACGTCGACGAGTCCTTACATAGGCAGTACCAATTGCTCCACAGCTCGACGCAGCGTCTAATGACAGCAACATATCCGGCCACGATTCTTGAATACAAGTCCCTCGCTCAGTGCATCAAGGACTACGAGAACAAGATTGCTGTTCTAGTTTTGCTCAACTTTAGAGACAAATGGGGTGAAATTATAGCTTCCACGTCGGAAAATGGATTAGGTGAATGTGACTCGGACATCCTGCGGCAGGAACGGGATGCCCTGCAGGCTCAGCTCACGACCCTCCGTGACGAGCTGCGACTCGCTAGAAAGCAGTGCATCTTACAGGGCCGCTCGCCCGACGACATCAACCAGCGATTCGGCTTACAGAACTACGGAGACAGCCTTGCCGGTTTCATCAATGTGGACTCGGTCTGCTGATCCCCACCAACGCCTTTGCAAGCACTCAACCGATTTCTCGTGTATAGAAAAGGCTCTCGCATCTCAACTTTATGGCGATTGGTCCATGAACGCCTCTACAAGTGCATGACCAAGCTACCGAGTACAAAAAGGCCTCTCACATCTCAGCTCCTTGACGACTGGTCCACGAATAAATTCTTCATGAATAGAGTGCGCATCAATCACTGGCTACTGCAGCGTCTCTACTCGGACGAGAACCTGGCTCGGGTTCATATCTTAATGCTTGCAGAGCCACCACTCAAGCACATTATATGGGCGCAGCAAACACCGAAGTATTGGTTTCTGGACGGAAGCGGCGATTGATGCCGAGTTCCGCTCTGTTGGATCTGTAAGTAGTCTGTCATACATAGATGCTCTTGGACGGGCTGTTGATTGGAATGCTGTGGATGCTTGCTCGTTGCCGGGCTTCGAATTCATCTTGACTAGTGAATTCACATCATACCCTCCATGTTTAGTCCCACTGCCGCTTTTTAGGAGATCGCATAGACCGTTGCACCTGTGGGTTTTGTTCGACACATGACCCTACAATACGCTTGCAGATCTTTTCTTGACCCTCACCCTCGTTGACCTAATCCTAATTAAGGTGCAAACCAGGCGCCTGCCGATACCGCTGTCGGGCGCGCATTGAAAGCTCCTGTCACCGGAAGTTAGCTACAGGTTCTAGCCCGGCAGGGGTGAGGACTAGGTCATTGGGGGCCAGTGAGTTGCCCGCTCCAAGCTGGCTGACTTCGCCTTGCAGTCTAGTGTCACTAGCTGTATATCTTATACGAGCGGGGCACTGAGGTAAATAAGCACGATAAGGCTAAGAGCAAGCCTCAGACCCTTTCTTTCGTTGACGACAGCACTCGTCTGCCAGCGCGAAGAGCTTACCAGTTGGACCATTTACCGAAGAGTCCTTCGTTAGGAATTTATGACGCCATTTACGGCACTTCGACCAGTGCAAAGGAGAAAAAGGTTTTGACCTTTGGGTGTTCCAATGCGAACAAAATATCAATCTCCGATTTAACAGTATCTTACAAAGCAATACGACCCAGCATTCCTGTATTACATTTCACTTGTCAAACCATAAGACCTACGACGATCGAGTCAATCTACTTAGTATGTTAAGCTTAGCTTCGAGAGCTTGCCAGAGGGGCGAGAATGATTCGTAGTTGCTCTATGGAGAGAGGATCATGTTGGAGGATCCTATTTTGTTCTTGCGCGAGAAGATTTAAACAGTCAGAAAAAAATGCATCCTAGGAGGTCATTCACTTCATGAGATTGACCTCCGTCTTCTCAATCAGCTGAAACAATATCAACTTCGTGGTTATTGAGAACAGCCCTATAGGTCTCGGCGAAATCGAAGTCCTCCTACTCCTCTCGTGGATGAAGTAGCAGTTCCGTGTACGGCGAATGGTCCAGTGGCCGAGATCGCATCAACCGTTGGCTGCTCCATTGTATACATTCCGATGAGACTCAGCAAATACCCCATGGGTCTATGCTTGCGGAGTGCCTGGCAGATTCTCGGGACTGGGCAGCGCAAGTATTAGATTCTTGGCATCTTGATGACGCAACCACTGGCGAGGACTTTCAAGTATCTGGTTCTGTTGATGCTATCAATAGTCGCGATGGATCCACCTCAGATGGTTCGATAAACATTGACAGAATATTGCGGAACGACCTGGAAGCATCTTGCTTGGCCGACGATGTCAACAGATATGGCTTTTCAACGCTAAGTGACGAAGAATTGTCTCATGTACTCGACCTAGACGAAGTGTCGCTACCACTTAAGATTCATCTTTGGATTCGGGGAGATATGAGGCAAGGCGCTGATCGTAGCCTATACAACCCGTACTGAAAAGTGCTAAAGGCTTTGGTCAGATACTCGAAGACGGTAGAAGTCTCTAAGATTAGCCTAATCAAGCAGCTAGAAATCAATGGTTTGCGGAGGAGTTTAGACGCGAGCTGCATCACTTGCTGGTTAGTCTTCCATCTCAGACAATCCCCTAATCTGGTCCGGATCCAGGGATGTACCAGACGCTGGACGAAAATGACATCATCTGACCGGAAGCTGCGCAGAAAACGGATAAGTCTACTTCTGATCCTCTCTCAAGTCTTGGGGATGTTTGATGGTGTCAGCGATTCGAGCGATTTGTGGCCCTCTACTCCTGTGGAAATGGAGCTGACCAGCAAAGCTTTTGAGGTCGGAAATCAGGTGATCAAGTATATCAGAGAATGGCGCAAATTGCGATATGGTGAGCTTGATAGTAGCGATAGTGAAGGTATGGTATGATAACAGCAAGCCTATCCATCTGGTTGCACTGATTGCACAGTAAGATTGGTCATACTTCTAGATTCTTACGCTGATGACGGTCCTTCTCGAAAGCAACGCTCAGCACTAGGTGAGCTATACCTTAGTTAGGAGATATTTGTGTCGGGAGCGAGAGCTACGGAAATCACATTGGACAATGTCTTTGGGAAGAGTCATAGCCTGCGCGAACTCCAGAGTCAAATGTATGATCACGCATAAGGGCATCCGGCTTTATCGAGAACCTCACCTGGCGCTGATTTAGACGATACACTTGCCTGAATATCACTCGCAGCGAGAACGAAGACCACGAATTGGAGCTGCATGCAAAAGTTGTCCAGGTCTGGTCCAAAAGAATGCTCGGGCCTCATACCAAAATGTCTTGTGTCCGGAAGGTCTCCCCAACGTGTCCCCAGCATGTTTCTGGCATGTTAGTAGCGTACGTCCAGCATGTCCCCGATGTGGTCCCGCTGCAAGACCGTCATATATCGAACGTATTTGCAGCCTGACCTATTGCGATATTATTTGAGAAATTGCCAGAACAATATTGCTTATAGTTGGAACTGTGAGCTGATTGAGAGGGATGATGATGCGTGTATTGGTTGGAATAATAAGGGATAAAAGCCGTTATGTGGGTGAAAGAGAATTTAGCGAGCGTAAGGAAAGTAACGGACGACAATGTAATATTAAAATTGGTAGTCGCCGATTTGAGATTGAAATTTACGAATCTTGAGGAAGGCGCCGCTGATGGATGCGAGTTACTTCCTAAACGAGAGGGATATTCACTTTTGAAGATCTTTAACACTAATGCAAAAATATTCATTTGCCGTCATGCGCTAGATCGGTTTCGCGACTGGTCAACATGTGAATTTTATAATACATGCTCTATATACTAAGTTCGAAGAAAGGTAAAGATCTTGGACGCTCATATCCAAGTCTGTCATATCCATCAGCCCCTCTTCGGGAGTCGTTAGAATATGGTCTCCCATGTCTGCGACGGCGGCTTACCCTCCAAAACGGCTTCACTTGCAGGCTATGTCAAAGATGTCCAGAAAAAACATCCCGGCAAAAACCCCAAGAATAAGCCCCTCAACTGGCTAGCTGCCCAACCTACGCTTGTCAAAGGGCAAATGAATCGTATCATGGTCTTTCGTGGCAGCTTCAATCCCCCCCATATTGGGCATCTAAATCTCTTGACCTATGCTTTCGACCACGGAGGCCTGGACATAAGAGCTGCGATCGTCCTCACAACAAGCGAGCAGTCTCTGGCAACCAAATTCAGGGATCATGATGAGACGTTTAAGTTTAGCAGGGAGGACCGAGGGCGGCTTTGGAAGGACGATGAGAGATTACCCCAGTGGGTGTGGGTGTACGAGGACTCAAGCAATGAGTGGATGGAGTTCAGGCGCCGATTGAAGAAAAAAACACGCTCAGCAGGCTACGAGCTAGAATATGTGTTGCTATTTGGGCCTGACCCGATGCTGTATGCCAATGAAAGCACGGTGGATCTGGATGACCAGTATCGCAGCTCCGATTATGATAAAGTGCTGATCTGCGATGTCTCAAGAGAAGCCGGCTCGCCCGACAAGAGTGCAGAATTGAGACCATTGTATGGGTTCGAACCTTGGAAGAAATTAGAGCTTGACGAGCAGGTATTGGAGGGCGAGGCAAGCGCGGAAGCTCAGGACATGTTGGCGATCTTGAAAACAAAAGCGCCCGAGGAATATCAACGGGCTGTGGAGAGAGGTGGTGAGTCCACGTCTGCATCTTTCACTTTGTTCACAAGTGGATGCTAATTTCAGTAGACCATACTATGGAGCGATCTGTTGTTACAATGGTGAAGGACAGCGAGCACATATGGGTTTGTCACCAAATATGCAACGCAAATATCCAGTGGCGCTTCGTCCGTGCCAATCGTTCGGCCTATCCCCAATACAAAGAGATTACGATCAGCTCGACCATCTTGCGTGCGGCCATGAAGACCGAGGAAGAAGACCAGTTGGTCGCGAGTCTGAGAGCCATGGCTCTCAGTCCAGACTTATTACTATCCATGAGGTCGGCTTGGGGTCCACGCTTGTCCGCCGCTGAGGATAGGGAGGAGGAAGGTCAGTCACCAAGGAAGAAAATCAAATTACAACGTAACGACTCTTCTTTCTCCGAAGTGGTCGTTGCCTAGTCATCGGTTTTCCTTCGGACAGATTTGGGGAGAAACGCCCGATGATAGCATTGAGTCAAGTGATGGCAGTCTTGGCGCCATGGAGTCGCGTGTAGTCGACGTCCGAAGGCTAATGTAATACACCCTTGATAAATCGAGTTTGTCCCAAATTTGCTGGGCGAACAAAAAATTGTTTGCTAAAGTTGGGCCTGTGCTATGGCGTGACATAGAGCTCTCTTCGGACAGAGGGCCCCAACAAAGATTCTTTCTTGCTCGCGATTCGTCGGTTGGAAAAATTTCTTCTCAATGATCGCCAACTTCTAGTGACATGTTCAGCCTGTTTTCCAGCGAAACCTTATCACCACTGCTTCAATGATTGTGAATTTTTTTGATGCTTGGGCGTTTAGTCTGTACAATGCTTACACATGCGGCTAAATTCCTTGCGAGGATGATGATCTTTCAGCGGTTTGGACAAAACGAATAAATCGAGAGCCATGCTCAATTCGCCATATATTTGGCAAATGTCGCCTACAATATTCCGCTCTCAGTGTCGCATGATTCGGCCGCCAATCTACCTCTAGTTCTATCTTTTCATTGCTGGGGCCTTTTTCATGCACCTGAATACAACATTCCAACCGGATAAAATTCCCAGCTGCGAGCGATGTGGCCGTTGGTGACGACGTAATCGGCTGCGTGGTTCGGGACGAAGCCGTTGAGGCCTAAACAGTCTCAATGAATGAAGCCTGCCTTGGCCACAGCTTCTGCCATGGGGACGTCGTTCAGGTCAAATTCTAGATGTGAACGATAGTCGAGCCATTCTTGATCTTGAATAAGCCACATTTAGGATCGGTGACAAGATGCGCAAAGCGGACAGTGCTCCTGCCGCCTGCCCTGCGGCCCAATCCCCCAACGTGCATACCTGATGTAAGTGTTTTCATAAAGTCGATTCTGTATTTGGAAGAGGGATAGATCGTAAGAGCTCTTAGGGGCGTTAGGGAATAATTCACCCATTGCGGCACCTATGACGTGTGTAGTGGTCAAACATACAATAGACATCTCGCACACGCAATGATCACATTCCACTTAATTCGCAAACAGAGGCCGGAGGATCTTCAGGACCACTTTAGGGCTGCGAATTGCCCTTTGGTAGACTTATAGGGTTATCAATTAAATGGAGGTTCCCACTAAAGGAATCACACGTTGTGTACTTCGTGGCCGGGCTAATGGGCTTGGAACAATGCAGTATCGGCTACAATTAATGTGGGAAGTGTGGCTCCAGACTTCCGTAGCCTCTGCTGCGAGTATAGCCAAGATGCCGCATAGAGCCCGTATGACCTTACATGATGTTTCTGTCCAACCCTGATGTTGTCCTTCAATTCTGCCTCCTTCTTCCGTCCCAGGCCCTATATAGTCGATACTCAGCTCAAGCCCATCAATCCAGGCATCCACGTCTTCTTCATCAAAGGGCTCAATGTTCGCCATCGACAGCTCGAAAGCCCTTGCCATGTCTTCCAGCTGCTCGCTCCCTCGGAGGGAAACGGGTAAATCAATGCTTACTGTCGTAAAATTTCTCAATGTTGCAAATGGCTTTAGGCAGTTTCCGACGTCGGAAACGTCTTCGCGATCTCTGTAGGCCTCGACTGTAGGCTTACCAAATCGTTCTCAAGGAAGCTGACCGAAAGATGCTGCAGACGACTTTTGGGGGCAAAATTTGTCGCAAACTTCCGAATATGTTGAACGATTGTAATCATGCTGAATACCTTCCCCGGAGGCGGTGGAAGGATCTCAATGATCAGATGCTGAAGGTAGCTATAATCTACTTCCTGCCCCCAACTTTTCAAGCAAGCTAATGACAGGTCAAGAAATCCAGCATGTCGATGTGTGATGCGGTAGGTGAATTTTCCACGCCGTTGGTAGACGTTGAGGACTTCTTCAGATACTTGCTTACTGATTCGCAAATTGACGAAGATAAATTCACATCACAAATTGGGTAGTCCATCAAATATTCAAGGTAGATATTCTCACGGAGCTCTAGAGGTAGACTCAACATCCGGGAGTACTGAGCATGATTTGCCATGATCGATGGGTTGTTAATGCAGGTAGCCTCTGTACTTAAAACGCCGTTTACGGAAGACTAGAGAGATGGTGGGACTTATTCGAAAGATGGAAGAGTCAGTGTTAATGTGTGTTGTTGTCTGGATCAGAGACAGACTCTTCGTGGATGGATCACGAGAGAACAAAAGAGTTGTATGGACGTATAGGACGATCGCGCCTCGAGTATAGAGTTTCTGTTTCCAGCTTTTTGTGCCAAGGCGGCAAAGTATGGATCTCAACGGGCCTTTCTTCTATCGGATACCAGCGACCTCTTCTTTCGTACGCTCTACTACACCCAACCTATCCTTCCTTACGAGCAAAAAACACACCGTTCATACCATGGCTAAATCTAATACCAAGCGCGGCAACTCCGCACATTCTTCACAGACAACACTTTCAGATCTTCAAGAAAATACCGACCTTTGGTACAGAGTCCATGTTCTCCTCTACGATCTTAGTAACGTAGGCAGTAATATTCTCTCAGAGAAGCGGACGTCTTCAACGACAAATGAGCTTTACATTAGCGCGCCTTACTTCACAGACTCGGAGGCTGCTAGAATCCGCACGACGCTCGTTGATGATGACCTCACGAGTGAACAGACAACCGTCCGCACCGAGCTCTCAGCTAAGGTCGCTGCCGCTCCTAGAGCTGCAATCTTCATCGAGAGTGCTATCCACCGGAGAATGGCAGACTTCTTTGACAAGCGCAGAGCTAGCGGCGATGCTAGACCTTGTGGACCACACGACATGATACCAATCTACAGATGCGTTTTCAAGATCGAGAGGGAGGAGCTGAAGGATAAGAAGTTTCTAAGCCGCTTAAGGAGATCTGGCTTGGGGGACTTCGCTACCCGAGATGTAGACGAGGCTGGAGATGCTGGAGAGGGCACGGAGAAAGTGAGCAATCGCAAAAAGAATCGTTAACCTAGAAGAGGACCGATCTCAAGTCTAGAGACATGTCAGGTATTCATGCTCGACTCTCTTGAAGAACGCGTGCCGCGTTTGACTTTCTTTGTTGTCGAAAGCTTCAAGACCATGACCCGGCTTGAGGCGGGATCTACACGCGAAAATCTTCACCGAATTACGGCAGAATGCAATTCTGGGAACGGTATTTGAGATTTCCTGCTTACATGAACTTCGCGGGAATGCTAGTCTTGCTGATATAAGAGACGTCTGTCTCCCGGCCATCGAACGCAACATCTGGCTTCACAGCACGAATCCAGCTCTATCCTATAAGAGGTAAATGAATCATTCATAGATAAGCATCACGACTGTGGAGCCGACCCCTTAAATACCCGATCTCAAAAAGCAACAATGCTCTCTCAAATTCCATACATCCTCGCCATGCTCTCCACGCTTGGGTCAGCCCGTCCCGCTCCGCGGTGTCATTCCCCACTCCGGCATCGTGTGTGAACCGGCAATGCTGCTGTCAACGATCAGAACAACGAGTCGAACACCTGGTAGCTGTTTCCCCAGATTACAGAGGCAAGCGCCGCGTTGCTGATAAGCCACACCTAAGTCGTTCACGCAAATCACAGATATACTCAACTATCCACAGCTCGCCTCCGAATCAGCCGGAAATACGTGAAACGTAAATAGTGGCACAGACACATCCAATCTCTTGCCATCAGATCCTACCATCCAAAACCCACCGGTTTGGCAACCCGGATGCACCGGAACGCTGAACTGGATGCCAATGTCATATCAATATGCTACACCAAGTGGATTCTGAGGGCACCACAGGATATGAGGGGGATTTCGATGCTTTGGTTTTCATTTTGGCTAACGGCGTGACATACTGTGGTGTTGCGACCCATTCGGATTCGAGTCCGCGCACTCCCGGACAAAGGGGCTGGCATCAAATCCAACCAAGGCTGATGGAAGCAGAGAGGGGTTTTCTCAATGAGACTTCGAAAAGAATACGTAACATGCAGCATGGAAAATCAAGAATGTATCGAGACCAACTTGCTTTACGTACATAAACTCTACCATCTAACGTTAGATCTTTTGATCGCTCCATCGTCTCTTTTATATCAGCCAATATGCTGTGGGCAAATGTCCGACAGGGGACCTGACAGTCAAGCTAAAACGAACCGTCAGTGTAGTAGGTCTGATCGAAAGATTGAACGGACAGATACAAATGATCGTGGATATGTGGGGAGAACTTCGAGATACAACAGGCGTGATACTAGTGTAACCCTAATCCTATTTTCAGCCTTGTGGCGCAGGAACCAGCCCGAGAGTCTAAGATATACGCCTTGCACTAGAATAGCTTCTTCTTTACAACTTTATCATCAGCTGCTCGCGTCGAATAACATTTCATCGTTGGATCCATATCAAAAATCATACTCCTAATCAAGCTAGCGCCATATACTCGATAATTATATACCTAAGACACTTGCAGCTAACTATGGTTAGCGCCTCTGCATCCTCATCGCAATGAGAGCATTTCCTGGGGGAGCTTGAAATGTGAGCCATAGGATGTGTAGCTGCTGTGAACCTGATCTCTGGCAAGGATTCTGGGGGGGACCGCGAACACCAGGACTCCTTCATACATCGAAGCTGGACGGGATGCATAATATGGAACAAGGCCAGGAGGTCATCATTTACGAGCTTTGGGCTACATTTGGCCCAATTATTCTAATTTAGTCTCATAGATGGTATGATTCTGGAGCTGGTTCAATGATAATATCATCGCACGAAACCAGGAGGCTCTCGCGAGAGAGGCTTGAGATTTTGAAAGACCACAGGTGGTAGTGTTGGAGTTCAGCACTCAGCCCTATGGATTAGCCGAATGAGCATAAATAGACGACTCCCTCCATAGATAATCAACCAGTCGTCTCCTCCCATTCCAACAGGTAGGTCAATTACTGTTATAAGACAAAAACTTTTATACTCCTAACACGTCGTTATGCTCTCTATACTGTCACATCTTTCCTCATCTGATTCAAGAAATTACCACTATGTAAATTTTGATCGGAAAACCAGTGATCTCGATTAGATTGCGTCCCATCATCCAAAATTCAACGCATTACTAGCACGGTACATTTTCTCTCGCTCGCGGACCAAGGTACCACTTTCTCATCTCCCGCCTTCAGGTCCAAGTTCCGCAATAAACCTTTCGTCCTCTAATTGCTGCATGTTCTGCCTATTCCGGCCATCCGCTCCAGTAATTGGACTGGCGTCGCTCTCATATGGACCAGCAACAAGACTACCATCAGACTTACAGGGACCACTGATTGGAGTCCCGTCACTCCCAAACTGACCTATATTGTCGGTATCACCGCCTAATTCTAGCCTGTCGTCTGGCATTTGGGTGAATTTCGATCTCGCGTTAGCGCGGCGAGTGCGGTGATATATCAAACTGCCGTATATCAACGAGGCAAGAAAGAGGACACTGACAGTCGCTAGTCAGCACAAATACCCTGGGGGGGATTTTGCGGTTAGTGACTCACAGCGGAATCGCATCCTCGACTATCGGTATGATCAACTCATATTGATAATCTCTACCTATTCCATCCGTACTCGACGCTTTCCTCTCCCAATTGGTCACATTGACAAGAGCGATGACAAAAATGGTGAACCAGATGATAGTCTTGACGACTTGCAGAACAAGGTAGGTGATTGCTTTGAGCTTGCTGGCTGCAAAGAGGATGATTTCGGTGAGGTCGAGCATCGCGCAGAAGCTGCATATGCAGATGATGATTAATGATGCTCTGTTGAAAATCAGCATCATCTTATTCGATCAAAGTTATCTGTCATGGTGGCTGGTGACCTACGGGACGAATCCGCCTGCAATAGTCTCAAGATAGATGTCTGTACCGATTATCACCAGCATGATTAGAATTTGGAACACCCATAGCGGGATGAGAGACCCTTTGCGAAGGCGGATACTACGGTCTTTTTCTTGAAGAAAGTTTGCGTTCTTTAAGCTGCTCATCTTGTATTCGTGTTTTCTGCTGGGAAGATAAAAGTCACACGACCAATTTTATTGACGAGAATGCAGCGCTGGTTGCTGCAGTATACGGCAGAGGATTCTACAACGGCACGTTCTTCGCAATGGAGAGGCAAGGTACCTTTTGAACAAGGCGCGTTCTTTTCGCCAGTAACTCATGGTGGCTGAGCTTTGTGCCGTTCAGCTCAGCAAGGTCGCGATTGAGCAACCTATGACACAACTCGTCTGCAAGTACGGCTCTCCCTTAACGTTTAAGCTTCGTTTAATCGTCCGAGGCCTGTTTTTGCGCTTCAGCCGTCCCGTTACAAGCGCATCCAATTACTAGCATACATCCCGCTTTCACCAACAATTGCCTATTTGCGACCACTCCCTAGTAAACCATTGCTATTAAGCCCTCACAGAAGCCGCTCTACTCCGTGCGGCAGCCAATTCATGCACCTCCCGGTCACAGTCCACCACCTTCACCATTCCGCCCCCAAGCTGCTTGATAAAATCTTCATCCCCGAGCTCTTGCACCTGCCTCGTTTCCATCGCCCTTGAGCGCTCAATAGGACTGCTGTCACTCTCGCATACACCAGTAATTGTACTGCCATCACGATCATTCATTGCCTCTGTCTTCTCGTCAGCAACAAGCTCAAGACCGGCCTCCGAATGCGTCCTCTTGAGCATGGCATCGAAGCGACGATATCGGTGGTATATCACACTGGCGTAGATTAATGTTGTAACATAAAGCGTCCTAGTGCATCACAATTAGCACACTTCAACCTGCGAGAGGCTCCGGATAGGTACATACAGTGGCAGGACCGGCTGCAAGACCGACGGTATCAAGCGCTCGCTCACAAGACCTGTAGTATCTTGTGGCACTCGTTGCCAATTCGTAGATAGCGCGAGGTTAAGTAGTACCAACCAAACTGTCGTCATGATGATCTGGAGGGTGAGATAGGGGAGCGGTTGCAGCTTTTGGTTCGCGAAGAGGACTATTTCGGCGATGGTGACGACCAGTGTCCAGGCGCAGAACATGATTAAAATCACGGCGCCCCTGGGAGTGCTTAGCCGGACGTCCAGAGTCGGCGCTGTGGGTGGGAGGGACTTACGGCGAGAAGCCGGTGAAGGTGTCGAGGTAGATGTCAGAGATGATAATTAAGAGCATGACGAGGATTTGAAGTGTCCATAGCGGGATCAGGAATCCTTTTTGTAGGTGAGGTTTGGTGGTGGAGTGAACTGCCATTGTTGATACGTAAGAACAACAGGACTGTGCGCGTTCTTTCAAGGCGTGTAGATACTGAAGATCTAGATGAAGGGAGGAAAGTGGTCCAGGATATGCGAGCTTAATCGGTCGGTGTGAGGGCATTGGTGAACGTGAATGTTACGCAGTAGTCAAAAACAAAATGCGAGTAGACGACGACTTCTGATATCTCTTGCTTGCATTGAATCTTGCTCAATAAAGGAGGGTTGCGGAGGATAACAACAAGATATTCAAAGACGCGATGTCTTGCGATAGCTGAGCCCCGTACAAATTCGTCACATTTGGGGCTTGAAGTGGACCTCCTTCTGGCTGTCAAGGAAGTTTTGGCCCGTGCGAGGACTGTCTCGGGTATTTTGGGATTTCCGCTGGTAGTGTTGCTGCAGGTTCCGCCTTCGCGCGTTTCAGCGGTTTCCGCTCCAAGCGCATCCTCTGGGAAGTATGTAGTCCTAGTTTTCGCGGGGACATTGATCGAAATTAGACACATGCCCAATGCATATCTCGAAAGCTGCGCTGACGGCACTGAAGGAATTCGAGCATTGTTCGTAGAAGATGTTCGAGCTGGCTATTTCGCAACAATATCACCACAGGCGGTGGAGCAAACACTGAGCAACCTTTTTCTCAACCGGCTTGGGAAACAGAAATCGGAAAAAAATACATAAATTACTTGAGTAGTTTGATAGGACGGAGACCGAAGTAATGAATGAGGGCACAAGTACTCCTCCAAGCCCCAAAAACAAGGTATCATAAGTTCACTGTTTCGAAACGACCTTCGGAACAGGATTCTTGAAAGTCTTACCTCAAGTCCTCACATGACTAAAACAATGCGCTGGAATGAAGAAGACAGTTCGCCGCTTACCCTGTTTCCATTATAAAAAGGCTTAAGTCAAGACTTCAAAGGGTCCTCAGCCTTTCGATAGTAGCATCAGGATTGCACCAACTCCGGGGCACTCGAGGAAAGCGCCATAGATTTTTCTGGCTTCGATGTCATTTTTTGTCGATTACAGGATGCAAAGTTACTTATAAAGGTGTGCCACGAAGAACCCGGAAGTGGATATGCCGCTAGGTTGCATTTTATAGCAGTTCGCAGAGACTCTCAATTGGAGATAACAGGCGTTTGTCCATCCCATTGGCTCCCTTCGACAGCGTCAATCAAGAAACCAGCGGCACTCTTCCTACTACAGAACCACCCCACCCCCTTGCCTTCATTACCAAACACTTTTACTTCCTTCTTCTCTCCATTGCTTAGCCCACTCGATCTGACATCCACCCACTTCAAACTCGGATTCTTCTCCGCCTCACTCTCCAGGAATTTCTGCACTTCATGATGATCATCAAAGGTAATCTTCAAGTTCGAATAATCCACCACCCAATTGAAAGCCCAACCAGAATACTTTCGGCTGCTCCCCACACCAGTCGTACCTAGTACCACGATCTTGTTGACATCATGTTTCTTCATTTCAGCTACGGCGTTGCGAACAGAGGTTGCCATCAAGTCATCCGGCGCGGTGGTCTTGGCCCATGGGTTATCACTCGTTCGGCCGGTATTTAAGGTGGATACGACTGCTCTGATAGGATCAGACGACGGAGCACTAGCGAAAGCTTTTGCTAAGTCGGGCTGAGACATGGGGTTGCCGGTCGCGATTGATAAGTTGTTTTGAGATGGGAGGGCATCCGGACGACGGACTAGTGCGGTGACTGTGTGTTGGCGGGAGAGAGCTTCTGTAATGACGTGAGAGCCCGTACGGCCATTGGCACCAAGCAAAAGGATGCGCATGATGGTGGTAGCACCTTGCACAGGTATTTTGTGTACTTGATTGAGTAGAAGAGTAACAATTATTAGTCAAGTGGATAGTTGCAGAAGGCTTTCAAGCTGGCGGATATGGATATTATATTTGCGTGAGAATGACCCTTGGAAATGAAAGAGAACAGACCCAATATATAGACATAATGACCTCTAGCATGCTCGACTCAATTAGCTCTAGTGGCGAGCGGATGTTGGAATTTAGCCTATCCGGGCGATCGCCGGCACCCAGGTAGTGCCGATTCGACCGATGATATGTCAGCGGATGCCAAGACTGTCTTGACCGAGACGGGCCAAAAACTCAATCCGAGCAAGTACAACTTGCACTTCACAGAGTATCATGCCTAAGGAACACAAGAAGCGTGGCCGACGGGAGGAGAAGAAGCGGAAGCGTGAGGAGGAGGGAGGACAAGAAGACGGACAGCAAGAAGCACCCTTAAAGCGGCAGAAATCACAAGAACCAGAAGGAGAGAATGAATTCATAGCCATTGAGGATGGAGCTAGGCATGAAGAGGAATACGTATCGCCTACTGGATCGGAGGATGTACCATTCTATGGACTCCTTGATGAAGAAGAGCAAAAGTATTTCAAGAGCGCAGACGCAATCTTGGAGCTCAACCAATTCCCAAATGCAGAAGAACGAGATATTTTCCTCGCGAATGTTTACAGAGAAGCGAATGGAAAGGAGCTCAAGATCGCCAACAGCCAGTCTTGCTCAAGACTTATGGAGAGGCTGATTATGCTCTCCACGCCTGATCAATTGAAGTCGTTGTTCCGGAAGCTCAGCGGACAGTAAGCCAATCTTCGATGGCTGAAGAGTGCGGTTGTGCTAATTCATACAGCTTCCTGCACCTCGTCCAGCATAGATTTGCCTCCCACTGCTGCGAAGCACTTTTCTCAAAAGCTGCCACAATCGCCACCCAAGAATTAGTGGCACCCCTGGAGGAAAACCAAGGAACGAACACTGGGGATGTCTATGTCTCAATGGAAGATCTGTTCCTCTACACAGTTAACGAGCTAGAGGGTAATCTTGGGTATTTGATGACTGATCAATTTGCCTCGCACCCACTCCGCATTCTATTAGCCGTCTTGTCGGGTATGCCTCTTGTGGGGGTAGACTCAGCTTCGTTGATGCAGAGTAAGAAGAAGGAACATATCTCCATTATGGGCGGCAATACGACAACTACGGCAGGCAACATGGAGTCTCAAACTGTGCCAGAATCCTTCGAAGGCGCGGTGCACAACATGATTACCGGAACAGTGGCTGGCCTTGACACTACGAATCTCCGAGTATTGGCAACGCATCCTATTGCGAATCCTGTTCTGCAGCTACTCTTGCAACTTGAGCTCACAAGATCTGGAAAGCAAAGTGCCAAAGATCTGAACTCCGTATTTCGGAAACTCCTACCTGACGACCCACCGGATGAAGGCACAGAAAGTGCCTCCTTCATCAACAGCCTGGCCTATGATACGGTTGGCTCACGGCTACTAGAGGTAATTTTGACACATGCTCCAGGAAAAACTTTCAAAACACTCTACAGATCCTCGTTCAGTGAAAAGCTTGGCACGCTTGCCAAAAACGAAATCGCGGCTTTTGTGGTCATCAAGATTATCGAGCGCCTGAATAAAGATGATTTACAAATTGCTGTGGATCACATATGCCCTCAGATTGACACTTTGATCAAGCGCTCCCGTACTTCTGTGATCAAATCGCTGATAGACAGATGTCGAGTACGGCAACTAGATACACAACCTATATCAGATGCGTTGCAACAGACTTATGGTGGGGAGCCCGCTGATAGACTAAAGACGATGCTCAAAGTGAATTTAACGTCGACAGAAGGTATTGCAGAAGATCGCAGAAAGCAGTTGGAGGCTAAAGACAGCTCGAAAGTGCACGGGTCGTTACTTGCTCAATGCATGTTAGAAGCACCCGGTCCACTGCGCGACCTCATCACCGATGGGCTACTTGCGTTAGAGACGCCTATTCTGGTTGATCTTGCCAAGGACCGAACAGCGTCGCGAGTATTGCAGAATGCCCTCACTTGCTCGGATCAAACTCCGAAATTCCGGCGAATTTTGATACCGCGGTTTTATGACCGTATTGAAGACCTGTCGATGGATACTGTTGCTTCGCACCTTGTTGACTCATTGTGGCAGGCATTAGAAGGCCTTACGTTCATCAGGGAAAGAATTGCTGCCGAAATTGCGCGGCATGAATCTGCGTTGCGAGCCTCCGTCTCCGGGAGGGCTGTATGGCGGAACTGGAAAATGGACATATACAAGACAAGAAAACACGAATGGCTAAATGATGGCAAAGGACACATCTTGAAAGCGAAATCTGGGATTGAATTTGCCAGGGAACGTGCTATGGCGAAGACCAATGCGTCGAATCACCAGCAGAAGGCATTGAAATCAAAAGCCCAGGTCACCTCTGGCGCGAATAGAATACAAACAAAATCCAGCTGAGGTTGGCTTAGCCTTACTTTGGGTTTCGGGCACTATCCGAAGTCATGACGACGACGAAAGCATGTCATTCAGGATGAAAATTAGGTGCTTACGGTAGCACAAATGTGCAAGTCCTCCATGTGTATTCCTGATATCTCTTCCACCGACACTGATTGTACCACTCTTCCCTCTGAAAATGCCTAAAGGAGCCCATTCCCCTCATCGTCCAGCTGAAAACCAGCCTGATCCCTCTCGAGCCCATGAAGTATCTACTGTTAGTAATGTCTTCTTCTACCTTGGTGTTGGCATCCTTGCCCTTTCATTCACTGTTGCAGCAAATTCTCTGATCATCACATAGCTGTTGACCGCTGTTCAAGATCTCATAATCCCGTTCATACGTTCAGCAGATGAAGATGCAACTGCGAAAAAGACAGGACATGGCCTGTCCACAGGAGGCGGTGGACCTCGCACAGCTCTAGTGGAACATCACAAGCCCCAAAAACTAGGCCAATTAATGGACCTGGAACTACCAGAGACGGGACTGGCACAAGCTGGATTTCTGAAACAAGTAAAACAGATCTTGCAGTACTCAGTGAATACCTGGGACCGCGGTTTCCTAAGCAAACTCTACGCCTCAACCGACGCTCCTGGCCTCGCCGCTGAACTCATCTTGGCAACTCTAAATACGAACGTCCACGTCTACGAAGCATCGCCCGCACTCACCATGATCGAAAAACACACCACCCGCGCCCTCGCCAACATCTTCGGCCTCAACGGTCCCCATGCAGGTGGTATCTCGGTCCAAGGCGGATCAATTTCCAACACGACCTCTATAGTAATTGCCAGGAACACAATCTATCCAGATACCAAAGAACATGGCAACTCCACCCAAAATCGCAAACTCATCCTCTTCACCAGCGCCCATGGCCACTACAGCATCGAAAAAGCAGCTCAAATGCTCGGTTTTGGCTCCTCGGCCGTGCGCTCTGTGTCCGTAGACCCCAAGACTGGCAGCATAGATCCGTCCGCCCTGTCATCTCAAATAGTCAAAGCAAAAGAAGAAGGTCTCACACCCTTCTACCTAAACGCCACAGCCGGCACCACCGTCCTAGGCTCGTACGACCCCATCACACCCCTCGCAGCAATCTGTAAAGAGCATAACATGTGGCTTCACATTGACGGCAGCTGGGGCGGTCCTGCAATCTTCTCGCCTACGCACAAGCACAAACTAGCCGGCAGCCATCTCGCGAACTCGATTGCCATAAACCCGCACAAAATGATGGGAGTGCCTCTTACATGCTCCTTCTTGCTGGGAGCGGATATGCGCCAATTCCACGCGTCGAATTCCATGCCTGCGAGTTACCTCTTCCATTCGGAGGGCCCGACGAGTGGGGGGGAATTGTACGATCTGGCGGATTTGACGCTGCAATGTGGACGGCGGGGGGATAGTTTAAAGCTCTATCTCAGCTGGGTCTACCACGGTACGGCAGGCTACCGGCAGCAGATCGATACTGCGTTTGACACAGCTGCGTATCTTGCTGGTCTCGTCTCCGAGCATCCCGACCTTGTGCTCGTAAGTACCAATCCCCCGCCTTGCTGCCAGGTGTGCTTTTTCTACGCGAAGGGTGGCGAGTTGAAGAATAGTGGAGAGGAGAATGGGCGTATTACGAAAGATATTGCGCAGGGGTTGGTGCCGAAGGGTTTTATGGTTGATTATGCGGGCGTGGATGAGCGGCGAGCGTTTTTGAGGGTTGTGGTTAGTAGGGGCACGGGGAGGGGGACGTGTGAGGGGTTGGTGGAGGCTGTGACGGACT
>JAABUS010000905.1_pt1 | contig 70484 bp, 71 predicted proteins | sample 5560161 | NCBI WGS metagenome assembly JAABUS01 (sample SAMN10711885, study PRJNA513376) | rock metagenome | isolation source: Antarctica rocks | place: Antarctica: Victoria Land, Trio Nunatak nord | collected 2016-01-04
GAAAGTTGACTTTCTTATCTGAATCATTGAACAACTCAGCTAGTTCTTTCAAAAGATCATCGACGATCTTATAGAGATTGACACAGTCACGTTCGCGTCTAGATTGAGCGACATCAGCTGCGTCATCGAATAATCTGAAATGTACATAGCTCAGTTTGACTCGTTCATTTGAAAAGAGGTCGACGTTGATCTCTAGTTTATTCTGAATTTTGCCGTATCAGTTTTTCCAAGTAGAATTCTTTTCGTCAGTAAATCAGAGAGAATCAGATATTTTCTGAGATCTAGAACGCTCAGAGTAGATGAAATCAGAAGAAGTGATTTCTTTAGTTTGAAGTCTAGTCTTCAACTCTTTGATTTCGATGTCTCGTTGATTACTCAGCTCGTTAAGTCAATCTGTTTCTCTGTCGAGAGTCATGCATCGAGTCTTTCAGTTTTCGATAGAAACAAAGAATATTACTGTTTCAGCAAATGACTTGTCATCTTTATTGATGAATAATTCAGCACTAGAGAGTTTCGATGAATCAGTCTCAGAGATTTGAGAAAAGCGACTTCGAAATTCTTCAAAACATTCTTCGATAGATGAACGTTTTGACATGGTGAAATTTAAAGAAAGAACGAAGTCAAGCGAATGATGATGCTCGACAGTATTAATGAAGACGTATGATCAAGTGTTTAATCTTCAGAGAAGAATGTTGTTAATTAGAAGAGTATTTTTGATTTGTGAGTTTTTGAGTGATTCTCAAGCAATTCACGAAGGTTCTTTATCATCGATTCTCTTAATCAAGTTGAACAGCTTATTTTCACTCATTTGTTTCACAAGAATGAGTTCATTCTCTTGATTGAATAAACTTTGCATACTTAGTGAGCGATAAGTTGTCTAGCAATTCAAACAGTCTTGTCGTTGATTCTATCAAACTTCTCAGTGTTGTTCAGTCTTTCAATTACGTTGATCATCAGATAAACGAATTTCTTTAGACTTGTTCTGTTTGTACGAGTATGTTAAATGAGTAATGAGATCAGTATCGTGTGATTAACGAATTCTTAATATAATGTCAGAATCGTGTCTAAATGAGTCAATCAGCGAAAGTCAGAATTGAATAATGCTTGATCTTTAAAGATAATTATAACTGAATATTAAGAATACAGAAGAAGATGAGTACAAAAGCTTTTATTTAAGTAATATTCAGAGACTGCGCTAAGCTTGAAGAGAATGTGTTTGTGACATGAGTAGAATGTGATGTAGAAAGAAAGATGATGTTGAACAAAGAAATGTTGAGAAAAGAAAATAGAGACTGAGTCAGATCTGAGCTAAAGACATTGACTAGCTCTAATCAATACGCAGAGTACTTGCTAGCGTACTCTGCAAATTAATTAGAGCTTCAGTCTTTTTCAGCCTTGATACACTCGTAACAATATGTTGCATTGTTTAGAATCACAGATGTACAAAGATTATCAATTTTGTTTCATTCTTTTAAAAATCAATGTACTGATAATGTAGTTTATTCAAAGATTTTATTATTATAAATGTGATTGAACTATAGTTTTGAGTTCTATATTTAAAGTTAAATCATTGTTCATACGTTCAATTCATCTTTTTACAGCTCAGCATTGATTACATTACATCACAGCACAAGTAATTACAAGTTTATATGCTCTTTGCATCGAGATTTTTGACTAACTACAGAGCTTTATGAGCTAGCTACTGCTGCGCATAAATGCAATCTACTGCTGCACATTGATGCAATCATCTGCATCGATTCTTATTATTCATCTTTGAAGTTATACTTCTTCTCAAGACTTTTGAATAAAACTTCTATCATGCATAAAGCTTTTGCAATGATCAATGCTTGATCTGCAAGAAGATCATACACATCAAAAAGTTGTCTGAATAAATTGAAGATTAAGTTGAATTCATCATCATTGAATTCAGATGTCTTACGCTTTTTCGCAGAAGCTGTACAAATTAGTAAAGTTTTTTCATCATTGATATGAGTTTTTACTGCTTGATTCAAATTTCATGCAATCATGTACATTCTTGAACTTGCTCTTTTCAAGCATCTTCTCTTTGATACATTTGCTCTCTGCTTTGATCTTGTTTATACAGATTAGTACATTATCAAACTTTTTTGTACAAAGATTGTATATATTTGATACAAGATTGCATCAATCAATCTTCTTCTTTAATATCAAGCATGAAACACATATTTTCTGACACAGCTTGAGAAAGAATTGACAGAAATGAAACATGTTGAAATCATTGATGCATGATTTACATGCATTTATTTTCTTATGAAACAGTTTGACATGACTCTGCAAAATTATGCTTTGAAAGATATACTTTCACTTTCAATTTTGTACAGATTAACAATATTTAATGTACATTAATATAAATTTATACATATGTATAATTTGACATTTTTGTTCACTCAATTACTTTGCAAATTGATATTTCACAATAATGACTGTGTTGCAAGCTGTACAATCTTAATTGAGCAGAATGATTCTGCACATTTCTGTTCAATTCTTACAAAAACTTCATGCTTCTCACTTGTAAACAGTTTCGCCTTGATATCAATGTGAAAAGTAAGTGTATATGAATTATTATCATTCTCAATGAGAACTTCAACATCTGAGACATCATTATGAATCATTTGCATGATTGTACAGATTTGTAATGTTAAAGTATGATTATGAAAGAATTTGTTCAGTTGTAAACTTTTTTAAAAAACTCATATTGATTAGTAAAGCTGTGCACATTTTAATACAGATCAGTTCTAAAAGTTGAAAAGATATAAAACTGTTTGCATAATATCATACAAAATCAACACAAATAGATTACATGTTTAATCAAATGTGTAAAAACTTAAACAGAATGAAAGAAGTTAGCATTTAATCTGAATAAATTAGTACATCTTTATACATCTCTACAAAGTCTTCTAAAATTTAAAAGTCAAGAAAATCTTTGAAAATTTCAAAGCTGTAGAAAGCAAAGCTCTGCAATTACTGTTAACTATCTTGAAGCTTTCATGTAAGAACTGTACAGTTCAGTACAGTTATAGAAAAGAAAGATAAACACTTGCACAAAGCTGCAAGCTCAAGTGAACATCAGTACCTAGTGATACATAGAAGCGAAAATCTGTACAAAGATATCATTACATGTTTGTACAGATAGATCTGTAAAAACTTATCGAAAGCATTGTTGTAAAAGTTACGTTTGAAAGATGCGATAGAAACAAACTTATGTTCAGAATCAATCTCATGATTCATCGCAGCAATCTCAAATTCACTGCAAATGATCATACTGAACAATACATCACAGTAAATACTTTTCCATACATGCTATTTAAGCGTAAAGGCAATTTTCATCGGAAATGATGATTCTCTTGTGGTCAGAGAACTGAAATATAAACGATACACTGCTACTGTGATTAGGGAGGCCACTACAAAAATGGCCGACGACATTACGAGGTCTAATACTGTGATGAGTGCCATGGTGAAAATCCTAGCATAGATGCGTAGAAAAGCAGGGGAACAGGATCAGAAGAGTTCTTCTTGACTGTGAAGTTGAAGAATTCCTTCCCCGCTCTTTGCTTTCCCGCTGAAGAAGGATTCTGAAGCTGCTCTTTGGCACCTTCTTGGCGATGAGTCGTTCTCAGAGACCTAACCGCTTGAGTCTTGGTGCTATCAGACCAGCCAGATGTTACACGTCTGAGTCCATTAGCCCGGATTACAGTCAAATCTTCGTTATTTCTTGAAAAATACCGAACTTTGCCGGTCGCCTTACCTGATGCGATAAAGTATGAGCGTATTATTGAATTAATTACATTTTGTTCGCGTTATTCGCTCGTTCGCCTACTCACCACCCTACTCACCACTCTACTCACCATCCTACTCACCACTCTACTCACCATCCTACTCACCATCCTACTCACCACCCTACCCACCATCCTACCTACTCGCCTACCTACATGTTCAGCTACCAACTCAGCTACCTACTTGATCGTCTACTTCACCAGCCTACTCGCTTCAAAACATGCTTCAAAACATGCTTCATGCGACGCGTTTGAATACACGTCATTCGCTTCATGATCTACTCCATAGTATGCTTCATACATGCTTCATAGCACATGCTAATTAGCTCAATAGAAAGCACCCTTCATGGCTCCCTACCAAACGCCCTACCAAACGCTCTACCAAACGCTCTACCAAACGCCCTACCGAACTCTCTACCAAACTCCCTACCAAACTCTCTATCAAACGCTCTACCAAATTCCCTACCAAAATTCCTACCAAACTTTCTACCGACCTCTTTACCAAACATCCTTCATGACTTTCTACCAAATCTACCTACCTACCTACTGAGAGCCTATCTATCTACCTGCTGAGAATCTACCTACCTGCGTGCTGAGAATCTACCTACCTATCTACTGAGAACCTATCTATCTAATAAACGATCGAGTCGTTACAGAACCATATTTCAACCGTTGAAAAGTCTTCAAACTATACTCGAACAGTCAAACGAGCAGCTGAACTCACCGAGCAATGAAAAATGAACCTAGCATATCTTGGAAATCTTGGAAATGATGTCGAGATTATTGCACAAAAGCAAGACATGGCGATGCGATCGAGATTACACTCGATTGTCAGCGGGATAAGAATACACAATGTATGTCAACAGATAGAGCAGATACAAAAGTATTTTTCACAGTCGAACATATGCAAGTAATAAGTGTGTTGCGTTTAACGTTAAGTCAAACATTTGTATGGACGCGCATCAAAATAACAAATACCTGGCAAAAATACAGGGTTGTACGCTCAGACGTGTTACCCGTAGGCTGCGTAGTCATCCAGAGGGTCCCTAACCCGAAGGGGCTTAGCTCCGGAAACACGTCTGAGGTCCTGAGGCAAGGATACCCGAAGTGTATTCATTTTGCTTAAGGAATTAAACGAATAAAGCTAAACCTCTTCGAGACCATGTTACTCTAAGCTTTTTTGAGTTAGTATCACTTACCTACTTCGCCATTTAAACAGCTGAACAGGTTATGGCTGGGTGAGATTGTCGATCGAAGTCAAATGTCATATGGCATTGGGAAGTCGTGTTCAAATTCATTATCCTCATGATCTGTTTGGTAGTATTCTGTATCGTGCACCTCATGCACTTCCTGTATTGAGACTCCTGTTGGGAGCAAGGGTCATGATTAAGTTGGTAGATATGTACACATTTACCCTCGCTCCCCGTATTCCATTTGAATGTCGTGGCGTGAATGCAGCTGCCACCCCGCCTACCTTCTTGCCTGCCTATGTGACAGAAACTTCACCCTGGCGCCCATCTCACTGGAGGCCTTAATATCCGTTCACTCCGTGTCGTGACTATTTGAGGGGCAGGCTGTGGTCGCCGTGGGGCCAGCCGGCGCTTTGATAGTGTTCGGTCCGGAGATCGAGGACACCCCGTGCCGCGGCGTTGTGTACCTAACAGTGGTTTCGCGCTGCTATTTGCGAAGCGCGTTGCCTTGAACACCCTCTCCGGACGAAATGGGCGGAGTAACGTCTCGTCCTGCCTGGTTAGCCGAGGCGTTTTCTCTTGATGTACCGGTGCCTGGGGAATAGCATCCAGATCCTACTGGTAGGTTCGACTTCGGGCTTCCGGATCGGCGCTTTCCGGTTCTTCGACTTGGCCTTCATGACCTTTGCTTGGCCGAGAACCGTGCAAGGAGAAGTCGCCTTGGATCCCCGCCTCCGACCGCCACAAGCCGAAGTCCTCGGACCGGCCTTGGAAAGGACAGTCTGGTCATTATTGTCTTCTTCACGGGGAGGTATCAGATGCCCCGAATCCATCACCTGTCGCCATTGCTCGATCCAGTCCAGCAGAACCTTGCACTGCTCTATGCTCCGTTCATCCCGCTGCAGGATATGCTCCAGGGCTTCTGCGCATCCAGGAGCTGCGGCGCTTCTGTTGCTAGCCAGCTTCCGCACGTCATCCAACTTCTGTCGTGACTCGTCCTGTTCCGTTTCCAACCGCTCAAGTTTTTTAAGATGGTAGTTTTGAAACTCAACCCAATTCTGCAGCTGAGAGTATTGCCTCGAGCCCGGCAGCAGGTGGACATCGCCACGCAGACCATATCTTCGCCGACGCTCACGAACCTCATCCTCAAATTTGCCGAAGCATTTGTTTCGAAGGCGGCGCCGGGTCTGTAGCTGGTCCGCCAGGAATTTCCGATAGTCCGATACTTGGGCACAAAGAACAACATCATCTGTCCGTAGCGACGCTAACCAGTAATCCACAATTGCCTGGAACTTCTGGGGGACATTCCGCGTGGTGATGTCGACGTCGGGCGGATAGCAGGGAGGACAGCCAGCATCTTCCAGTTCCTTCCGCGCGTGGGCCTCGAGCCGGCGAGACTCTTCATTTTTCTCGTCCTCGTCCACTGGCGGCGTCAGAGACCTACGTTGACACCGTATTAGTACAGGGACGAAACGTAGGGGATGTTTGGACGAACTGTAGTCTCGACGCGAGAGCATTTGCCGCCTGGAGTTGTCTAAGAAGCAACTTTAGCTTCGCTCTCCAGGGCTATCTGAAGATATACTGTGTTTTTTAGCTGAATGAACGGGTGCGTTATCCTGCATGAATATTAGGCCTGACTGATAAATTTCAATCATATTGTCGTTCAAAACCTGAATATAGGAGGCTGCTGAGTAGCCGTACTTCTTTGACTCCCAATCGCATTCGAGCAGATATAAATCCGACCTTCCAGAGCCCCAAAAGGCACCTCAGATCATTACTCGAAAGGCCTTTCCTCTGGGTGTTTCTTGTAATTTGTCTCTATCCCATTTCTGATCGAGAATGCCAAAAACCCACTCCCTACCCTTACCTGATCCCCGAGCCACGGATGCCTCGTCCGATCAGATGTGTTGGTATATGAGGGTCAGAAGGAGTATGTGCATGTGCATGTATTGATTGAACTAATCTAGAAAGTAGGAACTACGGAGGGAGGAAAAACTCTGAACCTCCTAGCGCCAGCCCTATGGCTCGGAGCGGAGATTACTATGTACCTATGTAACCACACATTTCGCGCAGGATTGCCAGCAAACGGTACCCTTAAGCCTTAAGGTCAGGGGTAGCAGTACTATTAACTGATTTTTAGCTGGTTTTTAGCTGTTAAAGATTTCACTTAGCTGTGCGCTCAACTAATATTGATTTTATCAGTCTGACATCATTTATTACATAGATTCATTAATAATTGATTCAACTAACTAAATAATAGCTATTTATCTAGTTTAACATATGCGCAAGGGAAGCAAATAGAGAAGTTAATGGCTAAACTAATGAGAAAGTCAATGGGGTAGAAAGCCATGTAGAAAGTCATGAAGGGTGTTTGATAGGGAATTTTGGTAGGCGACCATGGAGGGAGCCATGGAGGGAGCCATGAAGGGAGCCATGAAGGGAGCCATGAAGGAAGTCATGAAGGGTGTTTGGTAGGGAGCCATGGAGGAAGTTTGGTACGGAGTTTGGTAGGGGGTTCGGTAGGGAGTTCGGTAGAGAGTTCGGTAGAGAGTTCGGTAGAGAGTTTGGTATCCAGTTTGGTAGGGAGTTTGGTAGCAAGTTCGGTAGAGAGTTTGATAGTGTCTGAGCTGATCATCTGTAGGGAAGCGGCCCCAAGGCATCAAGAAACAGCAAGCCCTTCGCAACAGCCCACGTCTACAAGCAATACGGCAGTCTCACAAGCAATCCCTATCCGAAAGTAATCACATCCAGGAAGTGCAGGCACCTCTCTCTCCTCCAGCAAGCAACATCCCCGGTTTTTCCGTGTAAAGCCTTTTAAACCCCGGTCGCCTGTTACCAGCCCTTTGCTCTCGTTCCTCGTTCCAGGGCATGATATTACAATAAAGCCACATCGATACCTATTCACGTAGATCGCGAGAACAAACCTCCATTCGCAAACGGATTCTGGATCTTTGACGCCGACTGGTGACTCTGCTGCATCCATGATGACGCCGCATGGGAGAACCTAGCACCACATTAATATTGTTTCCATCAATCCTTTCCGTTCCTTCTTGCTCGATGAAAGAGTACTTGACTCACATGCTCACAAAGGCCAATGCAAACGTCCCTGTCACAAGCCCACAGCTTGACCCACCACCAGTCCCGCTTCCATTGTTGTCACTCCTCTTATTGTTACTATTCCCGCCCGAACCGCAACCGCCTCTGGCAATCCCACCCATCGGACTGGTGAAGGCGGCCACAACAATAAACCCAACCACGAAACACAAATCTAACCCGATCAGAATGGCTTTCATAGCGAAAAAGCCGACTTTCACGAATATTGATATAAGGGTGGCGATAATGGTGTAGGCCAAAGCAGCAGCGAGGATGCCTTGTACGGCGCCTTGGGCGCGGACGATGGTGGCAAGGAGATGGGAGATGTAAATACTGAAAAGGATGAGGGAGATCAGGGAGGAGAGGAACTGGATTATGCGAATGGCCGCGAGCAGGTGGGGGTAGAGGGGGTGGGAGGATATGGCTTTCGGGACCGGGGGGATGATGCTGAACATGGTGAAGACTGTGGGGAGAGTTAGCATACAGTGCTTGTTGCTGTTGACGAGGTGTGACGAGGCTATACTTATCAGCTGAAGGTTTTTGGCTAGAATATAATCGGCTTTGATTTAAGCTCCCAATCGCATATCAATCACTTTTTTGAAAGTCCAGGCATGTCAATGTTCCGACTGTTATGAAAGACGAATGACAACATTAATCATGAAGATGAAAATCAGAGAATAAAGCTAGTTCCTTTACATCAGCTTGTCAAGGATCTCGGCAAGGTATTCACTATATAAATATCTTGTCTTTGTAGCTCGAGCAAATCACGGAATTTGATTCGAAACCGTAACCAAACTTTAAAAAAGAGAGAATACTAGTAACCTTGCCTACTCGAAGCCAAGCATAGTTTAGACATTTGGGTGGCAGCTGCGGCTGATCAACGGATATAACGGCACCGATCGCTTCAATCATATACTTTCCGAAGCAGAAATCCGGTTTCTGCACGACGTAGCATGGCGACACCTCAGCTTCTTGATGAGGTAGGGCAGCAGCAATGAGATCATCAGGCTTCGATGAGTCCCTTCCCGTGGTTTCATACCTAGAATACCAGGCAATGATATTTATGAACGTGGGGCTATGCATGGCCGTAGAAAAAATCAAATGTAAGGTACTTTTGGTAGGACTCGAGACTCTGGGTTTTAACATAGTCTCCATGACATCATACAGCGAATACGAATAAGTAAGGTACGCTCAGGCACTGCGGCGGAGGGATTCCTCAGGATCGCGATTAATTCAGGGGCAATTGATGAACCCTGCCGGTTGTATACCATGTCTCTCTTCCACAGCCAATCCTCCCACCACAAAGAAGCACCATCTCAATATCCGTCTGAACCCATCCATTGTGTGCCGATTATCCTAAAGTCAAAAATGCATTCTCGGTTACAGCTTCTCTTCCAGAATCGTTCCAATCGCGTTCAGAATTAGTCCGCCACAGTAGATAAACCTATAACACCAAAACTACATAACCCCAGCGAAGCCAAGAATAGCAGCGACAGCGATCACAACATCTGGGGCGTAATCGTGGACCGCAGCGCCGCTGGACGTCGTAGCGGCAGAGGCGGACGTACTGGTAGAGGTCGCAGGGGTTGCGCTGGTGGTGCTGACGGCAGCGGCAGTGGTCTTACTAGAGTTCTCGCTGTTGTCCCCTTCTTTGCCGGTGGAGGTGGAGCTAGCGACGGTCGCTATAGTGGATCCGCTCATCGTGGTTGTGGAAGACGTAGACATAGTAGTGGTGCTAGAGCCATTTGGATCCGTAGCTTGAACACCAATGGTGAGAGCTCCGACAAAGAGTAAGATAACGGTCGTGAAGTGCATCGTGAATAAATAGTAGATGCTCGTTCGCCGGAAGGAAAGTGAGAATTGAGCGCTTGAGATTGCAGACAATTGTGGTGGAGATGAGATCGAGTTTGGAGAAGGATCAGGAACCGATGGTGAAGGTTTATTTATCAAATTTGATGAGTGAGGAAGAAGTTGATATATACCTTTGATATACGTGAAAGAATAGTTACATCATTTCTCATCGCCTTTTCGAAATGCCGACACAACCGCTATGCTTCCCTTTGAAAAAGCCAGGCGTGGTGATATGACTGGCTTCTTCGCAAACACTCAGCCATAAGCTAATGCATCCGCAAACCCACTCTCCAAAACATGCAGCGTCCTCGAAACCCTGTCCCGAACGATTCCAAGGACTGATCAGCAGAAGCTGAAGTAGCAAGCTGAACTCGTTGGAGTAGTAAAGAATACAGGGCGCTATTTTGGTGAGATCTCTGAATATCACATAGCCACGAATTGTGACGTGTCGTCGCTTCAAAGACGCCTAAAGTTGAGGTCAAAGCAAGCAGGTCCAATTGGACAGCGAAAATTCCGCTGATCGTTTCAATATGGGGCAAATTGATGCTTGGCTATGAAGCAAATCGATGCTATACAATTATAGTACTTGCCTGTAATCAAGATCTGCCCCAGCATGGACCAAGAATTTGCAAGTCTGATATTGTTTGCCATACATTGCCCACTAAATAAGAGCTTAGCCTGCTATCTAGAACAACGTTGAATTGATTGATCATACTCGGAGCACAGAATATCCACGCGTACTCCTGACGTCCCAAGGCGACGCTAAGCCTCGTTTGAAGAGGTCTTTCAGCCCATCAATGTTGCCATTCAAGGCGAAATTGACACACTGCGCAGAATCTGGAACCCTCCTGAGGGTATTCAATTCCTCGCGTGGTCCAATGTTGGGCTCAAAGGTCAAGCAAAGTCGGAAGATCTGAGACCAGACAAAGCCGAGCGGAAACCAGTATTCAAAGCTAAGATGAGGAGACTGAGCCTTCTCGCACAAGTCTGTATCGCATTTAGCGCTGAGAAGTGGCAGCCCAGCGTACTCAACAAAAATTTGTCCGAGTGCACGATTTACAAGGCTAGGAGTGGCAGATCTAGCTTGTAAGTGACACGCACAGAGACACCCATGGCAAGCATTATGTTGACTGACACGCAAGCTTACACCTTCGGCTTCCGTGGGCTTCGCGTATTGCGTGTCCTGACGGGCGGGCCGCGGCGGCTGTTTTGTGTACGAGGACGGTTGCTCATAGAAGTGGCCCCTCTGGTTGAGTTGGCTTGCTTCAAGCTGCATCGACTGGGTCTTGAGCAGTTCCTCAACAGTGCCGATCCGCTGGTCGACCTGCTGATAGATACTGGCAAGAGAGTCTGCTAGACTGTCGTGGTGGCGCAGAAGGCTGGTTTGGAGCTGATCTTGCATTGTGTTTTGGCCGTGCGCCGACTGTGAGCTGACCGCTGATATAGCTTCAAGGTCGACACGAATACGCATCATGTCTCGACTAATTTTTGTGGTTAGTAAAAGACAGCACGACTTTTCTCTCACAGAATTGCGACAGGTGAAAGAGAAATTCTCAGGAATCGGACGAAGTAAGGAGCCGTGCTACTTACGAGTTGGATGCCCCGAGCATGACATTGAGGCTACATTTGACCGTCTTAATATTCTCTTGAAGGGCTTGCAGTCTCGGCAGGTTCTTGCGCCAGGCGTGAGCTCGGAAGAGAGGGATTTTGGTGTGTTCACAAATTTCTGTAAGCCTCCGAACTATCGCTCTCAGTTAGTCTAATTTCGCTTGTGCCTGCTTCAACAGTTGTGGTATATCGGCCTGTTGATCCTGTAAGACGGGATCGTTGGCTCGCTTCTCCAGTACTGAAGCGACTTGATAAAGGATCAATTCAATATCGGTCACTTCGTTGCTCAAAGCATGTAATCTCCCGGGTAACGTCTTGCACAGAGCACGCAGGTCGCTGAACGCACGGCCAGTCGATGCCGCCAGACTTGCCACAGTAATGACACTTGCAGTGATAGAAAGGGGATTCATGCTCTCCCGTAAAAACAAACCTTGCGATGTCAGAATAGATCGTCGAGCCACGTTCCTACCGTCGATTAGACTGGAGCCTAACAGTAAATTGGTGAACTGCCAAATTGATAGGCGTTTTAAGTGTTTTCTAGCCCTGCAGTCGGTAGATCTTTCTATCAATCAGAACTCGCGGTCTCTGGCATCCTTGTCTTTTCCAGAACACAACAAATTCAAAAAACAACAACGATGGTGACGACGACGATCACAACGACGACCACAACGATAACGATGACGGGAGAATGGTCGTTGTTATTTGCTAAGGTAAGTCACTCGATAGGCCAAGCTTTAGGAGCAGAGTCTACGAGTATCTCTCCATCCATCGCAGTTGACCTCAAAGCGTATACTTACTCATCATGAGTAGGTCGTTCTTGTCATTATCTGAAACGTGCTGTGCGAGGTGTGCGCGTTCAAATGTTTAGCAAACGTATCTTTGCGAAAAGTCAAGAATAGATTAGATTTCATAATTGTCATGATTTAAATCTCTGTTGGTTGGAACACGAGGTCATATGGGGCATTTTGGTATATGGGGTTGAAGCTTTTAGGAGGCTATCTAGGAGATGGAAGGTGGAAACTCTACTAGCGGCCCCCAGCCCTACCAGCCCTATGAAGCGGAGGTTACCAATTCCCCTATTTCCAACACAAGCAACTCGAAGGTAAAAAAGCCTGACCCAACGTCGTCGAGCTAGACTAGTGGTCAGCATCGAGGGCAAAGGTCCGCAGGTTCGAGACGCATTTGCACAAGGAAGTTCTGTTGAGGCCATAAACAAAGTAACCCGCCATACCTTCGAGAGCGCTGCTTAATCCTCCTACCCATTTCTGTTGACATTTTAACAAGCCTCAGTGAAAGCAGACCAGTGTCGGATTCTGTACCCGGGTGCTGGGAAGAGGTTGCGGGTAGCGAAAGAGAACCGGTCCGATTCATCAAGCAACATCATCTATACTTTTGCTCTTGCTTGATCCTGCTGCTCGTTCAAAACCATGAAATTCGGGCGATTCTTCCACCGGTACCAGCTCCCTGAATGGGCGCCATTCTACGTTAATTACAATGCATTTAAAGCGCGTATCAAGGCTGCATGCTTAAGTGCTCACGAGCAGAGAACTTCTGTAGATTTCACAGGTAAGTTACTGGAGATCTGGTGAGCTCTCGGAAGCTCTAACAGTCAATTAGAAATTTTTGTTGCCCTCAGCCATGACGTGGACAAAGTCGAGACTTTCTATCTTGAAAAACACGCAATCATTCTTAGAATGGCATCGTTGGTTTATGAAAGTTATGGAACATCACTGAGTCTGTTCGATGTCGTGAATCTGAATCAAGCAGATCCGCATGAGATCGGGGACCTTCTAGGTTGTTCCGTTGAGGTACTCGATGGACTGGAAAGGTTACAACGATTCGGAAAAGCGAACCGAGACGGCTTTCGTTATATCTTCCGCAAGATTGATAAGGTTCGATTACCGAGCAATCCCCATTTACAAGAGGGCAATTCGAAGCTACTCAACTCACAATTCGCAAGTCAAAGACGATGCCTAGAGGACCTCGAGCGAATCAACAAATGCATAGTCCACCTCAGTCGCGCATGGGTGGAGAGCCAATCCAGTTCAACACATGTCTCATTATTTTTGCATAGTTTCCGTGCTCGGGTCTACTCTTCGTTCCTTTCTCCAAACGCTGCGTATCTCGCTATTCTTGAGGATGATATTTCAGCCTTGGATTACGTGCTTAGAGAGCAATACCATAAAGACCAGCGGCCTACTCCAAGCTATGACATGTTTCTCATCGCTATGCTACAATTCTCGGTATTACGAGGATCCAAAAACTGTGTTGAAAAGCTGCTTTCACTGACTGGGTTTCTGACGAACATGAATCTACATGATGGTGTAAATTGCTTCCATTGTTTACCAATTAGTGTTGGTCGGAGACTGGTGATTAAGGATCAACAAAGCCAACGATTGCGTCTTCTGGAGTCCATAGAATCTCTTGAGAACAACCGTTCCTTGCTGGCTTATATCCTCAACCGGCTTTCCACTAGCCAACATGGTGCTCTCGAACAGAAAGACTCTTTTGGACGTCTGCCTCTTCATTATGCGGCCATGTATGGCCTGTTGGAAGTGGCCCAAACATATTTAAAGTGCATGCAAACCCAAAGACAATTTTCTGGTTCAGCAGCTGCAGATGCGGTTTTGTTGCAGGACTCCGAGGGCTACACGCCTTTACATTTGGGGGTCCTTGGCGGCTATCCGTCAATAACAAAGCTCCTGTTGGAGGTATACGAAGAGGGGGATGATAGAGATGAGAAGGTCAAAGACCGAAAACTACAGACGGTTCTAGGTCCGCTACTCAGGATCGCTCTAATGTCAGACTTCATTGAAATAGCTCAGATCTTAATTGCACACCGTGTCAACATCAATCACCAAGGTCTGTGTGGAAAGACAGCTTTATACATTGCCGCAAAAAAAGGTCGTGTAAATTATGTGAAGGCTCTAATTGAACTTTCATCTTCCCATAGCATTGATCTTGATCTGCGTGAGAGCGTGCGTGGCTGGACCCCATTGTTCATTGCCTGTGTTGAGGGAAATTTGCCAGTTATAAAGCTGCTTCTTGATGCTGGGGCAAACCCACGAGTATACGATTTCTCTGGTTGGACTGTGAAAGAGCATGCGGTGTTCAGAGGCCATATGAGGATAGCGAGTTGGCTTGCAAAATTCACTCCTGGAGAGTTGGATTTTTCTTTCAACAACGTGAAATCTGTGGCGGTGGCAGAGTCCCTAGGCCCAGGATCAAACGGCGACAAAAAATCCTCTCTGATGCCGCCCCGAGCCTCCAGTCACCAATTTCAGACCAATAAGGCCGAGAAGCAAATCTTGGTCACACTTGGTCCCTCAAACACGAGAACGGGTCTGAAGGCGGTAGAATTAAGTACTTGTTTGCCTGGCCACCCTTACGCTGCGCATCCCGAGACTGGATATTCGCTTGAGATCGGCGTAATTGGCGCCACTGGATCAAAACAAGTCATTCAATTACCCATGCTAGAAGACATGACCAATGCGCCATGGGTTTTTAGAGCAAATGACCTGGGCAATGTCAAGATAGTTTTCGATGTCTTCCGCATTACTAATTATAGTGGCAGAGACAATACATTTGTGGGAAGTGGTGTTGCCCTGCTACATAGTCTCAAGGAAGCGTTGAGGTTGAAGCATGAGAGTTTGAAAAGAGACTACACCGTACCTATCCTCGAGAAAGCAACCCTGAAGCTTATTGGCTCTGTGACATTCAGTATCTTAGTAGCAACGCCATTTCCACACTCAACTGTTAATCCGATAGCGACACGCGGATTCTGGAAAAACGAAGGTCCCATTCAAGTAGTCGGACATCGGGGTGATTTCCCACGTAAAACTGTCTAATGTCAAAAATACTAAGCATTGTATAGGATCGGGTGCAAATTCTATTGAACGAACAAATTTGCAGATTGGAGAGAATACGGTACAGGTATCTAAAGCTGTCTTCATCAGGAGTAGAATGTTAAAGTGACATAAGTTTAGTCATTCTTGACAGCTGTTGCCCTAGGGGCGTCGTGTGTTGAAGTAAGAAGGCAAATTTCGCATCCAGTCAATTACGCTAATAAGATTTTAGTTCGGTACATTTTATCAAAGAAAAACATTTACCGCCCATGCTAAGTTTTGATAGACGTGCAATTAACGAAGGATTTTGTGCCTATCGTTTTCCATGACTTTCTTGTAATGGAAACAGGAGGAGACACACCTCTACATACTTTGAGCCTTGATCAGGTCAGTTCAGACATCACCATTAAATATCAATAAGATCTCCATAACTTGACTTTTTAGTTTAAGCACCTCGGGAAAGCACAATCACCGAGAGGTGACCTGTCGGGAATGGCTGAGATAAGGTATCTGGAGAGGACGAAGTGTCAGGAGGGTCAGGTAGGCCCATCGGAGAAGGCCTCGCTCGCGCTCTCTAAATGCATACGATGATTCCAGGAGCGAGGACCTAGTCGAGCGAATGAAATACACGGAAGAAGGCTTACAAAATGCTATAAAAGGCAACCTGAGGGGTCACTCCATTCAAGAACCATCTTCGACCTTGGAGGAGCTCCTCTTAAATTTACCAGAAAACATCGCTTTCAATGTTGAGCTAAGTACTTGTTCCCAAATTTTGAAGAACGTTGCGCGCGGAACCTGACCTGTGCTACCAAAGAATATCCCATGCTATGGGAAGCTGAAGACAGAAACATGGAAACCTGCGCTCTGGAGCTTAACGCCTTTATCGACACAACGCTCGACAAGATCTATCGTCTGGGCGCAAAAAGAAGCATTACCTTGTCATCATTCAGCCCGGAGATATGCATTCTCCTATCAATCAAGCAGCAAGGCTACCCGGTCCTATTCATCAATAAGGCTGGTTCTGTTCCCACGGGAGACGTTAGAGCCAGCAGCCTACAGCAAGCAATCCGATTTGCGAAAAGCTGGAACCTGGCCGGGATAGTCATGTTGTCGGACGTATTCGTCATGTGCCCGCGGCTAGTGCAGTATGCAAAACGCTCTGGGCTTGTCTGCGGCTCGTATGGCAATCTGAACGATGACCCCAAATATGCAAAGGTACAGCAGTGCATCTTCCGGGCTTTTTCAATGGTGGTCGTGGATATATGCTGGCTAATGCTTGAGTGTTTAGATTCAAGCTGATGCAGGCCTTGATGCTATCATGGTTAATAAGGTCCGCCTCATTTCACAGACGCTCGCTAAGTAACGATCTGAGCTTCTGGGGGTCGATGAGAAATTGTTCGTCGCCTTGGTTGCTGGTTCTTTTGCTGACTGTTGTTTGTTGGCTTTAAGTGCTAACAATAGATTTTGGGGGAAATCTGGTTCAAGATTCCTTCAATACGACAGTGTCACAATATTGCGCGGTTCATCTAACCATATAGCCAATTAGATTAATCCCTGATTAGATATCACTTGTGGGCCTGTCAACTCATCTGGAAATTTCGGCTGCGTTTCTTCTTCCCTACTCCGTTTCTTCTCTATACTCGCGCAAGATGAAAAAGTTGAGCAGGATTATAACACTAATTATCATCGAAACCTCAATATACCTACGGTAATATGGGCCAGATCTCCTACGTAAGATGAATCAGCTTTCTCATTTGGAGCGTTGAACAAAAACGACGTCGTTGGTAACGAATAACAAGATAGCTGTCCAGGAAAGCCGTAGGTAGGCCAGCCTGCACCTCGACTCTCGAATTTTGCTGTAGCGGACATATTAAGTTTGAGAGACCGATGGAGCTAGGAGCGAGTACAGAGAATGGTGGCATTGTTATTTGAGTTGTAAGATATTTGCAGAATATCAGCTAAAAGACTGTGTGAAGAGACGTCAACGTAGTCTCAATATTGAACGAGTGGTTTCCACCTCATACAAAACAGCCTATCAAAGGCTCAAATTAAATCCAGAAAAGCTCGTCTTGCTCAAAATTCAATTCCTGTGATACTGTGCTGTGATACTGTGCAAATCGACTTCTTGCCAGCTTAACAGACCAGTGAAAGAGAATGTTGAATTCCACATATGTCAACCTAATCTGGATCATTCATTTGCTTCACATCGCGCCGAGTTTTGAACGTCTTTTGGCGACGGAGATCTCTAACAGCATAAACAACCTCTCGCAGCGAGAGGAAAGCAAACATGAGGGAAAGGACAAGCGCAATCACAACCACACACACGAGCGTAAACATCGAAAAACTCCGCGAGACCTGCGCAAAGGCCAACCACAGGCGTTCAAATTTAACAGACGGCTGCACGGCCAGCGCAACCTGCATGGCGTTGAGCGACAGACTAAGCGCCGCGAAGACGAACAGAAGGGGACCGTAAAACTGCGCAAAATATGCGCCGTACTGCCAGTGAACCTTCTGATACGCGAAGCGGCGGAGGAATATCTTCGACCAGAAATTCAGCCGGCTCAGCCGTAGCTCACCGAATCAGTAGCGTGGCGAGACCTCTCGGTCTGGAAATTCCTCGAAAGCAATGATGAATCTGACAAATGCAGCGTAGGAGACGCGTTTGGGCAGCAGGCGGAGTTTGGGGTCCTGGGCGAGGAGGAAATCGGATTTGTGTTGGATAAGGAAGAGGTATGAGCGCATGAAGCCCAGCGTCGCTTTTGCAACGTCTTGCCTCAATGGCGCTACAATCGGGGAAGTTTTCCCCATGAGATAGAATCCCCAGAAGGCGTGTGATAAGAGGTATTTGGGCATGGGTTTAATATATATGCGGTCGTAGATTCACACTAGATGTAACTCGGGTTTTTCGGTCAGGATGATGTTGCGGCCCCGGACGATCTGGTGGGTAAGGTATGAGATGTGGATACTGTCCTGTTTGGCGATTAGCCACAGGCGTGGAGCGAGCTTGTTCTACATTGGTTTGAAACGAAGGCTCGTTCATTGTTTAGGCGGACATTTGATAAGCAAAGGTTAGACCCGGAGAGATTCAGTACTACTAGTGCGCGAAGGGACTAGTGTAGTTATCCCAGCAGTGGCACGTGACTGCTGCACCCGCTGCATTCGATTAGTTGATTTCTATAATTAAAAGCTGAGATACGTGCCCCCCTCTACCTTCCCAGTGACTTCTGTCGCATCGCACTGTGATCTACGACCAAGCCTGCAATAGCGCAATAATGCTGTCAGTAATTCTTGCGACGACTCTAGGCATATATCTAGTATGGGCAGAAGTGTTGTCAGATAGTTTATTTCATCGAGTCTTGAGCATTGCGCTTTGTCTGCTTGCGTTTCTGACTGCGAAGCTCTTGAGTTTGCCTGTGTCGACTTTTACTATTTCTCTGATAATTTTGACCTTACTCGTTTTTGCATTATACATAGCTTTATCTTTGACTCAATCTCTCTTCTATCACACAAACTAATCATGTTAATCTTAATACAAAACTATAAATATCTTCTGATTCAAGAGTGACACTCTAAACAATAATGAAAACATTAGTGAGAATGTTTTTGCTGAGTTTGTTCTGAGTTTCACTTCATTTCATCTTTATATGTTTAACTCTCTCAATTTCAATATTTGTCAGAAACTGAGTTAAACTAGAAATATTATCAATATAAAAGACTGATATTATTATTACTTTGATAAAATCTAGATACAAGATGTTAAAACTCTTTCACATGAAATTATGTAACAGCAATGATTAAATAATCATTGAGTAATCAGAGTCTTGAAGTGATCACTCTGATCGCTTGAATCAGAAGTGATCACAATGAGCAAGATGAGCATGATGCTCATTTCACTCATCTTGCTCAAAAATGATCAGAATGATCATTCAGAGCAGAAACAACTTGACATGATTCTTCTATGTTTATATAATAATGATTATTCTCTTAGATAGAAGCTTCGTGCTTAATTCATATAATAGTTAATACAGTTTATTGTTTTAATTATTCTTAAATCTTCAATTTAATAATTAGTTTATTATTATACTGATCTTTGTTTATATCTTGTGTTGTTAAAGAAACAATCATTACACTTTGAACATCACTTTTTCACAAAATATCAGAGCATCATCTTATCATGATCATTTTGTCATTCTTAGAATGAATTACATTAATAAACATCATTGTATTCTTAAATAGTAAGTCATTAATTAAAATATCAACATCAAATCTGTATTACAAAGATAGAAATAAGCTTGATGCTTTTCTTATACAAGTGAATGTCTATGTCAGAGCACACAAGAAACTAAGTTCATTTCATGACAAAATATTATTTGCATTCTTGTACTTTAAAAAAGATGTTTTCAAATGATTTAAATCATTGATAAAGAATTACTTGAAGAATAAGTCAGAAGATCAAGAAGATGAAATTAACAGAGTCTTTGAAAACTTTTTTAACTTTAAGCAAGCAATATAAAGAATGTATGAAGACATAAATGCAAAATGAATCATTGAACAACAGCTGTATGATATTAAGCAATCAAAATCAACATTTAAGTACATTATTGCATTTCAGTTAATTGCAGCAAAGATTAAATGAAATGACTCGACTTTTACAGCACAATTCTATAAATAACTGAAGAATGTAATAAAGAACAAGATAATTCATATGAATAAATTTGCAACTTTGCACATTATGATTAACAAGATAATTGTGCTGAATAATTGACAGTACGAGCAAAGACTTGAAAAGAAAAACAAGATCACTTATGTCTCAATTGCATGAAGCAAGAGAAAGAAAAAGCAACTTTATTATGATTCTCAGTCTATGAAGTTAGACACTATTTGAAAAATATCAATGAATGCTTGCAATAAAACAGTTCAGCAGAGTAAAACATGTTATACATGTGAAAAGTTAAATCATTTCTTCAGAGATTGTACTCAGAACAAGTACAAGAATAAGTTAAAGTTTTATGATAATAATAATAATAATAATTCATACATTCTTGTGACATCGATTAAATCGACTCATGAGGAAAATCTATGCTATGTGTGTTGAGTGAACAAAACTCTCTGAGGTAGAAAATCGCTCGCTGTCTATACGACTGCTACACGCAGTCGAGATGATAAAACTGAGACTATGTATCAAATTTGTTTGCGATGATTGCATGTTAGAGAATGAATGTTCTTGTCATTCTAAACTGCTTCAGCAGCTTTATTTTCATCATCATTCTTGTTGTTGCTCTGAGATTCTTCGTGATTGAGACGATGACTCGATAGTTTGTGAAGTCAACGTCTCATAGCATATTTAATCGAAGATGCATTCAATTCGAGCAGTGCATCAGAATATGCTTGACTGTCTGATGACTTCATTCGCAGTCACATCGAGAGCTATTCGCGTTTGACACGTTTCTCGAGTGCAGATAAACATTCAGCTCTATGCGTTTGATTCTGATGTGAGTTGCAAGAATGCTTTCAATCTTCTGTAAATCATCACGCATCTTTACTGACTTCTTAAATAAATGAAACCTTTGAGCGAGAGATGCATTAATGTCTGCGATGCGTTTTTTGTAGTTTTCTCATCGAAGATTTCATTGACTTTTGTGAAATCATGTGATTGCACGTTCACTCGTTTGAGTCGACGTTAAGAAGTTGAGTCGTTCGCGTCTAAACTGTATCTTTGCTTCTTCGCAAATTGAAACGTTCAGAAACGTCATTTTTTTGAAGATCAAAGAGCGAGAAATGAGTCTATTAGTTTTTATCAAACGAGCACGTATGATCTTGCATGCTCATTAAGTCTTCTGTGTTCTGTCGTTGATTCAACTGCGTAGTGTGACTTGATTCTGTAACTTGTTCAGATGAACATGTAGCGAAAATGTATATGTTTCAACTTTCAGCGTTTCAATGTTCACTTTCTTGAAGACGTCGATCACATGACGTAGCGCTTGATTCTGAAGAGTTTCTAGTCTTTGTTTCATATTCAACAATCTTTCTTCTTTATTGCGTTGATGTCATATTGATGCTTCAAACATCATTCTTGATCTTATCATCGCTGAGTATATCTGTCTTGCTTTTGCGAATGTAGCTTCTCAGATGAAGATCTCAAGTTGACTAAGCGTCAGCATTCTGATGATGTGATCTGCTTTTATTTGACGAAGATGCGAATCTCATCGTAGTTTCGTGTTCAGTTGCACTTTAAGAACTTGTACGTTTAATTTCGACTTTATTATCGAGTTTTCTATGCATAGACTGACTATCATGTCGAATCTTTTTGACTTATGAATGAAGTGTGTGAGTTCGTATTTCTCTGAAGCGAACGTAGTATCATGAGTTCAAGCTCACTTTGCACAGACGTCATGTGCTTGACTCAGCGATTCGCAGATTGATTCTGTGATTTTATCATAGATCAGAATATTGATGTCATTTACAAAGTCAAGCACTTTGATTTTGATTTCTAGAGCTTCGCATTTTTTGATTAAGCTTGCGTTAAAGAATAGAAAAAGAATCGATGATATGAGAGATTTCTGCGATATGTTAGCGTTTACTCGTTGCATTGCGCTGATTTGTTCGTTGAACGTCAGCAATGACTCTCTGTTCTTCAGAAAGCTGCGAGTTCATTCGACTATGTAGTTCGATGTTCTTCTCATTCTCAGAGTATGCAGAAGTCTAGTGTGCGAGACATGATTGAACATCTCAGCGACATCTAGACTAAGCATGAAGATCACGTACTTGATTTCGCAGTCTCATACTGCGTGTACTTGATCTACTAGTAGATTCAGCGCTGAGATCATGAATTGCTTGCATCTCGCCCTCATTTGAGCGTTCAAAAGCATGTGATGAGTCTCAGTAATGTCACTTAATCTTTTGATCATGATTGATTTCAGTGTCTTATTCATGATGTTCAGCAGAGCAATGAGTCAATACATTTTCAAATCAATGTAGTCGCTCTTCTTTGATTTGCATAGTACTATTGTCTGAGCTTTTTTGAACTGCTTCAAATGATACTTGTGAGTTATACATGCGTTGAATAAATTGATTAGTATTGAAGTCAGTTCTGTTAAATCTGCTTGAAACACTTTATTTGAAATTTCAAATGTGTCTGATGCTTTGTCAACTTTTACTCGTTGAATTGTCTGTCTCATCTCGTCTTGCAATAAGACTGAATTGAACGACATTGTCAGCAATATAAATGATCTTGAAATGTTGTTGATGTTTGCTTGAGACAATGATGAAAAGAACTTCTTTCATAGCATCTCTGTTTTTTCTTTGAATGAATCTGCTATGTGATTGAAATCGTTGCTCTTTAGTGACAAAAACTGTGAAAGTTTCTTGAGTAGCTGACTTTCGATTCTGACTCATTTTGCGAAGTGTCAAACCGATTTCAATTTGTTGCTTAACTCATGCATCTGTGATCTAAAATGTGAACGTTTTGTTTCTTTAATGATCTTGTTTTTGTGATTGTTGTATTTCAGATAGTCGTTTCATGCCTCTAAAGTACTTTGCGATTTTCATACAGCTCGTAGTCATTGCAATTTCGTCATGACTTTCGAGCAGATCTGATTTCAAAAGTGTCGTGCTTGATTTGAGAACTTTGCTTAAGAAGTAGACTTCTTGATGACTTCTTGTAGCACATGAGTGATCTCAGCTACTCTGTCATCTATCGCTGTCTTGTCATCGAGAAGATGATCAACGAGAAGATGTATTCTTAGATGAGCATTTAGTGCTTCTGTGTTCATTTTCTTTCATAATTGATGAGTCGTGAGTTGCACGAAAGATGTGCGTAGACACAACTTCGTGACAATCGAAAGATGATCAGATTCTTGATGTAAATCAGTTCTCATCTTGCATTTGTGTATCATAAATTGAATTTTTTCGCTGTCAAACGCTAAATCTATTGTTGTGAGCTGATTGTGAGTCTTTCTAGTAATTGTGCCTGATTCAAGCAGTAGCTCTAGTTTTACGTTCGTAATGATGTTTAGTAGAGCATCAGTCACTATGTAACAAGTAAAGCATCTTTTGTCTTTTCAGTGTGAATGATGCAGATTGAAATCTTCTACGATTAGCTGTTTACAGTCATCTTTGATTAGTTCGTTCAGACGAGAAATAGTAGATGATTCTTCTGTGAAGATGATAGACAGCGAGCATAAATTGTAGACATTTATGAGTCGTAGCGTTTGTATCTCGTCTTTCAATTTGCTAGTTTGTAGCTTAATTGAGCAGATGTCTGATTCAATGATTTTCATTGCTCATTGATCGAGTTTTAGATGCTTGTTGACATAAATGCATGTTCTTGCTTAAGATGACGAGTTTCTCACTAGATGAAAAAAGTTGTGAGTCGAACTAAACGTTTGTGAAACGTTGATGTTGCAGTCTTGTTTCTGAATGACTATTATGTCGAATTTACGAACTTCTCTGTCTATCAGAAATGATTTCTGAATTTTCAATGACTTTCTGATGTTGTACTGTAGAATTTGCAGAAAGATTTGATTCATCATAGAAATATCTGTAGCTGTTGTTGATTCTGTGCAGAGACAGCTTTTTGTATGCTTTTAATCATCAAGAGTCTTTCACATTTTCTGATTTATCGCTTCTGTGTCTGTTCAGACGTCATGTTTTTCAAGTCGCTAATCATGCATGAAGAGTGATCGACTCGTCTCTTCTTGACTCTCATCACTTGTCATGTTGACTTGTCAACGTCTCGACTGCTTGTCATCATCAAGATGTTCATTGAACTTGATGAATTCATTGAACTCACGAGATTTATTGAGCTCAAGAAGTTCAGAAAGAAAGAAGAGAATGAGCGATTGTCTTTTGATGCTTCAGAATATCTGATCAATCTGTTTCAAAAGATTTCTTCTGATTGCTTTATCTGTAGTTTTCACTTGAAGCATGAGCATCTTCAGAGTTTGTGACTATTGTTGCAGTTCGCGCATCGTCTTCTATTCGTCGACACAGCGCATTCTTTGATGTGATGTTTGCCTGCACATTTGAAGCAGCACTTTTCGTTTTTGCAGAATCTAGCTACATGATCAAAATCGAAGCATCTATAGCACTGTGTGATACAACAGTTTCTTTAAAACAACTCACATGAGCATTCTTGATATGAGTTCAGCATGTCTACATTTAGCAGTCGATTCGTCATTGTTTCAATCGCGATCTCTACAATGAGTGATGAGTGAGTCTTCTCACTTTTGACTATCTTCTTGAGTTAAGCTATTCTCAGCATCTTTAAATCTTCGTGAAGTCTTGCATTGTCTTTCACCAGTCTTTTAATGATCATCTTCTGATTGCTTGTGTTCAATGTGATGTGTACATCATATGTCAGTATCGCGAAGCTTCAATGCACTACATGCACTGAGCTTGCGATTCTCTTCACTCATGTCTGAAACTTTTCTAGAACTGCTTGAGCTTTTGAGCTCATCGCATGAAGTGCGATGTCTTCGCTTTCAAGCTTGCGAAGTGACACTATTAGATCTTGTTGCATCATTGACACGCTCGTGATTTCTTGAAAGATCTGATCGATCAATCTCTTTTATATCTTTTTCATCTCTTTTCTCTTCACTATTTTCACTAGAATCTCACGTTTCTTGCAAAGCGATGACAGATCATCTCTGAGTCGCTGCTTCTTCGTTGTCACTTCTTCTCTTGCTACATTGACTCATGATGATGTTTTGAATGTGAAATGCGTATTTTCTTGTATTTGTAGTTATTTATTAAGAAGTTGAATGAATGTCTTCAACTTCTGTACATTCTTCGCGATGAATACGTCTTGACTTTTGATCTTTCTTTCTGAGACATTTCGAAGACGTTGAATCAGTCATAAGATCACTTCTTTTCATGAATGATCTTTGTTCTTCTCTTTCTCTAACGTCAATGTCTGTGTTAGTAGATCAATGATGCTGATAACTTTTGTCTCGTCATTGCGTGAGCATTTAGACTTCACGTTGCTGTCTTTCTGTGACAAGTCAACGCTGCTCGCAATCGTCATTGAATCAGCATTACTGCTGCTCATGCAATTCGTCATCATTTATTCGTCTATTTAATCTTTTCTCTCTCGTTTATAATGATCTTTTCAAAAGTTCGTTTTACGCGCGTTGTGATTGTTTGAATGTATTCATATGTAATATAAGTTTTATGATAAATAAGATAAATTTTTTGCAGTAACAAAAGAAGATCAGAAAGATAAGCATCAAGCATTATCATGAACAGCATGTTATGAAGACAATTGTCATACTCATCTGAGTGATAAGAAAGATTCTGAATAATACTTGAAATCATTGCAAAAAATTTATTTCTACACAGCAATTCATCATTAATTGAAAGTTCATAATGAAAATAGTGATGAAAGTTCATTCATTATAATCATGAAATCAAAGATTCTTGACAACAAAGCATATAACTTGAACAGATCAAACAGCATTGAAGAAGCTATTCATTAAGCAGTTGAAGAAGAAAATCGATTTAATGAAACTTTATGAACATTTATTATTGCAGCAAAAGATGCTCTCAAGCAAGAAGAAGATCATTTTGAAGTAAAGAAAGATTTCAGAAAGTTTACAAATTAAGTGAACTTTATAAGCATGTACAACAAATTGTACATTCTCTTCAGATAGAAAGAGAAAGATTTTTCATAATAAATGCAACAAATTAAGAATGATATATATTAAGCTATTTATGACATTATGCAAGATGAATTGATCACATCACATAAAGACATTTGATATTGTGATATAATTATGAAGAAGTCATTCACAGAAGTTAAGTTCATCAAACAAGAAAAATATGTACTTCTTGATGAAAATCATATATTCAAAGAACTTAAACAAATGACAAAAGTCATCAAAGAAAGATTTAATTTATGTAATTCAAAGAAGTATTTACAAAAGAAGATTGATTCAAATTAATTTCAGTACATAAAATAAGTACTTAAGAAGTAAGTTTTTAGTTCAAAAAACTAGAAGACTTTTTGATTGATAAATCATTTGTAATGAATTTTTTTTTATTCTTACTCGATTCAACGCTCATTATGAACCTATGCAAGATTCTATATATTGTAGCGAGTGCTGCGCTAGCATAGCGCTCTTTTCATATCTACTATCGCTTTTTTCTGCACTTTATACTGTAACTGTTTTCAATGCAAAAACTTTATGAGCTTACTTCTTTTTTACTTCTTCTTTCTTTCATTTAATTCTTTGATGATGTCACAGTCTGAAATTGATTCAATATGCTTGTCAAGAGTATTATTTGAATGATCACTGTTATTACACTCATGATTTCTAGAAGCTTTCTCAAGTTCATGATGTTTTCTTTACATTGCATCATCTTTCATTTTATCTTTCATTTAGAACATGTTAATAGAATGTGCTTAATCAACATTCAATCTCTGTCACACTTGCATGTCATTGTAGCAATATTGAGTACTCATCTCTCATGTAGAAATTGATTGAAGTCAATTTTTCTTATGCATAGCTGCGTCAATAATGCGCTGTAAAACTTTATGCAATTCTTGTGCAGTTGCAGATATTAATGTATCATCTTTGATGTCAGATATCAAAAATGAGCTGCGTTGAATCTTTCTTTTCAAACTATTCTTCATGTTTGTCTGATCTGTTTCTGTATGAGTATCAATCTCATCATCACTTCAATGTGCTGATGCTCAGTCAGCAATAAAGATAAATCATGTGCATCATCAATCATTTTGTTTATTGCTTCATTTTTGAGTACTTCTGCATGTCTCACTATTTAATCTAGCTTCAGCGTAACTTCTTAAGATCAAATGCTCTCATACATAATTTAAACTCGTTGCAGATGTGTTTGATCTTTTGTTGATATCATAACTTTCACTGTTTTCAAAAAAGTCTGATTATCACTGTATATTTTATATATCTTTTCATGATACTCTTGATTCACTGTCACTATGTTTGTGAAATGTTTCATCTTTGTGACTAACTCTTTCAGCTCATCATGATGAGTAATGACTAAAGTTGATCTCTTCAATCTTTTATTTAACTCTCAGTTCATTTTCATTATAATTGCTGTAACATTATCTTTGCTGTTGCTATCATTTAAGTAAACTCTTTGCTTCAATGTGAACATGTCAAGATTATATTATCTTATTGACATTTTCTTGTTTGCAACTATAACTATCTTCGATGACTCTGATCAGAAAGTCACTGTGTAAAGATGATTTCAATTCATCTTTGTCTGCTCAAGTGTTTCTTTCATTCACTTTCGCTTCAGTTGTAGAGATGTCTTGCACAGCTTTGATTTTTAATCTTTTTTGAATGTTAAATCATTGCAAATTCAACGCATTATTGTCTTGATAACTTCGTCTGATTTTCAAGAGTTCATGTTTGTTATTGATCTTTGTATCAGCTTTCATAAGTGAATATTTATCAACATCATGTTCATTTTCATCTGTAAAATCTCTGTTGATATCATTCAATAAATGTTGATGATTTGTCACAATGCTCTTTCTTGCATTAATTTCAGCTTGATGCTCAGACTCTTTCAATGATCTTTCATTCTTTGTAATGTATATCATATGATGATTTCGTAACTAAGCAGAGAACATGTTATCACGAAGTATATTTACTTACTTGTCATCATTGATGAATCTCAAGTAGATTCAATGATTGTCTGCATGATCTTTTGTTTAATCACTAGTTTTGCTTTGACATAATGCATGTAAATCACTTATTTCAGCTTGAAGTTCAGTTGAATTTTCAAGACTCTGATATTTGATTTTGAATCAATCTGATGTTTTATCAGCTTTACATCAACTTTCATATTGAATCATTTAAAAGTTTTTATAAAGTGAATCAGCTCATGCTTTGTCAATAAGAATTTGATGTCATGCGTTTTTGATCACTGTTTGCATCTATCATAAATTTCGCTAAGAACTCTGCAGTTGCATTTTATAAACTCTTTGTATGTCAAGATATTGATGTCATTCACGAAGTTTGTAAAGTTAGTTCTCAGCTTGATGTCATCACATGCTTTTAACAAGTTTGCATTGTAAAACAGATATAATATCAATGATAGCAAAGAGTCTTGTAATATGTTGACATTCACATTACATTTCATCATCATGTAATCATTAATTGTGATCATGATGCATCAATCTCTCAAAAAGTTCTTTACAAACTTAAGAAGCAGTCTAGAAACTTTTCTCTTCTTCATGTCATGTAAAAGTCTGCTGTGCATCACATTATTAAACGCACTTTTTTCATTCAAACTCAGCAATGAGACTATTTTTCTTCTCATGTCACTTCACACAGTATGTATCTTTTCTATAATTAGTTGCAAAGTCATGTTTATTAATCTGTGCTTGCAAGCTTTCATCTGAATATTTAATATTAAGTTGCAAGCTTTTACAACATTTTACAGATGTTCAAATACAATGAACTTCAGTACTTTGCTCAATGTGTCAAGTAACATAATTAATTTATATATTTTTGCATTGAAATAATCTTTCTTGTTTGACTTTTGCATCATTATTATGACTGCACTCTTGAATTGAATTAACTGTATTCTCTTTTGTAAACATCTTTCAAAGAGAAAATGTATTTATTTTGACACGTCATCGATGAGTTTGCACATTATTCTATTTATATATTTCATGTATTTTGATGTTTTGTCAGATGTCGCTTTGTAGATGACTCTTTTAATTTCATGATGCATCAGTGAAACATCATCTTCAATTAAAAGTGAGTACTTGAAGTCTATTGTGTTCAGCATGAGAATCTCTGAAAAATGATGAAAAGTGAGTTTGAAACATCATTTTCACTTTATTTTACACTGTTGTGATGATGTCAAAGCATTCTGACTTAATCAGAGAAGAAATTGTCGTTTGAATCAATGTGTTTGCAATTGCATTTCTTGCTCATTTTGCAGTTTTGAACAATTCTCTTGAGAATTGTTCAATGTTCTGCATGATTTTTCAATATTCACTGCGTTGCTGTTTTCTGATGATTTTGCTCTTCTTGTCACATGCTTGAATGTACTCTGTTCAGTCATCAATGATTCAACAGTTTCTTCTTATTCATTGCACACTCTTGACAATCTTCATACACTTCTTCATTCATTCTGCTTTGATCATTTTATGTGATTTCGCTCAAAGAGTGAAAATCTCAATGATCTTCTTTAATGCATTCAGCAATTGCTTGATGTACTCATTTATACATCAACATTTTATCTCATGATTCAACAGTGATTTTAACATTTGTTTTCTCAAAATATTAATGAATTTCTCTTCATTCATTGTCTTTCAGTTGCAACGCGATTTTCGCGCTGACTTTTTGCAGACTTTGAAATTTATAATTGTCTGTATCAACAGATGATCTGAAAAGTTTTTCATTTCTTCATCAACTTCACATCATATTAATTGATTCATAATGTCATTTGTCATGAAGATCAAATTTATTGTCATTTGAGATTCTTGATAATTTCTTGTAATTGTGTCTTGAGATAATGCTAGCAATGCATTGATGTTTGTGATCATTTTAATTAACTCATTCAACAATAAATGTTATCTTGAATAAAATGATTCTTCTCATGTGAAGTGATGCAGATTAAAGTCTTCTACAAGAATGCTTTCTTTTGACATGTGCAATGTTTTTTTGATGTTTGAAAGATTTTCTTTTTCATGAATAATCTAATGATCTCTGAATAATGAATTGTATACTTTATGAATGTGTATAGCTTTCTGAATCATCTGTGCATCATCTGTTAATGTTTATAGCGTGATTGTATCTACGTCTTTGAAGTATCATGTTGAGTGTCAGATGTTGCTGTCAATTCTCTTATTTATGTAGAAACAGATTTTATCTTCATTATTTTTTAGCATGAAGTCAACAGTTACTGAGCAGTATGTTTTGAAAATGTCATCAAATTGTCAGAGTTCTTGAAGAATCAGAATGTCATAATTCTTTATTTTTTTCTCATGTAGTAGCATTATCATCATTTTGTTTCTGAACTTGTGAACGTTGTACTGTAATATTTAAAGCTTTTTTTGCTGAGATATTAAAGTTCACATTTCAGACTGTTTTGTATTCTCTTGAGTGTTTGTGAAGTGTTTACTTCACTTGTAAAATTCTCAACAGAAGATGATATTGATAACAACATGATTGATATTAACTTCAATTCATTTGATCTTAACTTCTTGATCAAGTGATTCATTATAGTGTTTTCTGATATGATGATTGTGCTGAGCAGATAATTTTCATTTATTAAATGTCTCTGCTTTCTCTTCAAGTCATTGTTCATCAGTGATTTCAAATTGATAAATGTTTTTATGAATGTCTTTGACATCGCTGTCTTGAGTTTTTTCTGCTCTCATACAACATGATATAAAAATCTGTGCTTTGTAACTCTTTTTATTCTTTCTTTTTCAGCTTGTCGTTTATGACATTGAGAATCAAAGATTCTGTATGTATCTTAACATGCTTTACATTTTCACATGTTTTGAGTCTGTTTGTAAAAACAGTGTTCAAGCGATAATTTAATGCACAGTAAATGCATTTCTGTTTGTTTTTGCATTCATACATCTTGTGATTGTATTCTTAATACTTTAGACACTGATGCACTTTGCAGCTTAAGTCGTAGAACTGTGTGATCTTTATGTCAATCTCATGATATACTCTTTTATTAATCAGCTTGTTCATCATCTCAGCGCTGATTATGCATATCATTAATGAGATGTATCTCTTCTGCTCACTCTTCTTTGTGAGTCACTCAATCTTCTCAATCATTATTTTTGAATGTATGTCTTTGTTGATCTTAATGAGTGTTTTTATCTCTTTCTTCTCTATGTTCTTAGACATTTCTTCAATTCTAATTTCATGTATCACTATTTCAAAACTAACTTCATGCAGACATGCATTCAACAATATCTTTTTGATTCAAAAATTGTTTTTCTTCAATGTTCTTTTGCTGCTCTTCATCTTGATTCAAAATATCAACAGTCTTAATTATCTCTTCATTGTTTTTATATTCTTGCACATTGATAACATTTTGTTGACATCAATTTCTCTTGCTCATCTTACTATGTTCTTCATTGTTATCATCATAATTCTCTTTACTTCTTCTTTTTCTTTGATGAAGATTTTTACTTTAAATTTCTCACAATGATTTTGCACTAACAATGATATGTCAACATTGAACACAAGATGACTTTCAACTGATGTCATTGACTTCACGCTCGCTCTCTTCGCTCAGCTGTCAACATGTTCTCTTTTCTTCATGAACTTTTTTTCAAGTCTATTCATTATCTTTTTCAGTCTTTTCAGCTGATTCTTCATGCATTGATTGACAGTCAACGCAGCGACGCGTTGATGCGTTAGCTTTTCTATCATTTTTGTCAAACTTTTCATCTTCTTTCAGAACATCAGCTCATTGTTTCTACATTCATTAAGCTCATAAAGTACTCGCAGCTTATATAATTTCTTCTGTATATCTTTTGTCTTGACTGAATTTTTCTGCAAGATAATGATAATTATCTCTCATTCATTCATCAACGTCACATCAATGATGCTTCTCATCTGCTTTTGATGATCAGAATGAAGCGCAAGCATCATGTCAATGATGTGCTCTGTCTCTAGATAGTTTAAGTAATTTATTTTCATGATTCAATTTGTTTTTTCTGATTGATTCTTTATTTGTAATGATTGTTTCTTTAACAACATAAGATATATATAAAGAATAAACAGTAATTGCTATTACTAAACTTGAGATTTGAAGATAGTTGAAACAATAATATGTATTGATTACTTACGTGAATTAAGCATGAAGCTTTTATCTAAAAGAATGATCATTGTTATATAAATATAAAAAAATCATGTTAAGTCATCTTTGCTCTGAATGATCATTCTGATCATTTTTGAGCAAGATGAGCGAAATGAGCATTATGCTCATTATGCTCACTGTGATCACTTCTGATTTAAGCAATCAAAGTGATCACTTTAAAATTTTGATTACTCAATGATTATTTAATCATTGTTGTTACATAATTTCATGCAAGAAAGTTTTAACAGTAGATTTTCTTCTTAAATTTTCATCTTGAAAATCACTTTTTCTTCATGTTTTTTTATTGCACAACGAAAAACTTTATTTTGCGTTGCAAAGATTTTCTTGAGTGTATGAGTTCTGAGCATGCTGTCATGCATCTTTGTGAACATTGCAGTCACTTGCAAAAGAAATGTTGTATTGACAATGAAATCAATTGTTGCATTAAGTGTGTACATTTCAATCGCAAATATGATCTTACTTTCTTGATGATGAAGTGAAAAAGAATAAAGACAGAACATGATTATGTTTTTCATGAAATGCTGAACATTCACAAGCAGATGTAAAAGATTTTCGCGAAAGCTACTCATCTGCAAAATCAATTTATGTTTCTGAAGAATAAGAAATAAATGATGATTGAATGAGAATTTCAAAACATCATCAAGCTTAAGAAAGATGAGAGAAAAACTAGCAAGTTATTGCTGAATGATCTTTTCTTTGACATGTTTTTCAAGCAGATTGAGATTTCATCAGACTTTAATTGACTGAGTTTCTTAATTGAAATTATCACAGAAGCATTTGACAGTTCTTGAGATTTTTCTTCAATTCTTAAGTACTTTTAATATGTTTGTAATCTTTTCACTTAACTAATTAATGAAGTTGATCTTTGATATTCTGTCAATCTAATATATTCTTTACTTTGTACTTAATGTTTTGATTCTCTGAATTAATTTCTAAAGATTTTGTTTGAATTGATGTATCTAAGTTTGCAGACTTCAAAAGAAAAATATTAAATATTAAATGTATTTTCATAAATGCTGAAAAATTCAACTCATAATTAATCAATCTTTTTTCTTCTAGAATTTCAAACAATTTTAGTTTCATGTGATTCAACTTGTTACTTGATCTTTTTATCTTGATATTTCATCTTAGTAAATAAGCTTTGTTTCTCTTTTTAAAAGTAGATTCTTTATCTTTTTTCTTATTCGCATACAAAATCATGTGCTTACTTAGAAATTGAATGTTCTTTTACAGCTCTTTGTGCAACAAATGTATTTATTTAATCTGTATCATAGCTTTTTGAATTAACTGTGCAAATTCACACAATTTCTTAAAAGTTTTTGACTTAAACTCATAGTTTGCAAAGAATGATGACATGCTGATTACTTCTGTCGTTGCACTATTGAAAGTCAACTGTGCTATTGACAGTAGCTGTATTCAATCATTCTGTTTATAGTTAATATAATGTTACGAGTGTATCAAGGCTGAAAAAGGCTGAAGCTCTAATCAATTCGCAGAGTACGCTAGCGAGTACTCTGCGTATTGATTAGAACTAGTCAGTGTCTCTAGCTCAGATCTGACTCAGTCTCTATTTTCTTTTTTTAACATCTCTTTGTTCAACATCATCTTTCTTTCTACATCACATTCTAGTCATGTCACAAACACATTCTCTTCAAGCTTAGCGCAGTCTCTGAATATTACTTAAATAAAAGCTTTTGTACTCATCTTCTTCTGTATTCTTAATATTCAGTTATAGCTATTTCTAAAGATCAAGCACTATTCAATTCTGACTTTCGCTGATTGACTCATCTAGACATGATTCTGACATTATATTAAGAATTCGTTAATTACATGATACTGATCTTATTACTCATTCAACATACTCGTACAGACAGAACGAGTCTAAAGAAATTCGTTTACCTGATGATCGACGCAATTGAAAGACTGAACAACACTAGAAAGTTTGATAGAATCAACGACAAGACTGTTTGAATCGCTAGACAACTTATCACTCACTAAGTACGCAAAGTTCACTTGATCAAGAGAATCAATTCATTCTTGTGAAACAGACGAGTGAAAATAAGCTGTTCAACTCGATTAAGAGAATCGACGATAAAGAACCTTCGTGAATTGCTTGAGAATCACTCAAAAACTCACAAATCAAAAATACTTTTCTAATCAACAACATTCTTTCCTGAAGATTAAACACTTGATTATACGTCTTCATTAATACTGTCGAGCATCATCATTCGCTCGATCTCGTTCTTTCTTCAAATTTCATCATGTCAAAACGTTTATCTATCAAAGAACATTTTGAAGAATTTCAAAGTCGCTTTTCTTAAACTTCTGAGACTGATTCATTGAAATTCTCTAGTGCTGAATCATTCATCAATGAAGACGACGAGTCATTCACTGAAACAGTAATACTCTGTGTTTCTATCGAAAACTGAAAGACTTGATGCATGATTCTCGACAGAGAAACAGATCAACTCAACGAGCTGAGTAAACAACGAGACATCGAAATCAAAGAGTTGAAGACTAGACTTCAAACTAAAGAAATCACTTCTTCTGATTTTATCTACTCTGAGCGTTCTAGATCTCAGAAAATACCTGATTCTTTCTGATTTACTGACAAAAAGAATTCTACTTGGAAAAACTGGTACGACAAAATTCAGAATAAACTAGAGATCAACGTCGATCTCTTTTCAAATGTACGAGTCAAACTGAGCTATGTACATTTCAGATTATTTAATGACGCAGCTGATGTTGCTCAATCTAGACGCGAACGTAACTGTGTCAATCTTTATAAGATCATCGATGATTTTTTGAAAGAACTAGCTGAGTTGTTTAATGATTCAGATAAGAAAGTCAACTTTCGTAGAAAATACTACAACTTAATTCAAGAATCAAAGAAGTTCAGCGAGTTTTACACTCAGTTTCAACGATTATCTTTCTATCTGAAGTATCACGAAAAGCAACTGATCATCGATCTGAAAGATAAAATAAACTCTCGTCTTTGATTCATTTGAATAGATCAATTAGTTCAATCTGATTCTCTTAAAGAAATTCATTTCTATCTGATTTATTTGAATAATGATCAGCGAGTCATTTGAAAAATCAAGAACAAAGTCAATCTCATCAAACATTTTGACGATCTGTCAAAGATCATCTTTCATAAAACTGTTGTTACTCAATCAGTCGATCATTCAAAACCTGATCATCTAAAGTCGTGTGACGCGATTTTAACTAACGTCAAAGAAGCAAACGTTTTAGTCGAAACCTGTTTCATATGTCATAAATCAGGTCATAGCTCTAGAGAATGCTCTGATCGACCTACTAGAATCAATACAGTGAACGATGAATATGATCGCTTCGATTTCAATTCGAATTTCGATTCAAAAAACTAGTCATCTCTTCAAAAGTCATTGAAGAGATAAAAATTATATCTTTGTGCAAACTAGATGAAATTCTATCGAAAGAAAATTACTTTGAAAAGTCGTTTTTAATTGATGCTTATTTCATCTCTCAGAATTGATCTTTCAGCCTTCGTTCTTTAATAGACAGTGATTCAGTCATCTACATGATCATACATTCTAATTTAGTCAATAAAGTATGCGAGAAACTGAAAATTCAATCTATATCACTGACAAAAGAGAAGCTAATAAGAGATTATGATGAAAAGATATTTAAGAAGATCATCACTCATAAAATTCTACTCAATCTCATCATTGAAAGTCATAAGAAATTGACTGTATCAATGCTGATAACTGATATTGATCATCATGAAGTCATATTGAGTAAGCTCTGAATGAACAAAAACGAAATATTATTGAATATGCAAAACGACGTCATTGTTTTTTCGAATCAATTGAATACTTCTATTTCGATTTTTTCGATTTTTCTCAATTCAAAGCATTCAAGTTGATCGCGATCAACTTCGTTTTCTTCAATCACTTAGACTAAGATCTTTATGATGCTCAAACGACTCGTTTCATTCTCTGCTCAGAAAGAGTCATTCTCGATTTGAAGCATAGACGCAGCTTCATTCAAAACATTGTTGAATTGTTCAAAGAGAAACAAGATTAAAGTCTTTGCTCTATTCATAATGAACATTAATAGAAAAATCGCGTACAATACTCAGTGCAATTTGAACGCTCTAAACGTCTTTTCAATCAATGAAACGACTCAGAATTTGAAAGATATTAAAGCAAAGCTGTCATTGAAATATCATGAGTTTCTAGATGTTTTTGATCGAACTCAATCAAATAAACTGTCTTTTTGCTGCTGAGTTTATTGAATGTTCTCTGTCAAACTTCTGAAGGTAAAGAAGTACTTAAACAAGAATCTGTTGAAGAAATTCATCACTTCTAGTCAGATTCTCTATTTCTTTCTCGTTTTATTCGCTCTTAAAGCAAATGAAGATCTTCGATTCTGTGTGAATTATTGAAAGTTAAATGTTATTTTCAAAAGAAATAGATATTCTCTATTGCTAATAAATGAGATCATTGATAAAATAATGAATTGCAAGCATCTGATGAGATTGAATATCATATCAGCGTTCAACAAACTTCAAATGCACTTCAATAACGAGAATTACATCACTTTTATCACTGCTTTAGAAGCATATAAATATAAGATGCTACTCTTCAAACTGACTAATGAATTGATCTCATTTCAGCAATATATGAATGATGTTCTATGAAACTTTCTGAACGACTTTTGTCAAATCTATTTAGATAACATTCTTATTTATAGCAAAACGAAAAAGAAACATAAAGATCACATCAAACTAGTATTGAGTCGACTATGTGAAGCTGAACTGCAAATAAATATTCGAAAGTGCGAATTCAATGTAGAAGAGACTGTCTTTCTAGAAGTCATTGTATCAGAATTAAATCTTCGTATGAATCTCAGCAAAGTGACAGTCATAGTCAGCTGAATCACTTCAATCAATCTAAAAGAAATTCAGAACTTCGTAAGATTTGTTAACTTTTATCGTTGTTTCATTAAGAACTTCTCGAAGCTAGTCAAATTATTCACTCAGCTAACTAGAAAAAACACGTCTTTTGTTTGAAATGAGATCTGTGTTCAAGTCTTTGACAATCTAAAGAAACAAGTCAGCTCAATCTTAGTACTTCGTCACTTCGATCTCAAACAACAAGCTATTCTGAAGATCAATGCTTTGAACTATGTAAAAGATGAAATATTATCTCAGTACAATGACGAGAGAGTTCTTCATTCGATGATCTTCTACAGTAAAAGCATGATTTTCGCTGAAATCAATTATCATATTTATGACAAGAAATTGCTAGTCATTATTCGATGCTTCAAACACTGACAACTCAAGCTGAAGTGCATTGAACTACTCATTCAGATATTCATTGATCATCAAGCTTTGAAGATCTTCATGAAAAATAAACAGTTGAGTCAATGACAAGTCAACTATCTGAACATTCTGTTGAAGTTCAACTTTCAGATCATTTTTAAATCAGGCAAAATGAATACTAAAGTTGATGCTTTAACTTGAATGTCTCTAGCAAACATCTTTGAATCAGCTCAACGACTTGAAGATTGTTTTCAGACTATTCTGACTCTTGATAGAGTCAATGTTCTACTCATTGAATCGAAAGCAAATCTCTATCAATGAGTGCATATGATCAATCAAATGAATGAGCTCTGCGACGAATATAGATAAGCTATGAACGAGAACAAGCTCAAATTTCATATCATTAAATTAAAGAACTGCGAAATCATTGATAGCGTTCTCTTTAGAAAAGACTTACTGTGATTTCTCAAGAATATGCATACGAAACTGCTACAGAAAATTCATGATCAGTTCTCAATCTCTCATCTTGACAATAAATAAACTATTGATCTAATTCAACAATTCTACTATTGATTAGATCATCAAGTCACAGTCAGACAGTACATTTGAAACTGTCATGCCTGTCAGCGAAGCAAAGCTTCTAAAGATAGCATCAATGAACTTCATCATCTTCTACTCATTTCACAAGAACGCTGAAAAGATATAGTTATGAACTTCATTACTGAGCTATTTCTATTAGAAGACTATAACGTCATTTGCACAATCATATGTTATCTCATCAAAGAACGTCACTATGTTTCCTGTCATTGAAAAGACGATGACATCTCAGTCAAAGAAACGGTTTGAATCATGCTATGAAATGTTTATTGACTGCATGATTTACTCAGTTCTATTGTTTCGAACAGAGACTTTCAATTCATATTGACTATGTGAAAGAGTCTTTGCAAGCGACTGAGAATCACAGCTAGTTTATTCACAGTCTATCATTCAAAGATCAACGATCAGATGAAACGAGTCAATCAAGACATTGAACGCAAACTTAGAATCTACTGCAATTACATGCAGAACGACTGAGTCAAATAAATATCTATGATGAAATTCAGCGACAATTTCAATATCTTCTCGATCATCTCAATGATCTCTTTCTACTTCAATAAAGATTTTCACCCTCGAATGAGTTTCGATTCAGATACAACTGACTACGAAATCACTTGTGAACGACTAGAAGTTAGAAAAGCAGATGATATTATTATTCAAATGAAAGAGCTACTAAACTTTGATCATTAACAATTGAAAAAGACGAAGCTGATCATCAAAGCACAGATTAATAAACATAGACGAGATGTCATTTATGAAGTAGAAAACTGAATTTGACTACTCTTCAGAAACGTCAAAATCACAAGATCATGCAAAGATTTGAAAGATAAACAACTAGAATTGTATCAAATCACTGTCAAAGCGAAGATCTTCTATCATCTTCGTCTATCAGTCAGCATGAAGCATTTGCATTCAATGTTCAATTCAAAGCTACTGCAATCATATTCAGAAGATTTTCTATCAGAACAGCATGCAGAATCTCTCAGATTCATCATTATTAATAAAGATGATGATGAACATTGAAAGATAAATGATATTCTGAACTTCAGACGTTATTGAGGTTGAATACAGTACAAGATCAAATGAAAAGATCTAGATAGAGACGATGAATGATACTATGTTGATAAAGATGAATTCAATGACTTCGAGAAAGTTTTGAATGAATTTTATGTGCTATACTCAAGAAAGTCACGCTAGTATCGAAATAACTCAATAAGAAAGCAAGCAAACGAGCTACATTCATGTGAACATGAATTTTCAAAGAGAGAAGTAATGTTACGAGCATATCAAGGCTGAAAAAGGCTGAAGCTCTAATCAATTCGCAAAATACGCTAGCGAGTACTCTGCGTATTGATTAGAGCTAGTCAATGTCTCTAGCTCAGATCTGACTCAGTCTCTATTTTCTTTTCCCAACATCTTTTTGTTCAACATCATCTTTCTTTCTACATCACATTCTACTCATGTCACAAACACATTTTCTTCAAGCTTAGCGCAGTCTCTGAATATTACTTAAATAGAAGCTTTTGTACTCATTTTCTTCTGTATTCTTAATATTCAGTTATAACTATCTCTAAAGATCAAGCACTATTCAACCCTGACTTTCGCTGATTGACTCATCTAGACATGATTCTGACATATAACATCTGAGATACTGTTTTAATATCTGATTTATTCTTTTTGTTTATTCATTCATCTGTGAATGATAAACTGTTGACAGCTTATGATGAATTTTTAGTTGATTCACTAATAATTTTCAGAATTTCAATGTGAACAGCTTGTCTTTATTTGAAATTATCTCATCTGACAAATCATGATTTACTATAATTGTTCTCAGAAATGTGTAAATTAAATCTTTTGCAAATGTTGCTTTCTTGTATGACAAGAAATATTTATATTTAGTTTATCTGTAATCATCAATATAAAGTTGTACATTATTCTCATAACTTTTTCTTTTGACTTTAATAACTTGACTCTAAAGTTTAAAGCTATGCTTTTTCATGCATGATTTAATGTGCTGAAACTTTTCAAAAGTTTGTAAGATCTGTGTCAATTATGCTTTGTTTAAATGCATACATTGCACTTTCTTATAATATCTTCTACTTGTTTTCTCATCTTAGAAAAGTAGTAGATTCTAAATATTCTTTCAATGATTTTATTTAAATCTTGATGTTCATGTATCATTAATTCATGATAATCACTTATTATTTCTTGTCTGCATCTTGTTGAAACATAGATGAAATCTTGAAATGTTAGTATTTCATTAATTATTTCAAAGTTCACATTGTCAGCAATATTCTTTATAATATTCTGCGTGACTGAGTCTTTTACTAACTTTAACTTTATTCATTTCTCAAGATCTTGATTGTAGGTTCATAGCGTAGCTGCATTTTGTTTATTGTAGACAATGAAATCATTTTAATTCTATTGTAAGATAGTTTAATTAATTTGTGATTTATTTATCATGTGATTTGCTCTTCTAGAAAAACAATCACAACACATGCACAACAAATTTGAAAAAGAGCACTATATACAAGACAGAGTGAATCTAGAGAATGATCAAACAACGATGAATTGCATGAGTTGCAGCAATGCAAGTTTGAAGAAGATTGCGAGTGACGTTGACATGTCACAAGAAAACAGCGACGTGAAGTTGCAACACTCACGCAATGATGAAGAGAAGATAACTAACATTATTGATCTACTAATAAAGACATCAATGTTAGAGAAAGAAATGAACAAAGATCACTCATGAAAAGAAATAGCATTGAAGCTGATGTGTCATTTTCGACTTGAATCAGAAGAAAAACATCATGTGATTCAAGATGTGTTCATCGCGAAGAATGTACAGAAACTGAAGACATCAGTTTAACTACTAAGCAAGCAGTTACAAACACAGAGAAATACGCGTCTTTCATTGAAAATCATGTCATGAGCAAACATGACAAGAGAAGAATTATCAATGAGAAAACAACGTCTCAAAGAGAAATCATCATCGCTTCGCAAGAAATGCGAAATCATGATAAAGATAGCAGACAGAAAAGAAGTAAAAAAGATGCAGAAGAAGATCATGAAGCAGATTCTTCAAAGAATAGCAGACGTGTTAATAAGTCAACGAAATTTGATCATGTCTCTTTGCAAGCTGAGTAGCGAAGACATCTTTCTTCATGCAGTCAGCTCAAATGCACAAGCAAATCTGAAAAAGACTCAAGAATGAGCAAAAGAAATTATGAACTTGACGCGCATATTGCAATAAATCTTCGCAGTGCTGACACATGAGATGCACACTACAATTGACACAAGCAATCAGAAGAAAGTCATTAGAAGATTGATAAAGAATAATGCAAGACTTCATGAGAATCTGAAGATTCTAAGAATAGTCTGACTCAAGAAAGTAGCAAAGAGCGAAAAGACTTATTCGTTGCTCATCATGAAGATAGCAATCGAAGCGATGATAAATTAACTGATGAATGTGAATATGTTAAATGCATATCATGAATGCATATGTAAACTGTTCAAAAAGAACTGTTGCATCACACAATGCTTCAGATGTCAAGAATTTGATCACATAATTAAATTTTGCAGAAAGAATCAATGCTGCGTCAAGTGTGCAGACAAACATTACATTAAAAGATGCATGATGTCTTTGAATAGAAAATGTTGTGTTAACTGCAATGAAAATCACGAATTTTGAAGACGCATCTGTCTCAAATAACAACAGCAGATGAAACAAGCGTTTGAAATCTATAGAAACAGATTGTTTAAATATTCAGAAACATCTAAATACAATTGCACACTCTTGCAATTCTTGAGCTCTTCGCTGTCTTTAAGCTCTGCAGATTCAATGAACTCTTTAAGTTCAATGAACTCTTTAAGTTCAATGAACTCTTTGAATTCAATGAATTCTTCAAGATTTACGAATTCTTTCAGTTCAGCGAACTCGTTGAGCTCAACGATAGTTGTGCTGAAAACACGTAGTCTAGTCGCTCATGAATCAACATGACAGATGATAAAAGTCAAGAAGAGACGTGTTGATCATTTCTCTTGCGTGAGTAGCGACTCAAATGAGACGTCGCTTAAGCAGAGTCAGAAACAACAAATCAGAAGATGAGATAAATTCTCAATGATTGAAAGTATTCAAAGAGTCTTCTCTTTGCAGAGTTAACAACAGCTACAAATAACTTTATGATAAAACAATCTTTTCTACAAATACTGCAGTACAACATCAGAAAATCATTGAAAATTCAGAAATTGTTTTTAATCAACAGAGAAGTTCATGATTTTGACATCATAATCATACAGAAGCAAAGTTGCAACATTAACGACATGCAATCATTTAACTCAGCTTACAACTTCTTTTACCTAGTGAAAAACACGTCATCACAGTCAAGAACTTGCATATATGTGAACAAATACTTAAGACTTGATCAATGAGTGATAGAAACAGCTGAATCAAACATCTGCTTAATCAGAATATTAACTCGCAACACAGATGATGAAACGCAGACGTTGCAACTTATAAATATTTACAATTTGTATTCATTGTTCTTTACATTTACAAAAAGATCTTTAATCATTTCTCGCTTAAGCAAGCTACTCAAAAATGATTGCAAATAACTGATTCTGAAAGATTTCAATTTACATCACTCTCACTGAGAAGAATGAAGATGCTTCACTTGACATGCAACGATCAACAGTTTACTTGACATCATTACTAATGCTAAGCTGAAATTATTGCTGAAATCAGACACTATTACTTGCAAGACTTACAATCAGTTTACAATTATTGATTTAGTCTTTAACAGTGAGAAAATACAGTTTATGACATGCAAGTGCAAGATACACATTGATCTGCATCAAGAATTGAATCATCTTTCAATTGTCATAGAACTTTGTTTACAAACAACTTTAATACAGTCTTCAACTCAATGACTATGAAAGAAAATAAACACAGAAGCATTGAGTGCATATCTGTGTATGCATCTTTCGTTGAATCGTTCTTTGAACAGCAAGATGATGATGAATGAAAGAGTGTGCAAAGTAATTAAGATGCTATAAGAAATCATTAAGAAATTTATTTTCTTGACAAAGTCATCAAGTTGAGCAAAGAACTTCTGAAATTTGAACTGCTCAGAGATAGTAACGAAATCAAGACAACTGCAAATCGTATGAAAAATACAAAGCACACTAAATGCATGAAATGAATATCTGAAACATAATGATCATAAAAACAAGATCATTCAACAAGCGAAGCGCGCACATTTCAGATCACAAATGCATGAGCTGAGTGATGCACTTAAGTCAATATGATGCTTTGCAAAATGAGTCAGAATCGAAAGTCAGCTATTTAAAAAACTTTCTCAGTTTTCGTCATTAAAGTGAAGTGACACTGAACAAATGACAATAATGTTTGAGAAAAAAATTGAGATATTACGAGAAAAATTCTTTCTCTCATTCTTTCAGATAGATATCAACAACATCATGAACTCATTTATACTTTTGACAATGTCATCTGACTTACGCATTTCAGAAGATGAAGTAAGACAGATAATTAAAAGAGTAAAAGCAGACAAAGCATCAGATATCTCAAACATTTTAAACAGAGCGTTGCAGACGAGTCTTGCAGAATTGATCTTGATACTGACGAGTTTATTCAATGCATGTGTAACATACAGATATCATTCTAAGCAGTTCAAAAAGACTCAAATAATAGTACTATGCAAATTGAAGAAGAGTGATTATACTGATTCAAAGACATATTGATTCATTGCTTTGCTTGACATCATGAGCAAAGCTTTGAAGTCGATCATGATTAAAAGACTGAGCAATATAGCTGAGACTCATCACATGCTATCTGATGCTCAAATGAAAGTGAAATGCAAACAATTCATGATCTCAACATTAAATCTACTAGTAGAACAGATTCACATGATATGAGACTGCAAAATTAAATATGTAGCTTTCATGCTAAGTTTAAACATCATTGAAGCATTCAATCAAGTCTTGCACATCAGACTTCTGCATACTTTGAAAATGAAAAGAATTTCAAACTACATAGTTGAATGAGCATGCAGCTTTCTTGAGAATCGAGAAACATTGCTGAGATTCGATGAGCAAACGAGTGACATGTGCAAGATAAATGCAGACATATTACAAAGATTTCTCATTTTATTGATTCTCTTTCTATTCTTTAATGCAAGTTTGATTGAGAAGTGCAAAGCACTGAAAATTAAGATTAAAGTGCTTGACTTCATAAATGACATTAACATTCTAGCATATGATAGATTCATTGAAGAAATTTGCAGAACACTGAGCAGAATGCACGACGTTTGTGTGAAATGAGTTTGCATTCATGACATAACATTTGCATCAGAAAAGTATGAATTTACATACTTCATCAGAAAATCAAAAAGATTTGACATGATAACTAGTATACAAATAAAAAGCTCAGTTATTAAGTTAAAATCAGACGTGCAAGTTTTGAAAGTACAACTGAACATGAAATTGCAATGAGATGCGCATCTTCATCAAATTGAAGTGAATCACGTCACATGAATGCTAACACTTAGTTAACTCAAAGTCTTTACATGAGAAACAATCTTTACAAAAGCAAAACAAGTATACTCAGCAGTAGTAAGATCAGAAATTGCATTTGAAACATCAGTCTGACATCAGCGAGAAAAAGAGAAAGAACTGTCAGACAAAGAATGTAAACTTGAAACATTACAGAATCAGACTCTATGTCATGTTGCAAAGATGTTCAAAAGAATAAACATTGAGACTCTGAAAGCAGAAATGTACACAAGCTTGCTGCATGTTCATTTGAACATGCTGCAAGACAAAATCACATTACGCAGTTGAATCAATGATTGTACACAGAAAATCAGACAAGCATGTAAACTGATACGCGTTCATCTGATGAGTATCAATCACATTATTTCTCGCTTTTTTATCATCAAGAAAGTGACGCTTCTGAACAACTTAATTCAAGAAGATGTGAAAATACAGTTGAAACGCAAGCGATTAGTTCTCACTGTGACGAATTCAACTAATGACAGCATTGCAATAGCGCAGTATTACAGAAGTCAGTGAAAGCAATGATGAGAAAAATATAGAAAATGCATCGCAGATGTTCACATCATCTTGATACAAAGATCACATCTGTTCAATAAAATGATAAAGATGCAAAATAAACTTCAGAAAGTTGAAAGTACTCTCATCATTTACATCAGAATTGAACGCATAGATTTGAATGTTTATCTGTACTTCAAAAACGTTTCAGATGCAAATAGCATGCAATGCAACTGTGACTGAAATCATCAGACAATGAAACATGTACTCATGCATTGTTCAAACTGATCACATCTGCGATCAAGAATGTTACAAGACATTGAATTCTTGAACTATTGAATAATCATTGCTATCACGAAGAGTTTCAGAGCAGCTGCAAGAATGATGATGAAAATGAAGCTTTTAAAACAATTTAAAGTGACTAAGTCATTCATTCTTTAACATGCAATCAACGTGAACTAATTTGATACATAGTCTTATAATGATAGTTTCAACTGCGCAAAGCAGTTGTATAAACAGCGAGTGATTTTCTATTTCAGAGAGTTTTGTTCACTCAATATAAATAGCATAAAGTTTCTTATAAGTTGACTTAATCAATGTCACAAAAGTGTATGAATTTATTATTATTTTTAAAAAAATCTTTTGAGTGATGTGTCAAAGCATTCAACTTATCATCAATCTTGTTGAAACAATAAGCGATGCAATAGTTGAATCTAGATAGAAATTCACTTCAATGAGCTTGATGACAACTCAATTGCTTAATTGACATAAAATACTCAAGATTTTTGTGATTTATGATTATTTCAACAGAATAAATAAAGTTTTCAAGCTCTGATCATCATTTCTCAAAAGTGTAAACAATGATCATGAGTTTTTTATTGTAAATTTTGTAGTTACACTTGACTGAATTATGCTTCTTTGAAAAGTAAGTAATTGAATGAAGAATCTTGTTTTCATCATATTGAAAAATAATATTTTTGAACACATAGTTCAAAACATTGATTTCTATCACAATCTTGTGATCTGAATTATAATGATGAAGAATAATCTTGAAAGTGAAGACTTTCTTAAGAATGTTGAATGCAATCTGACATTTTTGAAATCAAACAAAGAGTACATCTTTTTTGATGAAATGAGTGAGCAAAGTAGTTATTCTACTATAGTCATAAATGAATCTTTTATAAAAGTTCACGAAATCTAGAAAATTTTGAACATCTTTAATATTAATCAAGATGAGTCAATTGACAATGATGTTTATTTTAAAAAAATTTATCTTGATTTTTTTAATGATGATTATCAATTTTAAATACAAAACTTGAGTGACATGAAACTTGCATTTGATTATATTCATCTGAAGATTTGCTTCTTGCAGTTTTCACAAAATGAGCTTGACATGAATCTCATGCTCAAGTTCATTGTTGAAATAAATCAAGATGTCATTCAGATAAGCTGTATAAAACTTATTTAAATGTTTACAAAGAGTATTGTTGATGTACTTTTGAAACAAGACAGACTCATTACATAAATCAAAGAGCATGACTAAATACTTGAATAATTCAAATTGAGTGCAAAAGATGATGAAAGCTTCATCTTCTTCTTTGATTTAAAGTTGATCGAATACAGAAATGATATTCAGCTTAATAAAGATTTTAGCTCAACTTAAATGATTCAGCATTTCTGATATCAGAGATAAAAAATATTGATTCTTGATTGTAATAATGTTCAAATCTCAATAATTCATGCAAAAGCAAAATTCTTCTTCAAAATTCTTAATGAAAAGAATAAAGATGATCATTTGAAAGTAATTGACTTGAATGAAATCTTTGCTCAGATTTTTATTTAAATAATGTTAAAGTTCTAGAATTTCATCACAACTTATGTTGTATAAAGTAAAGACTGAAGATTGAGCATCTTCTTTAAAATGTATGACATGATCATGAACTTAATGCAAAGACAAGATATTAATGTTCTTCTTGAAGAAAACATTTAAAAACTTAAAATATTTAAATGATAAAATTGTAACTAAATTGATATTTTTACTTTATTAATAAACTTTCAGATCTTCTTGTGTCATGAATGCAGTTAATAATAAATTCATACATTCTTGTGACATTGATTAAGTTGACTCATGAAAGACTTTATGCTATTTATATTGAGTGAACAAAACTTTCTGAAATAGAAAATCACTCACTGTTTATACAACTGCTTTGCGCAGTTGAAACTATCATTATGAAACTATGTATCAAATTAGTTCATGTTGATCACATGTTAGAAAATGAATAATTCAATCACTTTAAATTGCTTCAGAAGCTTCGTTTTCATCATAATTCTTGCAGCTGCTCTGAGATTCTTCATGATAGTGATGATTATTCAATAATTTAAGAAGTCAATGTCTCATAGCATTCTTGATCGCAGATGCAATCAGTTCAAGCAATGCATGAGTATCTGTTTCATCATTTGATGATTTCAGTTGCAGTTGCATCACATGCTATCTGCGTCTGAAACATTTCTGAAGTGCAAATAAGCATTCAAATTTATGCGTTTAATTCTGATGTGAATGATGAGAGTGCTTTCAACTTTCTGAAAATCATTTCACATCTTTATCATCTTGTTGAACAGATGCAATCTTTATGTCGAGATGATGTGAACATCTGCAATGCATTTTCTATATTTTTCTCATTATTGCTTTCACTGACTTCTGTGATACTGCATTATTGTGATGCTGTCACTAGTCAAAATCGTCGCAGCGAGAGTTAATTGTTTACATCTTGACTGTATTTTTGCATCTTCTTGAATTAAGTTGTTCAGAAGTGTCACTTTCTTGATGATAAAAAAGCGAAAGATGATGCAATTAACATTCATCAGATGAATGTGTATTAGTTTGCATGCTTGTCTGATTTTCTGCATATGATCATTGATTCAACTGCATAACGTGATCTTGTCTTGCAACATGTTTAAATGAACATGCAGCGAGCTTGTGTACATTTTTGCTTTCAAAGTCTCGATGCTTACTCTTTTGAACATTTTTGCAATGTGATGCAAAGTCTGATTCTATAATGTTTCAAGTATGCATTCTTTGTCTGACAATTCTTTCTCTTTTTCTCACTGATATTTATTGAAAATATGTTGCATACGTTGCATGCAACATACATAAGACATGATCTCTATGCTGATTTTCTTCTTAGCGAGAGATAGTTTCTTGCAGCAGATTCATAGTTCAAGATGAATGAAATCTTTCACTGCTTAAATTTCAACAGTTTACTTCTTAAGCATAAGTTGCAAACATTTTGTCTGCAATATATATGCATATCACAGTCAATTTCTTCTTTAATCACATTGACATATGTTACTGTTCTTTCAAGCTATACAAATGATATTTTCAACTAAAGATTGATTTTATCATCAAGACATTTAAGAGTCAAAGCTCAGTAAAGAAGTAAGATTCTTAAGATCAACAGTCATCATCATTGTATATCATGTCTTACAGATGCTTGCTTCGCTTGTAAGATGTGCAACTCATCTGTTTTGCATTATTTGTAGAGATCTTTCTCATGCAGATTGATCATGTCTTGCAAAGATGTTTATATGCTACACTTTTAATCAGACAGTGTAGTTTGATCATTCTTTATTAATTCGCTTGTGTTTCTCTTCTTTTAACAAAGTCTTCTCATCAATATATCACTCATGTATAGAATGTCTGTGTCTGAACGTCTGTTAAATGATATTAATAAGATTCTTGAGTTTGCTTATGTTGAACTTAATAAGTCTCGTGAGTTGCTTATGTTGTAGTAACAGACACGCAGTCTTAACAAGATTTATACATAGTTAGCATGTAAATTTAAAGAATGTTTATAATTCAAGTTCTTTCTGCTAATCATTCTTAACAAATCAAACGCGAGAGTGTTTTATCTCAGTTCTCATCATTACAATGACAAGATACTGAATCAAATGATTTTCATAAGCGATTTTCCTTGTAGTTTTGCGTTTTATTTGACTTTCTCATCTGCATGCAGATTGCTTGTAGTATGCGCATTGAGATTATCAAAGTCTGCGTGATCGCGAAAACTTTGCACGCGATTAATGCACAGCGTTTCATTATCATGCAACGCTTTAATGTCATTCAAACTTTTGATAATCTTTAAACTCTACTGTAGCTAAACAGTAGATTCATAGTCAGCATTATGTACAGATGAGTTTCATCGCTGATCATGAATGCAGTTAAATGAAATTTCTTTTTCATTTGATGAAGATTCAAATGATGATTTTTATCATACATACTGTTTTAAGAATGAGATGAAAACTGAGCAAGAATTGAGCTGTTCTTTGAATAAACAGTCAAAGTTGCATGACGTGATTTTGACTTATTAAAATTTAAACTAGAAGATGAGATTAATTCAAGATTTAAGAAAACATTGATTTTTCTTAAAATGATGCTAAACACTTCAATGTTTTTGACATGAGTAACATAATCAAAGCTTCAAACTTTCAACTCAATTATATCAAGTTGTATAAAAGATCAATTGAATTGATTTGCTTAAGAAACAACAGAAGTTTTAAAGAAAAAAGAATTTTAACACTTGATTTTTGATGAATATCTTTTTTAAATGACTTAAAGAATACAATTAAAAGCTTCTTGTTTCAGATGAGAAACAAGATTAAACAAAGTTTATTTCTTGTAAATGAGCTAAATATTAGTTTGCTTCTTATGAGCAAATGAGAAGTTATATTACTTCTTGTGAGCAAATGAGAAACTGAGTTACTTCTTGCAAGCAAATTGAGAACTGAATTGCTTCTTGTGAGTAAACTGAAAACTGAGTTACTTCTTTCAAGTGAATGAGAAACTAAATTACTTCTTGCAAGTAAACTGAGTGCTGAATTACTTCTTGTAAATAATTTGTAAACTGAATTACTTTTTGTAAGTAATTTGTAAATTGAATTGCTTCTTATGAGTAATTCGTGAACAAAGTTACTTCTTGTGAGCAAATTGAAAGTGAGACTGAAGAAAAGCTACTTTGTTAACTTTAAGCGAGAAATTTTCTTCTTGTTGATTAAAATCATAAATCTTGACGAGAAATTGATAACAATAATTAAGACAGAAAAAGAAAGATAAAGTGAGAATATTGTGTTCAAAATTGACATCAATGATGTGATAATAAAGTTATGATAAACTTATGATGATGAGATATTGATTTAATTCAATGACATAATTGTAATTATAATTCATACACTTTTATGACATTGATTTAGACTCAACTCATGAAGAACTTTATGCTATTTATATTGAGTGAACAAAACTCTTTAAGAAAGAAAATCACTCATCATTTATACAATTGCTTCACGCAGTTGAAACAATAAGATTGACACTGTGTTATTAAGTAATGAATCTATAACTTCTATTCAACGCGTGATGTTTAAGTAAACTCTTAATGAGTGTTTGTGTTGTTTAATTATAACACATTGTTTTTGCTTTGCTCTTCATTGATGATATTTTATACAACGATGTTTTGATTCAATTCTCAATTCAAAGATGAAAGATGTTTTCTTTGCATTCATGATGCTCATGATTGTAACATACATAAAGCTGTGTTCTTTTATTCAATGATTATCATTCATTGAGCAGAGAAATATGTGATGAAAGAGAGATGCATATGATGAGAAGATAGAATGTGATTGTATTAAATAACTTTTTTCTTCTCTTGATTTAACTTATGTCACATAGACGTTGAATGAATTGTTAGTATAAACGTGCAATCGCAATCATTCGATGTTTGACTTTGATCAATGAAAGAGAATGTGTTCTGATCGTTTTTTTGAGCTCTCGATTTTTCACGTAGATAGATAAATGACTTGATGTTAAGTAAAGAAGATGAGTTCAAGCTCTCTCAGTATATCAGCGTGATCAACGAGTCATCACTTCTTTGAGCATTGTAATCATGATTCTCAATACTTAAAATGACTATTTTATCTGATATTTTTTCATCAATTACTTGATGACACTGTCGATGTGATGAAGACGTTTCAATATCAACGCAGTCAACGAGTTGCAAATTCTTTGATCACTTGTAATCACAACTTTCAAACTCTTCATCTGAGTTGTTTAATCACTAGCAGTATCTTTTCATCTTTTACTGACATCGACATGTCATTAATCTTCTTCATAAATCAATTGTGACTGTTAGAAGAGAATTGTCACATGAGTGAAAACTCTGCATGATGACTTTTCTGATCACGCAACGTTCTAACATTGTTCAAACTACGTTGAATTGAGATCTTTTGACTCTTCTGACTTCTATTTAAACACAGAATAGAATCAAAAGATTCGTAGTTGACATCATGTACAGATGAATCTCATTGTCAATCTTCAATGACATAAAAGAATAGTTTTTCAATATATTCATTAAGAATTATTATGATTTTAATAACATAAGTAATGTCATCAATTAAAGCAATTTGATTATTAAATTCTTGAAGTTTGCAAGAGTGAATTAATTGATGCAAGAAAAAATGATGTTGTTGCATGAAGAATTTATTCATAAAGACATAAATAAAAACTTCACTGTCAATCAGAGTAAAAGTGAAAACTTTAGATTGAGCTTGATGTAAAACATAAAATACTATCATGTGATTATTCTTGAATGTCAAATTGAATTCAAAGAGTTTCAAAATAAATGTAGCAAAAAACTTTTTATATGATTGAAGTGAGAGTGAAAAGATTGAAACTAGTAAACAAAATGATATGTATACAAATCTATGAGCATAACTTAGTTTAAACACTAAACTTTTTTTGCAGACAGTAAGACTTCTTCATTTATATTGATGATATCATTGTTGTAAATGTTCATGATATGCAGAGTAAAGAATTTCTTATTTGAGCATTCTTTAGTAATTTTGCTTGAATGTTGCAATTTGCAATAATAGCACAGCTTTCACTTATTACAGATTTTCTTGATTTCAGAAATGATCAGAATCTTATCTTAAATGATGATAATAATGAAACTTAAATTTATTAACTCATCAAGAAATAAGAAAGAAAGAGATGAAGATACTGTTGAAACAACAGTCACAAAGATGATGATCTTTGAACTCAAAGAATTACTAGTCAATGCAAAGATATTCTTGATTTTGATGAACAAGATGATGATAAAGACAAAGTGAGATTGATGATGCTTAAGTCGTTAAAGCTCTTCATTGATATCAGAGAATGCTTAAATTCATTAATGAAAGATGAATGATTAAGTTTCATTGAAATTTCATCAGAAGAAAATAATGACTTGAGTGAAATAATTGACATTACGCTTCAAACAGTCAATCAATGAAAAATCTTTCATCAAAGAACATTCTTTCTTTTAATAAAAAAGATTGTAATAGTTGACAAAGTTATTCATGTTTTACTTCAAAGTTTCACAAAGATATAAATAAACATCTTCTGTCTTGAAAGAATTGTTGCAGCAATGATGCAATTTGTGTTATCAATCTACAAAGATGAAAATGATACAGAGATCATTAGCTTGATATTAATTCATTAAATTGTAAGTTTTCTTATTTATGATGAATCATGACTCAACATAAATGATCTTGACTCAATAAAAGAGATAATGATCATCATTCATGTTTATGCATTGTATCAAACTCTGCTTTCATGCATTCAAATAATTTTTATTTTTCTCATATTTAAATATGTTGAAAAGCTTCTTGAATTTAAAAGCAATGAAGACAGCAACAAAGTTTGCAAAAAAATAAATGATGAAAGAAGATTAATTATTTAAGATTTGTACAATGATTTGAGCTATCATTATGAGAAACTGAGAATTCAACTTTATATAGATTGAAAAACTGAAAATAATGAATGAGAATAAGATGATAACATCATGTTATTGAACTTGATTTTGAAGCTTTTGCATTGCGTGAAAAATCTCAACTGAATTTTCAATTATACTTTGAGCAAACTGTTTAACAGCATGCTCATCATTGATTGAAAGATTGTGAAGTGACTTCATTTGAGCGAAAGAATAACTAGATGAGATTTCAATGTATAATAACGTTGCAGAAAGTGTAAATCTTTCATAATGTCAAAGATTGAATTAAACTAGAGATATTATTATTACTTTGATAGAATTTAAATACAAAACAATACATCAAATAATGTATAAAATGAAAGATAAAGAATGAAAGAAAAGAATGAAAGTTCAACTTTTATATACATGAATCAAGCAGAATCAAGACTAGACAGTAGTTTTATTGATTTAAGATTGCAAAAGTTCATGCACATAATTGAGATAATTAAAACAAAATTGTTGAAACTAAATTAAAATGATGATGACTAGATTGATGACTTGATTCATTGAACTGTAAAACAGATTCAATGAATCGAGATTATTTAAAATATTGATGATTTATGTTCTAAATTGAGTTGATGATCTGACATCATGACACTATCATTGCTGTTTGTGATATTGCATAGTTGATTTCTACAATGACATGAAAGTCGTGTAAAAAATCAAAGAGAAGTAATATTACAGACAAGCACATGTGACTTTATGATCATCTATCAAAGAAGAAATTAGATGCTCATATTATGACTTTCAATCACAATACATTATTATCAACAAATGTGCAACCTGCGTTTTGCAAAGATCAAAGAGCTTAAACTTTAGCGCAATTAGCTCAATTGATCAACAATAAGCTCAATTAGCAGGCACGGCAGCTGGCAATTGGCCGGCAATTAGAATCACGCATCTTTGTTCTTCGTTCTTCGCATTCTACACTTTACCTACTCGTCATCTTACATGCTCATTACTCTACTCATCATTCTACTCATCACTCTACCTACTTGCCTACCTACATGTTCAGCTACTAATTCAGCTACCTACTCGCCTACCAACATGTTCAGCTACTAACTCAGCTACCTACATAGTATGTTCGGGGAGCATATCGGGCTTCTTATCGCTTACGCTTCCTTGGTGTGCACTCTCAGAGTATACGCTCTTTCAGCGCACCCTTCTCTGGCGAACACTTTATTGGCGTGCCCCCTTGGCATGTTCTTTGGCGTGCCCCCCATTGGCGTATCCTGGAACGTACCCTCCTTCAGTGCACCCTCCTTCAGTGAAATCTCCTAAAGTATATACCCTTGAAAAGTTATGGCTCCAGTGGATGAGATAGCTACACGTAGACTTTCCGGATCAAGAATAATATATTCTCTACTGACTAAAGTCGCATCGCTTTGCTTCCGCCCCAACGCCTATTGCGTGCCTCTGCTCTCCTATACTCCTTTCCTACCTCCGCCCCCTCTCCTATTCTTCAATATTTTCCTAATCCTTTTTAATAGAGGCCGTGCACCTTTTCATAGACGGAAAGGATAATCACCGATACAGAGCTTGAGGTGTACGTCATACGTATGTACCGTACAAATTTAGTGATAAGTAGCAGCCTCATTGTAAAGAGAATATCTAACTACATTACAACACTCACTATCGTTCTACCATCATCGTTACTCTTCATTCATCGGAGCCGGGTTTCGAATCTGAGCTCGCTAGCCAGGACTTCTTAGCAAGCTTGTACATTTTTCGAGATGTTTCGATGGTTAGGCTCTATTTTTCTATGTTCAATGTAAGTTTATATGCGGCACTTGCACAGAACGGTGACATACTTGTAATGATAGTCATTTTCTTAGAAATCTTGAGACAAAATTCTCCCGGCTCTGCCTGAAGTTTTGCGGCGCGCTTGTTTGATAGAATGCAAATTTGGTTTCCATGGACGTCCGATTATTCGTGGGCCTTTGGTATTGTAGTACTCGTCGACTAATTCTTCTGCGCTCCGATCTGGATCTCTGAAAAGCTTTCCAAGTCGAATTGAGGCCGAGTATGAGTCGCCCCATTCGAGATTTGCATGGACAGTCCCGATGTACGAAGCCTCTATGATAACATATTCGGTGCCGCAGATTTCGCATGTACCGACATCTAGAGGTACAACTAGAAGGGCTTGCATGTTGATGTTGTGAGTATTTTGCAGAAGCAGACAATTCTCCCATTGTTCCAGGGCAACGCGAATCTGCCAGTCAACTGATATGTGGAAGCTGTAGGGTTGCACTTTTTTTGCATCCTTCATGCTTAATGTACGGTAGTCCCAGTCTCCACAGACCGCGCCATCCTCGTCCACGTAGACTCTCTCCGGTCTGTCCGTGTTAGTCAGTACAACGCCGTCTAATAAGCTGAATGGACACCAGGAGAATCCCCCCTTGCGTGTCATGGTAGCGTGGCCATGATATAAGAACGACTCCTCAATTTCAACGAGGCTCAGTATGATGTCGCACGTAGTGTGTGCTATGAAGCCAGGTGTTTCAACCTTTGGATCGTGGCCGGTCATTAAGGCGGCAATTACCATGAGATCTCGTGGACGCGACGTACTCTTTGTCATGAGTAATTTTAAAATGTCGCCGATGCAGTGGAATTGCTGCTCACGTAGCTGGCTGACCAGAGAAGAAGCTACCCAATGGCCACGAGAGAAAAAGGCTGGGTGATGAGCGAGGACATCGCTCTCAAGGTTTTTAATCATGTACCGAGTCCGATTATTAGGATGTCTATAAATTACCGAGACCTTGTCTTTCCTAGACATCATCAACTCCAGAGAGGTCCAGGCTCGTGTAAACCAGGGTGAGAGTAGTAGAGCGAGACACGGGCTACCATCTTCAGTCCAGGGAAATTGGACGAGGTACTGGTCATGTATGACGGTGTGTGCAGCTTGTTTGAAATTTTCTTGCATCTTGCCAATAGCTTTTTGTCGAGCTGCCCGTTCACTCGGAATACATATTGTGTCCCACCAAATTGCTGTGCATCCCAAAATTTGGGCGACTCCTTTGAAATAAGTCCATAGGCATCGATTAACAAGGTTTTCGCCTTGGACCCCTCCACCTGTTCCATCCGACCAAACATGGGAGATTGCCATATATTGTCGTTGGCTTTCTTCTTTGACAACATATGGAGCATTTTTGGTATTTTCGATGTCGTCAGTCCACCATGTGAACCGCTCGTATGGTTTTTCAAGCTCCGAAGGCGGGAACATCAACGGTGTACCACAGTCTTTGGCCGAGCACTTGTGGAGCTGTTTGACACGCGTACTGTCAATGTTGCTAAATCGACAAACTTCTGCATTACAGGCTTCATGGTCTTCTTGTCCTCTGTGTTTTAGAAACTGAGCAGAGCGCTCCTCGACCATCATCATGAGTATGGGCAAGTCAACCTCTTCCCTTTCACCTCCTCCTACTGTTAGATTCCAGAGGCGATTTTGGCAAATTCCCACTTTATATGCTGTGTAAGTGGCGTCGACGATTTTTTGTTTCGATATATGTGCTCGTAAAGGGAGCTGAGATTTATAAGAAGGATGAAGATGGCAGTTCACCGTTGACATCCAATTTATCAGTTCACAGATTTCGAACAAATCCACGCTAGCAATCATCTTATCACGTCGCGTAAATTGAGCAACAATAGACAAGTCGTGCACGACATTGCCCCATTTCCATCCCTCATCCTCCAAGCCTTGATTTTTGGCATTCATTTGGCAAGACATCAACACAAGCGTCCAGTCCCTGAAGCGCTTCCATTCACTATGGGGAGCATTTGTTATCTGCCGTCTTATTACTTGGCATCCTTCATTTAGGCATTCTTTGACTTCAGCTATGATGCACGTTTGTTGGACCAAATCGAGGAAATGCACATCAGAAAATTCGTGTAGATAGTCATTGAAATTAATAATTTGTTGCTTTTGTAAGTCAGTCATCAGGAATCAACTTATACCGGCAAGGTAGCACATGAAGTGCAAGTTGAATCTCACCTCTTTGAATTTGACGAAATGAAATATTTTCGGGGGATCTACACCAGGTAGAATATTAGCACATTTATCGTGTGCTTTCTTTTCTCGGGCCCATAACGATGTGGAGAGGTTGAAACTCCTCGGTCGAGGAAGAACACGAAATCGAGGATCCATTTCGAGGGTATATGAATCACTGGGAATGCGACAGATTGAGTTGGGGATCACATAAGCTGGGAATAATAGGCAGCCAATTCTTCAGAATTGATGCCTTGGATAAAGGTTCAAGCTGTACCACTTCTGGAGTCGCTGATTTGCACTGATCGCAGATGTGGTAGCGAGCTCAGGCTGATGGACAGCCGCATTACTTGCACGGATTGGCTGCTATGATAAGCAATGGGCGTCGCATATGGAGCTGTGGGCCTGGGAATACTGTGGCTATATTAAACAGAATGCGCCTGACAGACAAGCAGAGCACAACGAGAGCAGTTTCAAGGGAGGCCTACTGCCTTTATACGGAGGCCGAGTTGGTAGACACGGCGCTATCCGATATTACAGTATCGTAGCACTGCCTTGGATCATGTTGTTGTTAAAACTTGACGATTTTCGCATCGGTGGGGATAGAGGAAATATGGGATTCCATTTGGGTCACTGGAGGACTTACACAAACAATATATTCTTTTTCATAAAATTTGTAAGTGATAAGATAATTCCGAAGTATCTCTTTATAAAGCATTTATAAAAGTTTTCTGAAACTCCGTAGAATTGAACTTGTCATGATGTGCATGTCCGAAGAAGTCACACACATTATGCAACATGAGCTGTTGCGGAGATATACCGACAATGTGGGAACAATATTATATGGCGAGCCTCTTGTCCCGCCCATGACTGTTATGAGTGCTATATGAGACACCGAGGTGGGAACTATGCGGGCGTGTGGCTTCGTAAGAACTATGATTGAGCAATGACTATGAAGCAAGTATCTGCTACCGCTCTACAATTGATGTTCTGCCTGTCCAGTCAAGCAAGAAACATCCCCGTTTCCTTTGAAGGAGATCACCTTGTACCACTTTCCAACTCTTCTAGTCATCATCTTGATCCTCGTCTTCAGAGTCTTCCCAATCTTCATCATCTTCCCCTTCATTACCGCTGTTCTCGCATTCTTCATGTTTTTCAACTGAAAATAAGATCTGCTTATTGGCTGCGAAGAGGGCTAAGTCGTCGCGTTGCACCGCCTTCTTTCTCTCTTCCCTTGCCCCTTCGAGCAAATCCTCATACTCGTGCCCCATCTCTTCCACGAACGCTAAAAGCATTCCCTTCTTCATGAAGTTCTCCCTTGTGCCCCAGTACGGCTTTCCTAATTCATTTGCAAGAGCAATTTTCTGCTCCCCCGATCTCCAAGACCGTCGCAACATCGTAGTACAATATAGGAAATACAAATATCTCGCTCTCGGGCGGAAATCGCTGCGAAACGAGACCGGTTGCTTGTCTAGTTCGAACCACTTGCGTTTATCGCCTCTGCCAAAGATTGCCGTTTGCATGATGCCAGTTGTTTCAAGGACACGTATTTGGTACTGTTTGATCTTGCAACGCTGCCAATTATCAACTTCGCTCTTCGACGGTCGATCTGGGAGGCGAGGAACAATGACAATACATCCTTCATCCAGCATCTTTTCGGCGGTGGTCGATATTAGAAGGCCATTGTACGGAGAGAAAAGTTCGGGAGGGTTCATTTCGCCGAATATGCTTGTCATCATCTCTTGGCCATGCTTCCACGCAAAGAGGTGCGCCGCCGTCATGGTATCCTTGTGCCACTCACTGCCCGCAATTGGACACCAGACTGCCTCGCTTGCGGGCTCGGGGCCTTGATTGGCTATATCGAAAAGTGCCCTACGAAAACTCGTCTGGTCTCCACTTGAACGAGCTCCGGCACCTGGGTTCTTGATCCCGAGGCCGATGGTGCTGGTCGTAAAGAGCTTCATGAAAGCCCTTCTTCCCACTTTTAAAGTGTTGCCTTCATCTAGCTTTAGTCGTTGCGCTTGAGTGACGCATAGTCGCTCCTCCAAAATTCTCGCTTTCATTTCCTCAATCAACGTTATGCCCTGCTCGGATTGCATCCAGTCCGCCTCATTCTCGGTACCCGTCTGATCATAAAAGTCCTGCTTGGATATACTTCGCTTGATTTCGTTGACACTTAGATGCCCGTGAGATATTTGAGCTCTTGCATACCAGTAGCTACAACCGGAACGAGTCATTACTTAGTGAACTCAGGCTGACGCAGATTGAAACTTACTCGCTAGTAAAGGATGCTTGAGGCTTTATCCTCTTCTCATCTTTTCTAAGCTGATCAGAAAGACAAATTCGCTCCTTCTTAAGATCATCAACTGCCTGCCTCTTGTCAGAGGTTCTCAGCGGAATTTTTGGGCATTCAGACATCTCTACCAAACAAGAGTAGTGTTTGAGACCGAGCAATCCTGAACGGTAGATTTAGGTACAAAGATTCACTACGGGAGAATGTTCAATGTTCATGAGAGCTTGACTGAATTGCTAGAGGAAATTTTCTATGAGCTGTATCGAACTATGGTTGTCAGCTTGGCAATACAATTCTCGAACCATGGTTCACATTCATCTAGCGTTATCGTTGAGTTGGGTCATAATCAAGAGAAATTTCCCAACCCGATTCAAATACCTTGCAGAGAGTATAAGGGTTCGAAAAAGTCATACGTTGTGCTGGCTTTGTTCCTTCCTGCTCTGTCATTTCTTTCGCACCACTACAAGCGATAGGATGGAGAAAACGAGATCTTGAGAGAGAAACAGAAGCTGATCATTATATCTGTTGATTTAGACCGTCTCACTCCGAGGTAACACTTCTCCACAATAGTAAATTGTTAAAGAACAAATGCGACAATTGACGTTGACATCTAAAACGGAAGCTTCTGATCACCAGCGATAGTATAAATAAACAAAGGAAAATGATGAAATATGATGCCCTGTAGACGTATGTTCGATTTACTACATCCTCGTAGTTCTCGTCTGTCGCACAGCCAGTTGAGTTGCCTTGACATACTCTGACCGGTCGTCACTTTTCCATCGAACTGATTGTTTGCAGAACAAGCTCGTTATTCTCGACGACGAGAACTGTCCCTGTGTGACGTATCGTCGATACTTTCGTACTAGGCGTCCAAAGTCGTGGATGAGTTATCCGAGTTATGATCCCGACAACTGCGATAAATGCAACTACGTAAAGTGATTCCCTGGATTGAATAGGACGACCCGCTTTGAAAAACGCCATAGCGTTAAAGCAGTACTGCATTTGGGCCACCCAACCGATGAAGATGGAGAATAGAAAGCATTGTCGCGGTCGAGAATCGAATATTCCAGGTCCATGGGTTCTCCTGAGGTTGGTACAATATATCAGGACGCAGCCGCTAGCGATGACAAGAATCGCGAGCAAAAGAGTCATGAGATATATTAAAGGCCATCTTGAGTGGGTCGCACTCACCGCATCACCCAACTGCCGGATTGCTTTTGCTTGGTTGCACCGCCGTGTTGATCCATAAGACGGCTTGATGTGACAATCCCCATTCGGAATCCTTCTGCGATCCTCCTCATGCACCTCCCCCACATCCAAATCAACTTGACTACGACACAACATCGATTGGTTTAAATTTGTCAGTCGTATGCGCCCTTGGTAAATTCCCGGCACATCCAGTTCATATCTCGTAAAGGGCAGAGCACACCTACGAGTACTGTACGTACCGGCAGACTGGAATGCGCGCATTTTTCAGCTTGCTGCAACTTTCACCTCAATCGTGGCATTGCATCTTTGCTCTGCTTCGAGTCAAGATGATTGGCCCTAGGTACACGTTTGTAAGCCTGGCCTTGTCATTGCCGTTGTTGAGTCAGGCCACCGCTCAGCAACTTCCGTCCGTGGATCTAGGCTATCAGGTCTACAGGGCGAATTCATTCAACGTGTGTTCACCATTCCAAGCTGCATGATACAGATACCTCTTCTGATAGGTACTTCCAGGTCTCCGGAGGTTACTACAATTTTTCGAACGTCCGTTACGCTCAGCCACCGCTTGGCGATCTACGCTTCGCAAAGCCCCTGGCTCCACAAGGCCACAACTCCTCTGTGGATAACGGGGACGTAGGCAGAATATGTCCTCAAGGCGTGCCTGAATGGCTGCAAATTGGCGGTCCCTTTCTTGCAGCCTATGTTAGGGGGCAGCCGTTCAATTTCACTGCGGCCAATGAAACCACGGCAGACGAGACCAGTACCGCTGCCGCACCTCCGCAAGACCCAAGAACAACAGAAGACTGCCTCTTTCTAGATGTGATCGTGCCGAAACCGACCTTTGACTCTGCTGGTGTCAACGATACGAGTCACTCCCCGGTACTTGTATGGATATATGGGGGTGGATACTGCTCGGGAGACAAAACAAGCTATGGTAATGGAGCTGGACTTGTCAAAGCGGGTCAAGCATCTAATTCCTCGGGGGTCATCGTTGTTTTATTGAACTACCGGGTAAGAAACTACAGTCTCCTTTCAATACATAACGAATGAAGAACTCTTGCTGACAGTCGATAGCTTGGTGCTTTCGGCTGGCTTGCAGGGCCCACGTTTCAAGCCAATGGCACTGCTAACGCGGGTTTGTATGACCAGCGACTCGCGCTCGAATGGATACAAAACAACATTCACCTTTTTGGCGGCGACCCGGGGCACGTGACGGTCATGGGTGAATCGGCAGGCGGCGCCTCGATTATGCACCAGATCACGGCCTTTGGAGGCTCTCAGGGTCCAGCGCCCTTTCAACAAGCAATTATCCAGAGCCCTGCCTATGTCTCTGATCTTCCAGTCCAGCAGCAAGAAGACACACTTCAGAAATTCCTGCAGATCCTGAATGTGTCTACGATCCAGCAAGCGAGGCAGCTCCCGTCCGAAACTCTGATCAGTGCGAATGCCAAATTTGTCGGCGAGTCTCCGTATGGTAACTACATCGTGGACCCTGTAAGTCTCCATTCAATTCATTATATGATCTGAGCCGAAGGAATACGGCCATCTTAGGGACACAACCCTAATATCACCAGTACAGGTCGTAGACGGCACGTTCGCCCCAGCTAGCCCAGGCCAGCTCCTCCTTCAAGGCTCCTTCGATCAAAGCGTCAAAGTGATGAACGGCCACCAAAGCGACGAAGGACCCGTCTTCACCGCCCCCTACGTAAACGACAACTGCAGCTTCTCATCTTTTATGCAAGGACTAGTACCGTCCGCAAAAGCCCAAGACATCTCCTACATCAGCAACACGCTGTATCCTGCCCTCTTTGATGGCACACTTCCGTACCGCAATCAATTAGACCGCGCCATCCTCTTCGTGAGCGAGTATATCATCACCTGCAAAACCAATTGGCTGGATCGCGCGTTCAAGAACAACACTTATGGGTATGTATTCAGCGTCCCCCCAGGCGTGCACGCGCAAGATACGAAGTACACTTTCTACAACGGGCCCGGAACGAGTGATGCGTATGGCACGTACAACGCCTCAGTCGCTCAAGCTCTCCAACAATACATCACCAGCTTCGCAATGACCGGTATCCCAAATGAAGGTTCAGCGTTCCCGGCGTTTCCGCTATATGGGAGCGGCACGATACTGAACCTCACCGACTCCGGCTTCCCGAGTGTCCCAGATCCGACGGCGAATGAAAGATGCCTTTACTGGCAGCAAGAGCCGTACAAGGTCGATACTGCGTCTGCGAAGAATGCGTCCACGAATGGGTCGAGCATGCTCTGGGGAGGTGACCTGTGGAAAACAATTGGGGCGATATTGGCTGGTTTGGTAGTCTTGTGAGTTTACAGCTGGAAGGAGAGGAGAGGCGGAGGATAGTCTTAGTGTGTAACATGATCAGATCTGTAGAGATCTGCCATGTCAGAGCTGGTGTGATGTGCTCAACATCTCCTGGACGCAAGACAGATGAAAACCAATCTTGTCCGCAGACCTCCCGAAAGCATCATTGCCTACCAGAGCAGTATCCCCTTAGCCTCCAGTAACATAATTGACGTCGACGCAAGGCCCAAGCCCCCGTGGATAACGTGGTAGGAGGGATACAGTCTACTTTAAAGTATGGTACGAGCCTTCGAGCACCATTCTTTGCAGCCTAGTAAATGCAAATTGTCAGCCTCACGCCATAGAGTTATCCTTTAAATTTGCTTGGCATTCTCGGCATTCCCCACCCAAACAGTCAACTTTTCTGATTAGCCATAATATGCTCCCCCCCCCCCCAGCAACGCACATTCTTACATAAAGGTAGCCACTACAGAAACACCACCTAACACTGCTGGCACACCACCCCCCCGGCACTAAGCCTATTAGGGTAATTTCCAGGGTCCACCGCGTTTATTGTTTACATCCCCGACGCCGTCGCCATCCTCCTCCTCCTCCACCCACCTCCTGCATTTGCGTTCACCGCAAGGCTGCCATGTGCGCATAAGATACAGGAGCGACTGTACGATAGAGCCGGCGGTGGAGTGTTGAAGCTGGAGGATATACATCGTCACTGGCTGTGCACAAAGCCGCCTCGGGCGGCGGCCGCGAGGTGGACGAGGAGGTGCCCGAGGGGGCACTGCAGAGGGTCAAATTGGCGATGTTCCGGCCTCCTACATGAGCAGTTTTCGGATGTAATTTAGAGAAATAAAAGTCGATTCTGAGCATGCAAAAGATATGTTTCAGATTTGAATTTGCATTGGGAGACCGGCGAGAAAATACATTGAAACAGGCGCAAAACTATGTATATCCCATGACCTTCCTTTGATGTTGATGCTGTTTGTTTACGGACCCTGGAAATTACCCTATTAGGATTAGTGCAGGGGGGCAGTTCCTACCATCAACTCGCTTAACATGATTGGCTCACAAAAATGCACATCATGTGACTTGAGCCTCAATCAGAGCACTCAAAACTCGCACCTACGAGTACTGTAAGGGATGAACCTCGGGAGTGAGGGATTGGCATGCACCCCCAGCCGTGGTCCACATTATCCTTGGCATACGCTTCTCTGGCACATCGTACACAGACCACTAGGTAGACTACATAGAACCTCCAGCCTCTAGCTAATCAATAAATCCTTAACATTATTCATAATTCTCTTCATGAAGTCGGCTCCTCTAGAGGCAGCTCCGGAATCCCCCGTTTCCTGACGCAGGCTCTAGCGTTCCCCTCCTCCTCGGTGTGCTTTAGACCCATGGTTCCTGTCCCCACTGTCATCCTAGTTATGGCGGTGTTGACTTTCCCCGGTTTAACTATATCCAGGTGCTGTTACATTCTGCTCTCCTCTAGTGAAGTAATACTGGGCTGGTAATGTGCCTCCCAACTGAATCCTTGCTCTGTTCCCCATAACTATGCACTGTTCCGGAAAAGAAATCATATAGGGGAGGGTCTACAAGGTCCCAAGAGCGAGGTCTAGGTTCCAAAGTTGGTTGGTACGTCGGTGTTCCTAGGTTGTAGGTGTCCATAGGCTCCGAGGTCGGCCTGAGAGGTAGTGGTTTGACCCGCTTCGAGATCAATCTTAAGCTCCGAACACGTAGCCCGTAGATCAAGCATCTCCTTGTGGTCGGTCTAAGCGGAGTCGGCGTTAACCAATCATGGCCGTGTTCAGCCTTACAACTATCGATGGAAGGTGAAGGAGTTGCATACACTTAACGTGCACAATGCTTGAGGATTAATGTCAAGAGAGCCTTCTGAAGTAACAGTCTCCTACCACCTACTTTCCGATTTCGAATCAGGTGCGGGAAGAACGAATGGGTGCTTCAAAGTAAGAGTATGTTCCGAAAGTCGTTGCCATACGCCGAAGGCGGGTGGACAGAAGAAGTGGCTGGGAGTCCACAAGTATCATACGTCTTTCTAAACAAGCAGGATGACTGTCCATGATATCGACTCCAATTCTGTGCACCATACCCACGAAGGTACCTACAGATTATACTGGAGACCTCCTGGCTACCCATCGGTTTCCCTGCCTCTCAAAAATGCCCAAGACTGCAGGCAAGGCCCAGAGCAATAGATTTTGCATCAGACTCTTACCTCGAGGTTGTCCTGTAAAGATGTTGCCAGTGAGAAGACCCAGGGCCCTCAATGCCACATGTCTGGTGTAGAGCACCAGTTCTTTGGCAACATCCTGCTACTGACGGAGAACAACAAATTTCCTTTTGCGTCTGTCAACTGAACATGGAGTCCTTCAGGTTGGTTGAAGCAGTATTCTCCCTCTCGAGCTCGTAAATTTCATGAATGAGACAACCAAAAGTTGTTTCCACAACAAATCATCTCTTCTGAACCCGATAGGCGGATCGACTTTTTTGTTGAGGAGATGATTTTTTCGGTTGATTTAAGCCAGGGGACTTTGGAGGGCTCATCGGAGCAGTACTGAAGACGCGCCGGCTGGTCTTATTGTCATGAGCGACTTCGTAGAAGGCGACAGTTTTTGAAGCTTTTGATCGGGTAATTCTACTAAGATGATTAGTCTCTACAGTCGTCGTGATTCGTTCCTACTGACCGCCCAGAGACCGACACTGGAGCTCGACGTTGTATTTGACGTTGTACTTTGCGTGCCTGCGATTTTGATGAAGTGGAGAGGGCCGAACGAATGTTTTGCAAAGGCTTATCACCCAATTTGGGCTGCTGGATCTCCATGTTGATGAAGTCATCCTCCTTAGATGTAACGCCTATTGTGAAGTTTAAATTGATCCCATGGCATTTCAGGATGAGTGAGGCTATTACCTCGTGGAGTCCACGGAGGAGACACAGGCGGAGTTATCGGCGCCAGATGACTATCCTCGAATTCTCCATCATCAGATGAGACTGGCTCCCAAACAGTAGAAGGTCCTCGTCCTTCAGCCTCAAGCCTTGCGCGCATCGCGTCGGCGTATGTGTGGATCCTATCGAGTCTCTCTTGAGTATCTCCTTGTATGATAAGCCACGCATCGCTTTCTTCCCGTGTCATAGGCATAGTGATGATGACCGATGGGTAAAGCCAGGAAATAATGTCATCGCAGGAGCCGCGGTTGGCTACTCTAAATTACGCTATGCCGATATTGCACTAGCGGACTTTACTTATCGCATGGCCTTCTACTTTGATATACTGTACCTCAAGTCTGTATGGGATGGAAACTTTTGACGACGTATATATGCAACGGCAAAATAGAGAGTAAGCTAGAATGTCTGATACATTCAATGGCGATTTTGCCAGGCTTGTACCCCGCAACCAAATCGCACATCGTTTGTTCTCGGCAACCTGCATTTACGTCGAAGAGAACAAGACATTTCATTTGCGTTTCTTGAAGCGGAACAATGTTAGCAACGGGATGCTTGCAGCGTCAGATGAACCCGTGGAGAGCTCCACTGATTATGACAGCTAGCTTGAAAGCGAGACCGAGGGGTTTCAAATGGAAGATGCAGGCTATTTTGTCCTCTCATTCGATCAAGAACGTGAACCAGAGTTTCCTCACTTGGGCTGGAGAGTGGGTCGAGGAGCCGGAAAATCACCGGCAAACCGCGGGGTAGACCTTCTTCTATCAAAGCCTGGTGATAACCTGAGCAGGTCGCTTGCTAGCATACACATGATCTTCCACTTTAACCAACGGTCTGGACTTCTTATGTTAAAGGGAGGAAGTCATAAGGCGCCAGTAGAGTATATATTCGGTGACAAGTGGGTCAAATTGGAATACCACGAAGAGCACCTTATATATGAACCTTCGATAAGGATCCGGGCGGGCATGTGTGAGTATGAGCTGGAACATACGATCGAGGAGAAGTACAGAACATTATACTTTGAGAAAAGGGACAGGTTCCTTAAAGCGCAACTACCAGGGAACCTTGAGTTCAAGATAAAACCACTGCAGAGGATGCCCAGCGATTGTTACGTTCTGAGGGGACATTACCTTGAACTCGAAACGCGAGGATCCGGTGCATTTGGGTGGATCACTCAGGAACTCGATACTAAGACAGGCGATCCAGTGGCCATAAAAGAGCTGCGAATCGAAGCAAGGAATAAGTCCGAGGTCATGGCAGAGGTGAACATAGGGACACGCTTTACTGTACATATGTATAAACTGAGTGAATGCACACGATGATGTAATCATTGAAGCAGTCCCTCTGAGTGAAGCATTCCAGGTTGGGTGGAATCCATAACTTAGCATTGAAGTCAGGTCGACAACAACCGAGCTGGAATATTCTTCGGATTTGGCAGCGCTAATTAAGTTGATAACTCCAGAATTGACCATTTGATTCAATTTGATGACCCCGGATCCAGAGAGACTATTGCCTTGTATCTCAACGGTCGCTACCGCACGAACAGAGATACTCGTGCAGGTAGAGGTTGATGAAAGCATCATGACCGTCAAGCCTTGAGAAGGATTCTGGACTTGCTGAGCAATGCCTTGGCTGACAAGCAGAGAAATAACTAAGAGAAGCATAGTCATGGCACCAGAAGAGATTCTGAGAACCTTGAGGGGTCTTGAGAGTGCTGTCAGAATCTCCGAATAACTTCTGTAAGTCTGTAGAAGTTGGAAACAACGGCACAGCACTGACAATATGGGGAGCGATACATGAGCAAAGGCTACAAACTAATGAGAGACCCTAATTTCAGAATTAGGCGTTGATTATAATGTTGGGTAAAGGAAGGGACCCAGACAGGAGTCCCACATGCAGAGCCTCTTCTGGCTCCCTTCCCGCAGGCCTAAGTACGGCGCTCCGTACTCAGGGTTCCAAGACTGGCTCCCAATTTCAACATAGAAACAATGAAGCAGCGTAGTTGGACCGCGCGTCAGAATGGGCTCCATGAATTCGCTAAGCCGAACGAAGCCAAAAACAGGTGGTGGGTTAAGCCAAAGCTCACCTTCGAGGGCGGCCATTTACACCGTAGGTTGGAATTGTTTTGACTTCCATAAAGAGTTGCAGCAAGATGTGGCGGTCATGGCAGGATCAGAATTTGGAGTCTCTTTGCTGCAAGAGTTTACACTGATTGATAGAAGCCAAAGTCAACTCTATGTGAGGTTATTGCCCAAGCAGTGACGGGTTCTTGAATGGGACGCTGAGGCTAAAATAAGCTTAGAAGGAGGATAGAACCTTCTGACGAGACAAGGCTATAAGAACGTTTCTTTCCTCATTGAATAATGTTTGTAGAAGAACATAGTACCGAAATCACATAAAGTTGAACTGCATCACAGATCTAGTCGAGCTGGTTTTGATGACCTCATCAGGAATAATTCCTCACATTCAACTTACTTAGAGCATGAAGTCCTCCGATTAGATAATGGCAACAAATCAGACAGCACCACCTAGTCCAGAGAACACACCTCCGCCGGATTCGAGTTCAATGAATGTAGAAGAAGAAACGAAGAAGGAAAGAAAACAGAAAAAGGGGAAAAAAGAAAATATGTACCAACAAACCACGAGCCTTCCGACCCCAGAGGCCACACCAGGCCCAGACTCTGATCAGTTCAAAGCCGACAAGGCACGACAGCAGGCGGCAGAGCCGTTAAGTCAGTCAAAGCCTGGCTTTGATCATCCAGAAAGTGGACCTTCCAGCCCAGCTGACTCTCACATGCGTGGTAATGAGTCTGGGGAACAGACAGGCAGTTCCTCTTCGTCCAGTCCATCCTCAGAAAACAACGGCCCTAAAGAGCCCAAAGCAACTTATACTAAAGAACAAAAGAAAGTAGTGGATGACGTGCTGAATTTTGGGTCACAGGAGTATCATAAATACTAGGCCTTGAAGATGGGAATGATGTTGAGCCAGAAGAGATTGAGAAGGCGTTCAAAAATCGCCCACTGTTGACGCAAAGGTTGAAGAGGCTGAATTTTTAGATGTGCCGAAGGAAGGCGAGAATTCTTTCCCCGCCTCGTACGCGTCATAGCAAGCGTCATACAAACTTCATACATAGCTTTATACCAGCATCATAAATAATAATACTATTGCAGATGATGAGATTGAGATGAAATTGATTTTATGACTACTTTAAAATTTTCGAAGATCTAGGCTAGAGTAACTATTGCTTCTACTGTAGTCTGTACGAGTATTAGCGTGTGCAGAAAGGTATCGAATCCTTGGCATCGCAATTGTTGCGGCCCCCCCCCAAATTTACTATTGAATTCAGACATTCTTGACATTCTCAAACCTTCAACGCTCTATTGGAAAATCAATAGAAAAATCCAACCGGTAAATTTGAAGCTGTTCAAACCTTTCACAGTGCTGACATCCTTTTAGCCCCCCCGACCCCCGAAGCCATCATGCCGTCGTCACGCCGAAGTCATAAACTACCTCTAGAGGATTCACTCATCCCCTCAAGCACCTCATCAACGAAGAAACCTTCTGATAAAGCCAAAGCAGACGCCGCTGCTAGAACCATTGTAGACGCTGCTGCCAAAGCAAACACTGCAGGCGCTGCTGCCAAAGCCAATTGCCCCCGCAATTTCAAGGGACATATCATTGAGAGTTTCAAAGCAGCGAAGAAAGCCTCGCCGTTGAACCAGCCTTCACGAATACCGGTACAGGGTAGATAGCCATCGATTGTATACGTCGGAAGAACGCTCCAGGAATGCCCTCTCTTTCTAGAGGCTTGATAGCGAGCTGGCTCACCAATCGGTGCATAGGCTTGATGACGTCACCCCGTAGTCTCGTTGAATAGAGTCTCATCGACGAAGACAAGCTGTTCAGCCGTCAGCTGCAACAGGTCGGCAATCCAGTTTAATCGCAGCTCATCATTCTGTCTGATGCCGACACGCTGTCTTCTCTTTTCACTTCAGTGTCTCTTCTTCAGGATCCTGGATATGATGGATCTATGAACATGTATACCCCACTCCTCCCATAGGAACCACACCATCTCTTTCTGCATGGCCCATGGCTGTTGCTCTAGATATGTAATAAGAGAGTCTTCAGCGGCTGAAAAGACCTTACGGGGGGCCCCCTTGGATCGAAACTGAGGCCTGCACGGCGAATGATATATAAACAGGTTCTCTTGTATATTATAAACGGTATCAAAATGACAGTGAACTTCTTCGACGATAGCTAGGGGGCGTCAGTGTAGTAGTAGAAGACGTACTATTTTGGAGCGAATGGATGGGTCCAGTGAGCGAGACATAGCTATTTGACAGGTCAGTAAGTGCTTTTGAATAGAGGTCAGTAAGTGCTTTTGAACAGCTTCAAATTTACCGGTTGAATTTTTCTATTGATTTTCCAATAGAGCGTTGAAGGTTTGATCATGTCAAGAATGTCTGAATTCAATAGTAAATTTGGGGGGGGGGCGCGACAATTGCGATGCCAAGGATTCGATACCTTTCTGCACACGCTAATACTATGTACTGTATGTACTGTAGGATCGGCCTTGGGTAACGCCGATTGTGGGGAGAGCGGGGCACGATTGAGAATTTTGTTGCCTTGACAGACACAGCTTACACTGTTCTAGGATCTGTCCAGCCATCCTTT
>JAABUS010000906.1_pt1 | contig 70477 bp, 73 predicted proteins | sample 5560161 | NCBI WGS metagenome assembly JAABUS01 (sample SAMN10711885, study PRJNA513376) | rock metagenome | isolation source: Antarctica rocks | place: Antarctica: Victoria Land, Trio Nunatak nord | collected 2016-01-04
AAAGCGATACCGCTTCCGAAGATCAAGGTCTAGATTTCACTTGGTGTTTCAGTAAAACTCACCTATTTTGTTTGCAATGCCGCCGTGCGCTGGTCCCCCGTTCACACAATCACGGATTATTGTGGCATCCCAGTCTGAGACAATAATACCTAGCTGCTTCTCATGAGAGTCTTAGAGATCAAAGGGCAGTGACGAGCTCGTCACTTCGCGTCTGATTTGCTGTGGGCCCGAGTTTCTCGATCTAGTACATATATGCCAGACTGTATGCTCATACTCAAAATATTAATTTCAGATTCGAGGTATCCAGAATCTTCTGCAGGGTCTGGGGTTTGAGTGCAGTATCTTATAAACACCCTGCATGTTGTTCAACACGACAACATCCCATGTCCGGTCAGAGCTAGGTAACAGAATTGTAACGGACACGCAGGGCTTCCACAGATTCTGTTTATGAGTGCTAGTGAAGGAGGTTATTCAGGTTCAAGATGGGTCTGTCATTCTCTGTTAGAAAGAGAAATCTCTGACCGAGGATGTCTCTGATAATTAGACCTATGTATGCCTGCAAAGGACACACGGAGACGAGATGAGAATACTACTTTCTCACAACCTCCAATCTGGTAGACATGAGCGAACTAGGTAAATAAGGCTTGACTTCAGTACGGGTAAAGCCGGCACCCGGCACCCGAAGAGCCGATGTCCGTAAAAGTGCCATCATTCTCGAATTGGTTAGCTGCCTCGGCTGCTTGATCCATGTCCCAACGCGCAAAAAACACCCCTAACACCACGCCCCGTGTTTGAAATAAACATTCCATCAACTCCGAAACACACGTGCTTCAGGACATGAGGACATGTACCATCACACCATGTCAACTCCCACGCTTTCACTCCACGATAATACCCCATCCAACGAACACCACGCTGCAGACCATTCCGACAACATGGCCCTCAGTCCCACTTCCGTGACTGATAGCAATACCTCCGCGTCCCCTTCGTTCACAAGAGACTCATCACCATCTCCCTCCATCTCTCCAACTCCTGCATTGTCCGCATGCCCCCCTTTAGATCGGTCTTTTTCTGCTACTTCATCAACCGTATCTTCATACTCGAAGCAATCGATAACGTCTCGGTCATCGTCTGCGTCGACTACCCTACGGCAGCGCGGTTATGTGCGTCCCCAAGGCGTCACATTTGCTCCATCGGCTGGCAACAGGGACAGTGTTCTGAGCTTGGGTAGTATTGCTCATCTGCAGTATTACTTTGCTAGGACGGGCTTGCTGGATGGCAAAGGAGGCCAGCTGGCGAAAGAGAAAGAACAGAAGATCAAGCCGCGAATCGTAGAAGAGCGTCTTAGCAGTACTCCAGACGACTACCCAAGCCCAAGTTTCCATTTTGGCCATGATGCGGCCGAGAGCTCCGTGGGGGAAGATGACATCAATCTTGATTGGGAAGAAACCATGATGCTGCCACCAACAGTAAGCACATATAGCCACAGGGTTCAGTTCATATCACCACCACCGGATTCGGTGATGCTCAGACATGATCTCAAACTGGCATTGCTTGATGCAAAACAAGCCCTACAGCAGGTCGAGGATCACCACCACAGCGAAGCTCTTGACCTACAAAAGGAGCACGAGGACCGCGAACACCCTGAAGTGGAGCACGCACATACAGCGGCTATACGATCGATAGAATCACAAGGCTGGTACGAAATCCAAGGTCTCCATATTCTTGATGTTGTGACCTTGGCGATACGCGCTGCTAAAATATACTACACTACACATGAGCATCCTCAACGACTTTATAGTATCAAGTCGGAACGCCAAATCCGAGAAGAGCTTCTTGGAGTGATGGATGTCTTAAAGCGTATGGCCAGCCGTACTTTCGCTGACGGTATGAGAGTCGAAGAGTTGAAGGTCGTTCAGTGCTGGGTCAAAGGTATAGAGAAGTTTGTTGCGGACGAGAAGATATTGGAGACGCAAGAAGCTAAGAATCGCGAGAGATGGAAGTGGCTTGAAGACAGCTGGGTACATCGAGAACGCGAACGAGAATGGATGTTCATGAGTTCTTTTCTTCCAGAGGTTACTCTCCCAGAATGGACGGCCGTGGACGATTCAGAGCCCTCCTCAACGCCATTCTTGGCTGCACTGCGGAACGGTTTGACGCTAGTCCATCTACATAATGCTGTCTTGAAGAAGTCCAAGAGGCAGTTTGGCGAAATAAAATCCTTTCATACAGATACCGCCAAACCTTACCGCTGCGCAGAAAATCTCCGTTACTGGATCAAAGAATCAGAAATCCGATGGGAGACTAAACTCAAGGTGGATGTTACTGGGGTTGTGCATGGGAAGAACGAAGCCTGGCCTGGATTCGATGCTGCTATCCTGCAATGGTGCATAGCTGCAAGAGAAGAGTTGATGAAGGAGTGGAGGGAGGATTCCGTCCGCATGCCGCCACCAAGCATGTACCATGACGACTAATAGCCCGACGTCCTCAATCAGACATTCACGAAAATTATGACGGCTTCAGACTTGGCATGGAATCATTGTTCTAAGTCTGCCGGATTATACCCCGAGGCAGTAAGCCAGTGTTGTGTAATTGGACCTGCTTTTGAATTCTTTGTCTCTACGATGGCGGAGCGCCTGATACCCCGGACTTATTATTGGAGTTCAACTAGCAGCACTACATCAACTGATCCAAAGCAATTCAAGTAACATGGTTCACAGAAGACCTAATAATGCATTGATTGGTAAAGACCAGTTGTTTCCCCATAATGTGATTTCCAACCTGATCTGGAACTTGGAATGCCAAGCAATGTGGTGAGACGGATCCTCCCGGCACTGGCGGCTTCTGAAACGCCGACATTACGCCCTACGCCCTACGCCTTACGCCTTACGGCTGTCAACATGCTTTAGATCGTGTCGGCATACTCAGACAGGACCATCCAGCCACAGCGAGACTGTAGCAACAGCAGCAAAGCAACCCTCGCTCACTGTCTCGTACAAAAACTTCCTTAGCTGCCACCTTGTCCTTAGGAGAGCGAATTATGTAGTGCATAATACTAACGCGTGGAGTCTCGCGTTTGCACAAAGCTTTGTCCACTGTGCAAACCAGTATAGCCACCATTATTCTCGAGCCTGTTCAGAAGCTCTGATCTCGCTGCCAAAGAAAGAGCAAATACAGAAGTACTACAGAGTCAGAAATCGAAACGGTGGTGTGCATGTTACTACACCATAAAGTGTTCCACCACCACCTGTCTCTGAAGATCGTATGGACCCCTGAAAGAGAAAGAAATCCACACAAAGCAGAGGGTATAACTGCAACGACAATAGGAAGAAAGACATCGTTGCCTCTACATACGGAGGAATCGATCGTTTTGGGGTGGACTGCATGGAGTAACGACTGTCAATCTTTTTATCAATTTGGACCCTCTATTCAGCCATAGATTCATAGTCTCTATGGCCGGCGATAAGACCACCGCTTCCACGATGGCCTCCAGCAACGGATCGGTTCTTTCACCGAAACTCAACACAGAACCAGAAGAAGACCACTCAACCGTCAGCAGCTCGGAAGATGATGAGCCACCACCTCCCCCTCCTAAAGATCCTGTGGATCGCACATTGATGTCGCCTATCGACGCGGAATCTTACTTCAACTCCTTTAAGTCCAAGACCCCATCTCGGACGAATTCAGTGTATTCGCTTTCTCGGGTTTCCTTCACCAATCAGCTGTCTCAATTGACTTCGTTACATCTACCAAAAGCAACATCCTTGTCAACAAGTATCTCTGCCATTCCTACTGCTCCCACTGCTGCCAGAGCATTTAGCAGTGCCGCGGAGCAGATGCGTAAATGGCTTCAGAAGGCGTCAGAGGTCCTGAAGGACTTGGACGCCGAGGACGACGTCGAATGGGCAGCTGCTGGGGGCCGTGAAGGGCTGGAAGAGGTTGATGCCGCCATCGGAAAGTTTGAAGGCCTGATAGGAATTTATGTTACCGCAATAGAAGAATTGCAAGAAAGGCCTGACATCGCAGATATACCACCAGCAGAGCTCAAGTCTGTGGTTGACCAAATGGAGATCATCCTTAAAGAGTGGGATAGTGTTCGAAAACTCCTAAAAGGGGTGAAGAGTCAGGTGGAGCTAGCAATGGAGTGGGAAGAGCTATGGAACGTTGTACTAGGCGACATCGGATTGGAGATGGAGAACCTGAGTAGGCTGGTATATGAGATGGAAGAATTAAGGCACAAAGCAATGACGGCAGATTCACTTGCCGGAGGAGTGGCAGGGCTGGATATACAAGAGCTGGAAACCATTGTCGAAGAAACACCGATGAACAAGGATAACACATCGAATCATCGTTTCAGCTTGCCGTCTACGTTCTCCTCAAGCTCTCCCGTTGGCTCCCCAATTATCCCCAGTCATCATGATGACTCGAACTTACTTGCACTTTTCGCGAGAATGCAGCCTCTCCGCGCATCTTTAGACTTTCTGCCGATGACTTTGTCAAGCTTTTATGCGAGAGCAAAGCCTGTTCTGCCTACCTCTTGCCAAGAGCTTGAGACACGGAGGCAAGGCTTAGAAGAAAGCTGGATGAAGTTAGAGAGCGAAGCTGACGGGCTGAGGCGAGAGCTTGGTGAGGATCGCTGGGTGCTTGTATTTAGGAACGCAGGCAGGCAAGCGCAAAAGTTATGTGAGTCGGTTGAGCGTAGCATCAGTAACCTACAAGAATCCATTGATATCGGAGCACAACACAACAATCCCCCTGCTCTCGCAAAAAAGGTGGAAAATTATGAAGCCAAGAAGTTATACTATGGACCAGCCATAGAGAGAGTGCTAGCGATCATCGAGAAGGGCGTTCAAGAACGCCTCACAGTCAACGGTGAAATCCTCCGGTTACGTTCAGATACTCGAGCTAGATGGATGAACATCAAAGCAGAGATCAAGGACATGAATCTTGCATTAGACGATCTAAACATGACCAAGAACCAACAGCTAAGGGATTCAATCTCCAGCATCATCTCAATAGATCGATCAATCATTGGTAGCGCAGCCGACACTCCAGGAAGCTCTCCCGCATCCTCCGTAGTCAACTGGCTCTCGAACGGTCACAAGAACGGTTCATCAACGCCTGGCGGAGCGAGCCGCCGGAGCAGCGTCATATCTAGCACCACTTCGCGTCCAACTACTTCACGAAGGTATTTCAGCGGTCCTCCCGGGTCTGTTGGCGTAGGCTCGACTCAACTGCCTCGGAAAACCTCAGCCTCAAGCTCCCTCACTTCTGACAATTTTACTCCGAAGAGCGCCTCACCCTCGCCATACTCGAAATATAATTCATCTACCCCCACCCCTACCCCAGGGAGCCGTGCCCAAAGGCCTACCGTGTTCCCGATCAACGATAAACCCCGCTGGAACACGAGCCCAAAAGTCGAACACATCGACTTCAACTCCAGACGCAAACCATCTCCCCTGAATACCCACTCCCCAGGCCGCAACAGCTCTCTCGCCTTCCGCTCTCCCGGCACCAATTCGAATATCTCTTTTCCCAGCCCGCTGGGCCGCTCCGATTCTTTCTCGCCAGCTCCTACTCTCCCGTCAGTTGCTCGCTCACGCCTTTCTTCCGTTGGCATCCACGACCCACGACGCATCTCTTCGTCTCCCATCCGTCCGCCCACCGATTCGCCCCGACCAAAACTCAAGGTGCAAGCCTCAGCCTCACACCTCCCCACCAGCACCTCAAGCTCCCGCCGTCAGAGCATAGCCCCCAACGACAACGAAGAGTCCCCCTCCGTTCGTCCAAGACCACAGAGACCATCAACCGTCATGGCGACGAGTCGACGAATCAGCATGCTTCCGATAGCTAAGACCACCGTTACTGCAGTAGATAGGGAGGCTTCCGTTGGCGCCTGTGGCAGGGTGACTGCAATTGGTGTAAGGGCAAATGTTAGAGACAGTAGCGGGGGGTTCCAAAAGGAGGTTGATGGGAGGGAGAGCTGTATGGGAGGCAGACGGGGGAGGGAAAGTGTGATAGGCGGCAGGATTGGAGGTTGGAGGTAAGCGACTACAGTCGTAAAGCATGCATCTCACAACTTTTGAGGGCCCCATGGCCAATTCGCACCTGGTGGTGCAACCGCATGACACGGCGACGCTGCTAGGATATATGACCCAGCCGGGGGATATGCATGATTTGACCCAAGCTACGGCGGATATCAAATCTTCTCACGGCGCTTTTCTGCGATCATGGCAACCATCTATTAGTGTTTTTCGACGTACTCTCAGCGAAGCGAGTGTGTCCGGCGCCCTTTTTCGCAATACATATTTCATGGAACGGAAAAATTCGGTGACTGGTTTACAGAATGGACGTAGATAAGTTTCTATTACTGAGATAGTGGAGGCAAGGGGCGCATACATAGGTGAAGATGCTAGCTATGGAGGGGCATTCAGAATACCGTTTTTGAAAGCTGGCTAAGTCTATGTGATGTGAATCCTGTTACTGAGAGAAAAGGGGGGATACATAGATGACGATGCTAGCTCGAAGGGGAATTCTAGAATACTGTTCTCAAAGACAGTTAGTTGGGTGCATGACAGTAGTGATCATTGCAATATGGGACGGAGAGAGCCGCCTTGGTAATCGATGTAGGAAATGTCTAACGCAATGCCTATGCCGGTTGTTGAAGAATTGCTTTTGAACTGACACATGGGGAACTTCTCCTGAGACGGTGTCAGGATAAGGAACTTTCACCGCCACCGATAGTATGAACCCGCGTGATTGCCTACTATATTCATTATCAGATTCATGATCCTCTGCATAGAAAGCTATCGAAGCTTCCTAACCTTACTTTGTCCAACAAAGCACCTCGCCCTCATGCCAGAAACCCCCAATCACACAGAAACACTTCTACCGCCCATATCTCACTCCCTCCTCACCTCACAGACACCACACACCCCACAATCCCTCGCATTGACATACTCACTCCCCTCACAAGGCGCGCTCTTACAATGCCATCCAGGGACTTTGCTGGTATCGAGAACATTAGCGCAGACGACGCAAACGGGTGCGGAGGAGGTGTTGGTCGTCGTACAGATGGGACAATTGTTAATGAGGGGTGGGTGAGGGAGGAGTGGTGCGGGGTTTATGAGGGGAGGGGGAAGGGAGCTGGTTGGGAGGGCGAGGGGTGGAGAGTTTGGAGGAAGGAATTGAGAGAGACGTGGTTTGAGATTCTGAAGGGAAGGGAGGTTGGGGGTGGGCGCGGTGGGTAGGGTTTCGGTTTTGATGCGAGGTGGAGGTGTTGTGGCTGTCTCTTGGATCGGTATTGGTGGCGAAGGGGGGTAGAAGGCCACATGGTCAAGGTTCTGCAGCTCGCGCATTTCCTGCTTGACGTGGATATCATCTTGATCTTCATCTTCGCAGACCTTGACCATGCCGTTCCCTTTCGCATCCAGTAGTCTTGAGCCATCGAGATCATGTGCCTCCTCTTGCTTTGGGCCTCCGTCTTCGTAGTCACTCTCAGTCTCACTCCCACTCCCTTGCTCCTCTTCCTTTTTGACATCCTCCTCTTTCTGGTCAGCAAACCTGACCAACGCTGCCGCGGCTCTCAGCTCTCTTCCTCTAGCGCTTCCTGCCACCCGTGGTTTGCCTTTCGGCTTCTTCCCATTCTCCAACTTCACTCTTGTCTCCACATCATCCCCCAGCAAAACTCCATTAACCCCAAATTTCTTCCTAATCCTCCTTTGCTGCCTCTCCGCATATGTCAAGCTCGCCCCTGCAGCAGCTTCGCCGCTCTTCCTCTTTCTCTTCCTCCCACTTCGACTCCTGAACGTCCCGCCACACAAGCTCTCAGCCATTACCTCTCCCTCCATGTTCCCCGAACTCTCGTACTCAGCACTAAGCACCGTTTTGCCCCTCCCCCAGAACCTATCCCCCGTATACCCTTTCCCCCACAGCTCTCTCAAGTCTCCCGCGTACAAGTTCCTCACCTTCCAAAACGCCCCCGAATGATTCATCTGCACGCAATGCGCCAGCTCATGCATCATAACCATCTGCACACTACGAAACGGCAGCCAATGACCCGTGTACGGTGCTCTGAGTACTAGCTGTATAATCTCGCCCGCATTGAAATTGCGGCCAACGAATTCGCGGTTGGGTTCGTATTCTTCCAGAGTCATGATGGAGAGATGGTGCGATTCCATGATGGGATGGCAGATTGCGGCGATTCGTTCAAGGAAGTCTTGGGCGTAGGCGGATGTGGGGCCAGGAAGAGGCTTGATGAAGACGATGCAGGAGTTTGGTTGTTGGTGGCGGGCGTTGAGGCGTTGGATGCCGACGGGCATCGTGACGGCCAAGTGGATGGCAGTGGAGGCTATAGATTAGACCCTTGATGTTCTGAGCGCCCGGACAGCTGTCCTCGTGGTTGCGCTCGCTACCTACATGGTTGGTGAATCTTGAAGTATTTGGCCGATCAGGTAAAGAAGATGCCCTAAGTTCGCTTAGACAAGGCTAGCTTGACCTGGAGACAACGGCTGTCATGGAACTACTACCATCAAATTATCGAGAATGAACAACCACGACAGATGAACAACGATTGAGCTCCATGTCTCGAGTCAGCTCCTTGGTTTGCTTTTATATGCTATCAAATCCTTGATATCTGGGCCCTCTACACTGGCTCATGTCTTGTTCTCTAAATCATCAACAATCTCCCCCATCATAGTTCCCGACTTGAGCCTCTTTATCAATGGTAGCTCCTAGCACCCCATACCATAGCTTCTGACCCGACTCCAAAAGAATGCTTTATCGTTTCGAAGCCCAAATTCCGCCCAATCATCTGTCAGCTTATTATAGCTCCAAAATCCTTTCCAGTTCAGCTTGTTATTCCTGGTACCTCCAGCTCTACCAGCGCTTTTCAGTGCTAGTTCCATCTTGAAAATGTATTTATCAGGGTCAACGCCTTCAGTCTCGATGAGAAGGGTTCCTTCTTCCTCTTCCTCTTCTTCGCTATCGTCATTCATGTCCTGCTGATTTCCACTAAGTCTCCATCTTCCTCTCAATGCGTGTCTCATAACAGCATTAGGCAACAGTCCTTGTCCATGCTCGTGCAAATGAATATTCTCCTTCGTAAGGTAATGCACCACGTCTACTGGTTCAGCCGTCGTAAGCAAGCTACAGCAAGAGCCGTCGCAGAAGAACCGCAGGTAGCGGTAATAGGTGACAACATGCACAGGGGTATTCCAAGAGACTTGAGAGGCTGTGGACGCGCCAGGGCGGATGTAGTTAACAGTGCTAATATAGCAACCATTAAAGCGGATACGTGGGCGCTGGCGGAACATGATTGCATAAGTAGGATAAGTGGAGGAGAGTGGGAAAGGGGAGGGTGATGAGGCGCGCTTGTGTTCGGAGGAAAGAGAGAGGGAGGCGAGAGAAAAAGTGTCTAAGTCTGGTTCAAGGGCATTTCCAGAGATAGAACAACCCCAGGCGTACCGTATAGCACCGAAACCATATTCAGAGCCTAGACAGATGCGCTTCCAGATGTTGTCTTCAGTCGCAACAAGATAGGCCAAGCTTTTGCAAACGAGAGACAGACGGGCAAAAGATGCAACATCGACGATTGCGGTCTGCAACATGATATTAACCAGAATCTCTGATGGGATGACTGAGATCGGACAAGATGGGGGCGGAGAGCCTTCGATCAGCGGTTCTGCTGAAGGTATCGAAAGAGAAGCAAAAGAGGCAACGAGCTGTGAAATCGTAGATCCTGGGGGCCCGCCTAGGGAGTGATGAGCAGGATTTGGAACTGTAACTGGAGCATTGAAGGGATTGGGATTCGTCGGTTTTGACTTGAACAAGGAAGGAGGGAAATGCTTGTTCTTGTAGATTCGATCTACTCCTGCGTCAAGCTGAGACCGAATCAATAGATCTTCACGCGTAAAGAGTTAGAAGCTGGATGTGTACCCTATATGCTTTTCTGTAGAGATTCAGACTATCTCCTAGATTGCCTTCAGTTTCTCTTTCAACAGCCTTCTCGTAGTGCTCCAATGCCGAGTGAGGATCTCGAGTCCTGTGACTCTCCGGATGAATGCCAGCGCCTTCTTCACCTAACCTCCGCGCATCATCCTTGTTCTCCAAATCATGATAAGATTGCGTTCGAAGGCCATCCCATGTTTCCTCGTCCTTCTGAAGACTGGTGAATGACCAAGACAAAGAAGTTGGAGCTTTTGACGATTGGTCCGTTGCACATCCACCTTTGAGTGAACCCAATGGCCTTGCATCCTTACTTTCTCCTTTTGAAGATGCTCCTCTTGAGCGCGCGGTGACCTCCTCTTTCCATTGCTTACGGAAGTGCTCAAGCTCTGGGTTTCCTTCCTCTACCATTCTAAGCTATTTAGGACTGGGTGAAAAACAGCCGGGATTCTACTACCTGTACTTAGTATTTAGGTTCCCGGGTTACTTGCAAAAATTGAGAAATCATGAACTTAATGGACTGGTATCTCGTTGCCACCAATTGCCGCGATGCTTGCGCGGCTCGTTCCGCGAAGAAACTCCTAAGAAAATTGGTGCATTTTCGATTACATCATCCAATCACTTTTTGGTCCATTTTCCTTACGCTCATTTGCAGTCGAGCGAGTAGCCTCGTGTTGAATGTCTGGCTTCGTAACGGAGCCATTGAAGTCAGCCGAACATCCCTACGCAAACACGAAGTATGGAGATCAGATACGGTGGCATAAGGATTCGCCAGACATTCTTAGAACGTACGGCAGCTTGACCATGGATGAATCCAATGAGCCAGATCCTTCAATGGATATCTCAGCTGGGCAAAAGATGCTTTCTGCGGTGTCTGGCAGTCTCCTCACATCTCTTCTGGGTATGTATATACATGCGCTGGACTGGGGCTAACCAGCTAATACAACACCTTCCCAGTCACCCCACTCGATGTCGTCCGAGTTCGTCTTCAATCTCAGCCTAACTCTCCTTCTATCCCAATCCGTACGTCAGCGTCTCCCTCCTCTCCCTTCACGAATTTGCCTCGAAACCTCGGCGTTACTGCCTGCTGCCGCGAAGTCTTCTGGATCAATAACACTTCCTCTGTTTGCATGGCTGCCAGCCCCTCCACCATTCTCAGCTCCTCCGATGCGGTGACTGCTGATTGTGCGGTTGACGAAGCTCGCCGCAAAACGTTCAACTCCACCCTCGATGGTCTGCGGAAAATCGCCCGACATGAAGGCGTTACCTCTCTATGGCGGGGCCTCTCTCCCACACTTGTCATGTCTGTTCCAGCAAACGTAATCTACTTTACTGGTTATGATTACCTACGTACACACTCGAGAAGTCCTATAAACACATACGTTCCCGACACATATGCACCCCTTATAGCTGGCTCGATAGCCCGCGTCGCTGCCGCGGCGGTGATTAGCCCTATCGAAATGTTCAGAACACGCCTGCAAGCCAGGACATCCAGCAAATCTGAAACAGGAGCATTCTCGGAAACTTTTGTTGGTCTGAGGAAAATGGTTCATGCACAAGGATACACCTCCCTCTGGCGTGGCCTAACACTGACCATGTGGCGAGACGTTCCTTTCAGCGGAATTTACTGGTGGGGCTACGAAGCCATCCGAAATACCTTGGCCGATTTGCGTGACCCGCGTCAACGGACACGGCTTCGCTCTAGCTCCCGAACCTCCGAAAATCACACCGCTACCTTCGTAGACAGTTTCGTCGCAGGTGCTGTTTCTGGTGCGGTAGCCTCCGTCGTCACCACACCCTTCGACGTAGGCAAAACCCGAAGACAGGTGCTCGAGCACAGCGATGATGCCACTAAACGAGCATCAGGCGCAGAAAAAGGTATTCTGAGACCAGAAGAACGCTCGATGCCAAGATTCTTGTACCATATTTGGTGTGAAGAGGGCGCTGCGGGTCTGTTTCGCGGCTGGGCAGCCAGGTGCCTGAAAGTGGCGCCGGCATGTGCGATTATGATCAGTAGCTATGAGGTTGGAAAGAAGATGGCTAGGGTGATGAATGAGAGGAAGGCGGAGGAAGAAGCGCTGGTAGCATGAAGAGATGGGCAATTCTCAAGACTGAAATTTCCGTTACTCCCCGCTCCAAGAATCAAACTCGCCAAAGGTTTCATCTCCGGAGGAATCCGCGCTAGAAAAGCGTGATAACGTCAGGATGAGCAATCTACCAAGGAGATGATTTGCCATCTGGCGCAAAGGGGAGTTAATAAGGTTGACGAGCACAAGGCCCCAAAGAGGCACGAGCTTGTTCAAAGATCATATGTGTGAAGGATTTGGAAAGACCAAGAAGTCTGCAACCGTAATTTTACAGCGTAGCATAGCGTTTGGGGTTCACGTTAGACGTGGTGTGCATGGACTATTCGGAGTTGAAGCAAGCGCACACTGATGTACGATGAGTTTGTATTTCTACGCAAAGACCTTCATTACATCTCTTCACTAATTCGTCTTCTCGTTGATTCGTCTCATCATATCTGGATCTAACTCACAAGTCGCTATGGCTGCGTTCCAAGGGTTGGGTGTCTCGACTGCAATGATTGGTTGACAGAAATGGATCTTCTTTCCCTGGTAGGCTTGGTTCGCTGCTGAGAGAACTTTTGTGAGTCTGATTCGTATAGAGAAAACAGGAAGAATCTCAATCACGGAGAAGTACCTATGATCTTCCTGGTTTATTTTCTGTATTCGAGAGATTGACTTAGAGGAAAACGTAATTCGAAGTATGCAGATTGAATTTCCAACCGCGGATTGCTTTTTGTTGCCAGAACGTTTTAGAATGAAATTTGGATTGTCGCCAATGCTGCACAGGTGAACCTGTATAATGATATTATGCCGGAGGCGGGTCTTTCAATAGGTGCAGAAGAGTTCTGACTCTAGTGAGTATTTCTCCTGCACATACTCTCCTAGTTCATCTGATCCTGTACAGAATCCGGTGCTGTACTCTCAAGCATTCCAAGTTGTCGTGGTTGTAAATTTGGTCTTGGGCGTATGCCTCAACAACATAGCTCGAGATTGCATACTAAGACCTTAGCCATCGGAATAGCCTGCAGAACCTATGTGTTGTACGATATTGCTTCCACAATTCTCTAGTCAAGTCGAATGTCCATTTCGTTCCTTGCTCAAGCGTAGAATTTGAGACACCTATCCTCATCATGCGGACCCTTACAAACAAGGCTACAATATCTCGCGCCGCACTTCATACATTTGATAAGGCCCCAATATCCACATATCTCGCAGAAGTGTCTTTGTGGCTTTCCCGTAGGCGGAGCTGCACGAGCGGCATTGTACGACAGTGGTGGAGCGGAGAGGAGAGCCTCGATGACAGTTTCTGAAGGCGCGGAGGGTATGTAGGATTTGAGTAGGGGGTCTTCGGCGCCTGGGTCCTTGGGCGGTGGAGGGGGGGCTGCAGCGATGGAAAATGGTTGAGAACCAGTTGGTTGTGCGCTGATCGATGGTGAAGGCGGCACGCCAACCGTTGAGGAGCGCTTTAGTATTGAAGGAGTTCCAGCAGGCTTCGAAACAGAGGCGCGAGGTGTTGAGGCAGCAACTGCAGTCTGATTCTGAGCAGCAAGAGCAGCCTCTTCATCAGCAAGGTGATTTGCAAACGTCTTCTGAGACATGAGTATCCGCCGGACATTCGATGTGGTTTTGCTTTTAGGCCCTCCAGCCTTTGGGGCACTTTCTCTAGACTTGTTTGGTATAGTGATCTGCACATCTCGATAGTTGTCCCTGTCTAAGTCTGCGATATGCTTCAGTGTGGCGTTCTGCTGCCTTGTTGTAGAATTTCCGCCAGCAAGGCCTGAAGCCCTCGCGGCACGTTTACGGGCGCCGGAGGGTTGTATGGCTGCTTTTGAAGGGTCGTAGCCATTGTCGGCGACATAGGCCCAGCCTGGGGCAGATATGGAGGTTGAGTTGGGGACGACGTCGACTTGAGGCATGTTGGCTGCGAGGCCCTTTCAAAATGCTTGATCCCACAGCTTGAGACGTGCTGAATATGTCAGTTGAACGATGATGTTCCGAACCTACGCTAATACATTTGTGTCAATGAATCCGGTCTAGAGAGTTCTCGCGAATTACATTTTCTCCGACACATACGAGTAACACTCATACCGCTACTGTGAAGTAGGGTATAAAAGTCCATACAGAGTCTACGACATGTGGTATCGAAGTCTACTTGCCAACATTAAGAAGCTAGGGTTCCAAGTACCAGCGATATCCTACTTTGCACGGGGTTCTCCATGATCCGTCTTGACCAACCATTGGAATGGCTTTCTGCTGATGCTGCGCTTCTATTAACCTTTATCCGGAGATGCAAATCTCGACCGGTCAGATGAATCATAGAGTCTACGGTCTATAAGGCTCGCCTTCACAGTGCCCGGCATCGCCCGATTTTGCCGGGAAATTCCTTAACACGAGACAGGCACGGCTTTGAAAGGACGGATGAGCCACCACTTCTTGTTCTTCAAATCACCGAACCATTTCCGGATGCGTATGATTTTGTGGACCCCGATGTCTCTTTCACTCCAGCGATTGGCCCTTCGGGTCTTTTCTTGCAAGCCCTCCGCAGAGAATTTTTCGGCTTAGTAATCCCCTAGCACTGATCTTCAGCCTCACGTTGGAGTGTCATATTGGAGGCGTTATTATATTTGTTTCTCCTACCTCTACAACAATTGTTGTTCGACTATTTCATTTTGTCAACATAACAACATCATATACAACACTATTGCTGACACCTAACCGTTCATGTACGCATCAGCAAGACCTACAGTGGCCTCACTCGCGAACAGAAGGGCTGTAACAAAGTTTTCTCGGGCTATCCAGAATGGAGTGGATAGCTTTCACACACCCATACTCAACCCATGTATGAGTTACCCTTTAGAACGACGTTCGGCTGTCTCTTCTAAGAGATTGTTTTCCTCCACGGGCCGGAGACAGCTCAAAGAATACTTTCCGCCGCCTAACAATGCACCAAGTATAAAGGTCACACCTCCAGCATGGCATCATCCAGTGTAAGTCCGGCCATTCAACTTCTGCCTCCAGAATTTTCGCCTTCCAATATTGGTGCTAACAGATCCTTAGTTATACAGAGGAACAGATGAATGCCATAAATGTTGCCCACCGCGAGACCAAGAATTGGTCTGACTGGGTAGCCCTCGCCATGGTTAGGCTCTTGAGATTTGGCATGGATACGGCCACGGGATACAGCCACGCTAGAGAAGTGGCAAAAGGAAAAGAGGATTCCGCTAAGGGTACCAAACGGAGTTGGTTTGCCATGACCGAGAGAAAATGGCTCGTCAGATTCCTGTTCTTGGAAAGCGTTGCGGGCGTCCCAGGTATGGTCGCCGCATCAGTACGGCACCTGCACAGCTTACGGCGGCTCAAGAGAGACAATGGCTGGTAAGCTCTTGTGCAATAAGTGCTTGTAAGGTGCCTCAAGCTCATAGATTTGCAGGATCGAGACCCTTCTAGAAGAGGCATACAATGAGCGCATGCATCTTCTTACGTTCATGAAGATGGCAGAACCCGGTCGATTCATGAAATTCATGATCCTCGGTGCACAAGGCGTTTTCTATAACAGCATGTTCCTCTCGTATCTCATCTCTCCTCGGACGTGCCATCGGTTTGTGGGATATCTCGAGGAAGAAGCGGTACTCACATACTCTCGTGCCATTGCAGACATTGACGCAGGGAAGATGCCGAAGTGGGAGCAGCTTGATGCACCTGAGATTGCGGTCCGGTACTGGAATATGCCTGAGAGCCATCGGAAGATGCGGGACTTATTACTCTACATTCGCGCGGATGAGGCGAAGCACAGAGAGGTCAACCACACGTTAGGGAACCTTGAACAGAAGGTCGATCCGAACCCCTTTGTGAGCGAGTACGAGGATCCCGACAAGCCTCATCCGACAAAAGGGATCGATACTCTCAAGCCGACGGGGTGGGATAGGAAAGACGTGATATGAAAAGTAGAAGAGAAGGGTGTTTCATGACATTGTTGTTTGGGCGACATGGCGTTCCGGACGGTACTCCACTCTCAATTCAGGGCTATTTGCAGTTGAGGTCCTGTATGATCAGGCGTTCTATGGGTGCACAGGAAGGAAATACCCGTTGCAAAGGTCACCAAGTCGATACAATGAAAATCCCCAGTTTTCCGTTATTCTCGAGGTTCCCGTGGGTGATGAGTACCTTCACAGTGATCGTGTTCAATTTGTCCCCCTTCGCCTGTTGATGCGCTATGAGGTACTTTAACCATTTAGGGCTTCATGCACCGAAGCTTAAGAAGTTTCGGCGGCAGATTGCGACTACAATGAGCTACCTTATGAAACGAGCAGGGGGTAGCAATCGATCCCCCTCACCCCACTAAGTCGATAAGCTAAGCATACCTTAGGTAGAATGGTCCCACATTGGGACGGTGCAATAAGGTAACGAACGCACACACACACTTACACTTACACTCACACTTACTTCCCGGATTGCAGCTCTACAACCGCATCCGTCTTATTGTTACTCAGTCAATTGACCGTTATACAGCTCAGAATTACCGAGTCCAGCTTCCAAACACCTGACAACTGATTGTTGCGTACTTGGTGCCGCTGTTCCCATTGTCGTTCCGCCAGCCCGGCTTTCATGCGCCAGGCCATGCCGCCTCGGTCCTCCCTCACAAGTTCATTTTCCGCCTTCGATGCCAACAAAGAGGTTGTTTGTCCTCTGGCAAACCATGATGGGTCCAACTGTAGGAAACGCTGCGTTGGCGTGAGTGCCCTCGCTCATACCATCTCTTTGCAGTAGCAGAGTTCTTATTAGATCTGGTGAGTGGGAACAATGGGTGGTGACAGGCAGAACAATTCAGGAGAAACGCTATCGCTCAATGCAAGAGCACATACGGAGAGCACACCCAGAGCACTACATCTCGAAGCTTCCCGCAACCGAGGAAAGCTTCCAGCTTATGATCAATACCCCACCATCCGAGCGACCTCAACCCCCTCCACCAAGCAATCCTTTCGGCAATTCAGGTACGCGGAACTCACACCCTGAACAATCGACACGGCTGACAATATTAGTTTACGGACATGACAGAGACTCCCAGCAGCGAGACCATAGCTCACCGGCACCCCGAAGGACCTTGGAGGACGCTTATCCAGCTGCAGCTACAGCCGCTGTCGCTCTCGCACAGCTTCACAACCATAGACCCGACTCGGATTGGGAATCAGAAGCTGTAATGCATCTGAGAAGATACCTCCTGGCTCTACATCGCAGCTGACAGCTCTGAAATAGGATAATATTTCTGAAAATGAGGCCAGCAAACCCCGCATGCATTCGTCCATGGAGCTTCCACCCATACACAACCATGTCAGCCGACAACCACTGTCTCCCTTCCACTCACCGAGACCGCGAGAGCTTCTTCCATCAATAATGACCAGCTCTCCACCAGGACGTTCCTGCACGCTGCCTCCAATTCAGAGAACTCATTCACTCCAGAGGAACCAGAAACCCGCTAGACCGCGTAAATCGTCCATAACACAGAACAGTCGGAAACCTAAGCATGAACGGATCAAGTCAAAAGACTATGCACGAAGGCTCAGCATCGAGGGTAGGAAAGCATTTTCTGCAGAGCCACAAGCAGCGACGGCTATGGGGAAGAGGTGGGAGGACCTTATCGAAGCGGCAACGTCTGCCAATGAAGCAGACTCGGACCGAGATCTTACACCGGTTTAGCTGCCAACCTAAGAACAAACTTGAGCAAGCTAACTTATGCTCTTACTCAGATTCCCCAATCCCCTTCCTCTATCAAACGCGCGTCTCTGCCGCCTTTTCCCTCCGTCTCCCACTACAACCTCGAATCCTACAAAGCCTCCCCTCTTCAGCACGCCCTAACCCCACCTCCCGCCCCCGACCGCAGCGGCATCGAGCCCTTTCCCTCCGTCGAATCCTCCATCGAATCCACACAGTCCTCCTCCGGTCACAACTTTCACATGCCCTCGTCGGGGCTTTCCAGCTCCGATACTACATCTCCAACATTCTTGAATTCACAGCCTGTGCAAATCTATTGCGCCGGTTGTAGGAGGCTGAGTGTGCTAAGGGAGAGTTACGCGTGCACGGAGTGTATAAGTGGGTTTTGTAGTGATTGCGTATATGCGCTGAATAGCGAGCAGCAGAGGGGTGGAGGCAGGGGAAGAGTGTGTCCAAGATGCGGGGTTGATGGTGGGAGCTACAAGGCATTTCAGTTGGATCTGAGATAGGCGGGCTCATTGGGAAAGAGAGTGGTGTTTATAGTCGTTAGATGAGGTATATATGGGTTGAGAGTACAGTAGCATAGGCGTTAGATATGGATTGGATAAAATGGCTTAAAAATTCGTGCTCGGGGCACTTTTGAGGGCATTGGTGGGATTTGGGATTTGAATGTGGATGGGAAACGGGGGCTATAGACTTCAGTCGTCATTGAAGGTTTAGAAAAGATACTAGGGAGGGAGTGCGAAGCAAAGTTACACACATGTTGCAATGTGGGAGCACAACTTTCCTGTACCTTGCAATATATCTTACATTTCCAAGCATCCTCCCTCTTCACAACAAACCCCCACAAGCGTCCCCTTCCCCCCCCCCCTTCCCCATCGCCATCTCACACAAAACCTTTAATATCGATATTGCTGATACAGGTTCCCCAGGCGCACTACCAGTTCATGGCGGAGAGGACATCTACAGCGGATTTGCATTTCGGAGGGTAGGGTGTTGAGAGTGCGGTGGGGAGGAGGCAGATGGAGAGGATAGAGGGACAAAGATGGGGAATCCGATATCACGTCAATCAACCAACTTTCCAAACATCTCGCACAAACAACACCATAATACCCCCCCCGCCCCTCAAGCCCCCATGTAATCAGAGAAAACACACCCCTTGTTCTCCCTTCCTCGCTCATTCTTTCTCTTCCCCCCTGCCCTCCCCCCTTTTCCTCTAACCCTCACGCGCCGTCGTCGCAACCCTATTGTTGCTGCTCGTCGCGGACGGGGCATTAGTCCCTAGCGTGTGGAGGATCTGAGTGGGTTGTGTGGGCTTGGGGATGGTGGAGAGGGGGATGCGGGGGGGGGGAGGGATGGGGAGGAAGGAGTTAAGTGGGGGAGGTAGGATAAGTGTCGCGGGGGGTTAGAGAATTTATACGGAGTAAGGGACCGGGTTTGGAAAGATAGGTCTGTCGCATGTTGGTATTGGCCTTCTTCACAGATAGCGCTTAGTGAGGGGCTTGAGTGGACATCAATAAAAGCTAACAAAGGTATGAAAACCACGACTGCGCGGAAGATTATACTTCCTTCCTACACAGACATTAGCTCTGAAGACATAGCATCCTAATTTTCACTTACCAAGTCATCCCTGGCCTCTCCCCCTTTGGCGTATGCACCTCATTCCTGTCTGCAAAAGGATCATTCTCATCCTCCAGCTCCTCCTCTTCATCCTCCTCATCATCAGCATATCCCACTTTCCCCTTTCCATTAGTCGGTACCGGCGGCGCCTGCCTCGCATTTGCCGTCCGAAGATGCAACCTATCAAATGGCTCTTGCGTATTCCTCAATCCCGCCGACTCTCCATTCGACGCTGAAGGCCCATCCTCCCAATCCCCTTCGCTGTCACTGTCGTCCTCGACGCTCTTGTCCAGAACTTCAAACGCCATGAGTGCTGTCACGAGTTCCTCGTTCGCATGGATTAGGCTGCCGAGCCATTGCTCGCTTTCGACGTAGTGGATATATCTCAGAATTTGCCGGCGCAGTAATTTGCAAGTTTCAAACCTCTTGATAGTTTCCTGATCTTCGCTGATGCGCTTATGTTCTCGATTGATGAGCTTCAGAGCGTTCATGAGGTTCGTGCTGGCGATCGAGGAGGAGGCGATGGCTTGGAGGAGCTGGGGTTTTTCTTTCTCGAGGTTGAAGGTTTTGGATTTTACTCTTTTGCCATTTTTATCAAGCTTTTGTTTTGGCGGTTTGGAAATTGAAGCAGATGATGGATTGATTGGCTGGCGTGCCGACATTGTCGTTGGTTCTGATTCGCCGTTCCCAAAAGGGTCCTCGGTAGCTCCTTGCTCATTTTCCTGGAGAATCTTTGATGCCTCTCGCCGGGCTGGCTTCTTCCACTGAGGTAGCTGCTTGTACAGGCCAGCGATCTGCTCCATGCCTGGCGTCGACTTGTAGACCACGGCCCATTGTCTAAACAGTACAGAGCATTTTTGCTTTACCTCTGCGTCTGACAAAGAGTCTGTAGCCGCTACACGAAGACGTTCCAGCAACGCCTCATCAGCGAATGCTCGCTGGAAACGAGGACCAGCATTTTCGATCAGTCCGTCAAGGACAGTCAGAGCGCGGAGCTGCCTATGAACACTCCCATACTTGCTATATCATCACTTTTAGTAACGCTCGCTGTTGATGCCAAGTGCTAGAATCGCTCACAGCTTCTTGCGAATAGCCCTCGCAGCCTCTGTGGGACCTCCAGCTTGCAGCCGGATAACCTCGATTAGATCGACTAGCCCACTCATATCATCCGCTTCATATTGCTCGCTAGTCAAGCGATCTATCTGCACCGTGATTGCCGTAAACGGCTTCTTCTGCCGGTAGAGATGGTTTCTCAGCATATTGTTTTGGATATAAGATGTATTGGGATTATCAAAGACAGTCGCACAAAACTTGAAGAAAAAATAAACATGGAAGAAGTCGGACTTTTCAATGGATGCTACCTTACCAAAGCTAGTCTACACTGATATGAATGTTTATGTCCACATTGTGGGTACGATGGAAGGAGAAACCGTATGAACACATACCGAAGATGAAAACATTATGCCCTCTGAAGAGGCTCAGCCAAGACACTTCGCATGCACACACGCTGCTGTTTCCAGAAGCTTTGTTGATATGGACCAAGTAACGACAACCTACTTAGGCTGAAAGACACTAATAGTGAAAGTGATAGACAGATTTTGGATCATGGATGGGAGAACAATGCTGGAGACAATTGTCCCTGTTGAGGAGTGAAACGCTGCATGAGCTCCATATCAAAGAATCCGAAGAAGTTAATCGTGCAGCGCATGAGAAGAGAGGGGGCCGTTGGAAGTCATGGGGTGCTCAGTCTGTGTGAAGTGATACGACGACTTGCTTGGGACTAGTTGGTGGGGTGAGGTGTCGATGTTCCGTGAGTTCCGTTATTTCCCCACCATGCAGGTCATCATTAAGGTATCCGTTCCTTCTACGATGTACCAAGCAACTTCATTATCAAGTCGTAAGCAATTGATCTGTGGCAGAGATAGCGACGGGTTAAAAGAAGCACTGATGGCTGAATTGGGGCGGAGAGGTTCTTGAGGAAGGCTTGAAGGCCGTGTGGAAGCCGATCAAAACGGGAGGAGCTATGCAGGACGAGCAACGAATGTCGCAGCCTCATATGTATGTGCTTGCTGGGCACTCGCTGTGAGCTACGCTCATGGGTTCAGTAGGGAAGACCCTTCGTACGCGGCATTCAAGACAATCGTATCTGGATTTACCCCCGTCAATCGGCCGAACGAACCCACAACATTGGCTGGCGAAGCCGGAACCATTGATGGAGGTAGGACACAGAACGGTGGGCAGAAGCGAAAGAGAACCAAGGCATCAGCACAAGCGTCAGGAAACCAGAAGGAAGCCAATACCTCTCGTTCCAAGAAAGCAAGAAAATTTGAACCGCCAAGCGAAACGAGGCTACAGACTATATTGAAAAACCTTCGCAGGACCAAGGCTACTGGAATCATGGGGACGCATTTAGCCGATGAGCTCAAAGATCTCCCTCACGAAATTGCGGAGCATACGGAACTCCAGTCCGATATAGACCCAAAAACTATCCTATCACGGCATACAATGCAGAAGCTTGAAAGCTTCAGGTACCAGTCGGCATCATCAAGTATTGGAAATCGAAACCAGGATACATATCCCAGTGAATCTCTTGACCAAGGAGCTACAGGGAAACCAACTTATCCAGGACGTGCCGGTAATGATGAAAGTATCCCCGGTCTTCCTTCTGCGCAAGTACATACTACCTCGTCGACCTCATGGTCAGAAAACAGAAACGACACACGCTACTGCTCGCCCGTTGATTATTCGTTCCCCGGGCAAGGTGCACATTACAGCCTGCTTGAGTTGTCGAGTCAGCCCCTTCAGCTCGAGGTTACAGATGGACCAGAACTGTTAGACAAGCCCACTGTGCATCGACAAGATGATTCCGATGAAGCATTAGAGAGCGAATATACGTTGCCACCAAGTAATCAAGAGCAAACCACGTTCATTACCGGAGGACGACTGCAGATCGTGAACAAGGATGCCATGTCCGCAGATTGCTGCGGTCCTACCCTTTCTCCAGATCCATGGACTGAGCCAACTGGATTAAGAATGTTGGAAGAATCTGGAAAAGAGGCTGATGTTGAAGATGATGAATTCCCGATGGATGATGAAGGACTAGAGGACTTGGCGCAGTTAACAGACGATGTTAGAGAGCAAACCTACCTGTCTAATAGAGCTATATTTCGGAATTCTGTTGACCTAGTCTCTGAGGCCGAACGGCCCAACGGTACGGAGGACCAGCCAGTTCAACTTTCTTCACCCTTGGATAAGGTAGACGAAGCTATCTTATCTTTCTTTGATGATGATTTGGATTTCCTTAACTCTCCTACTATTCACCCTCAATCCTCTCATAATCTCAATCTTTCTGCTACTAAGAATGCGCTGAACGCTGAAGCAAACATCTCAGAGGATCCCGAAAACATTTATGATGATGACGATTTAGATACAGAGTTAATGAATCTAGCAAGCCCCAGCCCCGGGAATGCCGATTCATCGACACCACCCTCGTCTCCAGGACCCATTACTCCAAAGCTGCAATGGATGCCACCGACTACATATATACCCGTCAAACTGCGCAAGCTCTCCGGACCTTCCACGCCGCCTGTCGCTCCTGTGTCAGCATCCACTGCCTCGTCACCTCACCTTACGCCCTTCGTCCGCACACCCTTCCCCCAACCCATCCGCGACCGCTCCCCCATCATCGGCCTCCACCCCCGCACCGTCCTACGCACCTGTTTCCGCATCGGCGAAGCCCTCAATGCCGCTTCCGCTGCTTTCCGCACCAATACCGACGCTGTCATCGAACTCTACGTTCGCGTTATCTACTCCGGGCGGGAGCCTGGAAGCATCAAACAAACTTTCCAATTCGCAGATCTTTTCACAAGCGACAAGCCTCCGTTCCTAAGTGGGACTTTTACCCTTTGGAAAGGAGTGGGGTTGTGGGATCATGATTCAAAGGCTTTCCTAGGAGAAGAGGGGAAAGGGAAGATGGCGAGGGTGGTGGGGAGAATGAGGAGGCGGGAGCTGGGAAGGGGATGTGAGATGTGTGTGCTGAGTGTCTGGGAGTGTGATTGGGAGGATGTGGTGGTTGCGAGGGGGTCGGTCTGCTCGTGATGTGAGTAAAGGTGAAAGTAGGTATGAGCGGTATGGTGGGATTTTGTGCGGATGAAGTTTGCTATTCCAATGTGCTTCAGCCGATGAGGGCTTTACTAACCTGAGATACTCATTAATGTGTAGCTGAGATGTGGATGAGAGACAGAGGATTGGATTTGCTGTGGTTATCTTGTAAGAATATTTGACTAGCCATGTCGTGGACTTGCGAGATAGCTATGTGGCTTGTAAGATTAGCCAGCTGGAGAAATTTCATTGTTATATCTGTGAATACATGAGATATTAAACTGCTAGAGAGCATCTTAGCTTGCTACCAGTCCGCTGAGGCTGAGACTGCCTACTTGAGCGAGCGAGCTACGGAATTATCCAACGCCTTGAACAAGGTATGTTCGGTAGAAAGTAGTAGTAATCTTCACTTCCAGCAGACCGATACAAATATGCCGGCCTAGCGGAAGAAGGGGCAAAGCGTATGTAGACCGCTAGATGTCATGCTAGAAGAAGCTTTTAGGGAAAAAATTTGGATCGATCACTCCGCGCTAGAGTACACTCCCCATCGCTGGATATCCATTCGATAATAACTCAAGTGGTTTTGTCCATTCCATCGCAAGTCTTGATAGGTAACCTCAAACCACACAGGAAAGAGATGACCCCCCTACCGCCCGCTAGATCCCCACCCTCGGTTATTGCCATTGGATTGATATGGGAGATTGGAAAGGTAGGAGAGAGGGTTAAGCGACTTGGCCATTGCTGTCGACGAATGAGGAGCGGTTTTGAGTGAAAACAACGTGTTTCTCGTAGAATTGGAGCATCTGTGTCCTATATCAGTGCTTTGACGTCGCAGAAATATGATACAGTGAATGAGGGTAAACATACTCGCTGCGGACACGCTTGGTTGCATGTGGGGACTCTTGCTTTTGACCGGTAGAATCGGCCATCGCCGTTTTTATCATTCCACAACAGGTATGCCCAGAGTTCGCCGTCGTCGTCCCTCTCGATTGTATCGATTGATTGGACTAGTGGGTCCCACGCGTCTTTATTGGGAGGCGGGGGTTCCCAATCATCGTCCCCCACTTGTGTAAAGCCAGTTGGGGGTTCTGGGGTTTGGTCGAGGCTCAACGTATGGGTGCTTTTGCGCCCTCGCTTTTGCTTTTTTGGCGTATTATTCGTTGAGCCGTTTCCGCTGAGACTTTGGCGGCCGCGTTTCTTTGAGATTTTGGACGGCACGGTGGGTTTCCCCCCAATTTTCTTCCAGTAGGCTTCAAGGACTAGGCTTGCACTCCTGTTGAGGGTCAGTGCTTGCTTTGAATAGGTGGTCTGCGAGCTCGAGATGGTGCTTACTCTAAGTTCTCCCCTGTTTCCCAGGTATGATCTGCTTTTTTCGGATACCCCTTCCATTTTACATTGTATCTCATAACGCCCTGGTGTAAAGAGTGTCAGCACAGAGAGTTCAAATCACCAGATTCTGAGCTAACTCACATCGATAAAATCAGATCGGTGGTCGAGTATGGATTCGACAACGTATTCCTCGCCTTCCTCATCGTCTTCCTCATCGTCTTCCTCTTCCTCTTCATTGTTCTCGGGTACCGCGTCTTTGAGCTCGTGGTCGACTTGAGCCGACGGGTTTGCTTGAAGTTGCGGGTTTGCTTCAGCCATTGATTCGTTGTCGCTCTCTTCAAGCAAAGGAGCTACAAGGGAATATGTAAGCTACAAGTCATGCGATCTGCAGGATGCAGTGGGGTGTAAGTGAGGTTTACGCGGCATTGTGACGTAGATTTGTGAGAAATACGAACTTCAAGTGAGCGAGGGTTCTTGAAGAGTGTCGCGTTTGGGTCGTATTTGATAACACCAATTGCTCAAGTAAAGATAGTATGACAGATGCTGGTCTTGTATCTCTCGATGATGTGGGGGTGAAGAATTGTAGTTGGCGCAAAGTGAGGTGAGGAGTCGCGCTTCAGATTGAAGGATCGAAAGTCGCGTGAAGATGGCGCTAGGACCTTTTGAGAGGCTAGCTTTGCTGAGGCACGTCTCCCGCATATAATTTTCCTGTAAGTCAACGAATACAAGAGATATCCTTGCCAAGTGTCGATATCTTTGTTTATCGCTGGGTCGCCCTATCCTTGGAAGAAGACTTGGAGCGCAAGAGATTGGCCTGAGAAGTGATTTGACTGGAAACCCTTCGAAAATATGGCAATGAGTACGTTATAGTTTCTTTTTTACCTTTCTAAGACGAGAAGTGAAGGACTGACGTAGCCCCCTACAGATCTGGATATGTCGCAAGGTAAAACTAGTAGGCCAGAGCACTAGGTAGGTTGCAGCAGCTGATCATCCTGTTTCAGCGGCCGTGATGAAAGATGAGCAAGGCCGGCCCTTCATAGTCGTCCGGGATCAAGGGAAAAAGAAAAGACAGCATGGTAATGATGCGGTAAAAGCACATATCCTTGCGGCGAGAACGGTAGCCAATATCGTGAGAACTTCGTTGGGACCAAGAGGCCTAGACAAGATTCTTATTTCACCGGATGGAGATATCACGGTCACAAATGATGGCGCTACAATTCTTTCCCAGATGGAAATATCAAATCATGTTGCAAAGCTACTGGTCGAACTCTCAAAATCTCAAGACGACGAAATAGGGGATGGTACAACAGGTGTTGTGGTCTTAGCAGGAGCTTTGTTAGAGCAAGCTGCCGACCTCATCGATAAAGGCATACATCCTATACGTATAGCGGATGGATATGATGAGGCTTGCGAGGTCGCGGTCTCCGAATTGGATAAGATAAGTGATAAAGTCGTGTTTACAAAAGACCAGAGACAAAATCTCTTCGAGGTTGCAAAGACAAGTTTAGGAAGCAAGATTGTCTCGAAAGCTCATGACCAGTTCGCCCAAATAGCCGTTGATGCCGTCCTTTCCGTTGCGGATCTGGAGAGGAAAGACGTCGACTTTGAGCTAATAAAGGTTGACGGCAAGGTTGGAGGTTCACTGGAGGATACACTGCTCATAAAAGGAGTCATAGTAGACAAGGACTTTTCACACCCTCAGATGCCCGATGAAGTACGAGATGCCAAGCTTGCTATTCTAACATGCGCCTTTGAGCCCCCAAAGCCAAAGACGAAGCACAAGCTCGATATAACGACCGTTGAAGAGTTCAAAAAACTTCAAAACTACGAGAAGAACAAGTTCACCGAGATGATCCAGCAGATCAAAGACACAGGAGCGAATCTAGTAATATGTCAATGGGGCTTCGACGATGAAGCCAACCATCTACTACTACAAAACAAGCTCCCCGCCGTAAGATGGGTCGGAGGCCCCGAAATCGAACTAATCGCAATCGCCACAAACGGGCGAATCGTCCCCAGATTCGAAGACCTCAACGCCGCCAAACTCGGCAAGGCCGGCATCGTGCGCGAACTCAGTTTCGGCACCACACGCGAAAAGATGCTCGTCATTGAAGAATGCGCCAACACACGCGCCGTCACCGTCTTCGTCCGCGGCAGCAACAAGATGATCATCGACGAGGCCAAGCGCTCGTTGCACGATGCCCTCTGCGTAGTGCGGAATCTCGTCAAGGACAACCGCGTCGTTTACGGAGGCGGTGCTGCTGAAATAGCTTGCTCCCTCGCTGTGGAAGAAGCTGCGGGCAAGAGCCCGGGCCTGGAGCAGTATGCGATGCGGGCGTTTGCAGATGCGTTGGACTCGGTGCCGATGGCGCTGGCGGAGAACTCGGGGTTGAGTCCTATTGAGACGTTGGCGGAGATCAAGTCGAGGCAGGTCAAGGAGAAGAATTCGAGGTTGGGGGTGGATTGTATGCAGACGGGGAGCAACGGTAAGCTTGAGATATTCTATGGGTTGGAGACGTACAGTTGTGAGAGAAGTGAACTGATGGTGATGGGCAGATATGCGCGAGCACTTTGTCATCGATCCCCTGATTGGCAAACGGCAGCAGTTGCTCCTGGCTACGCAGTTGTGTAGGATGGTGCTCAAGGTCCGTCTTTCCCCTCTTACTGCCCGTTCCAATCCACCCACACACACAAACTTAATAAACCCTTTCTCACTCCTATCAGGTCAACCAAGTCATCATCGCCGGCAGCGACGAGAACGACTTCTAGAAACATGTTTTCTTCCAGCGTGCTTCTGTCTGTGTCACAAGCTTTGTTCCATCTACCATAGATACCGTAGCATAAGTATGGCGTTTGGTAGAAAAAGTCTGATTGGGGGGTTTGTGATGTAGATCGTCCACCATGCAAGCATTTGCAGCAAGTATATCCGCCCCCTCCCTCATGAATTCCACTTCTCTTGTTCCCCTCTCTATCATACCTTACTATTTCTTCCCCGATTTTCTTCATTGTCTCATCGCCCAGGCCCCCATCCTCCATCCCCCATCCCCCATTCCCCATCCCTCCACCTCCCCTTTTCCCAACCTCTCCCCCGGTGTATTACCCACCATGCGCACGTCCCAAGCACCTCAACCATCCCCACCACCGCCATTCCTTTTTCTCTTTTTTTTTTTTTGCCAGAGCCGGAATGGAGTTTGGATGCGGGTACCCCGTCTGGGGTGTTGGAGGAGAGGCAGGGAGAGAGGTGGGTGGAATGGGGATAGGGATGGGATAGGGATGGGATATGAGATGGGGATGTGAGATGGTGGCAGGCGGGGGTGGAGGGAAGAGGAAAGAGGGGAAGGAGAAGATTGGTATGGTATGTGGAGTTGGTGAGGTGTGGGGTTTGGTGCTGTGGAAGCGTGCTCGTGGGTACTTGGATGGGACTTTTTTGGGGGGGAAGAGTGGGTGGTGGGAGTCGTGATGGGTCTATCTTGTTTGTGGTTTTCCGGGTCATAGTTGATATTGGTGTAGCGTTTTGAATTTTGAATTTTGAATTCTTTATTGTGAGCTATATGTTGCTAAGGTATGTATGTGTGATTGATGGATAGCAAGGAGGCGAATTGTCGATGTCAGGGGGTTCTATACTCGAGAGGGATACAAAAAAAAACCGGGGAATGGAGAAGGGGATGTGGGCGGGGATGGTTGTGGATTAAGTGGTGCGAGTTGTCGAGTCCGCAAGGAAAGAAGGAACTGTAGAGATCGACAAGGGGTGGTTGTGATTGTAAATGGAAGGGTGGGGTGCTATTTGCAGTAGCGGTCGTGGTTTGAAAGTGTGGTCATGCAGAACGGAGAATAGAGATAGGATTCAAATAGATCATGTTGGGGGTTCGTCGAGCCGTAGATGAAGAAGGTCCACCACATTGGTCATGGGACATCGGGACATCGTGGCTCGGTATGATATGCTGAAATCGTCCTTGGATCCAGGCATTAGAATGAATGAACGAGTAGACAAAACCGGAGGACGGGAGAGAGAAACGGCTTAAGAAGATCACGCATTGTAGATTGTCGAGTTGTCAATGCTGAAAGTTCATAGTATCGATAGAGGAGCACGATTATGACCGAATTTCGTAAAGGCCTAATCGGTCTTTGCTTCGTGGTGCGGAAACGATCAAGTTGTCAATAGCAGTATTGTGACTTTGCTCGCATACCGTCCTACCACAGCGGCGATTCCTCCGAGACGAAGATCCTTAGAGCGAAGAACTTCCCAATACGTCCCTCAAGATGCCATATCCCTCTTCCAGCTTGCCAACCCGATCTACGAGATATTCTCTCTCCCTTTTGGCCGGGGTAGGTTCGGAGGCGATAGCCTCTACTTCGGCATCTTTCAGTCTGCTGACGACAACTGGGGAGAAAATTTCCTCGATACCGCGTACGATGTGGCGTTCAATAATCTGGGTTGTTACGTTGGCGATGAAGGTTTTCTGGATGACCTGCGTGGGGGGCTTAGTTAATCTAGCTATCTACTCAATAGGAACTTTAAAGGGTTAAGACTAGCCTTGTAGATGGCCAACAAACAATCAAGCGCCTCTTTGCAGCTGAGCTTTTCCATGTCGGGATCAATTCGTTCGGAGTACTTTCCAACAACCTGGTCTACATCGATAGTCGTGGATGTGTGGTCTGCGTCATAATCTTCGTGACAAGTATGTGTAGTTGCACTTTTGATACACTCGGCAAGGGTTGCCCTCACCCTGGCTTGACGGTATCTCAGGGTTGTATCAGTGTAATAATGATTATAGTTGATGGGGTAGTTCTCAATATCCTCCATTATCCGATCTAGCTCTTGGACTGCAGCTTCACTGCGGCTCTTCAACGCATCTTGAATCTGGTACGACCAAAGACGCGAATGAATGTCCTTGGGACACTTCTGCTCAAGTAGAAACCGAACAAAGCGGCTGCATTGATCTGCTACGCTTTCCAAGTGGTCCAATGCTAAGCGGCGCCACTTTGAGGACTGTTCCCAGAACAGTTCACCTATTAGCAGTGGGTTGAAGTTACCGGTAAGCTCTTTTCCGCGAGTTCTAGTGAGGGCTCCACGAACCCACTTGAGTGCCTCAGGATTAGAAAGCCTGGTTGGTCTGTTGGCTCCTAAACTCGGCAAATTGCGTTGGATCTCGGAAGATTGTGACGGGTTATTCTCGTTTGCGTTGTCCTCTGGTGCTGCTTCGGCTGGAGATTCCGTGCTTTCACGTCCTTCTGATAGTTTTATATGATACTTGTGACCTTTCGTGCGAAGAGTGTCTGAGAAACGGCTATTCATATACTGAACAACTGCACGTAGTCGTCTGCGATGAGTTGTGGGCTGCTCAGAACTGTGCTTGAAATATTCCCCCTCATAGTTCCCGCCCACGGCTGCCTTACAAACATCACGATAATCGAGGCTGAGCTGCATGAGGTAAGCTCTGCAGTCTTGTGCTGTTGTTCGGCGACTGCCCATTGTCGCTAATCCGCCTTTGGTATCAGCTAATGCCTTCTCAAGGTCTTCTCGTAGCTTTGGGAGCTCCTGTTTGATGTGATTAAACAGTAGCTGGCTGAGACGACTTCTTAACGAATCGATACCAACGTAATCGCGTTGTAGAGTCTTGAAATTAGACGTTCTGAAGTAAGCAGCCTCTGACACATTGCGCTCCAGGAACGAGCTGGCGCCTTCCTCATAAGTACGGTTCTTGAGCACATGCCAGCCTAGGCTGAAAAACACATCTTCGTTCCTTGCTAAAGCCAAGTATGCCTTCTCGCTTCCGGATCCCCGGGATAATTGGTCAGGCTTGGTAATTATCCCGAGCGTACGTTCTCCTTTCTCATCAACTTTACGGACCTTGGTGAGGATCCCCTGATTTGCGTAATCGTTAGTGGCAGCGATGACAGCCAAGCAGATGGTACGGGATGAAGATATGTAATGGTCGGTAATCTCCTTGACCATGTCCACGTCGGCTCCAGTAACACCTCTGGTTTCATTTTGAATGAGACCAGGAAGATCTACCAATGTCAGCTGAGGCCTCGACGGACCTTCTATCTGAATGCTGAGGACATCTTTGGCAAAGGCTTTGGCGTTAGACGCCGAGGTCGATGTGCCATCGAGGCTACCCAAACCCATAGCGTCCATGGCCGCCGTCATTACGCGTGGAAGTTCACCAAAGTTCGTAATGGATTCCTGAAAAGCTTGGATGGACTCTTGCTCCATCTTGGGACGTTCGGTGTCTGGAATTACCTTGATAGTAAGCGAATCGCTTGGTGCTCGGCGTAGGATTATCTCGGTCGCAAAACGAGTGCACAGGTTGTCGTTCCTTGGGAAGGGAATCTCCGTAAGGGCCTCGAGGACAGAGCTCTTCCCGGCGGATTGGTCTCCACAGACGACAAGTTGAGGCAGTGAAAGAACGCTTTCGAGACCACATTTACGAAGCTGAGCGACAATATTCAGGACACGTCGCTGCTCATCGGTTTGAAGACCTTCCAAAGATGCAGTTGTGTTAAGCTCGTCTTCGATGATAGCTCCATTGGTATCTAGTGCGCCATTTGATTCAGTATAATTTTCGCAAAAAAGCTAGAACCTAGCGGAGCGTTACCCTGCATTATGTCGTCCAAGGGCTCATCTAGATTGTCCGTAAATTCCATACTTACGGTCTTGCCTAATGATGATCATAGACAGTTACGATCCGAGATACAAAAGATGGGAAGCCCACCATCTTAAACGTAAAGCACTCGTAGACTGTGATGCATCGCAACTACGATAGAACCTCAAACGAAAAGGTGTATGTATCCGCATCTAAACCTCGAAAGAGTGGAATCATGAAAGCATAATGAAGCGAAGCAGAATGTCTTGCACTAGAATTTCATGGACAGCCTGGCAGCTTAAAGATTTCATATGAATAGAAAATCGGCATGACCGCGTCAAACGCTTGAGTTTTTTTGTCTCTCTCGGAATGTGGTAAGGGAATCTCTGTAAGAAACCCCGGGTTAGTTGGGTCACCACGGCTTCCCGCGCCATTCATACTGATACACGTTACCACTCGCAAACGAGGTGGTCAAAGAGGAATTATAGAAACGATACACTCATGAAAGATCGGAAGCACCAGTCCAGTTGACCCCGTCCGAAGGATTCATACGGGATCTGATTCTCTGGACTGCGGCATCCGATTGCAAGGGGCTTGAGAACAGTGTCCGATGTGTCCGATTGAGCAAATTATGAAGGGGCGCGGAAGACTTCAACCAGTGTTTGCAGTCCAAAAACAAGTAAATTCATATCATATAGCACCACAGCCAAAGGGTAAACTACCGGGATTGACTATGGGGTTGCATGCCTTGCTACTTCTTTCAAAGATATACCAGAACCTAGCGGATAGACTGGCAAAGAGTGTTACTCTCTCTCGACTCTTAGCATTTCCATTTCCATTGACCGCGTGTCAACCCGAACTAGGAAAGCCAGCACCACAAACATGCAAAGAGTGAGCGAAAGAGACTGAAGGATGTGAGAAGAACTGAATCCCATGCGTTTCCCGGAACGGAAACGGGACGGAGACCTTTTCTGTATCCCACATCAGACTCTTGCATTTGTTGATCGCAAAGGTAGGACCGACACCTGAAATGGCACCTATCTACCTTATGCATGTAACGGCCTGCTGCAGAATCCAAGATCTTGGGAGTTGGGACGACTGTCCACGCGTGGGTGCATAAATGGCCATGCAGCAGGGACAGGCACGGCAACGACTCAGAAGTGGAAGTACATAAGATAAAGTACTCTAAGTACCAAGTACCAAATACCTACTAAGCGCGATAGGCCTGCAGCTGCAACCTCCCACTTTACACCTTACCTACCTTACGGAATACTTACCTAAGGTAATTTTACCTTTCCTGATCCACACAACTGGCGCCGTCCCAAACGAGATTCCAAGAAACGATTCTGGGACACATTTAACCTTTTCTCTCCGACTTTTGGGCCAAGATAAGTAGACAATCCGCATCGAGAACGCGAATCATCGAGAAAGGGCGGAGACGAGATGAAGAGGCTCCCAAACTACGGGTTTCTATTCACAACAGACTGAGACGACAGACGGACAACAATCCCAAACATCTTACCTTAGTCAACAGTATTTCTCCACGGGCGATGGAGCCCAATTGGGTCGACGACAACGTAGTCTACGGAATCCCGTCTGGCGGTGAGAGAGCACGTGGGAACAATCAATTAATTGCTAGTGGCGCTTCCGATCCCGAGAAAATGTGGCTGTCCTGCGAAATCGGGAACTTGGCGCCGAAGATCGCTTTATCGTTCATCACATCGCTGATTAATTCATGTACATAGGGAGTTGTACTTATCTGGGATCTCTCGAGGCCCCGAGGGATGGGATCGGGGTCGGCATTCGCTTTGCAAACTGGGGTCTGCGTCGGCCGGGGAAGTTGGTCTTGCCTTCCGGGGCTAGTAGGATGCCGACCGACCAGGATGAAGGATGGGGTTACGCACGAGTACATAGTACGACGTACGGAGTAATACCTCCGTCGATGCAGAACTGTCACCTCTTGGCAACCCCCACACATGGGGGATTTACGATTGGAGGGGAGACGATGGACGCGTGACGGTGTGGGGGAGTATGGTTTGTTACCTTCATTGTGATAAGAAATCTGCCTTGTAAGGAATATCAGCAAGCCTGATAGTGATGGTGATGGTGATGGTGATGGTTGGAAGTTGTGACAATGACAATGACAAGTAGCAATGAGGTCATTTCCCCCTCGACAACCATCGAACACGGCACAACTGAAAACGTTCCAGCACTGATTTCTTCATGCTGTCCCGCAATCCTTCGAGTAGGGTGCCGCTTACGGAGTATTATTGTTGTTGTTGTTGTTTTGTTGTTGAAACCGGCACTAACTGATACACACGTGGAGCCCCGTGAACTGCCTGCTCACTCTGAAACTGGGGTATTCTACCGTTGCTGGAGGACCTGAGTTCAGATCTTCACGGGACTTGCTAGTTGCTACCCTTACGCTACTACTGCCCCCTTCGACCGGTTGGACGTTGGTGGAGGCCCGGATGAAATCATCCGGGGTCCGGCTGATTCCATTGCCCTGGATTCAACCGATCGTCGGCCACGCGACGAGATGGTAATCAAACTGTCCCCTAAAGGTGTTGTGGGAAAAGGGATCCAGGGTATTCTACGGAGTACAGCACCGGAAGACAAGCGAACGAGTATTTCCGTACCAGTCTTCGGTGATAGGGAAAGCCTGCTGTAGTACTCCGTACTCTCCCTTAGTCTATGATTAGATAATGGAACCAAATGATTCAAGCTCTTTGAGTGGTGGGCAAGAGTAACTTCACCGCTTCTTCTCGTCGTCGTCGTCGTCGTCGTCAGCATCAAAGCAACAGATCATACCTACATTAGTATATCCAGGTGTCACGATATACTGTGCATAATGCCCTTTGGACGATCATGCAATGAAAATCCCTTGCTTTCTTCCCCAGATCAAAAGCGACGGTGACCCACACTTCCCCCCGGATTCCTCCTTAGGCGCCACTCACTGCTGTCGATTTCAGGATTCCTTCATCCTCGATTCGACTTTCCAATAGATCGGTAGGTTCCACTGGAGACGATATGCCTGCTCGTGAGGTATCGGATCCCGTGGGATGACAACGCATCCAAGAACCCTTAGGATTCTGCACAGCTGACTCTCTTTGTAACGGGCGAACTACGACTTGATTTGTAAAACCGCTGTATCACAGTATTGCTATTATCACTACTCCGGTGGGGCGACATATCTATGTGGAATCCGGTCAATCGCTACCTTTCGAGACCGTCACATGAGCTGTCACTTTATGCGACCGCTCGTACGCTGCGACCATATTAATATTGGCGCCACAACATGCGCTGTACGTCAACGTCATCCAACCAACGCAAGCGACAAGTGGTCACCTGGGAAGGCTGCTGCCATCTTGAGTCCCGAATTTATTACTCCTCCAGGTACAGTCAAGGTCACGGTGATCAAGTTGGCTTCGCACGACAACCGTGTACCTATGAGAAACTGGAGTGCAACTTCCCATTGTTGAGGAACGACCTATCAGTACCAGCGCCTCGAATCACCTTTCCAAAGTCCAAGGCAAACATCTTACGATGATCAATCTGCGATGATTAATTGGTACATGCTGGCAAGAACCTGACTGTTTCCGTAGTTGACAAGGCACCGCGAACATGTGGACCGGGGCATTGACTCGCCGTGACTACGACCTGCATTCGGCCCTCTGGGAAGTCTTTGATCGACGCATTCAAGCTGTATTGGATCGCGTTGTACGGAATACACGATCCAGATCTTACTTTTGCACTTCTTCATACAGAATCAATGCAGCAGACCGGTCCATGGAAAGCAGGAACACATGCAGAGAACCACCACACAATGCTTTTGATTGGCAGCGCGTAAAGCAAACATCGACCTCTACCTTTAACCCTCCAGACTGAAGGACAGATGGCTTAGTAATGATTACCCAACAAGGACAACATTCAAGTGTGAAAGATCCAGTACCGGCAGTACAGTAGGTATCTTAAGGTAGTGACAGCCTGACAGGCGCTCGTACCAGCGCGCAACATGTGATTTGTCTGGCTGCATGGTTGGCATGGGATGATGGGATGATGGGATGGTCTCCTGGCGAGGAGGCTAGAGGTCGTAGTGCCAAGTACTAAATACATACTTGTAGGTACCTTAAGCAATCGGTGCCACAGTGGGAAGGGGATCTCGTTGGTGGCGCTTTGGAGGCGTATCAAGGTAACGCGCTGCTTTGGATGTGGGTGTGTGACCTATCCCAGATTTCCGGGACCCGCAGACGAGCAATAAGAATAACTGGAGGAGTCCAAGGGTCGTAGGAGTGGGGGGTCTATCGCTCTAATGCTACGGACGCACATGCTGGGGAAGCGCTCCAGAATCCGAAGGTTTGGGAGGCGGTAGGCATCCTTGCATTCATCTGCTTATCCCATAAAGTATCTAGACCGCATATTCGAAGAATATGATGTACCGTTGATGTTTTCCAGGCGGATCAAGGAATGGAACAATAATAACAATAATAATACTACTGCTGTGATTTGATAATTTCCCTGAACCATGGTGTCTCTTGTTGTACCTCCATATCCACGTACCCTACACAGTAAAGTACGTGCCTACCTGACCTTACTGACTTTGCCTAGTAGTACCTAGCCTTTCGTAGCAGTGGAATTGTGGAAGATGACCACATCGCTGTCTTTCTTCTCCCGTCCCTTCCATGATCCATGATCTCCTCTCCTCCTCCCCCTCCTCTCTGTTTGCGCCGAGGTTACCCCTGTTGGATCTCGTCTGCCCCCAGCGGCCAGAGGAACCGGCTTTCCTTCCGTTAGCTAGTATGGCCTAGCCATGAAGGAAATGTGCCCTATCGCATCTTGTCTTCAGTCTCATCCATCTCCTACCGTGAAATCAAAGCTTGCCGCCGCTCAGGCAGCTTTCTCCACAAGTTCCACTTCCCCGGTAGCGCAGACAACGTGCCAGACCAGTGGTCTCAGACCGTCAGGATGTAGCAACATCACCAGTATCACGGCTTTAATAGTCACCCAGTAGTGGGCAGTGAATGGAACGAACGTTGCAAGTGACTAAGGAGAGGGTAGTGCAGAGGAATCGAAGGGATCCTTTATGAAGTGTCTAGGTCCCCTCCTCTGAATGCAGAGAAAGGGCTTATATCGTTGTCATTGTGTACCGTCCATCTAGAACCGAAATCAGACTTTCTGTCGACGTATTAAACCTTTTTACCATTTCTTTGTTGTTATCATATAACAACTACCCAGGTATTTATTATTATTATTATTATTATCATTATCATTATTATTATCGTTATTATTGCCGAGAGAAGAGAATCGAATATTAATAATTCGTATTCGCCGTCTGACCTTGGACCAATTCGGCCTTAAGGTACTGCGGCAGAAAGTACGGCGTGCTTGCAGAGCATGGTACTGAGTAGTACCTACACGCTCCCAGACAAAACCACCTGCTCACACCCACTCGCCCTCGTTGCATACATTCCTCCGCTCCCCCCATTCCTCCCACCTTCTCACCCTCACCTTCCACCAACCCACAATTTAACATCGCATCATTGTCGTCTGGCAATTGCGAAGCCTTCACCCTAATCGAATACTCAAACCTTTGACGAGGCCAAGATACCTCGGCGAGTGCGGGCTCTGACGCAACCCGGCCCTCTCTCCGCAAAAGAAAACCACCACCAAAATTAATTCTCTGCCGGGTCTCACTTTGTTTTTGGCTTGACTTGGACCCTCAAGGCGTCATGCCTTTGAGAATGGCGACGCCGATGCTAAAGGTGGATGTGGCCAAAATGCACGACGTCGACCCGAAAAATGTGGAGAACCTGCATAACATGTGGAGTGGTAAGAATCTTTCAATCGCCACTATCCTCTCGCCCCAATTACTGACGGTTTTTCCGCAGTCTTCTCAAAATGCGCAGAATCGATGGAGGACGGCCGGCGGCTGGAGAACCTGAGCTGGAGGATATGGAATCGGGAAACGTTCTGCTGCGAACCGCAACCACGTTCTACCACCACACCGGAAATCAATCTTTCCAGCTCAAGACCACGTACTGCGGACATACCAGAGCTGTCAGTGAGCGTGGATTCCGCCTCATCGGATGAGGTGGACCAGTTCGAACCGTCCTCGCGCACGGCGCCTGTCACCTTTAGATCGCTCCCATTGCACAGCGCAGGGTCCGTGAAAGCGGTGAGCAGAGGACGAGAGAAGCATATCAGTTCGTTCCGTCTGGAAAAGATGGTACTCTTGATCCAAAAGCAGCAGAAGGTGGAGCCATTGTCTCCGTCTATTGCCGATGCCGTACCCACCGTCATGCCTTCTACCGATATCACCCCTCGACCAGCATCACCTTCAAAGCACGCACCTCTACGCTATTCCGAGTCTTCCTCATCCACTGCTCCACTCAGCAGTCCAGGTAGCGAACACAGCTCCAGGCAGACTGTTGGCTCGGACACGAGCGCAGAGATCCTCACTTCTCACAGTGTGGTGCGCGGCTTCTCCCCGAACCAGGTTTCATCATCCTATCGATCAAACTCACGTCTTGCACCTGCACCTATCCCTACCAAATCCATTAATCACTCGAAGGCTGAGGGATCAAAGATAGGCGGCATGTTCGTTCTGGGTGGCTCATCCGGTGATGACGACAGCTCGTTTGACGAGCAGATGTCGTGCCAACCGACAAGGCACAGCTCGTTAACTGCGGGCTTGAAGCTTCCTCTCAGGAGTAAAAAGCAAACCTCGTTCAAAGACGAAGTCGAATCACGCACAATCAACCACCACAAGTCACATGAAGATGAGGAGGTTTTTGAGTCGGATGATGAAGGGGATGCGCCTGAAAGCGCCATTGAGGAAGATGAGGAAGAAGACGACGAGGATGGGTCGGACTGGGAAGACTCTGTATCGGACAGTGCTGAGCCCCTTACGAATGACAAGCAGCTTTTCCAAAGGGTCGATTCGAGACCGAATATTACATCACGGCGATCACTGCTCACAACACTCATGCATCAACCCGACCGAGCCGCTGCGTTTGCGAACCTGGCGTCAAAATCTACATCGGATCTACAACGCTCAAGAACATCTCCACCTATTGGCCCTTCTGCGGGGACGTCAGCAGAAGAGGAGGAGGAGGAAGAGGAGGATTCTGGTCTCGCAATGCTTCCTCCAAACATGACGCGATCGAAACCAATTATCGTGACCACATCCAACACACACCCACCGGCCCTCTCGCCCCGGACAACACGCCGCAACATGTTGGCGACGGAGCTCACACAATCTCTACGGAAGCATTTGCTCTGGGAACGGCAGCAGAAGAGCACAACTGCGAATGCTGTCCTCAAGCGACGACACACGGCCCACGATGTTGCCAATCTCCAAGAGTACCCGGGGCAAAAGCCTAGCCAGATCTCACAAGACGGATCAAAAACTAATTCATGGAACCATTATTTCGATCACGGACTTGGAGAATACCACCAAACTGGGTGGTAATCGGGTCGTCCAAAACGTTCTTACTACCATTCATCTTACATCATTGCTCATTGCTATTAGCGTTCTGGGGCTGCATACACACATAGCGGGGCGATGGCATTCGCATTCTATAGCGGGCTATCACTGGCGCATTCATCTTTCGGAGGCACAAAAATCGGGGTTCGGATTTGCTTTTTCACATGATACCACTACAGCTTTGTGCTCAGCACTTGGCAATGCCGTTTGCGGGTTTCAACCTTCCAAGTCACACGGCGGGTGGACATTTCACATGTATATCGGAGCATTCATGGGGCTTGGGGGAAGCTACCGCAGCTGCGATAATACCTTGCCATCCTACGCTGAAGGCACGATGTACATTAAAGAGGGCCGTTGGGGTTGGCCTTGGAGGGCAAGGCGGCTTGGCAACAACAAAGCCTGATGGAGGACGATAGAGAGTTCGATGATTTAGAACTAGAAGCATGCTCTTGTGCGGTAGTTGCAGTTTGCTATCGACATCTTCAACATCCTGATGTGCTGCATGAAAGTACGAGGTCCTCTGCATCTTAATATCTGACTCACATAGCACCACTGCACCAGCCATGGATATGTGCTTGATCTTCGCTTAATCAGTTGCAACGATAAATCTCATCGCACCTACAGATTAAAAATTCCCTAGGGCAAACCCTGACTCTTCCCCCTATACCTTACGTACATCAAGAACGTGACCACCGCTCAACGCTTTTCCCATGTGAAATCATGTGAAATGCGCGCAGTCTGCAGACTATCAGCCTCAGTCCATGGGCCCCAAGAACGTGAACACGAGACATCATCCCCAACGGATTTCCCCCCCCCAAAAAACAAAAACAAAAACAAAAACCAACCGTTCGCATGACACGATATTGACGTGTACTCCATAGTACGGAAGTACCATATCCCAAGCACCTCCCGTACCTGCTCACCGCTTCTTCCTGCCTCAAGCGGGCAAGATCCCCCCATCTCGTGCATATTCAGGCCCAGAGTCACAGTCGCATATGTACATAGGCCAGGGGTTTTGCGGCCAACACCACACACTCCATCGTGTAACGCACGTTTGCGGGTGTTTTCGGTGGGACTGGCATAGTCTATTTTGGGGGGGGGGGGGGGGGGGGGGCATTTGGGGGGGGGGGTTTTTTTTTTTTTACCCAACGGACGCTGGGAGTCCTTGTAAGGCTAAATAGAAGGGAGGAGCCGAGTATCACAATGTACCAGTGTTGCTGTGCTGGGTGGGGCTGAGTGGGGGTGTTGAAAGAAGGGAGGGGGTGTTGTTTAGGGTTTCGGGGATTTGTTAGGGGTTTAATATGCGTAGGGTTTGGTAGATGCTACTTTGATCAGCGCAAGTCGTTTTCTGAGGAAGGATGGTTCTACGTGATGGAGCGCTTGCCCCGTTGAGATGTCAGGTTGTGATGAGGTCGCAGGCGACAGCGTGGTTTCATGGAAGAGGCATGGTGGGCCTTGTCAGCACATAGTGTCTAGGGGGGAAAGCAGCGATGGCATGAGCACAATGCAGCATTGTGGTACGGACATGATGGATTGCTTGTGACGTGAGAACGGTGAGGATGGATGTTCTCCGCCCATCATCACGTTACGGTGGTTGAAAACATAGTGAGGGGCCGAGAACGACTTTGCCCCTCATCATCATCATCATCATCATCGACAGGATTGATCATGCGACATCACGAGTTTCTAGGTTTCTATGTTTGACCGGCTTGTACAGCACGCAATTGGCGGTAGAGTACTCCAAGCAGTCTTCATGACTCCAACCATCCAATCCACGGTTTATGTAGAGATCTTCCGCCTCAATTTCGCCGAGTAACTAAGGTAGCTACCTACACATACCGATCATCTGATACTCACAGGACCTGATTGACCGAGGGGCACACAAGAAACCGACAACCGAGCTTGACTGAATGGGATGAGAGCGTCAGTGTCGCTCAGCAAATGATGGAGATCCCTCGAGAAAGTCTCGGCGGTGAGGAGATTGATGCGCTGGCCTTTTTACATTTGCAAGAGGTCACACTGACAACTGTGCCTTAAGCCCGTGAACCATCTGTGCCACATCTGTCAGATCCGACGGCGCCACGAAAGAAGAAGTCTTCAAGCTACTGCCGGTACTTTGCTACTGGGACTGGTAAAACGACTTTCATCTCCTTTCGGCTCTGCTTGCTGTGTACTTGCTTTTCTCGCCCGAAGAGGGTCGCATGTGATTCGATTTGAACCCTGACCATCTCATGATCTTTCCCCTTTCTGTTCCCCCGACGCTTAAGCATAATTCTCCTCTTCTTTGGACACATCTGATGACTGCTTCCAAAACGTAGGCTGTCGCGCTGGCACGGCTTGTCAATATATTCATGACCCAACGAGGCTGACGGGTGTCGGCAATGGGCCGAAAGGAGAGGGACGCCCTCAGCAGGTGAGCCAGCCATCAGCGTCAAAGCACGGAGCAAAGGAATCGAAAGGGTTGCCGGAGGAGATCCCTACCGTGGGTTCATCGACGCTACAGGAAGGCCGTCGTTTCTTGCCGCCTCCTGTGGATAGTAGTCGCGTAGTCCAAAAACCCGTCTCCCATGCTCACCGTGAGGACCCGAGGGAGTTCCAGATCCAACAGCTGAGACGAAGGTTCTCCCCAACCGAGAAACTCGAAGATGGAGGTACTGCCTTTGTCTTCCAAATGGTCCCGTCGGACCCCGACTTTCCATTTGAAATGGCAGGACTCGAGTGTGTACTTCACGTGCCCATGTCCTATCCCAGAAACGGAAGACCTTCTCTTGACGTACGTAATCAAGAGATGGGACGGGGTTACCGGATCAACGTCGAGCGTGGCTTCACAGCCTTGGCTGAGGTGTCACCGCAGGCTACGTTGTTGGAGTTGATGAATACATTGGACAAGCAGCTCGAAAGTCTACTTACAGAGCAAAAAGCTGAAACCGTAAAGATCATTCCTAACGCTGTCGTTGGCAGCAGCGTACGGCAAGCCCAGGTGGTACAACCTACGCAAGCTAACATCGATGCTATGAAACCCAAAATCCAAGATGTCTCAAAGCCTCCACTCATTTATACACAAGAACAGCGGCGTGTAGCTCAAGAGAGAAGGGATGCTGAGACCCGCCAGCTTGAGGCTCGTCTCGGGCGACTTCCCTTGTTTTCCAAGCTTTCTGATGGAATAGCTTATAATGTTCCCGTCACTCCAAGAAGACATGCAGATCTTCCTGTTCCGTTACAAGCTGTTAAGACCGTTAAGCTTTTTGTTCCTCTCCTCTATCCATTGCAGCATTGTAGAATTGAGATTTTGGGAGTGGGCAGAGAAGCGGCCGTCAATACTGAAAAGGGGTTTGAACGAAAGGTCAAAGATAATCCAGAGATGAGTTTAATGGGATACATTAATTACCTGGCGCAGCACATGCACATATTGGCCACAGAACCTTTGGAGGAGGCATCGGGTGAAGAGAAATGTGCACCCAGTGCTCCGTCTGTTGAGTCATTGAGCATTGGAGACTTGATCGACGACAGCACAACCGGCGCAGCTCTAGACAATGAAGATTACCGGAGTCACGTCAAGGTGATACCCAGGCCTCCAGAATGGGCCGTTGGTGGCGAAGGCGAAGAAGACACAGACAGCGACTATTCAGATTCCTACGATTCCAGGGACGAAGGTTCTGCAGACGAGCTGGATCAAAACAACGAAACACACCCACACCCCAATCCAGACTCGTCAAATACAGGCCCAGAACGCGGCATCCTCCTCTCCTTCCCCTCCCTCGAACTCCACGGCATCGAACTCCTCGAGCTCACCTCCCTCTCCCTCACCATAAAATGCGACCGCTGCAAAGAACCCACCGACATCTCCAACCTCCGCCACGCCTCCCCCCCACACCGAATCCTGCAAAAAATGCGCCAACACCCTCACTATATCCTTCCGCCGCGATCTCATGCACGCCCACTCCTCCCGCGCCGGCTACCTCGACCTCGACGGCTGCAACCCCCTCGACATGCTCCCCAGCACCTTCACCCCCACCTGCTCCGCCTGCTCCTACGCCTTCCCACCCCCCGGCATCGTCTCCGTGCGCGGCGACTCCCAAACCACCACCTGTCGCACCTGCCACCAAAAACTAACCTTCCACATCCCCGCCACAAAATTCCTCCTCACCCACACGTCCACCCCCAAAAACCGTCCGCCCCCACGCAAACACGCACCCCGAGAATCCCTCGGCATCTCCGCCGGCCACGAACTCCCCCTCCGCGGCCGCTGCGCCCACTACCGCAAATCCTACCGCTGGTTCCGCTTCTCGTGCTGCTCCAAAGTGTTCCCCTGCGACAAGTGCCACGACGCCGCCACGGGCCACCCGAACGAGCACGCCAACCGGATGATCTGCGGGCTTTGCGGGCGCGAGCAGAACTATCGGCCAGAGGATTGTGCGGTATGCAAGGGCGTGTTGGTGGGGAAGCGGGGGACGGGGTTCTGGGAGGGGGGCAGGGGAACGAGGGAGAAGGGTAGGATGAGTCGGAAAGGTGTGTTTTTTTCCTTTTCTTTCTCGGGGGGGGCTTTTGTTGTTATTGTTGTTGTTGCCATCTCTTCAAGGGGCCCGCCCCGCCCCGCCCCGCCTTATTCTGCCCTACCGCGCTCTCTGTCCTTTTTAAAAGATCCCTCCAAACCTACCCGCAAGAAATCCCCCACTCCCCAACCATTTTCCCCCACTTCGCAATAATCCCTCATCTCATCCCCCCCCCCCCCCCTTTCCATCTCCTCTCCTCTCCCATCTCACCCCCCCCCCCAATTGCACAAACCCGCTAACGAACCCCCACCCACCCACCACCAGATCCACGCAAATACAAGCGCAGCGGCGGGACGAGGGTCGGGCCGGGCAAAAGCTGAAGAGGCAGATCGAAGGGAGGGTGTGGGAAAGGTGGAGGGAGGGGCGGCGAGGAGAAGGAGGAGGGGGAGGGAAAGGGGAGGACCGGTTGGCTGGCTGAGGTGTCTGGGTTGTACGAAAGCAGAGTAGGATATGTACGGGATGGAAGATGGAAGATGGAAGATGGAAGGGTTGGGATTACCCGCGTCAACGGCCAAGGGAGTTGTGTTGCACAAAACCGCAATCCCATCACGAACGAGCTCATACCGTCCATCTCCATCACACTCGAATCCCCCACTCATTCCTCTCCCTCCCCCCACTTATAAACCCCCAGAAATTCCCACCGCAGCCCCACCGCATCCCCCCCGTGCTTCCGCTCCACCCTTCCCAACCTCCTCGCATCCGTCGCCTCTAAATCCGCATCGTCCTCCTCTGTCCACACGCCCCTCATCTCTTTCGGCAAGCCCTCCCCCTTCCTCAAATGCTCCAGCACCACGGCGGCTAGCTCGGCGTCCACGGATGTGCTTCTGAGCGCGAGTTCGACGTTGGAGGGCGTGTGGCCGGCGGCGATGCGGGCATCGATCCACGCATCGAGGTCGGCAGTGATTTGGGATTGGGTAGGGGAGGCGGGGGGGAGGTTGGGGGGAGAGGATGAGGCGGGGGAGAGGTCCCAGCCGCCGGAGGGTTCGGGGACGGAGAAGTCGGGGAGTTGGGTTTTGCTGGTTAGGAGGGCTTGGGTGTCAGGGTGGGTAGCTTCAGGGCTGTTGTTTGTTGCTGCTGGCGGTGAGGAGGTTGGGGATTCCAGATTCGAGACGGGATCGTCATCGGACCAGCCGTCTTCGGGGGGCGGGACGTTGAAGTCGATGTATTGCGTGGGGTCGACGAAGACGGCTTGGGCTCGGGTGGCGAGGGCTGTGTGTTCGGGGGAGGATAGAGATTGAGAGGGTGGGCCTCCGAATTGGGTGTCTATGTCCTCAAAGTCTTCTACGTCGTCGAAGAACCCTTCAGGTGTAGTGATATCGTCGAGATTCAAGCGACCGTCGTGCTCTTTCTCGCTTTTTGGTCGAGCTGCATAGGGTGCAGGACTCCCTTCAGGCGTTGATGCTATTTCGATTGGCCGCTCTTGCATAGTTGACCGGCGTTGACGTTTGCTCGATGAGGGCATCTCTGGTGGTGAACTACTTGGTATTTCTTCGTCGTCGAAAAAGGCGGGTTTCCGTTTGGGCTCTTCGGTTGGAAGATGGGGAATTACCCGCCCATGAAGTGAAGTATCGGTAGCATGATTGCCAGAAGATTCAGGCTGATAGGGAATTATTCGTTCGACAGGCTTCACTTTCGAAGCAGTCTTAGTGAGAGGTTTTGGCCTCTGTAGAACAGATTTTACTTCATCTTTCGAGGAAGCGGTCTTTGAAATCGCATTCTCCTCGGATTGTCTTGCCTTCCTTTTCATGTATATGGGCCGAACGCTATTAGTCCAATAGTCCTGCCATTCTTGCGCACTATGACCTACGGACTAGAATCGACGCCCGTCAGTTGCAATCCCAGATACGATGGAAAGACATTCAGCGCTCACATCGTGCTCATATGCCCACTTCTCCCAGGCTTCGACAGTGTTGTCTGGGTGTATGTTCAGAATGTCTTCCCCCAGAGATAGCAAGGTTTTCACATCTTCCGCCGAGAACGGCTTGCCCGCCTGTTTCTCTAAACGCTTCACCTGTGAATGGTTTGACTCTTCCGTTGGGGGTGGATCGAGAGGCGGCGTGGGTGGGGCGTTGGTCGGGACGAAGGCCGGACGGGGCATACCCTTGAGGTGTTTGACCCAGCGATCTCTCCATGACTGCCATGTGTGTCGGGGGTTCTACATAAAAATAGTTGATCAATGCTGGAAGCGACACTATAAAGGGCTCGCATTACCTTCGCCTCAAGCTGCTTGTATATTATATTCCCATCTGTCCCCCCACCTTGTTGTGGTGTTTGCTCAACCCAAAGCCAAAGTATCCGGTCATCTTCTGGGGTGAATTTTGTGCGAGTGGTCTTCGCCGGATGTATGACAGAGCCAACGCTCCTGACCGTACCAGCTGGAGGTCCTACAGCATGGTCTTCGAGATCTTCGAGGACACCATTCCGTATAGATCTCTCAATGTACGTATATGAGTAGCTACACACAATAAGATCAGGACTACGTCGAATGATCAACAAGCACAAAGACACAGGAGTTACACACGTTCCAGGCAATGCGTCTTTCCTTGCGTGGTCCACTATCTTGATGTCGGCATGCTTCTCCACAGGAAGCACTTCGCCTCCATTAGCCTATACTACGATCAGTACACTCTGATAGCTGCCTTCTGCTCTTGCGCTGTTATACCTTGACGTCTGCTATAAATCTTGAACGTTGGGGCACCTTTTGAGAAAGCCAGAATTTTTTACCTTGGAAGAGTGTGCCTTGGAGATTAGTATGGCCAGAGATTCCGGTATAGACAACCTCTGCCATTGCAAGTTCAACAGAGGCCCGCACCTGAGGTTGTGTAAGAATCCTTGCGGATGGTCTTAGTTGCAAACGTTGGGATTCCGGAGGATCGAGGGGGGACGCGAAGTTCACCACGAGCGCGTCACCGAGGCGTTCCACTTCGTCGTCAACAGCATGAAGGGTATCTACCAATGATCCATAACTACCTACAACTTCCAACTTAGGACTGGCTAGTTTCTTGTGCTTTTTGGGACTTCTTCCTCCTGTACTAGATTCATTATGAAATCTGTTTTTCTACGCAATTCACTTATACGATCGACTGTAGACGTACAATTGTCTGCTTCACTATATTGATCTATCTGTTGTCAAAACTTCACTGCACACTATCTACTATGGGTGCTATTAGGAAGCTCGCGATAGCAGTCTTATTGGTTTCATGCGTTACATTTGTTGCTTTATTTGGCCGTCTTCCCGCCTTTCGGTATGTAAGCCTTTATATTCCCAGCAATCTTCCGTTGACTTCAGGAAGGAGAGGCCCCATTGGAGTATTACATCGCCTGATATGGACCAAATTTCCTGGGTATCTTCGAGTACTTGATTCTCACTTCACGGGTGGACGATTTGGCCCTTTCCTCTCACGTTCGGGTCATTATCTCATGGACGAAAACCATCCTCTGGTCTTGGTAGGGTTTATATCAATCAAAAAAGCGTATGGTATGTCTGACGTTCAGTAGATTTTTTACCTCGCAATCGTTCTGGGGTCCCAAGTGCTTTTCATACCTGCGGCATTCCCACGCTTAAATGTCGTTAATAAGGCCTTTGCTTTATGCTTGAGTATCGCTCCTTACTATTTCACATTCCGTTGCGTGACCTCTACCTCATCAGTCATTACTCCTGAAAATCACTGGCAGAACATGCGATACTACCCATACGACCATATACTATATCAACCTGGGCAGGTTTGCCGGACTTGTCACTTTCTCAAACCTGCTAGAAGCAAGCATTGCAGTATTTGCAACCTCTGTGTCTCGAAACACGACCATCATTGCGTTTGGGTTATGAATTGCCTGGGGAAGGATAATTATGTCTACTTTGTTCGCTTGCTACTTAGCCTTGCAAGCTTACTCACTTATGGTGTTTACTTGACCTACATCCTACTAAATGAAACGCTACAGAGCGAGAGCTTGCGCAGGCCTAGTGGTATTGACTCTAGGACGCACTGGAGTGCAGGCCGGAGCTGGTCGCTGTATTTCCGTTCCTGGGGCTGGGCTGTCACTCAGGATGTTCGCATTGGGGGCGTTGGCATGCTGGCTTTCATGACCGCGCCACTGGCCTGGGGTATGTTCTTGTATCACATATATCTTATCTGGGCTGGTATGACGACCAATGAAAGCTCAAAGTGGTCCGACTGGAAGGATGACATTGAAGATGGTCTCGTTTTCAGGCTTGAGGGAAGCACAGGTGGTGCTGGTAGAGCTCGACCAGATTGTGAGAGTGAGCCTTTGGTTGCTTGGCCTATCACCAGCAATCAAAGTCTCATGAAGCGCGAAGATGGACAGCCTCCCGAACTTAACAACCATCGTGACGGTGGCAGCATGGAGATCAGTGGAACCAGCTCCCCTCAGCGGCAGCCACGCTGGCAGCGGTTGAGCAGTCTCAACCAGGTCGACAATCTTTATGATCTGGGTTTCTGGGACAACCTAGGAGATGTGTTGGCGGTAGGTTAGTCGCCATGAAGGAGAACGCAGCTACAGTAAGACCTGGCTATAACGATGCCCAATTGCACCCAACCACATCGCTACCAAGAGAACATCCTTATATCAGAGGCGCGCATACTTACAAAACAACCCTTGTTGGTCTCAGAAAGGATATCGATACAAAGAGGATGTCGTTATGTGGAATATCGTTATAGAAGAGTCTTTCTGTACTTCCGGAACACGCAGAACAGTGACATTTCTAGGAACTGATGAAACTGTCGCGAGACTTTCTTTCAGCAGAGGAGTCCAGTTGCCCGCCACCTTGCCCTGGCAAAATATTGCTACGTGGGGACGAAATCGGCCCGTCGGGATCAAATCGCACTATCTTGGCGGGTTACTTATTCACAGCCGTTATTGCTAAACAACTTCTGACTCTTGTAAGAGATTCTCTTGCAATGCTCATCACAGTTGCAGAAAGAAGTTTTATACATTGCCAACGGCTCAGAACTGTGAGGTGTTTACTGACTACTTTCAATGGATACTGGCACTGGTAACGGCATTGCTCTGGCACGCCTTGGGTATGACGAGTATAGCCAAAGTCGCCTTGAAAGAGCGGCTTCGCCTGGAGATCAGGACAATCAACACATAGGATTCTCTCTACCCCGTGCGGATGGTGGGAAGGACGCATGGTTATTTCTGGCCGGAGCCTTCGCTATTGAGGCACTCGTTTGGGGTAAGTAGCGAATTTGCAGTAATGTTTCTGTTGCTTTGGTCTACGATCCAACCCTATGAGTTTTTCTGTTTTGGAGAAGAGTCGTAAGCTCTCTGCGATCTGAGTCCTTGGATGTCTTCGACTTAGCTAATGAAGGGTTCGTCTTCTGATACTTTGCCCAAGCCCGGTTTTATATCATGACCTAATCATAATCTGAAAAAGATCTCACTATTTTGACAATCAGTGCTATAGCGTTCTGACTGCCTGATCTTATCTACAGGGTTCCCGTTCAGTTTCGGTATCTTCCAGAACTTTTACAGTACCCATCCGCCCTTTTCTGAAGAACCATCTGGTATTGCAATCATTGGTAGCACAGCAACGGTACGTACCTCACAAGTGCTTGAGCAGTTTAATACTCAAGCATCCTCTAGGGTATCATGTACTTAGGTGCACCCTTCACGTTTGCCGCATTGCAACAATGGCCAAAGTCCAGAACATACTGCTCAGGTGTGGGACTTGGGATCATTGTCTTAGCGCTCATCATCTCTTCCTTCTCTCAACGCGTCTGGCACTTGATCCTGACACAAGGTGTTCTCTATGCCGTCGGCGGAACCATGCTCTATACCCCAGCTATTCTTTTCCTTGACGAATGGTTTATCCAGCGAAAAGGCTTCGCCTACGGGGTCATGTGGGCCGGAACCGGTGTTGGCGGTATTAGCATTCCCTTTCTCATGAATTGGGGCCTTGGCAAATACGGCTCGGCTACTAGTAAGCATGTTTTCGGAGTCTATCTCTCGTAACCTGGATACAATCATGAGTTTTGAGACTTGTATCCGGAGTGTATACTCTGCAGAGACATTTCATACCTCGTGGATTTATCCTAGCCGAGCAACGCTAACTCCGAAACCTTGTAGTGCTCCGCGTCTGGGCCCTCGTTCTCGCCATCCTCTCCGCCCCCTTACTCTACTACGTCAAACCCCGCATCCCCCTCTCCCTATCCTCCCGCCGCCGCCGCTTCGACTTCGCCTTCCTCCGCACCTCCACATTCTGGATCCTGCAAACCGGCAACATCCTCGAAAGCCTCGGCTTCTTCATCCCAAACATCTACCTCCCCACCTACGCCCGCACGCTAGGTCTCTCCTCCGTCGCCGGCACCCTGACCATCGCGCTCTACAACACCACCTCCGTCTTCGGCCAGGTGATCCTCGGCAGCCTGATCGACAAGCTCCACGTCACAACCGTCATCCTCATCTCGACCCTCGGCGCTACAGCCTCCATCTTCCTCTTCTGGGGCCTCGCGGCCTCCCTGCCCCTCTTGTGCATCTTCGCCCTCATCTACGGTCTCTTCGCCGGCGGCTTCACATCCACATGGACCGGAGTCATCAAGGAAATACAGAAGCAGGAGAGTGGGGCGGAGGCGGGTATGGTTTTTGGGCTGTTGAGCGCGGGCAGAGGAGTTGGAAGTGTGGTTACTGGAGCGCTGAGCGAGGGCTTGTTGAGGGATGCTGCGTGGGTGGGGGATGCGAAGCTGGGGTATGGAACGGGGTATGGGCCGCTGATTGTTTTTACGGGGATTAGTGCAGCCCTTGGAGGAGTGAGTTGGGTTGGGAGGAGGGTCGGGTGGGTTTAGGAGTTGGCGGACAGGTTGGAAGCCTTCTCAATTCCTATCCAATGATGCTTGTCTCTTGAGCAACTGACGTACATCTTAGTAAATAAACCTAGAGGGCATCTATCATCCGCTAGCATAGCGTTCTTAGATTGTTCAAGAAAATCCTACTGTGTTTGTCTCTCTATCGGTAAATTCAAAATACGCCCTTACTACAGGAGTTTCTTGTCACGCAATATCAATCGATCAATAGTTATCTTATTCCACAGCGTACTGCTAACCTATAGAGGGGTTCGTGAATTTCGAATGAACAGAGAAGATTGTCCGCCTTACAACTGCTACAACCTTCCAGTTCCACTAGCGTAGAAAGCCATCTCAACAGGTTCCCCCAAAATTGTTAAACCCAATGCAAGCAAACCTCAGCTCTACCCATACCTAAACCCAAACTCACCCACCAATCCTCATGCTCACCACAGACTGCACTCAAACTCTCCCCTTTCCCTTATCATCCAGCGCAGCCGTCCCGGTCGAGCTCCCAATCGTAGGATCAAATTCTCTATTCGCATCCTGCCCCGGATTCGCAGTCTCATACTCCAGCACCTTGATAAACTTGTAAAACGCAGCCGCCAGAAGAGCGCCCAAAAGCGGGCCGGCCCAGTAGATCCAGTGGTAGTGCTCGAAGCTGCCGATTACAACGGCAGGACCAAAGGAGCGGGCGGGGTTGAGGGAGCCGCCGGTGAAGTAGACGCCTGTTCCTCGGTGTCAGTGCTTGCTGCTTGGTTTGATGTTTCATTATGGTTGGAGCGTAGAGGCCACACCAGTAAGTTCAGCAACAAATAGAGAAATCCCGATCCCGACAGGAGCGAGGAACGTGCTTTTGTGCTTCTCAGCTGCAAGCATAAAGATAGTAAAGACGAGTTGGAAGGTCAGAAACATTTCAATAAAGAGACCCTGTACTACGGAGGTGCCACCGCCGAGGGTGGTAGAGACGGTTAGAGGGCCTGGGAAGATGCACGAGACAAGGGCTGCGGCGACGATACTGGCGAGGATTTGCGTGGGAATCAGTAGGGCAGCGCGGACGAAATCGAGGGCACCAACAAGGAGGAGCCCGATCGTTACCTATAAGGCATATTAGACGTGCCGTGAGTCTTGGGCAAGATGGGCGATTGGAAGCTCCAATATAGAAAATACGGGAAATTCTAGGCTGGCAATATCGAGAAGGTCATATCGGTCGGGAATCACTCACACTAGGGTTAAATAGGCCACCAGATATACGGAAGAACACCCAAGCATTCACCAGCAGACTGAACCCAAAGCTGAGAGCAATGTACTGTAGCTGCGAAGGATTGCTCCCCACCACCTTCGCAGGCTGTGTCGTACCAGCAACAGTCGTCGAAGGAATATTGTTAGCCACCTGTGTGCCTGAAAGAGCGAAGAATAAGAAGAGCACTGTGCCAATGAATTCGCCACACACGGCAACAAAGTGATTCCGGACATTGTCTGAGAACCGCCGTGCAAATGGAAAGCCAGTGTTTGTGGGGGTAGCTGTGGTTTTGTTGGTTTTGGTAAAAGGCAGCGTGGGGGTGCGAAGTTGATCGTTGATATTCATGTTTAAAGTGCCGTAGTGTGAGGATGTAGGTTGCATTAGAGGGGAGGGTTTGTTTTGGAAGTTTTTTTGGTGGTTCTTGTTAGAAGTAACTGAAAGGCGAGATGAAAGGTCGAGAGTATACGGGATGTCCTTGAGCAATCAAATAGGAAGGAACCTTATCCTACTAAAACTCCTAGATATGGAAGGCACGAACCTTGGCACATCTTCAATCCAGCCGCAACTGCTCATTGGACTATGGCGTCATGGACCGCTCCTTCGAAATTCAGATACGAGTAAGCAAAGCCATAGATTGACTTGGCAGCTCCCTGAGCCAACAGACCAGCATCTCTCTTAACAACTCTAGCCCCCCGCCAAAGTGATGGGGATCTTGAATGCACCGAAACTCCCCCAACATCTACTGCTGCAAAGCTTGATAGCCCTCTTCCATCCCATTCAGTACACCCTGACTCTGTATTCCCCTGATTTCTCATGCCTCAAACATTGGGGATGAAAAAAAAGTTGATATTCTGTTATGTGTCTAATCCTATAGTAATCGTGCAACTGTATTCGACCGTACCGCATCTGGAGGCCGACTTCTGCTTAGTCAATGTAAGTTTGGACTAGAATATGTCGCTGGTAATGGAGATCAATATCTCGATATTATAAGGTCCGTATGAAGGAGGAAAGGAAGTAAAAGAATGTAGAAATCTACCACAAGCTTTTTTGGCAAGTAGAATTCTGAGATACATTGAACCATTCAGAAGGGGGTACCGGCCCTCCGAGAAGTTTTCGACCTGAGCAGTAGGTCTTCTATTGCTCTTTGGCCATGGCGACTTCGCCAAACCCAAGAGTAGCCGTTCATGTAGATGAGAGGAGAAGCCACAGAATGGAGTAACAAACTCGAATTCTAATACATTTGGGAACGCCTTAATTTATGAAGACCATTGAAGAGCCCAGGAGAGCAAAAAGACTGGGCCGTGAACCATCTTGACAGAAGAGCAGCAGATATAAGTGTTAAAAGCGCTTGGAGAAATGTATGGCCGTAGCCGCGCGGCTCTCTACAGTCGCCTGCTTCACAGCAAATCCATGAGATCAACAATGAACATCCTACTCACACGTATTTGCATCGTCGGCTCATACCAGTCGAAGCATGCCTTCAATTGGAGCAGTTGGATCACTTGGAGGGGTTGGCACGGGAACCTCGGCACCTGCTCTCACCGATTGGCTAGGTCGGCCTTCGGGCATACTTGGCTTCCGCTACCAGGATCTCATGACAGAAGAAGAGGCAGCTAAGCGAAACAACCCATGGCTTGTGTATCTAGCTACAAACGCTACAATCTGCAAACGGGAAGCCGGGCTTTACTACCAAGTAATCTTAGACGAACTCTACGAGCTATACTATCCTCACAATAAGCCTACCGACGAGGAACACCCGGAGATCTTCCAGGACTCATTCACAGCGCTGCGTAGCGTCAAGACGGTCCACAAGGAATACTTTTTCTTTCAACGCTACGCTGGCGGTTCACTTTTACAGCTCTTTCGAAGGGACCCGGATCAAGTACTCCACTACCCACTGCCTGGAGAACATTTGTGCACCAAGGCAATATGGTTTCCCATAATCATTAGCCTCGTAAAGACTTCATCTAAAGAATTCCGTGACGCTAAGCGTCAAGAGGCGGAGATGGCTTCAGAACCAACGACAAAACCGAAGCAGGAGGCGGAGCAGGTGGGCTTGAAGGTTTGCTTGATGTCCACTCAGGCTCTATTCGAAAACCGTCAGTCGCTTCCAGAGCGGACCTTCGAGAAAGTCATGGACACCACAAAGAAGATTCTCGGCCGGAGCCAACGAGATGCAGGAGTACGGTCAGTCATCTCCCAGTTCACCGACTAAGCTGTCCATTGTCGATTGTCACATGGATTTGGGTGTTTTTTCTACATCCAATATCTTCTCCTTCAATTATACATTCACGTTTAATTTTAGATTTAAGATCATGGTAATTCTTTATATTTCATATGGGTATTGCTGAGGTTGGTCTTAGAGTCAACTAAGAGTGGATGTCCCAACATCAGCTGTGTACTAGACTGACGATCTCAAATGATATTTCAGTTGGAGCACCTGGTGTTGCTCTACGTCTCTCATTGCTGTTTGGATAGATCGATGTACGATCATCTGTCAATGTATTTCTCTGGACTGCATCAATCTAGATTTCATGTTCGATCTCTTCCGTCAGCATTGGTGACCCCATGTCATTTGCTTTTGTTTCATGGTTGAGGTGCATGGACGATTTGTGCGTCAAGACTGACAGATACATAGACAATTCCTCGGTGCCGACGCTGAGATATGGAAAGAATTCAATGCTGTCTTCGAGACCGCTGTCCCCGTCCTGGAGGCCCTGTCATTTGCATCTGAGGATCCCTTAGTTCCGAATCCTAACGGCTCATCGTCTACACTAATGGCTTCGAATCACAACACCCTGATGAAGGACTTGGAACGTCTGAACGACCTTATTATGATCGCAAGGAATATGCTTGCAACTACAAAACGAGCCCAGAATCTCGCAGGGGACAGTCAGATTGATCAGCAGGTACTAAAGCTTATTGATGTCTGTGTCCGAGTCACGGCACGTGGTTACGACGGAGATGCCGGAAGCCGGAGCGAGACGCAGTGGGCGAACGTTGTTGGATCTTGTAAGTTTCACTGCTCGTTCGAATTTCTCAATGCGGCAGGGCACAAGTTCATGCACCAAAAGCTCGTATGGTCTATCTGCTTGCTGTTGGCTAATACATCCTTCGTAGACAAGAAGCTTCTGATTACCTCCCTACAATTTCTTCACAATTTCGTCATGCGTAATGAGAAGCGCAAGCTACTACTGTGGCTGGACCTCTTTGCCAATTCTCGTTCTGCGGATCACTACTTCTCAGGCACTATCGATCCCTACAGAGACGAGGGAGCCAGGGCAGCTGGAGGGCCGGAAGGAATCCTTTCAAAGAAGATCTTGGAAGGCTGTGCTAACGGCGATCTTAAAGAGTCTACAATAGACAACGAAACGTTTGCTAAGGGAATCAACATGCCCCCAGAAGCAGCAGCCCAATATACGTCCGAGCTGCTGGAGACGGTGGACGACTTAGTCAATCTTACGATCAACCAAGGTCGTGAGAAACCAGCTGGAAACTCTGACGCGTCGCAGGGCGAACCCCCTTTACAAAAGCTCGCTCGAATGTCTGATAATGTGCCCTCATCCGTACATCCACAAAACCAGTCCTGGAGCTGGACTAGCTTGCCTGATCCTAGTCTGCATACTGACCTTCGTGCCAGTGCCATCAAGGCCGAAGATATGAGATGCGTGCGTACACCGCAATCAGCTGCTGTTACGTTGCAAGCGGCCAAGGACCAGTTAATGGCCCGACTTCAAGATACGTCTCCTGATGAAGAAGGCGATGAGCATGGTCCATACGCGGGATCCGAAAATGATGAAGGCGACGTCCGCGGCTCCGATGTGGCTGCTGATGGTAGCATCGCAGATAATAACGATGAGGAAGACGACGAATATCGTGGACCTGGAGATCAAGAGCGGGGACTTCTGACAGATATCCCCTTGGTACTTGGTCCGCAAGAAATCGAAGCTCTACCCATGATCATCCAAGCGGGTATTGTTGGTGGGCTTGGAGCAAAGAGTGGACCGGAAGGGAAGGAAACGCAGGACATGCAGGGCGTACGATGCAATATTTTGCTGGCGCAAGAGGCTGGTCGGAATCTCCTGAGAGAACTGCTAATTTTCATTGCCGCATGGGATCTGCAGGATGATGAATTCTACTTCAAGATGATGATGCAAATCATGGAGGCAATTCTAGAGAACGGCTTAATGCCATTCGCCTACCAAGCTTTCGGCGAAGTCAAGGACATTGTTTCTCCAGCACAATCAATGGTCATCAAGATTCTCACACAAATCTTCCGTGGCAAGCAAGGTCTGCCTCCTGCAGCATCCAGAGCCCCGGCCACAGCAACACCCCCGCCACGTCGTGAACCTCCAACTCGCGTGGATCTCCTCATTGTCAAATACATCTTTACCATTTTCCGCCAATGTATCATCCCCGAAACCTGTGCTCTCATCTACCTCCAAGGCCAGATCCGCGCTGGCGCTGCTTTACCTGAAGACTTCCCGCTCAACCTTTGGGACATGGAACGTGTCTACGAGGGCGTCTACCAGTTTCTCGAATTCTTCGCCGTTCTCACCGAGTCTGAAGACTGGAAAGGCCTCCTCGTCAGCTGGGAGATTGTGTCCGAGCTCGTCACTCTCCTCCGCGAGCTCGACGCTAGTATCCCTAAAGTACCTCTCAGTGCCACCATTCCCCTAACAGTCGCAGAAGCCGAAGCAGCTCAGATGGCTGAAGACATGTCAAAGCCTGTCCCTTCGACGACTCTCCCTGGGCTCGTCGAACGCCCCTACGACCACCTCACAGACCGCACCTTCCCCTCCACCGACTATGCTCCCTCCTCCGCTTCCGACTCTCCGTCGGCCGCTATCGACAACGCCGACCCTAGTGACTTTGAATGGCGTAATCTCAAGAAACTCGTCGTCCTCGTTCTCTCTAGCCTTGTCTGGAAATCTACCACCGTCCAGAACCAAATCCGACACTACGGCGGCGTGGAGATGATTCTAAGTTGCTGCAATTTCGATGCGAATAATCCGTACATTAGGGAGCATGCGATCATGTGTTTGAGATTCTTGCTGGAAGGAAATCGCGATAACATGGAGATTGTGCGGGCTTTGGAACCAAGGAAAGGCGTCCCGGAGGAGGTGCTGGATAAGAGAGGCTACGAGACTTTTATCGATGAAAAGGGCAAGGTTGGGTTGAGGGCAAAGGATGGGGGTGGAGTTGTGCCTGCTTGAGGAAGATTCTACCAGTCTGCCAAGTGTGATGATTTGATAATGAGCGATACTTTGTTCTCGGCAACGACGTTATGCTGCGGGGGAACCATACTCGCGACTGGTGATGGAGGATTTTTGTGCATAGCGAGGCGATGTGCATCCAGCTGTGGCGCTTGGGGATTATGGTAGGTTGTCTTTAGGTAAGATCACTCGTGGGATACTCACGAGTTATGGCTACGTAGCATCGAAGGACGATTGTAAGATAGAAGAAATAGTGTACATAGGCCAAATGACGTTGTGGCCTCAAAACGTCTTCAGCTTCGACTTTTTGGTAGAAATAGCTTCTTTCATCGTATTCAGTACATCCAAGTGCAAATGCGACATTAGAGAGGGATTGCCCAGAAGTACAATTTACTCCCTCCAAAACCCCCAGATCTTGCGCTACAATACAGGAAGAGACTGTCTGAAACCCCAAAGTCCGGCCTTAAGATCCAATAACAGAACGGCAAGTACGTGAAATCGTCCATAATCGACCCAAAAACATTCCCAAAGCCTTCCATGAGTGCTCTCAAAACGTATCTTACCCATTCCTTCTAAAATTTCGTTCTTTGTACTAACTTTACTACCAAATCTCCTCCTCAGCACCACAGCACCTGTCCATCTACCCTCACAACCAATGTGCCCCACTTCCCCCCGCATACGTTGTCTGCTCGCTCGGCGCACTATACCCAAACTGCTGTGCCTCGATCGGCCTCTGCACTTTGTACGGTCTCGCAATGTCGTGGCTCGTCTCGCGCTGGCCTTGAGCTTCGTAAGGATCAGGTGCTTGGGAATATGAGGTAGGTTGGGGAGGGGAGATGGAGTAAGCGGCAGGTCGCTTGACGTCGAGCATGGGGTTGTAGTTTCCCAGCTTGGTGCTTTTGCGGTGGGTGTGGAGGTCGAGGAGGGTGGCGAGGAGGGTGGCGAATCTGGGGTTTGTTAGTATGAGGAATGGTGGGTAGTAGTTGGTGTGGTTCATTGGGAGAACACGGAGTAGGACGGACAATCCAGTAACCGTAAAGGCAGTAAGAGCCTTGTAGAGCCTACAAACCATGATGCCAGCAGTATTCTTCCATGTTTCTCGGCTGCAATGGTGGCCGAGCGTGTAGCTGAGATTCCAGGTCAGAAAAGAGAGACCGAGCACCCAGAGGACAGAGAGGAAGATATTGCTGTAGAGGTTGAGTTTTGGAGAAAGAGTGCGGAAGTGGTAGAGAATGCTGGTGGAGATAAGGGCGACCAGTGTAAGGATGGAGACAGTGAGGAGCTGCGGGGATGTTAACTTGATGCGATAAGTGGTAAGAAGGGGAGCCGGGTTTGCGCACGAGAAGGAATGTCCAGGGGATAGTGTAGCGCTCGACTTTGAGGTGATGGACGAAGAATGAAAGGACGATCGCTACGATGAGGGAAGAGAGCAGTTGGCCCAGCCTTAGTATGTGGAATGCGAGAGGAGGGTAGTGGGAGGGCTGCTTTGAAATTCTGTTGCCATACATGATGTATAAGCTCTTTCGTAAAGCAAAAACGAGTGACTGGAGCCGAAAGCTACAATTGAAGGAGTCTGTCGACAATGTTGGCGCTATCGTAGAATAGACGTGGTGGATTTCGGTGGGCAGGATGCCTGAAGAATCCATTCTGTCTGTCTCAGCCGCCAGAGCCCCTCGCACGCCTTGACTGTTTCACATTTGCCGACTATTCGACTCTCCTGTGGCCTTTAAGCCACATCTACCTATCAAAGCTTATACAGTATCTGCAGTGTACGAAGGCACAGTGTGATAGTTCATGGGGCTCCTGAGACGTCGATGAGGAGCTCGATAGCTCGAGCAACGCTAATTCCCGCAGGCTGGTCTCTTGGTCTAGACTCCAGAATGGAAATGCTTACATCTCATGTCGTTAGTCAGGCTTTCGGGACCGTTTTGGTGTTCTCAGAGAGTCCTGCAGTCAGAAAGACAACAGATTCTACAAAAAGTCGGTGTTCAAGGTCATACCCAAATGACTGCTGCTTGAGCAGGTTGTGTCAAGAGATTGACTCGAGTGATTAATTATCATCAAGGGATGGCTTTCGTACATTCTGCATCACTCGGATGGCATGAAGGGGAGGAAAAGATGCATTCGCTACTGCGCGTACCAAGTCAGGACAATCCAACAGCGCCAGGTCTAACGCCTTATGGTGCACATATACTTCAATCAGCGCCACTGGTGGCTATTGGCACATTGGACAATGATGGCCGTCCTTGGACAACACTCTTGGGTGGAGAGCCAGGCTTTGCAAGACCAATAGGAAATTCCATTCTCGGGGTCAAGACGTTGGTGGACCGAAGACATGATCCTGTTATAAATATACTGGTAGGTGGTGAGCACGATGGAGAAGTGCATGAGGAGAAAAGTAATGGTCGAATCGTCTCGGCTTTGCCCATGGACCCGGCTACAAGATCACGAGTCAAGATAGCTGGAAGAATGGTCGCAGGCGCTTTAGGAAGCCATGGCTCCAAATCTGAAGAAGATAACGATGTCATTGGGGAAGCTCAGCTTGTCTTCAAAGTCGAACAGAGTCTAGGTATGAAGATCGCCTACGGCTTTATTCTTCCACAAAGCTGAAACACGCAATAGTGAATTGTCCAAAGTACTTAAATAAGAAGCAAATCATCTCTTCTTTGCCTGAGCCTACATTGGCGTCTAACTCACTTCCTATACCTGATCTAGGAGTAATGCTGCTGGCAAAAGCGGACCTTTTCTTTCTTTCATCTTCGAATCATGAATCGAATATGAGTACTAACCATCGAGGTGGGCCGCCTGGCTTCGTGCGTATTGTTAATAACGACACCTCTGGTACAACGCTAGCGTATCCGGAGTACTCGGGGAACCGTCTCTATCAGACTTTGGGCAATCTCCAGACGACTCCAAAGGCCGGGCTGGTCTTTCCCAACTTCGACAATGGGGATGTTCTCTACTTGACTGGTACTACAGAGATCCTCATCGGTAAGGAGGCAGCTACACTACTACCTCGGTCGAATCTAGCTGTCAAAGTGAAGATAGACGCGGCACGCTTTGTACGTAAAGGTTTGTCTTTTCGTGGTACATCGGGCGACTTTTCTCCGTACAATCCTCCAGTACGCTTTCTCAGGTCAGAACGCGCTCTGCCTGACATACAAGCCACCAACAAAGATGCCGCATACGCGAAGCTTTTAACGAAAGATTTGATTACTCCTACAATTGCGCGATTGCGATTTAGCGTAAGTGACCCTGAAGCGGCAGGGCGTTGGAAACCGGGCCAGTATGTGGCTTTGGCTTTCGAAGACGAACTTGATGCAGGTTACAGCCATATGCGAGATGACGACCCTAGAAGTATAAATGATGACTATGTTCGTACCTTTACAGTCTCATCGCCAGCAGGAGGAACTCTCTCTCCAGACGAATTCGAGATTACATTTCGCAACGTCGGGGTTGTAACGAACTTTCTGTTCAGGCAGCAAGTACGGGCAGGGCTTGAGGTACCTCTGCGAGGTTTTGGCGGAAATTTTGCCATTGCCCAAGCGGGTGGCGAGATTGTACCTTTCGTAGCTGGTGGTATTGGTATCACGCCCCTACTCTCCCAGATACCTGACCTGGATCTTGACTCTCTCCACTTGTTTTGGACAATCAATATTCGAGACATTGGGCTTGCTAGTGATACTCTCGATAAATACCCCTTTTTGGCTGCTTCCACCAAAATCTTCGTTTCTGGGGTCGCCGATGCAGCGACAGAGGAGACCAAAGCCATTCTAGATAGCGTCAGGCTTCTAGGCTGCCAAATACTACCACGACGTATGCTGCCTCGTGATGTCCAAGAAAATCAGAATATCTATGCGAAGTGGTATGTTTGCACAGGGACGGAGCTACGCAAATCTCTCTTGTCATGGTTGGCAAACAAGGAAGTACTCTATGAGGATTTCAATTACTGAATTGAGTATTCAGGCGACTATTATCATATGAGTCTCTTGCAACGGCCACCTAACATCTTGTCGTTCTCATGCAGTTTCTATCTTGACATTGTGCCCCCATCTTGTTGGGGCCTGCCGATGAAAAAGCCGCAAATCTTGAAGTCTATTCACTCGCAAAAGGTGTTGTCGCGCTTCAGAGACACCTCCTTCCCTACAAGCGACAGGCGATGGACTCGAGGCAAGAACCCTTGTGATTGTCGTCATCTCAGAGATTTCCGTCCGTTAGTTTTTAGAATTATAGTATGTACCACGACTCACGAGTACTGTACCTGACATGCTTCCAAGCCATTCCGGCGCCACCCGCGCAGCTTGCCCTGTGCCTCCGGCTTTGGTGGAGCCACAACCGACTTCGGCTCCTCACTAGTTTCTAATGCCGTGACAGAAATAAAGCTGTTGGGGAGTTGCTAGATAGAGGCGCGACGGTAGAGCATCGCATTATCGGATGGCAAATTTTTCGGTTGGGAGTCCTCTATGACGGTCGCATGACGATGTGCGGTACTCCCCCTGAGCTGATCTTCGAGCAGTACGGATTATGGCACGGGCACGTTCATATATAAGAGATGTCCTGGTGTCCCCAATCAGACAATATCATACATCAAATAGGCCCAGACACTGGTATACCTTTATCATTCACAGAAAATTGTACACTGAAGATACAACGTTTCCCAAGCGTACACCGTCTATATTCTCCAACATGCGTGCCTCCCTCCTACCTTTGTTTGTCTTGCTGGCGCAATACACCATTACCATGTCGGCAGCACCAGTGACCGCAACACTAGAGAAATTTGGGCAAATACTGAGCGACCTAGTCATCCCGCAAGAGCAACAGAATAGCACAGCTGCAGCGAAAGCAGCCGCATCGAAACAATCTAGTTTGTCAGGCACCGGACAAGTACTCGCCAGTTCACTTAATCCTTCCAAAGGAACGAACGGAACGGAGTCAGCACCAACCGTCACGATCTCCGCGAGGGAAACCAACCCCAATCAACTCCAGATCACTCGGAATTTGCTGCCGGGGAAACGCTTTTGGGCCTCCAGTGGACAAATTAATAGAGCTGTAGCAAAGTAAGCCAGGACTCATATCTCTAAAGAAAAATAAAGATTCTCACGAAACTAGCATGTAGACGTTCCCAACCGTCTTTCCATGTCCCAAACACGAGCATCATCTTGATCTTCCGCCTTGGTGTGCCAATGCGTCAGGACGTCATGCAAAGGGCTATCATCTCTGCAAGGAATACCGTGCAAGGTTTTCTCAACCACGGTGGCGATGGCCCCCTCCCTCAAGCCAACGATCCCTGGATTTATGGGCCCCCGGACAATGATTTTTCGATTGTAGTGCGTTCACTCAACATTCAGCACGCTGGTCAGCGGCTTACCTGGCGTATTGTGGAAACCACCCTATTAGGCATATGGGACTTTTTGTATCTGCATGGAATATACCAAGAGGCAGCTTTTAACATATATGACAACACTGTGGGCCACGGCGGCCACATTGGAAAAGGGATTCTTGTTGCTGAACATACCACCAACATCCGGGATTTCATCCAAGAAGTGAGCGGAGACCGACACCTCTGGCCCACTACCGAGGGCCCCATCAGTGCTGTTGGCCTTAGCCGCTGAGAGCGCTGTTTCGTCGAAATCTTGGCGCCCTCCGGACCCATCATGCAATGAGATTGTCACAAGATTCATGAACAACGGATAGACTATACCCGCGGCTGCAAGTTTTCGCGGTTCAATGAAGGTCACAATAGCTACATTAAAAGGCTCCGCGTGACAAGGGCAGGGGCCGAGAGATGTCGCGGCGATGGCTTTCTAGTCATCCTAGCAGAATAATTCATGGTTATTTCATTGCTTCAGGCTTTTGGGTAGGTTCACAAAGCGATAAGTAAAGTACTCGGCGAACTCAGCCATAATCAGAATATGCTATGATGCAGCATAGGAAAGCTCGAAACAGTTGAGAGTTTCGCCTGGAAAGTTGCTAATATTAAAGCAATGAACAAATCTTATACTAAAAGTCAAATCGTAAATCTCGAGACTGGAATTTTATCTTATGCTTGGAAAGTAGCCCAGACTTCACTAATTCTGCAGCGACTGAAAGTTGACCTAAAAACAAAGCATTGTGTCGCCAAAGCCGCAATGCGGTCTATCAGGTAGAGCTCTTTGATAGAACTTGAGAAGCGAAGCTTTGGTCAGTGACTGGCGGGTAAACCCCATGTGTGGGCAGAAATTGGCAACACGATGATACATGCAGATACAGAGTCTGGAGGGAGGAGGCAGAGAATTGAACAAGCAGTCGAAAGGGAATCAGAGTACGTCCTCGTAGGCTACGGTGGAGAATGAAATAAACTTGAAAGCTGGAGGTAGCAAACGCATAGAATCACTGACGCGGGCTCTACGCTAGTAGGTAGAGCTAGTACATACGTATCCGTACGCCCTAAGCTCCCGTCATCCTTCGCTTAATGGATCAAATGCTAGGTAATTTTCGTGGATGTTTGATCGTACACGAATCTTGCACCTTTTACAATTATGAGATTAGGCTGTGTCCTCTTGTCCTCTGTCTTGGTCTTTCCTCGTTCCAGACTAACAATGAAGGGTTTGACTTGGTCTCGTCATGCGATTACGACGTGTGTAGAGTCAGAAACCGACAGTGAAGTTATGTCATTCAGCTAAAAGTCATCGTAGACTCGGGAGTTGGCTTCATGACCGATGGAAGTCCTGATCCATCAATATATCGTTTGGTCCATGGATGGGTTGACAACCTATCCGTGATTTCAAGATTCTATTTGCAGTGGCCGAAAGGTATATTGTCAAGTATTTTAGGCGTGCTATTAACGCCCCGTCTCATATTCCCATCATTCTTGGTTGAGTGCTAGCTGAAAGACATGCATTCAATTTACGCCAGGATCTCCGATGGATTGTCTGTTGCATCATGTATCCTTTCGGGAGGATCATATAGACTCGCCCCAGATTCCATAATCCCCCTTTCCAGTCTCCAATACCTCGATCTCTTTCCTCAGCATATCCGCCCTAAAACCTTTGAACGCCTTCTCGATCCTCGCCCTTGTCTCCGGATCCTTCGTTATCGTCCGTTTTGCAGCACTTGCACCTGTCAATAACCCCGTCTCTCCACCCAGAAAGACCCCTGCAATTGAAAAGAAGGTGTATGCGGCTATATCGCCTGCTGTCGAAGGTTGCATTAGGGGCGTGATGTCTGGTATCAACTCTATAACAACAGGTGAGTGAGCGAGTGGTAGTCTGCGGGAGTAGGGGTTGGACCTTCTCGACCATCGGCGAATTTCACGTGTGTAGGCCTCTGCGTGGCTCGAAAAGCGTTGAAGACCTTGAGGCGATTGGAGCGAACCCGCCAGGCAAGAGCAATTCCAAGACCCATGCCCACGAGTGATCCTATAGTGACATGTGTGGAGAGCTTGCTGGCTGAGGCATCGAGGGTGTCGCGGTCGGCTTGTGTCAGACTATTCCGCAGCAATAAGGTCAGCGTACTTCGGGGTCTCGCTTATAACTGTGATCGCCGTATATATAAATGTAGAATGGGATGAGACAGCGAATGGTCAAGACTGGTGGGCATACTCATGCTGAAGGTGCTGTTCTGCAAGCTTCCGAAGGTCTTTTGACAATCCTTCTCGAAAGAGAGCGAGAGAATCGGATGACATGTTCTGCAGTGGATTGATGTACGTCAATCAAGAAGGCTCGTTATGAGGTGCTCAACATCTCAAGTGATTGCGGATTGTGTTCGTCGACCACATCTTTAAAGAGCTCGAAGCTATGACCGAGATGTGACATCATTTGGGCCGGAATTTCTTCCCTTTCGAACCCCTCCCAACCGAGGTGACTTGCTTGCATCTGTCGCGACACAACCTTCTTTCGATCCGGTCCATTCGAAGGAGCATAGTGCAATACCTGTAGTGTGTGGTGTGAGTTCAGGTGCCCACTACCTACCTTAGCGGAGCAACACTGTACGTTTTTACGGTACGTGTATGGCTAAATAGTGTAAACCGAAGTATTACCAAATTAGTAGTTTTCAAACCATACATGGTAAACATCGATAATCGTTTGTTCATGACCAATGATTGGTTTCTTTTAACCCTAAATTAATCGTAAATAATGGTATACAGGGGGCAATCGCAAGCGAGCGAATAGAACAAGCGTTTAATCTGAATTAACGGTTAAGCAACGGTTTGTGGGACGATCGGAACTTGCCGGCTGGGCATAAGATAGATAAGATAGGTAAGGTAAGGTAATTCAACTTCATCAATTTATGTGTCTATTGTGAAGCTGCTCACGCTCTCTACGATATTGAATAATGATTTTCGAATAGATACGCTTAAAATCTGACTCTTATTGATTGAATATGCAGATTTGACAAAATAATTGCTTCATTATTCAAATAAATGTCTTTCTGACGTCTAAGGTATCTTATTCTTGAAATAAATTCATTCATTATTCACTCAAGAGCTTAAACAGTTGCTTGTCTTAGATAGAAGACGGCAAAGCTTGAAGGCAGATCGTCAATAGTAGTGTAGATGAACTTGCAGTCTCGTTCACAAGAAGATCGACGATAAGTCTTCTTCTCAAAGATTGTACATTATCAGACAGCGATTTTAGAGAAGCTCTTGTTGTCGAGAAGACGATTGAATTTGCTGAATAGTGAATGATTGATCTTTTCGAAGATTGTAGTGTCGCTGCTGTATATTTGTTGAGACCGTGCCTAGAATCTAACCACACTGCAGCGAGGTAGTGCGTAGCTGAATAGAATGTTTGATCAATAGAGGTAGCTATAACTAGAATATTAAGAATACAGAAGGAATCAAAGAGGGTTCCGAGCTGTATCTATAGTAGGGCAAAACAAAGAGGGCGAAGCAGATTTGCTCGAGTATCGAAAGCGCTAGGATAGAGTGTTGAGGCTAGGGGTTCAACATGGGCCAAAACCCCTAGGGCTTGTTGACTAGGAAACTCTATTCAATCCCGACACACTCGTAACAATATTGAGCATTGAAGTCTTCTCGAGAATTTTGTAATTTTACACTGATGTGAGTAATATTTTCTTCTATTACAACGATCTTATAAGCGAATAAGTCATTAAAAAAGTCAAGAAGATGCTTTAAACTATTCTGCAAGCTCTTTTTGATATCTAGAAACATGCTTAAGTGTTCTAATTATGAGATAATGCAAAGTGAGTATTTGTATTGCAAAAGCATCGATCAGCGTCATGCTAAAACAACAACAGATAATCAGAAAAGCAATAGTCTAATTATTGAATGATGTCTGAGCTTTGAGAAACGAAGAACTCAAGAACTTAAATTTCTTCAGTAATTTCACATTGAACTTCTTCTTCTTTTGACGCTGATTCTTTGTCTTCTTCTGTATCTTACAAAAGTTCTTCTTACTTACGTTCTTGAAGTTCTCGTGAGTGAGTAGAAGATTGTAAAAGACTATGATATCTGATCACTTTTTTTCAGCTTTCGAATTGTCTTGAATGTCAAGTCACAGCTTGATCTTGATGACTAAGTTGACATAAATGTCTAGATATTATTAAGTCAGCTCAGAATCACAGTCTTAAGACTGAACTATCTACTTTTTATGTAGAATTGACTCAATGCGAAGCTTTTCTTGACATCTAAATAGTCTTTCATGTAACTTCATATGAAGAGAAAATTGATAGAATTAAAGATAAAGAAGAAAAATGTTTGAAGAAGTGTCTCGATTTTGTATTGCTCGATAATAAATGATTGTATCAAGAGAGTCTGCATGTGAATCTATAATGCTATTAGTCTTGAAAATCATCAAATCAATAGTCAGACAATGCTGTAAAACTAATCTTCATAGCTTTCAACAAAGCACATTTATAGTTCTTGATGTCATCGAATATCTTGACTTAACTCGCTGTGTAGTCATAGAAATTGACTTGTAATGTCTCGTCATAGACGCTGTGAAGTATTTGAAGTCAGCGAAAGTTGCAGAAATATAGAAAACTAGTTCATTTAATCTTTCTATTCAACAGTCGAAGTTTAAGATCATTCTCTTGAATTACTTCGAGATTGATAGTGCTCTTCTTAGCACGCTTGACTTTAGTAGCTGATGTTGTGCGAACTTCTTGAAGTCTCTTTCGAGAAGAAATCTTCTTCGTGATAGAAAGATCAAGAAGATTGAGAGAGTTTGAAAAGATCATGCTGAGAAGTCGCAGAGTGTTCTAAACAACTTGAGTATTTGAACAAGCAGCAATAAAATACTTCAAAGCGAATTTTGAGAGCTTTATTGAAGAAGAACTTGTATCAAACAAGGTCGAATTGATGTTCTTGAAATCTTCAAGCATTTTGTACAATATTCAGAGACGCTAAAGACACAAAGACTTTGAATGAACAGATAAATTTGATGCAGATCTTAGACAATGAACGAAGTCAATTAACTGAAATGAAAAGACTTGAAAAAGATGAATTTGTGTCTCAGTTCATAGATAATATGCTAGATAAATGAACGAAGATCTTAGAGAAATCGTAAAAGCTGATCAATCATTCAAACATGTAGAGAGTAGAAAGCTTTGAAAGAATTGAGAGTGAGAAAGTGAAAATGAAAATTGTAAATGAGGTTTTGCATTGCAGAGATGAGCTTGAGAAATAATGCAAGAAAACAGTGATGTCTCATCTTGTGTCTCATCTCGTGCCTCATCAAGCATCTCTACAGCTTTTTTCAATTCATCTTTCGTTCATGAAAATTGAGAATAACTTCATCTTTCTGTCTCTTTGTTGTGTGCACTGACTGTATCTACTTCATCATGTTTAGATCACGTTCTATTGATCATAAGATTCATTTAGATCTTTCTCAGTCTGCTTCAGCATTTTCAGCTACTGCGTCAAGCTCTCGTTTTATCTTCTCATCTCATTCATTTGATGTTGAACACTTAGATTTTGCAGAGAAGAGCGTTAATGATGAGACAGAGAATGTTTCATTTGCTATCAATTTTGTAAGCAGATCTAATCTTTTCTGCTTTAGCTGTTTTCAATCTTCAGTCAAAATTCAAATCAGCTTGCTCAAATACTTCAACAGTACACAACTGTCATTGATGATGATTCAAATGAGTCAATCTTGAATGATTTACAAGAACTGCAGCAATTGATCGCGTATCAGAACATTGACGCGTTTGAAAACTTAACTTCACTTGTAGAATTTGACAAAGACGATGATTTCATATCTTCTACTATTTCTCTCAGTAACACTGCAACTTCTTTCTTTATGAAGTCTTCTAGTTGTTGTTCTTCTATTTCAGATATCTCAGAGCAAATTTCTCATAAACGCTCGAAAGCTGTTCTATTCAAGTTTATATTAATCATGAAACTTTGATGTGAAGATGTAGATTTATCTCGATCTAAGTATGTGTTACGAGCGTATCAAGGCTGAAAAAGGCTGAAGCTCTAATCAATTCGCAGAGTACGCTAGCGAGTACTCTGCGTATTGATTAGGGCTAGTCAGTGCCTCTAGCTCAGATCTGACTCAGTCTCTATTTTCTTTTCCCAACATCTCTTTGTTCAACATCATCTTTCTTTCTACATCACATTCTACTCGTGTCACAAACACATTTTCTTCGAGCTTAGCACAGTCTCTGAATATTACTTAAATAGAAGCTCTTGTACTCATCTTCTTCTGTATTCTTAATATTCAGTTATAGCTATCTCTAAAGATCAAGCACTATTCAACCCTGACTTTCGCTGATTGACTCATCTAGACACGATTCTGACATTATATTAAGAATTCGTTAATCACACGATACTGATCTCATTACTCATTCAACATACTCGTACAGACAGAACGAGTCTAAAGAAATTCGTTTACCTGATGATCGACGCAATCGAAAGACTGAACAACACTAGAGAGTTTGATAGAATCAACGACAAGACTGTTTGAATCGCTAGACAACTTATCGCTCACTAAGTACGCACAGTTCAAATCGATCAAGAGAATCAACTCATTCTTATGAAACAGACGAGTGAAAATAAGCTGTTCAACTCGATTAAGAGAATCGACGATAAAGAATCTTCGTGAATTGCTCAAGAATCAAATCAATCAACAAACAAATCTCATCTTCTTTGTTGAAGATTAAACATCACTCTATACGTCTTTCTTCTTCAATCGTCGAGCATCGTCATTCGTTCAACCCTCTTTTCAAACAAACCTCATCATGTCTAGTCGTTCGTCTACTGAAGAGCGTTTCGAAGAATTTCGAAATCGTTTCTCTCAAACCTCTGATGCTGATTCATCGAAACTCTCTAGTGCTGAATCATTCATCAGTGAAGACGACGAGTCATTCGCTGAAACAGTAATACTCTCTGTTTCTATCGAAAACTGAAAGGCTCGATGCATGATTCTCGACAGAGAAACAGATCGACTCAACGAGCTGAGTAAACAACGAGACGACGAAATCAAAGAGTTGAAGACTAGACTTCAAACTAAAGAAATCACTTCTTCTGATTTCATCTACTCTGAGCGTTCTAGATCTCAGAAAATATCTGATTCTCTCTGATTTACTGACGAAAAGAATTCTACTTGGAAAAACTGATACGGCAAAATTCAGAATAAACTAGAGATCAACGTCGACCTCTTTTCAAATGAACGAGTCAAACTGAGCTATGTACATTTCAGATTATTCGATGACGCAGCTGATGTCGCTCAATCTAGACGCGAACGTGACTGTGTCAATTTCTATAAGATCGTCGATGATCTTTTGAAAGAACTAGCTGAGTTGTTCAATGATTCAGATAAGAAAGTCAACTTTCGTAGAAAATACTACAACTTGATTCAAGAATCAAAGAAGTTCAGCGAGTTCTACACTCAGTTTCAACAATTATCTTTCTATCTAAAGTATTACGAAAAGCAACTGATCGTCGATCTGAAAGATAAAATAAACCCTCGTCTTCGATTCGTTTAAATAGATCAATTAGTTCAATCTGATTTTCTCAAAGAAATTCATTTCTACCTGATTCATTTGAATAATGATCAACGAGTCATTCGAGAAATCAAGAACAAAGTCAATCTCATCAAACACGTTGATGATCTGTCAAAGATCATCTTTCATAAAGCTGTTGTTACTCAGTCAGTCGATCATTCAAAATCTGATCATCTAAAGTCACGCGACGCGATTTTAACTAGCGTCAAGAAAGCAGACGTTCTAGTTGAAACCTGTTTCATATGTCATAAATCAGATCATAGCTCTAGAGAGTGCTCTGATCGATCTACTAGAATCAATGCAGTGAACAATGAATACGATCATTTTGAGTTCGATTTCAATTCGAATTTCGATTCAAAAAACTAGTCATCTCTTCAAAAGTCATCAAAGAAATAGAGATTATATCTTTGTGCAAACTAGACGAAATTCTATCAGAAGAGAATTACTTTGAAAAGTCGTTTCTAATTGACGTCTTTCTCAACTCTCAGAATCGATCTTTTAGTCTTCGTTCTCTGATAGACAGTGATTCAGTCGCTCATACGCTCATACACGCTAACCTAGTCAATAGAGTATGCGAGAAACTAGAAATTCAACCTATATCACTGGCAAAAGAGAAGTTAATAAGAGACTATGATGAGAAGATATTTAAGAAGATCATCATTCATAAAATTCTATCTAATCTCATCATCGAAAGTCATAAGAAATTGACTGTATCAATGCTGATAGCTGATATCAATCATCATGAAGTCATATTGAGTAAGCTCTGAATGAACAAAAACGAAATATTATTGAATATGCAAAACGACGTCATTGTTTTTTCGAATCAATTAAATACTTCTATTTCGATTTTTTCGATTTCTCTCAATTCAAAGCA